>Ga0134094_1002058_pt1 | contig 18003 bp, 14 predicted proteins | sample 5_1taG_FD_94458 | JGI IMG/M metagenome (GOLD analysis project Ga0134094, IMG submission 94458) | Switchgrass degrading microbial communities from high solid loading bioreactors in New Hampshire, USA - 5_19_20_110_A1 metaG | ecosystem: Engineered > Bioreactor > Semi-continuous > Anaerobic >... | reverse complement strand
TTGCCAGCGGGCGAATCTGCTCGTAAGCTATCGGGGTGTTGGCACGATCAAGGTTCATCACGCGAGGAACCATGCAAGACTTACTGCCCACTTTGCTCGAATACGACCCGGGGATGCTGGCAATCATCGCCCATCGCTGGGACGTAGACCTCGGCAAGCTCGACAAAGAAGAAGCGGCGCGAACCCTGGCGAGCGCGATGCTCGACCCGGAGCACGCCGCCGCCGAGTGGGCCCGGCTGACCGATGGGGAGCGCGGCGCGTTGCAGGCGCTGGTCAGCGCGCCCCAGCACAAGATGCCCGAGGCGCAGTTCAGCCGCATCTTCGGCGAGATCCGGCAGATGGGGCCAGGCCGCCGCGACCGCGAGAAGCCGCACCTGAATCCCGCCAACGCTGCCGAGGCGCTGTACTTCCGTGGGCTGCTGGCGATCACCTACGACCAGGCGAAGACCGGCGCGCAGCGGTTCGTCTACGTGCCGACCGACCTGGCTGCCGTCTTGCCGACGCATGAAACCGGCTTCCAGGTCGAAGCCGAGCCTGCGCCCGCCTACGAGCGTGGCGAATACGAGCCGCAGACCGTCCAGCCCGCGACCACCACGCTGGTCGACGACCTCACGACGCTGCTGGCCTACCTTCAGGTCGTGCCGACGCCATCCGAGCACGCCACGCTGACCGCGCAGATCAATGAAGACCTCGGCACCCGCTGGCTTGGCGAGCCGCACCCCGCGCGGACGGCGCTGCTGATCACGCTGGCAGGCAGCCTGGGGCTGGCGTCCGCTGAGCGCGGCGTCTTCAAGCCAGTCCCGGCGCGCGCTCGCGCCTGGCTGGAGCGCACGCGCCCGCAGCAGGTCCGCGCGCTGGCCGAGGGCTGGCGCGACAGCACGCTCTATAACGACCTGTGGCACACGCCGGGTCTGCAACCCGACGACACCGGCTGGCGCAACGATCCGCTGCTCGCCCGGCAGACGGTGCTGACGTTTCTGGAGATGGTCCCGCCGGACGACTGGTGGCCGGTGAGCGAGTTCGTCCAGTTCGTCAAGGACAACGATCCCGACTTCCAGCGCCCCGCCGGAGATTACGATAGCTGGTACATCCGCGACGCCTCGACGGGCGAATACCTGCGCGGCTTCGAAAGCTGGGATCGCGTCGATGGCGCGTTGCTGTGGTTCATCCTGACCGGGCCGATGTACTGGCTGGGACTGACCGACCTGGGCGACGAGGGCGCGCTCTGCCGCCTGACGGCTTACGGGCGCGCGCTGGTCGGCGCCGCCGACTGGCCCGATCCGCCCGAGGAACCGGAGCCTATCACGATCCAGCCAGACGGCACGATCTTCGTGGCGCGCACCGTCAGCCGCTACGACCGTTTTCAGCTTGCGCGCATCACGGAATGGGGCCCCGCCGGAGATCCGTACGTCTACCATCTCTCGGCGACCGGCCTGCAACGCGCGGCGGCGCAGGGCATCCCCCCGAACGTCACGCGCGCGTTCTTGCGGCGGGCTAGCGGGGCGGAACTGCCACCCTCGATCATCCAGTTGATCGATCAATGGGAGCGAGGCGCGGGCGCCGCCGCGCAAATTCTGCGCGCCGCGGTACTGCGCGTGCCCGCCGAAGAAACCATGCGCTTTGTAACCGAGACGCCGGAGCTCCGCCGCTATCTGGGCGCCTCGCTTGGTCCGACGGCGGCTATCGTCCGCCCCGGACAGGAGCAGAACCTAGCGGCGGCTCTGCAATCTCACGGTATCCTGGTGGAATTTGATGAATCCTGACACACTGACCATGCCTACAACTTTCACAACGCCGCCTCAAGCGCTGCTCGACGCCTTCGCCGAGGCGTTCCCCGACCGCATGCCGGACGTGATCGCCCGCGCGCCGGGCCGCATTAATTTGCTCGGCGGGCACGTCGATATTCAGGACGGGCTGGTGATCAACATCGCCATCGACCGCGGCATCTGGGTCGCGGCGGCGCACAGCCCGAATGGGCACCTGCGCCTGCGCGCGATCGACCTGGACGAGTCGGTCACCATCCGTCTGGACGATCTCGACAGCCGCACCGACATCGAAGGCCGCGAGCTGCCGCGCTGGGCGCGCTATCCGGCGGGCGTCGCGTGGGCGCTGGCGCGGCTGGGCGTGACGGTCAGCGGGATCGACGCGGCATTTCTCGGCAGCGTGACGATGCGCGCCGGGCTGAGTTCGTCCGCCGCGGTCGAAATGGCGTTCGCGGTGGCGTGGCAGGCGCTCGGCGGGTGGACGCTCCCCTGCGCCGAGCTAGCGCAGGCCGGGCGCGAGGCGGAGCGTAGCTATATGGGCCTGGGCACCGGGATTCAGGACCAGTTCACCGTACTGTGCGCGGAGCGCGATCGCGGCTTTTACCTCGACTGTCGCAGCCTCGAAACCGAAACGCTCCCCCTGCCCGCCGACGCCCGCGTGGTGGTGTGCGACACGCTCACCCGGCGGGAACTGGTCGGCTCCAGCTACAACAGCCGCTCGGCAGACTGCAAAGCGGCCGTCAGCATCATCGCGGCTGAGGAGCCGTCGGTGCGCATGTTGCGTGACGTCCCGCTCGACCTGCTGCAAGCCTTCGAACCGCGCCTGACGGCGGATCAGTTCCGCCGATCGCGCCATGTCGTGACCGAGATCGCGCGCGTGGCCGAAGGGCGCGAGCGATTGCTGGCGGGCGATCTGGCTGCGTTCGGCGCGCTGATGAATCGCTCGTACTTCAGCGCCCGCAACGATTACGGCAGCAGCTCCCCCGCGCTCGACGCGATGTGGTTTGCGGCGACCAGCCACCCCGCGTGCTACGGCGCGCGCTACAGCGGCGGCGGGGAAGCGGGCGCGATCGTCGCGCTGGTCGAAGCGGACGCCGTGGAAAGCTTCATCCAGCAGGCTTCGGAGAGCTATCTGGCTCAAACCGGCAACGAAGGAAACTTCTTCACGGTGCGGCCGGTCGAGGGCGCGGGAGTCACCAGCGAAGGTCTATGACCGGCGATCTGCGTCGCGCTTCTGCCGGAACGCCAACCGGCCGCGCATCGCGGTACGGCTTTGACTTCATGACGAAGTGGACGCAGTTTACCCAGCGCGCGCTGACCGACGACTCGCTGCAGCGAGAACGGCGCGGCTTCCGGCGCTGGTTGCTGGCACCCCATATCGCGTTTGTGATCCCCATCGACGAGGAAGCCGTGCGCGCGCAACTGATCGACTGGCAGCGCGGCTTCCTCGACGTGCTACCCTACCAGCCGGAGCCGGTCGAGCGCCTGCACGTCACGCTACACTACGTCGGGCTGCTTCGCACGTCGCCCTGGATGCTGCTTCCGAACACATGGCAGCGCGCCTCGCTCGATGCGATGGCGGCGCGTATAGGTCGAGCGCTCGCCCAGTGCGAGCCATTCACCATCCTGATCGGGCCGCTGAACGCCTTTCCGAACGTCCTGATCGCCGAAGTGCACGATACTGAGGAAGAATGTTTGCGGGCGATGCGCCTGCGCGTGCGGCGCGCCCTGCCGCTGCGTGCGCGTCCCGCTACTCAGTGGAACTACCTGCCGCACAACACGCTCGGCTATTGGGGCCAGCAACTGGTCGCGCCGCTGATCGAGCGCCTGCGTCCGTTCCGTGACGTTGAGCCGGTGCCCCTGCGCGTGTCGCGGCTCCGGTTTACAATCTACTGGCGAAGCCCGCTCCCTGCGACGCCGGACGTGCTGGTCCGCGCCCGCGAAGAGTTGATCGCGGAATACCCGCTCACGCCGCGCGAATGACCCGTTTCCCATCTGCACCCTGAAAGCGAAACCGCCGTGTCTGATACCTCTGCTCCGCCGACCTCGCCCGCCCGCAAGTGGCTTGGGCGCCTGTTCGGGATCGTCTTCGGGCTGGCGCTCGCCTGGCTGCTGGCCGAAGTGCTGCTCCGCGTGCTGTTTTTCGCGCTGCCGCCGCGCTTGCAATTGGTGCTGGAAGAAGTGCGCGTCACGCCGTTCACCGAGCGCCGCCTGCTACCCGATCCGATCTGGCAACCGGACATCGACTATCTGACTATCGCGCGCCCGGTGACGGATTTCGAGCAGTTCGGCTCAGCGGAAGTGCGCTTCACCGTGACGACTGAGCAGCTTTGGGACCAGCGCGGCGCGTTCCGCACGCGGCAGGAGCTGGTGGATCGCTACGTCGATGGCGTGGTCGTGGGGGACTCGTTCGCGTTCTGCTTCACCGACGCAGACGATTGCTGGGTGAACCGTCTCGCGCAGCAAACAGAGCGGAATTTGATCAATCTCGGCGTGGTCAGCACCGGATCGGTCGCGCATGGCCGTGTGCTGCAAGATTTCGGCCTGCCGCTGCGCCCGCCGCTGGTGATCTGGCAATGGTACGGCAACGACGCCAACGAGGATTACGGGCTGGCGCGGCTGCGCGGCGAGGCGCAGACTCCGCCGGACGATGACACGCCGCTCCAACGCGAGCGAAGCTGGCTCGAAGAAAACTCGGCGGTTTATGTGCTGGTGCAAATGCTGCTCGGCAAAGACGATCGCTACGCCGCGTCGCTGCAATTCCTTGACCGTGAGTGGGCGCAGGACGGCGATCTGCGGCTCGGCTTCGGGCGGCCGTACCTGTGGGGCGCGTTCGATCTGGAGCGCCCGCAGAACGCCGAGGGCTGGCAGTTGTCGCAGGATGCGTTTCTCACCGCGAGGGAGCAGGTCGAAGGATACGGTGGGCATCTGGTGATCGTGCTCATGCCCACCAAAGAGCAGGTTTACCGCGAACTGGCGGAGCCGTTGATCGGCGCCGAACGCATGGCGCTACTGGATGACAATTACCAGGCGATGCTCGATTTCTGCGCGGCGGAGGGGCTGACGTGCCTCGATCCGCTGCCGATGTTCGCGGAGCGCGCCGCCGCCGGGGAGCAGCTTTACTACACGACGGACATCCACCTCAACCCACGCGGCAATGCGGCGCTGGCGGACTGGCTCGCCGCGTGGCTGGCGGAGAATCCGGAAGTGTTCACGCTGGACGAGACGACCACACCAGACAGCTAAGGGCCGTGATGCAGCACGCGGGAAACAACATCGCGCGCCACGTGTAGGGGCGGAGCTTGCTCCGCCCGCTGTAATGGAAGAAATAAAAACGGGCGCAGCAAGCTGCGCCCCTACGAAAGCCAATTGTGATCAGCCTTCCGCCCGCCGCATCGCATCCTTGATCGACAGCAGCGGCCACATCGGGCGCACGTCCAGGTCGAGGTCGTCACGGTAGCCGTGCACAAAGCGGAAGTGTCCCGCCGAGGCGATCATGGCGGCGTTGTCCATGCACAGACGCAGCGGCGGATAGCGCACCGGCACCGGGCTGCGCGCGGTCATCTCCTGGCGCAGCGCGAGGTTGGCGCTCACGCCGCCCGCAATCCAGATCTCGGTCGCGCCGTGCTCCGTCGCCGCGCGGATCGTCTTTTGCACCAGCACATCGACCACCGCCGCCTGGAAGCTCGCCGCTACATCCGCGACATTCACCCCCGGCCCAAGCTGGTCCGGCGTCATGCCTTCACCTTTCGGCTCGCGGCGGCCCTCATGGTGTGGCTGGACGGCGCGCAGCACGGCCGTTTTCAACCCCGAGAAGCTGAAGTCGTAGCCCTCGTCGAGCATGGCGCGCGGAAACTGGTACGCCTCGGGGTCGCCGCCTTCCGCCGCGCGCTGGATCGCCGGTCCGCCGGGGTAGCTCAGGCCGAGCAGCCGCGCCACTTTGTCGAACGCCTCGCCCGCCGCGTCGTCAATCGTGCTGCCGAGCATCTCGTACTCGCCGTGCGCGTGGATGGCGACGATCTCGCTGTGCCCGCCCGAGACGATCAGGCAGACGACCGGGAACTCAACCGGCGCGCTGCGTTCGGTCAGCCACAGCGAGTAGATGTGCCCTTCGAGGTGGTTGACGCCGACCAGCGGCTTGTCCGCGCCGAACGCCAGCCCCTTCGCGTAATTCATGCCAACCAGCAGCGATCCCGCAAGACCAGGCCCGCGCGTCACCGCGATCGCGTCGATGTCGTCCAGCGACACGCCCGCTTCGCTCAGCGCCTCACTCACCACCGGACTGATCGCCTCGATGTGCGCGCGCGACGCGACCTCGGGGAACACCCCGCCATACGGCGCGTGCAGCGCGATCTGCGACGCGACCACGTTCGACAGGATGGTTTCGCCGTCTCGCACCACGGCGGCAGCGGTTTCGTCGCACGATGTTTCGATGCCCAGCACCAGCGTCATGATCGCGTGCCTCTCGCTTTGCCCGCCTACCCCTTCAGCTCGATCACCAGGTCATACGGGCAGTCAGTCAGGGACTCCACCGCGCCGGCGTCGTTCAGATAGACCGTATCCTCGATACGGATGCCATACCCGCGCGACGGATAGTACAACCCTGGCTCGATCGTAAACACGCTACCGCGCTGGAGCCAGTATTTCGCGGTGCGCGTCGGGAAGAACGGCGCCTCATGCACGTTCAGCCCCAGCCCGTGCGCCAGCGAGTGGACGTAGCCTTCGGTCGTGGCGGGTGTGTTCAGCACGGTCGGATGTCCGTGCGCCTCGAACAGCTCGCACACCATGTCCTGCGCTTCGTGCGTCGGCATGCCCACGCGGCACATCTCGATCGAGCGGTCAAATGCCTCGCGCACCAGGTCATAATCCGCCTGGATGTGCTCCGGCGCGTAGCCGATGCACCACGTCCGCGTCATGTCATGAAAGTAACTGCCCGGCAGCCGGGGGAACAGGTCGAATACGATCGTCTCGCCCAGGCGCAGCGGTTGATCGTCCTGCCCCTTGCTGTGCGGAACGGCCGCATCCCGCCCCTGCGCGAAGATCATCCCCTCAGGGTCTTCAAGCCCCTGCTCGAATAACTGCCCGCGCACGTAGCGCTTGACGTCCCCGATCGTGACCGGCGCGCCGTTCGCATCCACAACGACGCCGTCCGCCGCCCGGTGCCCGGCAATCCACTCGCGGGCCGCGCGCATCACCGCGCTGGTCCGGCGCCCGGCCTCGCGTAGCAGCGCGAGCTCATCCGCATCCTTCGTCTCGTAAGCGCGGTCGAAGATGGTGTTGCGCACTTCCTCGGCCAGCAGTTCCACCCGGTCGCCCACGCCCTTTTGTAGCGCCTCAATCGACTTGAGCGCCGCGTTCAGATCGCCCACGCCGTAGATCGCCAGCCGCCCGCGCACGTCGAAATGCTCGAAGATGCGCACATACCACGCCTGGATCGCCGCGCTGTAACTGTAATTGTGCTCGCGCAGCAGCGCGGAATAACCGAAATCGTCGTAGGTGTGCACTTCCAGGCCGCTCTGCCGCGCCTCGTCCACTTCCATCGGGTTGACGATCAGCACCGGGGCCGCGCCCTGCTTCTTAATCACCATGCCAGACCCGCGCACGCCGTTGCTCAGATACGTGCGATACGGGTCTTCATTCTCGCCGGGCAGAATCAGCAGCGCGTCGATCCCGCGCTCGGCCATCAAGCGATCCAGATCTGATTTCATGGTGCTATGCCCTCACAGGAAGATCGCGCGGCGCTAGGAGTCGGCTCCTGCACGCTCGCGCAAGCGGAGAAAGAACTCGATCACTGCCAGGCTGATCGCCAGCACGCCCGCGATCACCGGGTTCAGCACGCGGGGGATTTGCAGCCAGGCACACGCCACGACGAACAGCCCCAGCCAGATGCTCTGCCGCAGGATCACGCCGCCCGGCACGCCATTCGGCCCGGAGAAGCGCACGTTCAGAAAGCGGACGAAGGGCAGCGTCGTGCCGGTCACCGCGAGGTAAAGGCAGATGAAGAACAGCCAGCGCGGGAATGCAGTCGGCAGCGTCGAGGTGACCAGCAGCCAGATCCCTGCCCAACCGCCGATCGCCATCAGTGCGCCGCCCAGCAACACGCCCTTATGATCGGGCGGCCCGGCGGGAGCAGAGTCGTAATGCGAGATGTCGTCCATGCGCGTCATTATAGCCGCGCGCCGGGGGGATTCCAAGCCAGCTCTACCGCCTCATGAGCCGAATCGCTAGAATCCCGACGGGCAGGTTTTCTACCCTCTGGGCGGCTCGCCGCGCATGGTATAATGCGCCGGTGGAATCGGAACCGTCCAGTCACGTCAGGGTCTTAGCATGGCCGTTCTCAGCGCGAACAACGTCGCCAAATCGTTTGGCGCGAATGACATTTTCAGCGGCGTCACCGTCGAGATTCCGCACGGCGCAAAGATCGCGCTCGTCGGCCCGAACGGCGCGGGCAAAACCACGCTGCTCGAAGTGCTGATCAAGCGTGAAGAGCCGACCGCCGGAACGGTCAGCCACATGAAGGGGCTGACCATCGGCTATCTGCCGCAGCGCCCGCACTTGGACGGCGCTCGCAGCCTGTGGGACGAGATGATGACCGCCTTCGCGGATCTGCGTGCGCGCGAAGCCCGCCTGCACGATCTGGCGCACGAGATGAGCGAGGCGGAAGGCGACGCCCTCGACGCGATCATGGCGCGCTATGGCGAGCTGGAGCAGGCGTTCGAGCGCGACGGCGGCTACACCTACGAGACGCGCGCCCGGCAGGTGCTTCAGGGCCTCGGCTTCTCGGCGGACGATTACGACATGCCGCTGGCGCACCTCTCCGGCGGGCAGAAGACCCGCGCCCTGCTCGCGCGCCTGCTGCTCGAGTCGCCCGATCTGCTGGTGCTGGACGAGCCGACCAACCACCTCGACATCAACGCGGTCGAGTGGTTGGAGAACTTCCTCAAAACGTGGGATGGCGCGCTGCTGGTCGTCAGCCACGACCGGTATTTCATGGATCACGTCATCAGCACGATCTGGGAGATGGAGTGGGGCCGCGTCGAGGTGTATCGCGGCAACTACAGCCACTACGTCCAGCAGCGCGAGGCGCGCCACGAGCGCCTCATGAGGGAGTACGAGGCGCAGCAGGAGTTCATCGCCAAAGAGGAAGACTACATCCGCCGCAATATCGCCGGGCAGAACACCGCCCAGGCAAAGGGCCGCCTGCGCCGCCTCGAACGCCTCAAGCGCGACAGCCTGATCGCTCCGGTGCGCCGCCAGCGCCACATTCACCTCAACCTGCGGGCGGACCTGCGCAGCGGCGAAAAGGTTCTGATGACCAACGATCTGGTGATCGGCTACGAGCGCGACGAGCCGCTGGTCGAGGTGCCAGACATCACGCTCTACCGGCGCGAGGTTGCAGCCGTGATCGGTCCGAACGGGGTCGGCAAGACCACCTTGCTGAAGACGCTGCTGCACGAGCTGCCGCCGCTCCACGGGACGGCACGCCTGGGCGCAGCGGTCGAGCCGGGATACTTCGCGCAGGCGCACGAAGGGCTGAACCCGGACAACAGCGTGCTCGACGAGCTGCTGACGGTCCGCAATCTGCCGCTGAGCGAGGCGCGCAACTACCTCGCGTCGTTCCTGTTCACCGGCGACGACGTGTTCCGCCCAGTTGCGACGCTGAGCGGCGGAGAGCGCGGTCGCCTCGCGCTGGCAAAGCTGGCGCTGGCTGGCGCGAACTTCCTGCTGATGGACGAGCCGACCAACCACCTCGACATCCCCAGCCAGGAGATTCTGCAGGACGTTCTGGCTGCGTTCGACGGCACGATCCTGCTGGTGAGCCACGACCGCTACCTGATCGACGCGCTGGCGACGCAGATCTGGGACGTGCAGCCGGGCGGGATGACGGTCTTCGAGGGCACATATCAGGAATATCTGGCCGCCCGCCAGGCCGCGCGCGAGTCTGCGTCCGCCCAGGGCGAAGCGCCCGCCGCGCCGGAAAAGCCAGCGCCCGCCACACCTGCCCAACCGGTCCGAAAGACGATGTCCGCCTACGAGCGCAATCGCCGTTTGGCACAGGTCGAAAAATTGATTAACGATCTTGAGGTGCGTCTCGTGAATCTGTCCGGCGAGCTGGGAGACGCCAGCGCCGCCGGAGAAGTTGATCGGGTGCGCGAACTCGGAGAGGCGTACACCACTGCTGAAGCGGAATTGAACGCAGCGCTGGAAGAATGGGAATACCTCATGAGCTGACAGCGCTGCCAGCGGAAGGAGACGCTTTTGGAGCACGCCCCAATCAGTCTGGCAAGCATCGTCGTCCTGGGAATTGGAGCGCAATGGCTGGCATGGCGCCTGCGTCTGCCCTCGATTCTCCTACTCCTGATGGCGGGCTTCCTCGCCGGTCCAATCGCCGGGCTCATCAAGCCTGACGAGCTTCTCGGCGACACGCTTTTTCCCATCGTTTCGATTTCAGTCGGGATCATCCTGTTTGAAGGCGGTCTGACGCTGCGCCTGGTTGACATCCAGGGCATGCGGCGCGTCGTCTTCCGGCTGATCACGATCGGCGCGCTGGTCACGTGGATCGTGGTCGGGCTGGGCGCCTATTTCGTCGTCGGGCTGAGCGGCGAGCTTTCGGTGTTGCTCGGCGCGATCTTCATCGTTACCGGACCGACGGTCGTCATCCCGCTGCTGAAGCACGTCCGACCCGTCGCGCGTGTCGGCTCCATTCTGAAGTGGGAAGGCATCCTGATCGACCCGGTCGGCGCGACGATCGCGGTGCTGGTGCTCGAGGCGATGATCTCTGGACGCCTGAGGAACGGCGCGCTCGGCCCGATCCTTCAGGGCATGGTGGAGACTCTGCTCGTGGGCGTCGTCTTCGGCGCGGCGGGCGCCTGGGTGCTGGTACAGCTTTTCAAGCGCTATTGGGTGCCCGAGGAGCTGCAAAACCCGTTCGCGGTGTCGATCATCGTCGGCCTGTTCGTGCTCTCGAACCAGCTTCAGGCGGAGTCCGGCCTGCTGACGACGACGGTCATGGGCATCGCGCTCGCCAACCAGCGGCAGATCTCGACGCGCCACCTGTCGCAGTTCAAGGAAGACATCGGCGTGTTGCTGCTGTCCAGCCTGTTTATCCTGCTGGCCGCGCGGCTGGACCTGGACCAGCTTTCCACCATAAGCGGGCGCGCGTTGGCCTTCCTGGCGCTGCTGATCTTCGTCGCCCGGCCGCTGTCGGTGCTGGTCTCGACGCTCGGTTCGCCGTTAAGCTGGCGCGAGCGTGCGTTTATCGCGTGGATCGCGCCGCGCGGTATCGTTGCGGTGTCCGTCGCGTCGCTGTTCGCGCTGCAACTGGCGCAGAAAGAAGTCCCCGGCGCAGAAAGCCTGATCCCGATCACCTTCCTGATGGTGGTCGGCACGGTGATCGTCTACGGCCTCAGCGCGTCGAAGGTGGCGGAATGGCTAGGTGTGGCGCAGCCAGTCGCGCGGGGCGTGATGATCGTCGGCGCGCACAGTTGGGCGCGAGAGATAGCGCGGGCGCTGGCCGACACAGGGCGCGAGGTTCGCCTGGTCGACACCAACCGGCAGAATATCCGCGAGGCGCGCCTGGCAGGGCTGGAAGCCGTCTATGCGAACGCTCTCTCGGAGCGCACGCTCGACGAGCTGGATCTCTCCCAGATCGGGAGCATGATGGCGCTGACGTCCAACGACGAAGTGAACTCGCTCGCCGCGCTACACTACGCGGAGCATTTCGGGCGCAGCAAAGTCTACCAGCTTTCGATGCACCAGGATCCGCGCGGGCTGAACCAGCTTGACCTGCAACAGCACGGGCGCTGTCTGTTTGGACGGAATATCACGTTCGAGTACCTGGAGCAGCGCTTCGCCAGCGGCGCAATCATCAAAAAGGTGCGCCTGACGAAAGAGCATGGCTTCGGCGATTTTCTGGCGACGTATGGCGAGAACACCGTCCCCCTGTTTATCGTGGACGAGAGCGGCGATCTCAAAGTGTTCACCACCGACAACGGGCTCACGCCGCGCGCTGGACATACGGTGATCGCGCTGGTCGATCCGGTTGATCCGGCGCTGCCCGAAACCGCCCGGCTTGAGCAGGTCCGCGCGCTCAACAGCACAGAGGGCATGTGATCGTCCCTCACCTCGCCGGTCGCGCGCCAAACAAAACGCGACCGGCGAGGCGCGCGGTCGCGTGATGAGCTGGGGAGGCAGGATTCGAACCTGCGAATGGCGGCTCCAAAGGCCGCTGCCTTAGGCCACTTGGCGACTCCCCATCAGGCGCAGGCATTATACCACACGCCTCGAAGGGCTATCAAGGCGCAGTGCCGTGTGGGGTGCGAGCGCTCCGGTCGCAGCGACGGCGATTCCCCGTAGAACACAGCGTTTGAAAACATAAATCCTGCGCATGAAGTGTGGCAGAGTCGTGCCGAGCAGAGTAGACTCAGACGGGTGATCAATAAGATATTTCCGCCGGGAAGGGCAAGAGGAAGAGAAGCATGGCAGACGATAAGGGCCGTGACAAGGCGCTGCAATCGACGCTGGCAGATCTGACAAAACGGTTTGGCGACGGGGCGATCGTTCGCCTGGGCGACGCCACCCATTTGCAGGTCGCCACCATCCCCACCGGATCGCTGGCCGTCGATATTGCGCTGGGCGCTGGCGGAATCCCGCGCGGGCGGGTGACGGAAATCTACGGGCCGGAAAGCTCCGGTAAGACGACCCTCTGCCTGCACACCATCGCCGAGGCGCAGAAGCGCGACGGCATTTGCGCGTTCATCGACATGGAACACGCGCTCGACCCGGCGTATGCGGCACGGATCGGTGTAGACATCGACAACCTGTACATCTCCCAGCCAGACACCGCTGAGCAGGCGCTCGACATTGCCGAGGCGCTGGTCCGCAGCGGTGCGCTGGACGTGGTCGTGCTGGATAGCGTCGCCGCGCTGGTGCCGCGCGCGGAGCTTGAGGGCGAGATGGGCGACAGCTACGTTGGCCTGCAAGCGCGGCTGATGAGCCAGGCACTGCGCAAGCTGTCGGGCGCGATCAAGCAGTCCGACACGGCGATGCTGTTCACCAACCAGCTTCGCGAGAAGATCGGCGTGATGTTTGGCAATCCCGAGACAACCACCGGCGGGCGCGCGCTCAAATTCTACGCCAGCGTCCGCATCGACATCCGCCGCATCCAGTCGATCAAGGCGGGCGGTGAGGTCGTCGGAAACCGGACGCGCGTGCGCATCACCAAGAACAAGATCGCGCCGCCGTTCCGCGAGGCCGAGTTCGACATCATGTACAACGAAGGCATCAGCAAAGCGGGCGATATTCTCGACATTGCGACCGAGCTGGGCGTGATCGAAAAGCGCGGCGCGTTCTTCCGCTATCAGGGCGAAGCAATCGGCCAGGGGCGGGAAAACGCCAAGCAGTTCCTGCGCGAGAACCCGACTATCGCGATGGAGATCGAAGACGTGATCCGCGACGAATACGGCCTGCCGCCCATTTACAACGTGCCCGCCGCCGAGGGCTAGCACGCCACCACACGCCAGAAAACCCGCGCCGGGGCCGGAAATCGATCCCGGCTTTTTTGTCGCAGCGGGCGCTATGAATTCTGTTCGGAACTTCGATTGTGCTTGTAGAATCATGCAGTTCTGTGCATAATAGGGGCTAGAAAGCGACAGAACGCACGAACCACGGTTGCTCGTGGGGATCTGAAACAAGAGCTAGTTCAGTCATCCATCGCCGCATGGGTGCTCTTCTCTGAACCCCTCACATTTCGGTGTGAGCCATAAGGTCAGGCTCGGGATGAATCAGCTCGGCGTCCGATGGCCGCATCATTCACCAGGCAGCCAGCGCGCATGATCGCCCGAGAATGAATTGGGGTTGCGAAACGATTTCTGCTGACACAGCGGAGATAACGAGCTGTTCAACCAGTGAATCTATGCGGAGTTTTGACATGTAAGAGCGTGCCGGGAGCCGCACAGCAAGGCCGCTCACGAGCGGTCCGCGCTCCCTGTACCACCCCCGGCAAAGTGAGTTTTCCGGGAGCGGTGCCCGCTTTATAGCATAGCTCTCTTGCCCGGACGTCACCGCTCCGCGGTTCCCCGTCCGGCGGGTTTCATTCCTATACGAGCATCGACAAACAGCCGTGGTCGAGTGTGCCAACGGCTGTCTTTTTTAGGGCGACTATGGGGCAGATCATCACGGCGCTGGAACCACAAAAGCGCCATCGAGACCGCGTCAGCGTTTTCCTAGATGGGGAATTCGCGTTTGGCCTGCCCGACACCGAAGCGGCCCGCCTGCGTGTGGGCCAGACCCTTTCGGAGCAGGAAATCGCGGCGCTGCGCGAGATCGATGCGATCAGCCGCGCGTTTGATCGTGCGGTCCGTCTGCTGGCCCGTCGCCCCTATAGTGCGGCGGAAATCCGCCGCTCGCTCGCGTCCCACGAGGTCGCGCCCGCCGTTATCGACGAAGTGCTGGCACGCCTTGAGACGCTCGGCTACGTTGACGACTACGCTTTCGCACAGTACTGGGTCGAGAACCGCGAGCGCTTTCGCCCGCGTGGGGCGCGTGCGCTGCGCTACGAGCTGCGCCAGAAGGGGATCGCAGACGCGATTATCCAGAAGGCATTGGACGGTTTCGACGGCGCCGAATCGGCCTATGCAGCCGCGCAAGATCAGGCGCGGCGACTGCGCGGGCTAGACCGGCGGACGTTTCGCACCCGGCTCAGCGGCTTCCTGGCACGCCGGGGCTTCGACTACGACACCGTCCGCGAAGCCGTGGAGCGGCTCGTACACGAACTCGAAGAAACTGACGGGGACTTTTTTGCACCAAGCGAACAATCAGAGGACACCGACCTAGACGAACCATCCATCGAATGAGGAGTAAGCCCTATGGACATCGTGATCGCCGTGATTGCGCTCGCGATTGGCGTTGGGCTAGGCGTAGGCGGGCTGCTGCTCTACCAGAACACCCAGGGGCAGAACCGGCGCCGCCAGGCTGAGGAAGAAGCGACACGCATCATCAGCGAGGCCCAGAACCAGGCCCGCCAGACGGTCGTGGATGCCAGGGACGAGGCGCTGCGCATTCAGCGCGAGGCCGAGGAAGCCGCCAAGCGCCGCCGCATCGAGCTAGACCGCGAAAGCGACCGGCTCCAGAAGCGGCGCGAGGACCTCGACGAACGCTATGAGCGGCTCGAACAGCGCGAGCAGAACCTCAACAAACGCCAGAGCAAGCTAGACAAACGCCAAAGCGAAATTCAACAGCAGTACGAAATGCAGCTCGCAGAGCTGGAGCGCATCGCCGAAATGACCCGCGAGGAAGCCCGCCAGGAACTGCTGGCGATGGTCGAAGCGGACGCTCGCCAGGATATGGCGCGGAAGATGCGCGAAGTCGAGGAAGAAACCAAGCTTCAGGCCGAAGCCCGGGCGCGGGACATCATCGCGCTCACCATCCAGCGGATCGCCTCCGATCAGGTCAACGAGCTGGCGGTGAGCGTTGTGCCGCTGCCGTCCGACGAGATGAAGGGGCGTATCATCGGCCGCAACGGACGCAACATCCGCGCCTTCGAGCAGGCGACCGGCGTTGACGTCGTGGTGGACGACACGCCTGAAGCCGTGACCATCTCCAGCTTCGACCCGGTCCGCCGTGAAGTGGCGCGCCGCACGATGGAGAAGCTCGTCCTCGACGGGCGGATCCACCCGGCGCGCATCGAAAAACTGGTGCAGGATGCGCAGAAGGAAGTCGACCGCGTCATCCGCGAGGAAGGCGAGCGCGCTGCCTACGAGGCGGGCGTTCCCGGCCTGCACAACGAACTGATCAAGCTGCTGGGGCGCCTGAAGTTCCGCACCAGCTACGGCCAGAACCAGCACGCGCACGCGATCGAAACCGCGCACATCGCGGGCATGATTGCCGCCGAGCTGGGCGCAGACGTTGCCATTGCCAAGGCGGGCGGCCTGCTGCACGACATCGGGAAAGCCGTCGACCACGAGATCGAAGGCACGCACGCGATGATCGGCGCGGAACTGGCGCGGCGCTACAACATGCCGCCGCGCGTCGTGAACTGTATCGCCTCGCACCATCACGAGGTCGAGCAGGAGTGCGTCGAGGCGCTGATCGTGGAAGCCGCCGACGCCATCTCGGGCGCTCGCCCCGGCGCGCGCCGCGAAAGCCTGGACACCTACATCCGGCGCGTCAAGGCGCTGGAAGACATCGCCAAAGAGTTCCCCGGCGTGGACCAGAGCTACGCGCTGCAAGCCGGGCGCGAAGTTCGCATCATGGTCAAGCCCGAGGAGATCGACGATCTGGCGTCGATGCGGCTGGCGCGGGACATTTCGCGCCGGATCGAGGAGACAATGCAGTATCCGGGCCAGATCAAGGTGACGATCATCCGCGAAACCCGCGCGGTCGATTACGCCAAGTAATCGCTCAGCACGCTCAAAATGGAAACGGCGGCCTCATGAGGGGCCGCCGTTTTGCGTGTGGAGAACAGAGACAGTTACTGCGTGCGCGCCGTCATGCGAGAAGGCGGCACGATAATCCTATTCCAATCGGCTGCGTCGCTTTTATGCGACAGTCTCGAGCGAACGGCCCAGGTCGTGTATCGTGCGGACCAGGAGCGGCGGTTGGGGCAGCCAGGGGTAGCTCATCGCCTGCTGCGGGCTTGAGACAATAAACTGCCGCGCGCCCAGGCTCACCATCAGCCCAAAGTTCCCGGCGCGCATCAGGTCGAGCAACAGCGCCAGAATATCGTCGCTGGGAGTGTCGCACTCCAGCTCGAGCGCCATCCGGCGGAACGCTACGCCGTGCTCAAGCCCCGGCGCGTGGAGCCACGAGCGGCCCGCGTCCGCGCACACAATCTCATAGCGGTCCGGCCCGGCGGCCTGCACATCGAGGATGTAGGGCGCCCGCGCCAGCACGCGCCGCACCCCCTGACGGTCACCATTTGCGAGATGCCCCTGGGCATCATGGCAGATCAAGATCAAATGACGGTGCACGTCCTCTCCCTGCCTCACTGGTCTGAATTGCTGCGGCCCAGAACAGTGTCTCGCATTCTCCACGCGCCTAATTTTACCTCTCGCGGGCATATCACACCAATTGCGAGGACGCCCGCGAAGCGCGAATTTCCGCGATCTCCGCTCAAATAAAACCCTTGTCAAACCCGTGATGGAGTGGTATTATTTTCCACGCTGAACTGTGGCTATAGCTCAGTGGATTAGAGCGCTTGTCTACGGAACAAGAGGTCGCAGGTTCGAATCCTGCTAGCCACGCCACCATCGACACGCACCCCAAACCGGGTGCGTGTTTTTTGTTGCGTGGGGCTGCCGTTGGATGGTGGTGCGAGCTAATTCCGCTTCTGGCAGTAATAAATTTTCCGGTTCGCGACCGCATACCGGTTTATCAGGCTCGGGCTCTCGATAATATCCTCGGTATCAAAGATAGTTACCTTGAAACCGGCTTCTTCCAGGCGATCCACATAATCTGGCCCGTAGCGGCGCACGTGGTCGTGCTGGCCGAAGACGCGCTCGCGTTCCTTGGGATCGGTAATCGATGGGTCCTCATACGTCCGCTCAGCCGTGATCGGAACCTGCAAAACCGCCCAGCCCGCCGGATGCAAGACGCGATGCAACTCGCGCATCGCTTTCCGGTCGTCCGGCACATGCTCAAGCACATGGCTGCAGTAGATGATGGCGAATGCATCGTCGCGGAACGGCAGTTGCGTGATATCAAGCGCCACATCGGCGCGGCCCACCAGCAAATCAGCCGACACGTAGGTCAGGTTGGGAATGTGGCGCAGCTTGCCCTGAAAAGCTCGTTCAGGAGCAAAATGCAACATCGTCTTCGGCTTGCCATCGAACAAATTGGTCTTGGTGTGAAAGAAGACCCAATCCAACCTGTGCCGCTCCAGCGCCCCGCAGTAAGGGCATTGCGCATCGGGGCGGGGAATGAGCCCTCTGGACAGAAATTTCTTCGCCGGGCGTCGACAGACTGGACAGTAGCGAGGATATTTCAGCCCAACCGCCTCTGCTAGCTGGGCCAGCGCGAGTTGTTGCGTCTGGCGCCCCTTTGAATAAGCTCGCTTCAGACGAGTCTTTATACCGAGTCCCATCGGTGACCACCTTTGTCTCCGGCCGCGTGAAGCGAGCCGAGATGATAGCAGGCTTCCAAATCTACACCTGTGCGGTTAGGAATCTCGCTAAGCATCGAAAAAATAGCTGATTTTGAGCGATGCTGCAATGCATCGCCACGCACGAAGAAACCGCCGGTC
>Ga0134094_1002047_pt1 | contig 18041 bp, 14 predicted proteins | sample 5_1taG_FD_94458 | JGI IMG/M metagenome (GOLD analysis project Ga0134094, IMG submission 94458) | Switchgrass degrading microbial communities from high solid loading bioreactors in New Hampshire, USA - 5_19_20_110_A1 metaG | ecosystem: Engineered > Bioreactor > Semi-continuous > Anaerobic >... | reverse complement strand
GACCGGCTGTATACATTCGGGCATTGGTCTCGGAGTGATACGCCCGGTCAGCTTGTGCGCCTGCAAATCCTCTGGCTGGACCGCCACAACGCGCCTATTCAAGCGACAATCGAGAAGTTTGAAGTGCAAGCAGAATGGACCTGGAACCAGTTATCGATCAGCGCGCCAGAAGGCGCTGTTCTCGCGCAAGTTTTCGTGACCACCGACGGCGAGCACCAGGCTGTTTTCGATGATATTTGTTTCGCGGAAGGACCTGTCTGTAAATAGACCTGCTCTAACCGGCAGTCATCCCTTGTGAAGGACAATCTGCTCAAGGCGAGAGAGCGCGGGCATCTCGTTCTTTCTCCTGAAGGTGGGCCAGTTAACCGACAACGAGAGGTTAGGATTGTAGTAGCGGTCACCTGCTGCAATCGCTTCTCGAAGAAGGTTCGCCCCTACACGGATATCTTCTTTTGGTATATAGCGGGCGCGAGAGCGGCCTTCGTAGTGGATCAGGCAGGACGCCGGGTTGTAGACAATCCGGTAGCCGTGTTTGAGCGCGCGAAGGCAGATTTCTACGTCATTGAACACGAGCGGCAGATCTTCATTAAAACCGCCGATCTGATCAAACACATCGCGGCGCGCCAGCATGCACGCGCCTGTAACCGCTGAAACATTCCGGCAGCAGTCGCTGCTCAAAAACAGGCCGCTGCGCGCAGGCGGTTTTCCGGCGAACAGGTGATTTGCATGGCCGGTCATTCCCAAGACAATCCCGGCATGCTGGATGAGTTCATCAGGATACAGCAGTTTTGCCCCAGCGATCCCGACACCCGGTAAAAGCGCCCACCGGACCAGTTCATCCAGCCACTCAGCATTGGTGATTTCCACGTCATTGTTGAGGAACAGCAGCAGGCTGCCCTGGGCATAACGCGCCCCCTGATTGTTAACCCGTGAGTAGTTAAAGGGACCCTCATTCTTGTGGACATGGATCACCGGGCTGGTCTTCTGGATCTCCTGATAATAGGCCAGCACGTCTGGATCCGTACTGTGGTCATCCATCAGCAAAATTTCATAATGGGGGTAACTGGTCTTTTCCAGCAGGCTGGTTATGCAGCGGCGCAGATAATGCAGATTATTTTTGGTAGGGATGATGATCGATACCAGCGGCTGCTCAGAACGCCACCGCAGCCGGACATACCCCTGCCTGATCTCGGCTCTCACGCCAGAATATCCCTGGCGTTCGAAAAATCTTCGAGCGGCTGATGCGTGCTGCTCTAACCGGAGGCTGCGCCCTTCAATCGATAGACGACTGCGGTGCTGGAGCACAAAGGGCACATGAACAATCCGGCCTGCTGCCTGCGTGACTCCAAAAACCCAATCCTCCACCTGAGAACCGCCAGACTCCAGATACCAGCGCGCCAGCGATTTACGAAATGCGGCTGTCTCAAGATAGTTGATCGAGAACAGCAGCTCAGGAGACCACCTCGGCTTGAAAAACGGCTGCGTGCGTTTGCCGTTGGAGTCAAGCGTATCTTCATCCCAATAGACAATCTCCGCGCCGTTTGCTTGCGCGGCAAATGCGCCAAATATTCTGGCCCACCCGGCAGACAGCTGATCACCAGCGTGCAGCGGAACCAGCCATTCGCCAGAACATGCCGCGTCTTTTGAAGCCTGAATCCAGCCTCCTGGGCTTTCATGATCATCAACCGCAGCAACCGACAGGCGCTGCTCGCTCGCCAAAAGCACTTGAAACCAGTCTGTCTGGCGCAAGGATGAAGTTTTTGGAAGAATAAATACCAGATTCCAGGTGAGATTTTCCTGGCAGCGGAGTGACTCAAGCGTGCGCTCGAGCGCCTGCTGCTCAAAAAGCGCATCCGTCAGGATGAAACTCACCCGAAGATCAGAGGCTGGACGGCCTGATTCCCGGCTCAGGAAGGTTCGTATGCGCGCTGATTCAACCTGCGCAATCCAATCCTGATAGCGAAACAGCGAAAAACGATCCTGCCAGTAGATGATTTGTTTCTCGAATAAATTCGATAATGCCCAAAGTTTCGCCCGCAAGAACAAGCGGCCCGCTGAACGGCCCCGCGGCGCGCCTTGTTTTCGATCCATACCGGGAATGAAACGATCGGGCATTCAAATCCTTTTGATGAAAGCGCATTTTTTTTCTTGAAAGAATTCACCTCAGGCTGATTTTTGGGCCTTGCGGTATTCTTTCACAATATCGCGCGCATCCCCTACACCCATGACCTTACCGTGATCCAGCCAGACAGCGCGTTTGCACATCGATTCAATCAGGGACATATTATGAGAGACAAGCAGGATGGTAGCGTCTCCATCTCTAAACTGCGCAATCCGGTCGAGGCACTTGCGCTGGAATGACTCATCGCCAACGGAAAGGATCTCATCCAGAATCAGGATGTCGGGATCCACGTCAATTGCGACCGAAAAGCCCAATCGAGCCCACATCCCGGACGAATAGGTGCGCAGCGGCGCGTCGATGAAATCACCCACTTCTGAAAATTCTACAATCCCGTTGAACTTGCGATCCATTTCGCTGCGAGAAAAGCCGAGCATCGCGCCGTTCAAGTAAACATTCTCCCGGCCGCTCAATTCAGGGTGAAAACCCGCGCCAAGCTCCAGCAGCGGCGCGACTCTACCGCGTACGCGGACGCGCCCTGAAGTCGGGCGCAGCACCCGGGCGATCAATTTTAGAAGGGTGCTTTTCCCTGCGCCGTTATTCCCGATAATTCCAAAAACCTCGCTGCGGTTAACCGAGAAACTCACCTGATCCAACGCCAGGAATGAACAGTGTTGCACTTTGTGCTGCAGCCAGCGGATTGCATATTCTTTGAACGTATTAAACTGCTCAGATGGCGCAGTGAATTTCACCGAGACGTTTTCAATCCGGATAACTTCATCATCATGTAAATCTTGATTATTCATTGCATCCATCATTTTTTATATCCGGTAAGCAAATTCGCCGGCTTTTTTCGTGAACACGGTCCATCCAATGGCAAGCGTTACCAGGGCAATCAATACCGCCGGAAGCAGTTCCATCAGGCTGGGCAGGTCTCCGTAATATACGACGATGCGGAACAGCTTCACCATGTAATACATGGGGTTGAGGTGCGTAATCCAAAACTGATAATTCTGAGGAAGGACGCTCTCAGGGTAAATGACCGGGGTCAGGTACATCCATCCCAACATCGCGATCGAATACATCTCCGAGACATCCGGGAAGTAAACCGCCAGCGTCGAGATCAACAGGCCGACCCCCAGCGAAAAACAAACCAGCAAAAGCAGAGGGATCGGGAAAATCAAAATTGTCGGGCTGAACGGCACTCGCGTGATTAAAAATACCAGCAGAAGCGGCACGAGAGAAAGAATAAAATTCACAACGCCGGTTAGCATCGCTGCCAGCGCAAACGATGTGCGAGGAACATAGATGCGGTGCAGCAGCCCGCCGCCCCAAACAAGGTTCACCATCGAAGCAGTTGTGGTCTGAGAGAAGAAATTCCAGACCATTAAGCCGCTTAGAACATAACCGGCATAACTGTACTCGGTCTGAAACCGGAAAAGCTCTGAAAAGGCAATCGTCAAGACCAGCATCATCCCCAGCGGGTTAAGCATGGTCCAGGCAACGCCGAGAATGGAACGCTTGTAACGTGAGAGAATATCCCGGCGGGTCAACTGATATATTAAGTTACGGTAATTCCAGACTTCGCGTAACTCTTCTATCGCCGGATTTGAAAGTTCAGCGCTGTCATAAAAGACTGGCTTGGCTCGAGAGGGAACTGACATGCTCTTCCTACTTGATTAAGTTTTACCAACCGGTATCCTGAACTATTCAACCTCAGGCCAGATTGTTTCCAAATTTATTCCTGCATTGCCATAGATAGCGCCTTTTCCCATGCGGGCAGGCGCAGCCCAAATGTATCCGCAAACCGGCTGCAGTCGAGCGCCGAATACAGCGGGCGCACTGCCGGGCTGGGGAATTCGCTGCTTTCAGCCGGGAGAACTTCCACCGGTTCACCGGCATCTGTCCGGGCATTTTGTAGAATTGCCCTGGCCCAATCAAAGCGGCTCGCGATGCCGTCTCCTGCGAGATGGTAAACACCGCTGCGTTCGATCACCCAATCGAACAGATTCTCTCCGCCGCGGGCTAACAACTGCCCGGTGATTTCTGCCAGCATACGCGCCCAGGTCGGGTTGCTGACCTGATCGGCCACCACTCGCAGCGAGGACCGCTCTCTTGACCACTGCAGCACCTTACTCAAAAAGCTGTCGCGCCGCTTGCTATATACCCAGGCCGTGCGGAAGATCAGATACGCGCCGCCCACCTGCTGGATGGCCTGTTCGCCCTCCAGTTTGGTCAATCCATAAACGTTCAGCGGATCGGTAGGATCGCTTTCGGTATAGGGGAAGCCTTTTTTGCCGTCAAAGACGTAATCGGTAGAAAAATGAACCAGTACCGCGCCCAATTTTGCAGCTGCTTCTGCCAGCACGCCGGTCGAGGCAGCATTCACCACACGGGCCCGTTCCGGCTCTCTCTCTGCTTTGTCAACCGCGGTGTAGGCCGCAGCATTATAAATCACGTCGGGGCGCAGCTCAAGGACTTGCCGGTACAGCCGCTCGGGGCGAGAGAAGTCAACCTCGGGATAATCATATCCGATCACCTCACCCAAAGGGGCCAGAGAACGCTGGGCTTCCCAACCGACCTGTCCAGAGCTACCCAACAGCAGAATACGCATTATTCCTCCAGCAGCCTCAAGAGATAATCACCGTACCCGTTTGAGGCCATATTTTCCGCCTGCTGGCGAAGCTGCTCTGAGCAGATAAAACCCATGCGGTAGGCAATCTCTTCCGGGCAGGAAATCATCATGCCCTGCCGGTCTTCAATCGCCTGGACGTAATTCGCCGCCTGAAGCAAAGATTCATGCGTTCCGGCATCCAACCAGGCAACGCCCCGGCCCAGCACCTGCACCTGCAGCTGGTTTTGGCGCAGATAAATCTGGTTCAGGTCTGTAATCTCCAGCTCGCCGCGCCGGCTCGGTTTAAGGTTCGCGGCATATTCTATGACACGATTATCATAAAAATAAATACCCGGGACAGCGTAATTCGAACGGGGCGCCTGTGGTTTTTCTTCGATGCTGAGAGCGTGCCCGTTGGCGTCGAACTCTACCACCCCATAACGCTGGGGATCGCGCACAGGATAGGCAAAGATCACCGCACCTGATTCCAGCTGCGCTGCCTGGCGCAGCATGGCGGGCAGCCCGTGACCGTAGAAGATGTTATCGCCCAGGATCAGGCAGACGGTATCGGTCCCGATGAAATTACGCCCAATGATGAAAGCCTCCGCCAGTCCGCGCGGTTCGGGCTGCTCGGCATAATCAAAGCACAGGCCCCATTGACTCCCATCACCCAGCAGACGCTGAAACAGCGGCAGATCTTCGGGCGTGCTGATGACCAGAATCTCACGAATGCCGGCCAGCATCAGCATCGAAAGGGGATAATAAATCATGGGCTTATCATAAACCGGCAGCAGCTGCTTGCTAACGCTCAGGGTCAGCGGGTAGAGACGCGTGCCTTTGCCGCCTGCTAAAATGATTCCTTTCACGGCTTCCCTCCCCGGTTGGCATAGTTCTTATCCATCCAGCCTGATAAGTCGCTCTTTTCCTGCACAGCCTTCACCCATTCCGGGTGGTTCAAATACCATTCGACCGTTCGGAATAAGCCGGTCTCAAGCGACTGCCTGGGCCGCCAGCCTAACTCCGAGGCGATCCTGGTGATATCCATCGCATACCGGCGGTCATGTCCCGGGCGATCTTTCACAAAAGTGATCAGCGATTCATGCGGCTTTCCATCAGCAGCCGGGGCCAGCTCATCCAGCACAGAACAAATGGTGCGCACGACTTGCAGGTTGGTCGGCTGGTTATCGCCGCCGACGTTGTAAGTCTCACCCAGGCGGCCCTGGGTGGCAACCCGCCAGATTGCTTCGCAGTGGTCTTCAACATACAGCCAATCGCGGATCTGCTGCCCGTCGCCGTAAATTGGCAGCGGTCGCCCGTTTCGCGCATTCAGAATGATGAGGGGAATGAGCTTCTCCGGATACTGATAAGGCCCGTAGTTGTTTGAGCAGTTTGTGATGGTCACCGGAAGGCCAAAGGTATGGAAGTACGACCGGACCAGGTGATCGCTCGATGCCTTGGAAGCTGAATAGGGGGAACGAGGTGAATAGGGCGTGGTTTCTGAGAAAGCCGGGTCTTCAGGGCGTAGCGTGCCGAAAACCTCATCCGTAGACACATGATGAAAATGAGCCTGCTCCACCGGAACGGTCTTTTCTACCAGCCAGGCCTGCCGGGCAGCCTCAAGCAGCGTGAATGTTCCAACAATATTTGATTGAATAAAAGGTTCTGGGGAATCAATCGAGCGGTCTACGTGGGTTTCAGCGGCAAAGTGGATAACCGTTTCAATCGAGTAGCGGCGGAACAATTCGGCGACCAGCCCCTTGTCACAGATGTCGCCATGAACAAATGTGTGCCGGGTAGGGTCAGGAAGATCATTCAAGTTATCGAGATTGCCGGCATATGTCAGCTTATCGAGGTTGATAATATGCACCTGCGGCTCAATGCGCAGCAAATAATGAATGAAGTTCGAGCCGATGAACCCGGCCCCGCCCGTCACCAGGACTGTTTTCATAATGCTTCCCTCATTGACCTAATCGAACAGTTCAGCATTTTCGAACAAAACGCCTTGCTCATCTTTGGCCGAAAGCACGGGCTGCTGCCCGCAAATCAACGGCCAGTCAATTGCCAGCCTGGGATCATTCCAAAGCAGCGTCCGTTCCCATTCTGGCGCATAGAAGTCGGTCACCTTATACGCAATTTCAGCCCAATCACTGAGCACATAAAAACCGTGTGCAAAACCAGGCGGAATCCACAGCTGCCGCTTGTCCTCCGCTGAAAGGTACTTCCCCACCCATTTACCAAATGTGGGCGAACTGCGGCGTAGATCCACAGCCACATCGAACACCGAACCAACCAGCACCCGTAGCAGTTTGCCCTGGGTATGCCGGATCTGGTAATGCAGCCCGCGCAGTGTGCCTTTCTGCGACCCTGATTGGTTATCCTGAACAAAATTAGCCTGAATACCGGCTTCTGCGAACAGGCGAGCCTGATAGGTTTCCATAAAGAAACCGCGCGAATCGCTAAATACACGCGGCTCGATAAGAACAACATCTGGAATTTCAGTGGGGGTGAATTTCATGCAGCTTTAACCAAGGTACTGAGATAAAGTGAAAATGGGGCCTTCACCTTATATTTTTTAATGCCGGAGATCCGACGATTTCGATCGGAAATTATTTTCTTATTATACCAAACAAGCAAGGACAGCCAGGGCTTCGCCAGCCTTTCTGCCTCTGGCGATCTTACCGGCGAAATTCGCCATTTAAAAAAGGGTGCAGGACGAGAAACCAGCAGCTAATCAACAAACTTCCCGTTCTGGTAAACCACCTCGCCATCCACTTCAATCTGCGAGTCGCCCATAAGATCGCAAATCATATCCCAATGAATTGCGCTGCGGCTGCGGCTGCCTGTCTCAGGGTACCCTGCCCCAAGCGCCATGTGGAAGGTGCCGCCAATTTTTTCATCGAAGAGAATGTTCCGGCTGAAACGGTCAATCTGGTAATTTGTCCCAATCGCGAACTCGCCGACATACTTTGCCCCGGCATCGGTTTCCAGCATCCGGTGAAGCAGGTCCTCATTTGCACGCGCTGATGCTTTTATCACCCGACCCTGTTCAAAGGTCAACTCGACGCCTTCTACCAGCTTTCCAGAGAAAACCGCCGGATAGGTAAAGCGAACCCAGCCCTCAACGGATTCTTCTACAGGGCCGGAGTAGATCTCGCCGTCGGGCATATTATGGATGCCGCAGGAGTTGAGGAATGTACGTCCCTCGATTGAAAACCGCAAATCGACATCTGGTCCCTTCACAGCCACCTGTTTACGGCCCTCAAACCGGTCAATGAAACGCTGCTGTTCTTTTTCAATGCTCTGCCAGAATGCAACGGGGTCAGGCGTGTCATCGGTGACATGACAGGCTTCGAACACAAAATTCTGGTACTCATTCCAGCCCATCTCAGCCTCCATGGCATAACCCTGTGTCGGGTAAAGCGTGCTCACCCAGCGAAGGCTGCCCTCGGCCGCCCGGCGAAAAATCGTCCCCTGCACTTCCGCGATTGCTTTTTGCCTGCGGGCCATCCGGGAAGGGTCGACGTGGGTAAGGGCCCGCGTATTGGCCTCAGAATAAATGCGAATGCGCGCATCGAACTGGTCGGCTGCGAAATAATGCAGTGAAGGGACAAAATCGAGCTGCTCATCATTCGCTTTCATAAAGAGAAGCTCATCTTGATCTGGAAGGCTGAGCAGCAAATGTGGATGCCCGCCTCGCTCCAGGATGCGCTGGTATAATGCCCGAACCAGAGGCTCGGCTAACAGGGTTGCTTCTACAACGACCCGGTCTCCGGGCTGGATGTTGACAGAATAATCTACCAGCACGCGGGCCATCTTCTCCGTATGGGTTAAGTTCACTACACGCCTCCAGGCTAGAATTACCTTTAGAGAATTGCTCTTAGAGCCAGATGATTATACACCGATACATCGAATATAATAGAAGCTTACACGCATAGCCCCAATCAAGGGTTACAGGCACATTTTCTGTATAACACGGGAGTCAGCCCGGGAATTGCGGAAAATAAAACACATAATCCGATCAAGGAACGGAACGGATGAAACAGTTATTGCAAAATTTGCGCGACGGACAGACGCTCGTCGTAGAAGCGCCGTGCCCCAGCGTCCGGCCTGGCATGGCGCTGGTGCGCACTGAAGCCTCGCTGGTATCTGCCGGCACAGAGCGCACCCTGGTGGAATTTGCCGAAAAGAACTTACTGGGCAAGGCTCGATCCCGTCCAGATCTCGTCCGCCAGGTGCTTGATAAAGCGCGCCGTGAAGGCATTTTGCCGACAATTGAAGCAGCTTTCAACCGTCTTGACCAGCCGATGGTCCTTGGCTATTCTTCTGCCGGGACCATTACAGCGGTGGGACGCGGGTTAGAAGGATTTCAAGTGGGCGACCGCGTTGCCTGCGCCGGCGGGAATTACGCCGTTCATGCTGAATACGCGGTGATTCCGCAAAACCTGCTGGTAAAGCTGCCCGACCAGGTCGATTTTGAATCGGCAGCATTCACCACCCTGGGCGCAATCGCCATGCATGGTTTTCGCCTGGGCCAGCCGCAGCTCGGCGAACGAGTAGCGATCATCGGCATGGGGCTGCTCGGCCTGCTCTCGGCGAGTATCGCCCGGGCAGCCGGGTGCCAGGTTTTTGGAATCGATCTCGATCCGCAGCGCGTTGAACTGGCCAGATCGCTTGGTTTTGAGACCGTCCTGCGCGCACAGGCTGAAGAAGCGGCGAAGACAATTTCACGCGGGCGAGGTTTTGACGTGGTTCTGATCTGCGCTGACGCCCGTTCAAATGATCCCGTTGAACTTGCGGGCCAGATCGCCCGCGACCGCGGGCGCGTGATCGCCGTTGGCGCAGTCGGTCTATCGATCCCGCGCAAGGTTTATTATGAGAAAGAACTCCATTTTCAGGTGTCGCGTTCTTACGGGCCTGGGCGCTATGATTCTTCTTATGAGGAGCGCGGGCAGGATTATCCAATTGGATATGTGCGCTGGACCGAGGGCCGCAACCTTGAGTCTTTTGTCGATCTGTTAGCAAACGGGCAGGTCGACGTTCGCCCGCTTATCAGCCACCGTTACCCAATTGATCAGGCTCCGCTTGCCTATGAGTTGATCACCGGGAAGCGGGAAGAACCGTTCCTTGGTGTTTTGCTCACTTACCCGCACGCAGATGATGAAGCGCCGGCAACACGAGTCGCAATTTCCGCAGGCGCGCCATCACAGCAGGCTGCCGGCGCAGGTGAGCTTTCGCTGGGCGTTCTGGGCGCGGGGAACTATGCCACAGCCGTCTTTTTACCGGCGATCAATAAAGTTGGCGGCGTGCGCAAGTCCGTCATCGCTTCGGCTTCGGGTCTCAGCGCGCGCCATGCCGCGCAGCGTTTCGGGTACAGCACAGCCAGTTCTTCTGAGCAGGAGATCCTTGAATCGCCGGATATCAACGTCGTCGCCATCCTGACCCGCCACCAGCACCACGCCCGGCAAGTGCTGGCTGCTCTGCGCAGCGGCAAACACGTCTACTGCGAGAAGCCCCTGGCAATCACGCCTGAGGAACTGGACGAAATTGCAGAAGCGCTGAATCATGAAGACCTGCCCTTGCTGATGACCGGCTTTAACCGGCGGTTTGCGCCTTTTGCCCAAAAACTTCACGCCTTTTTATCCGGCTGCAGCGAGCCATTTGCCGCGCACTACCGGGTCAATGCAGGCGCAATTCCGCTCAACCATTGGGTTCACGACCCGGCGCAGGGCGGCGGGCGCATCATCGGCGAAGGCTGCCATTTTGTCGATTTTCTTACCTTCCTGGCAGGCGCCGCGCCGGTCTCGGTGAGCGCGCAGGCCATCCCCGATAATGGGCAATATCACCAGGATAACGTGATGATTCACCTGACCTTCCCTGACGGTTCAATCGGCAGCATCGCCTACCTGGCAAACGGCGATAAAAGCGTCCCGAAAGAACGGGTCGAAGTCTTCTGCGGCGGAAACGTGGCGATATTAGATGACTTCCGGCAGCTTGAACTGGTCAGCGGCGGGCGGCGCAACATTTTCCGGTCGCCCCTGGGACAGGATAAGGGACACCGCGGCTCATGGGCTGCTTTTCTGCAAGCTGTTCGCGAAGGAGCGCAGCCGCCGATCTCCTATCGAGATCAGATCGGAGTCACACGCGCTACGTTTGCCGTCATCCAATCGCTGGCTGAAAATCGTCCGGTTGAGGTTTGAACGTAAGGCATGAAAAATCCCCTGTTTCGCTTTCGGATGGCGTTGAAAGCCAGCCGGGAACTCGGTTTCGCCCGGTCCTTCTGGTATCTCATTTACCAGTTGGGCCTGCGGAGCGGGTATTACCGGCGTACGCGGAACAGGAAAGGTTACGAACGGCTTGACTACCCCATTGTTTCACCATACCGCCTCCCTGAGCGGAGCCGGCTGGAAGCGCTGCTGAAAGCCGGGCATGCGGATGAAATGGCTCAACTCATCGCCGAAGCGGACGAAATTGCCGCAGGCAAAGTCCGGCTGTTTGGCGGGCCGCCCGTCCCGTTAAATCTGAAACCTGCCGATGCCAGCCGGCATTGGACGGCTTACGAAGGTCACCCCGAAACCTGGGGCGTTGAAGACATCAAATTTGTCTGGGAACCGGCCCGCTTCCACTGGGTCTACCCGCTGGGGAGGGCTTATCTTCTCACCGGGAACGAAACATATGCAGCCGCCTTCTGGCAGCAGTTTGAATTCTTTCTGGCAGAAAATCCGCCTGACATGGGGCCAAACTGGTCGTCAGCGCAAGAAGTGGCCCTGCGGATTCTCTCCTGGCTCTTCGCTGCCCGCGTGTTTGAGCGCTCGCCACATACAACAACCGGAAATCTTCAACTGCTTGCCGGGGCAGTCGCCGCGCACGCAGGGCGCATTCCGGCTACGCTGAGTTATTCTCTGGCGCAAAATAACAACCACCTGATCACCGAAGCGCTGGGTATGTATGCTGCCGGGTGCGCGCTGCCAGACCATCCGCGGGCCGGGTCATGGCGCAAACAAGGCTGGCGCTGGCTGAATCGCGCGCTGACCGCCCAAATTCGCCCTGACGGCACTTACACCCAGCACAGCATGAATTATCACCGCCTGATGCTTCACGCGGCCCTTCAAGCGGTCATTTTCGGAACGCCCTACCCCAAAACCACCCATCAACGCCTGGCTTCGGCGACCCAATGGCTTTTGGCTCAAATGGATTGGGAGACCGGGCAGGCTCCGAACCTGGGCTCGAATGATGGCGCAAATATCCTGCCGCTGGCCCCGGGCGGGTTTCGTGATTTTCGCCCGGTTGCTCAGGCAGCATGCCGGGCTTTTCTGGGAAAGCCGGCCTTTGCTCCTGGGCCGTGGGATGAGCTTTGCCTATGGCTGAATCTGCCGCTCAACCCAAATGCGCCGCTGATTGATAGGACGAAAAGCCACAGCGTCCACCGCCTGGGCAATCAAGATAACTGGGCATCGATACGAGCGGTGCATTTTACTGAACGTCCCTCGCATGCCGACCAACTGCACGTGGACCTGTGGTGGCGCGGAGAAAATATTGCCATGGATGCCGGCACCTTCCGGTACACAGCCGCAGACCCGTGGAATAACACGCTCGCACGCACCTTTGTTCACAACACGGTCGAAGTAAACGGGCAGGATCAAATGCTGCGCGCCGGGCGGTTTTTATGGCTGGATTGGGCGCAGGCCCAATTGCTGAGCACCCAGGCGAACAAACCGCAATGCATTGCAGCCCAACACAACGGGTACCGGCGCTTTGGCGTACTGCACCGCCGCGAGCTGAGGCAGGATGATGATACCCACTGGACCATCACCGATCATCTCATAGAGAATCCTTCGCGGCAGCGTGATCGGACCGGAAGCCCGGTCAAATCTTTTTTCCTACACTGGCTGCTGCCCGACTGGCCCTGGGAGTTTAAGGAAGAAAAAATCACCCTGCGCCATCCCGCCGGCGGAAAAGTAACGCTTAAACTCACGCCCGTCTTTTCAGAAGGCGTAGAAGCTGCGCCTATCAGATATTCACTGGTGCGAGCCGGCAAAGCGCTGATTGGCCCGGAAGATGTAAATCCTGTGCTGGGCTGGTACTCGCCGTCATATAATTTAAAAATCCCCGCACTGTCTTTTTCAATGACCGTACAGTCTCCCGTCCCGCTGACCCTTCTCAGCGAGTGGGAGCTTGAATCTTAAAAATTCTCCTGTAAAGGTAAGGTAAAATCGAAGCATGCATATCCTGTTAATCCACCAGGCCTTTGCTGCACTAAACGAAGCAGGTGGGACGCGGCACCACGAGCTGGCTCGCTATCTGGTCCAGCGAGGGCACCGCGTTACGATCATTGCCAGCCCGGTCAGCTATCTCACCGGTAAGGCGGGGCAAGGCAGCACAGGATGGGTGAGTCAACAGGATATTGAACCCGGCATCACCATCCTGCGGACCTACACATATTCGGCGCTGCATAAAAGCTTCGTCCACCGCGTCTTTAGCTTCCTCAGTTTTATGATCTCGTCCTTCCTGATCGGGCTTAGCGTAAAAGAGGTTGATCTGGTTTGGGGAACTTCGCCGCCTATTTTCCAGGGCGTGACGGCATGGCTGCTGGCGCGGGTAAAGCGAGCGCCCTTCCTGTTTGAGGTGCGTGACCTCTGGCCCGCTTTTGCCATCGCCGTGGGCGTGCTGCGCAACCCTGTTCTGAAACGCGCCTCTTTATGGTTAGAGCGCTTCCTCTACCGGCACGCAGACCGGGTGATGGTTAATTCACCGGGCTTTATCGACCATGTCGTTCAACGCGGCGCAAAATGGGTGGAACTGGTGCCAAACGGGGCGGAACCAGGAATGTTCAATCCGCAGGCAGACGGGAAAGCCTTCCGCAACAGGCACAACCTGAACGGGCGATTCGTCGTTCTTTATGCCGGCGCGCACGGCATGTCAAACGATTTGCAAGTCTTACTCCAGGCAGCCGGTCTTCTGCGTGAGAATCCGCTGATCCAATTCGTTCTGATCGGAGACGGGAAAGAAAAACAGGCGCTCATTCGCCAGGCAGAAGGAATGAAACTCGATAACGTTCTTTTCCTGCCGCCTGCGCCCAAGGACCAGATGGATGAGGTCTTTGCCGGTTCTGATGCATGCATCGCCATTCTAAAGCCGTTAGAATTATACAAAACGACATATCCCAATAAGGTATTTGACTATATGGCAGCCGGCCGGCCTGTAATCCTATCAATTGACGGCGTCATACGTGATGTGGTTGAGACCGCCGGCGCCGGAATCTTCGCAGCGCCGGGCAGCCCTGAGGCAGTCGCCCAGGCAGCGCTTGAACTTGCAAATGATCTGGCCCGGGCAAAAGAAATGGGGAAAGCCGGTCGAGGCTATATTGAGAAGCACTTTAACCGCCGCGATCTGGCGGAAAAGCTGGCTCTCATCCTCGAGGAAATGAAAGGACTCTATGGCTGAAAAAATTCTAATTGTCGAAGATGAACTGACACTTCAGGAAACGCTGGCTTACAACCTCAAACGCCAGGGATACGAGGTCGAAGTCGCAGGCGACGGCGAGGCTGCCCTGGCAACGGCCCGGATGAGCCGCCCTAACCTCATCGTGCTGGATATCATGCTGCCTGGGATCGACGGTTTCGAGGTCTGCCGGATTCTTCGCCAGGAGATGAATACGCCTGTGCTGATGCTGACAGCCCGAGACGACGAAATTGACCGCGTCGTCGGGTTGGAGGTCGGCGCTGATGATTACATGACTAAACCCTTCAGCATGCGCGAGCTTGTGGCGAGAGTAAAAGCCATGCTGCGGCGCGTGCGGTTGGTACGCGAGGAAGTCAGCGCGGAAAAATCAACCGATGCCGGCTCCAGCCCGCAGCTGCTTGTCTTTGATAATCTGACCATTGACCTGAACCGGCGTGAGGTTCGCCTGCAAGGGCAGCCGCTGTCTCTCAAACCAAAGGAATACGAGCTGCTGCTGTTCCTGGCTCAGCACCGGGGACAGGTTCTTTCACGCGAGTATATTCTGCAGCGCGTTTGGGGATGGGATTACATCGGCGACAGCCGCACGGTTGACGTGCATATCCGCTGGCTGAGAGAGAAAATTGAAACCGATTCGGGCAGCCCAAGCCGAATTGTCACTGTTCGCGGAGCGGGATATCGATTCGAGGGGTAAATGAACACAAAGCGTTACAGCCTGGTGCTGCGGATTGCACTGTCTTTTGCACTGCTGCTGATCTTCGCAATGGGTTTGCTCGGCATTTACCTTACCGATTATTTTCAAGAGACCTATCTCAATATTCTGCAGACCAATCTCCTGTCTGAAACCCGCCTGGCGGCAGACCGTATTTCTCTGCTGTTCGCGGAAAACCCGGTTGCAAATGAAATTAACGAAAGCGCCGAATACTATGCAGAACTGCTGAACGTGCGCGTTACCATCATCGACCGGGTCGGAGAGGTGCTGGGCGAGTCGCACACAACGGCAGGCGAGATGGAAAACCACCTCGACCGTCCGGAAATTCAGCGCGCGCTTGCCGGTGAGACCAGCGCAGCAGTCCGTTACAGCGACACTCTTCAAACGGAAATGCTCTACGCAGCATCACCCATCCGTGTGAATGGCGAAATTACCGGCGTAACACGCCTGGCAGTCTCTTTGCGCTCGGTTCAACGAACCGGGAATCAAATCCTGGGCAGCGTATTAATCGCAATAGCGCTGGCGACCGCTGGGAGCATTCTGGTTAATTTCCTGATTGCCAACTATACCGTTCACCCGCTGCGCAAGCTGACTGGCAGCGTGCAGCGCATGGCAGGCGGCAGCCTGGAAGAGATCACCGCCGCCCCGCAAAAAGACGAAATCAGCCAGCTTCAAAAGGCATTTCAGTACATGGCGCACCAGCTTCAGGAGCAGATCGATGAACTGCGTAATGAGCGAACCAAGCTGGAAGTCGTGCTGCAGAATATCTCCGATGGAATTCTAATGGTGAGTGACGAGGGTGTCGTCCAGCTAATTAACCCTGCCGCACTTCGTCTATTTGAAAAAACAGAAGATGAAGCGGTCGGTCATTCGTTGATCGAAGTCACGCGCAGCCACCAGTTGGTTGACCTGTGGCGCAGTAGCGTAAATTCAGGTAAGCAGCAGGCTACAACTCTCGAATCGATCCCTGAACGGCTGTTCATCCAGGCGATTGCTTCTCCACTTGACCAATCTCTGCCCGGGATGAGCCTGCTACTTGTGCAGGACCTGACCCGCGTGCGCCGGTTGGAAACCGTGCGGCGGGATTTCGTCAGTAACGTCTCGCATGAACTGCGCACGCCGCTGGCATCGTTAAAAGCATTAACCGAAACGCTGCAAGAGGGAGCGCTCGAAGATCCACCGGCTGCCCGCCGCTTTTTGGACCGGATGGATGTAGAGATTGATAACCTTTCTCAGATGGTCCATGAATTGTTAGAGCTTTCGCGCATCGAATCGAACAAAGTGCCGATGCGGCTCATCTCAATCCACCCTTGCGACCTTACCGCTCCGGCTGTGGAGCGCATGCAGGTGCAGGCAGGGAGAGCCGGGCTGAACCTCACCCTCCGCTGCCCAGACGACCTCCCACAAGTCCGGGCAGATCCTTCCAGGATCGAGCACATCCTGGTTAACCTGATCCACAACGCGATCAAATTTACCCCGCCCGGCGGAGAAATCATCGTTTCCGCGTATCAAGATGGGTCAAATGTTGTATTCTTTGTTCGCGACACCGGTACGGGCATCCCCCAGGATGAACTGCCCCGCATCTTCGAACGCTTTTATAAGACAGACCGATCACGTTCTGGCGGGGGGACCGGCTTAGGGCTCTCCATCGCACGGCACGTCGTCGAAGCGCACAGGGGAAAAATCTGGGCTGAGAGCGTGTTAAGACAGGGAAGCACGTTTTACTTCTCCCTGCCTGTCGCCTGACAGTCAGAGACCTCCGCAGAAAGCATTTCCAGCGCTAATCGGGTCTGCCCTCAGGCAGCTCTTTAATGCATTATTATCGCTACGTTCACAAATTGTTAACTTCTCCTTCTCACGGCATTAATTTTAGGCTCGTATGATGGCAAATGAGACTGAAGATCTAAGAACAAGCAAGGAGAAGGAAACAATATGCATCACCCAATGAAAATTGTCCTTTCAATTATGATGATCCTTGTCGTGGGACTCAGCGCATGCGCTCCCCAGGCAGCCGCGACTCAAGCCGTTGAGCCGGTTGTGCAGCCAGAGGCTGCCGGGGATATTGACACGCCAGCCGAGACCGGCCCAGAATTGGGACACGGCGAAGTCCCTGCAACCGGCGAGATAATGCTCCCTGAAGTAGACCCGGCTGAAGTGCAGGGCAATATTATCTCCGCCGGCAGTTCAACGGTTTACCCGCTTTCAGAGGCGGTTGTTAGCCTGTTCAAAGAGGAAGGTTATACCGGTAATATTGAAGTCAATTCAATAGGCTCTGGCGGCGGATTTGAGCGGTTCTGTAAAACCGGCGAAACCGATATATCAAATGCCAGCCGGGCGATCAAAGAAAGTGAAATTGAGAACTGCCGGGCAATTGGCCGCAATCCAATTGAGTTCCGCATCGGCACCGATGCGATGGTCATCGCCATCCATCCTGAGAATGACTTCCTGACAGACGTTACGGCTGATGAGCTGGCAGTGATCTTCTCAGATCAGACGATCAACTGGTCAGATGTCAATCCCGATTGGCCGGCCGAACCGGTCAAACGCTATACGCCCGGCACCGACAGCGGCACTTACGATTTCTTCATCGAAGTGATCATGCAGCCCGCCTATGATGGTGATGCCGAGAGGGCAATGCAGGCATTTCAGAATGCCAGTAATCTACAGCAGTCCGAAGATGACAACGTTCTGGTACAGGGCGTTCGAGGCGACCCATACAGCATCGCGTTCTTCGGCTTTGCATACTTCCAGGAGAACCAGGATGTATTGAAAGCCGTTTCGGTCAACGGAATCGAACCCTCTTTTAAAACAGCTGAAGATGGTTCATACATCCTTTCTCGCCCGCTGTTCATCTACTCAGATGCGCAAATTATGAAAGAGAAACCGCAAGTTGCATCCTTTATCAACTTCTACCTCACGCGCGTCAATGATGTGATTGAGGATGCCGGGTACTTCCCAGCCAGCGAAGAGGCGCTAAACAGCGCGCGCCAGGCCTGGCTTGATGCGGTTAAGTAATTTAACCCAAGTTGCTACCAAAGGAAGTTGAGGCTGGAAGCCAGGACAAACAGACCGACTTTCAACTCAAACCCTTTGGCTGTCACAGAATGGATCGATTTGGGCAGCAAACGTTCAATCATGCT
>Ga0134094_1002038_pt1 | contig 18076 bp, 16 predicted proteins | sample 5_1taG_FD_94458 | JGI IMG/M metagenome (GOLD analysis project Ga0134094, IMG submission 94458) | Switchgrass degrading microbial communities from high solid loading bioreactors in New Hampshire, USA - 5_19_20_110_A1 metaG | ecosystem: Engineered > Bioreactor > Semi-continuous > Anaerobic >... | reverse complement strand
CGCCACCCGCTCCGGTTCGAGGAAGTCTAAAGCTGCCGGGCGGCCGCGCTTCACGTCGCAGAACCCGCAGGTGCGGGTGCAGACGTCGCCCATCATTAAAAATGTGGCTGTTCCCGACCCCCAGCACTCGCCCATATTCGGGCAGCCGGCTTCTTCACAGACGGTATGCAGCGACTTCTGGCGCATCAACTTCTGCAGCCATTCAAACGTCTCGCCTGACGGCGCGCGCACGCGAATCCACGGCGGCCGCCGCAGCGGGGTGGTATCCATTTTCTCAGGGTCGATCCGGTCACGGGTAGGTTGGTGCATCGCTCCTCCTTGTCGAGCCTGATTCTACCCTATTTTGATGAGCTAAATCAATTTATTGGAGAGGATTTCTCCGAAACAGTACGGGCAGGCGGGTGATCTACCGCGACTTTCCTGACCCGGATGCGCAGGCGTTCCATGCCGATCACTTCAACCCGCTCTCCACGCTGGGCGAACAACCGGCCGTCTTCGCCGGCAGCTTCATCCCCTTCCAGCACGGCGGTCCACAGTTCACCGCCGAGCTGCACCGTGCCGATAGGGTTCAGCGGCGAGCTGACCACCCCAATGCGCCCGATCAGCGACGATTCGCCCATGCGCTGCGGGGAACGCTGCGCTCGCAGCGCAAAGGTGACCGCAGTGAAGAAAATGCCTGACAGCGCAATGCCTGTGCCGATGACCAGCGGAACAGAGACCCGCTGGAAATTGGGTACGTTGGGCGAGTTAAACAGCACCAGCGCGCCGAGAATAAATGACGCCGCGCCTGCAGCAGTCAGCGCACCGTGGGTCGGGGCTTTTATCTCGAGAATGAACAGCACGAAGGCGACGACCAGAAAGAGCAGGCCAAACCAGTTGACGGGCAGAATGCCGAGCCCGTACGTGCCGAGCAGCAGGCAGGAGACGCCGATAAAGCCTGCGACCCATCCGCCGGGGCTGGAAAGCTCAATCAGAATTGCCCAAACGCCCACGGAAAGCAGCAGAAAAGCGATGTTCGGGTTCGCCAGGGTGGCCAGCAGTGATTCGGCAATGGTGGGCATGATGTCAACGACTTCAGCGCCGGCGGTGTTCAGCGTGACCGTATCTTCCCTCAAGCGGACTTCGCGCCTGTCGAGCTGGCGCAGCAGGTCCGGCAGGTCGGCGGCTCTCAGGTCAATCAGGCCGATCTCAAGCGCTTCATCCACCGAGACGGCGCGGGCATCATCGATCATCTCATCGGCCAGTTGGATCGCCTCGGGCGGGCGCTGCGCGGCCAGCGACCGGGCAGTGGCTTTGAGCATCTCTTTCACCTTGCTTTCCATCGTCTCGCCGATGTCTTCACCGCTTGCGCCGACCGGGCTGGCAGCGCCGATGGTGGTCTCAGGCGCCATTGCTGCCACATCGCCCGCGAGGGTCAGGATGGTCCCGGCGCTTGCAGCGGTTGCCCCGCGCGGGGTCACATAGACGATCAGCGGAACAGGGCTGGAGCGCATTTGCTGGATCAGCCGGTTCATCAGTTCGATCGATCCCCCAGGAGTGTCCAGTTCCATGATGATTGCCTGGGCGCCGGATGCTTCAGCGCGAGTCATCGCGCGGTTGAGGCGCTCTGTCCATGTTGGGTGCAGGGGACCTTGCAGGCGCAGGGTGACCACCACGGGATTGTTCTCTGGCGGCGTGTCCTGAGCAAAACCTGACTGATACAGGCTGATCACCAGGCTCAGGGTGAGCAGGACGGCGAATAGCAGGCTGGTAATTGTCGTCCTGATGCGCATTTTCTCCTCCTTGGTTGTGCACGTGCAGCTAATTAAATTATAACAGGCGGTGCAAACTTCCCGCTGAGTGTGCCCCGCGAGGGGAGCATATCATGCTGAGGACCTCAATCCTGCTCGTCTTCACCGCCGTCCGGATCGTCGTCGCCGTAGTCAAGCACCTCGCGGACCTGTGACGTCGGCTGGACAGGGCCGATGATGCCCCTTTCTTCCAACTGGTCGATCAGCCGGGCAGCCCGGGTGTAGCCAATGCGCAGTTTGCGCTGCAGCATGGAGATCGATGCTTTGCCCTCTTCGCGCACGATTTTGATTGCCTCCGGCATGATCGGGTCGCCGGGTTTGTCACCGCTCCCGTCATCCCAGAGTGGGGCCTGTTTCAGCGGGGCATTGAGCGGAAGATCCATATTCACCGGGGCTGCGGTTGGGGTGTGCAGGTTGGCATCACGCAGTTCGTATGCCTGCTGCCGCCAGAATTCAACCGTCCGCTGAATTTCAGGGTCAGAGACAAAGACACCCTGAAGGCGGACCGGCGCGGCGGCATCTGGAGCCTGGAAGAGCATATCACCGCGCCCGAGCAGCCGCTCTGCGCCGGGCTGGTCCAGGATGACGCGGCTGTCGGTTCCTGAGGCGACGGCAAAAGCGACCCGCGCCGGGAAGTTCGCCTTGATCAGCCCGGTGAGAACATCGACCGAAGGCCGTTGGGTTGCGAGCACCAGGTGAATGCCGGTTGCGCGCGCTAACTGCGCCAGGCGGGTCAGCGAGCGCTCGGTTTCGTCTGGGGCCAGCATCATCAGGTCTGCTAACTCGTCGATGAGCACGAGCATGTAGGGCAGGGGCGGGTCGTTCCGCGCGTTATAGTCTTTGATGTTGCGCGCGCCGACCTGAGAAAAGCGGTGGTAGCGCGCGTCCATCTCGCGCTGAACCCACTGCAGCGCGCCGACCACCTGTTCAGCCTCGACGATCACCGGGGCAAGCAGGTGCGGAATGCCGTTATATCCGGTCAGCTCGACGCGTTTCGGGTCGACCAGGATCATGCGCAGGTCGGCCGGGGTGTTGTTCAGCAGCAGCGAGACCAGGATCGCGTTGACGCAGACCGACTTACCCGAACCGGTTGTACCGGCGATCAACAGGTGCGGCATGGCGGCCAGGTCATAGGCTTTCGGATGCCCTGAGACGTCTTTGCCGAGGGCAAATCGCACCGGCGACTTGATCTTGCGGAAGGCGTCCGATTCGAGCACGTCGCGGAGCGCCACCCGGCTGACTTCCTGGTTCGGGACTTCGATGCCGACATAACCGCGGCCGGGGACCGGGGCTTGAATGCGGATGCGCGCCGCAGCCAGTGCAAGGGCCAGGTCGTCTGCCAGCGCGGCAATCTTCGAGACCCTGACCCTCGTGCGCCCGCGCGTGGTTTCGATGTAGAGCGGTTCGACGCCAAACTGGGTGACCGTCGGCCCGCGTTGAATGTCCACAACCTTGACCGGCGCGCCAAAAGATTGCAGCGTTTCTTCAATCAGCGCCGCTCTCTCGCGATCCTGTGAAGATTTGACGGTTTCAACCTCGGCGGGTTCAAGGATCTCGCTGATGTCGGGCAGCTTCCAGGGGGTCGGCGCCGGCCCGCTGCGCACGACCGGCGCGGGCGATGTTTTGGCGGCTGCGTCGCCGGCGGCAGAACTGCCGGCGGCAGGAGCGCCTTTTACTGCTGTTTTGCGAAGCGATGGGCGGGATTCATGCTCCGCACCTGCGGCATCCTCGACCGCGGCCCCGGCAGGCTGGGGATCAGCGGCCTGTGCTGCCGGTGAAGGCATGTAGCCCTGGCGCGCCGGTGGAGCAGGTTCGCCAGAGCCCTCGCTGCTTGCGGACAGCCCGCTGCCTGCGGACAGCCCGCTGCCGGAAACCGGCGCCTGCCGGAGAGATTGGGACCGGTGAGCGCGCCCGGCGGCGGCTTGCGCAGCCGTTTGAGGGGATGATAATTTCTCGTTGACGCGCCGGGCAAGGCTGGCAAGCGCCATCTGGATAAAGTGAAAGAGTTCAGAAACGGAAACGTCAAGGGTGAGCGCGATGGCGATCAGCGTCCAGGCGGCGAAAGTGACAAAGGCCCCGTTCACGCCGAGCGCATTGACCGTCAACTGCTCGAACGCCGCGCCAATATAACCGCCGCCCTCTCCCATTTTTGCCAGGAGCCAGCCGCCCCCGCCGAGCAGATGCATCCAGGCGAGCACATTCAGATACAGCAGGATGACCCCGGTCAGCCGTTCCGCTGACAGCATCGGCAGGCGTTCAACATTGCGCAGCACCAGCCATACGCCCATGATGATCAGGGCAACCGGAAGGACAATTGCACCCCACCCGGCAATTTGATTGATAAACTGCACCCACCAGCCGGTGAAAGCGCCGTTTTGCGAAGAGAGCAGGCTCAGCAGGGTCAGCAGGCCGACCAGCGCCAGCAGCACGCCGAGAATATCGAGCTTGCGTTCAGGCGAAATTTTATTCCAGCTCCAGCGCCGCGCTGTCGTTCTCAACACGCCGCCTGTCTGCTGGCGTGTTTTGCTTGCCCGCGAAGAGGTGCTTTTCTTTGGTTCGCTCTTGCGGGCTGCCGGTTCGCTTTTCCGCGTCGGGCGGCTTTTGCGAGCCAGGGGTGGTTTTGACGATTGGCGTTTTGGATCTGGCACGAGAGAGTTCCTTCTAGGATTAATTTTCTACATTATAGCACGGCTTAACGCCTGTTCCCGGTGATGGGAATAAAAATCCCCCGCTGTGTTGCGGGGGACCAGGATTCGGTATTTTCTCTCCTACCACCAGATACGGAACCACGTCGTGGCGCTTTCCTTTGGACCGTTGGGGATTTCAGCGCTCACCAGCACCTGAACCACCTGGTTGGGCTTTACGCCGTCGACGCGGAACCTGACCTGTGTCAACCCATCCGCATCGGTCGGGGCCGGGCGGAAATGCTCAACGCGCCCATCGGGGTAGGCGACCGTAATCATCACCTGAGCGCCGCCGATGGGGTTTTGGAACTGGTCGTGAACGATGATGAACGCGGTCTGTTCCTGACCTGAGGCCAAAAGCGGGCGCTCGAGGAAGGCATACACCTGGATCTGCGAGAGCTGGTTGACCGGAATATCCGCGCCGGCCGGGGGCAGGATTAAATTCTCATCACCGATGGTGATGTCAAAGTCGATGCGGCCAATATCTGTCAGCACCACGCGCTGCCCGGCGGGTTTCTCAGGCCGCCATTCCATGCGCGCGTTTTCGAAATATTGAACGAGCCGCCCGTCAACAAATTCCGCCTCTGCAATCGGCTCCCCGAAGTACAGCGGGCCGTTATTGCGATCATAAAACTGCAAGAAGGCGTAACAGACGTCAATCCTGTTCCTTCCAATGCTGCGGCAGGTGGTGCTTGTTTTGGGGAAATTTGCTGCGTTCCCGCGCTGGGTTTCATCGTACATCCACAGGCCGAGCGAAGCCAGTTTGACGCGCTGGCCCGGCGGAAGCGATTCGTCCAACTCCATGCGCGCGCGCTGGAAATATTGGATTGTGATCCCCTTTCGAATCGGGTGGGGCATTGACTCGGTAATGGGATAACCGAAGATCAGCAGGGGATCGTGGCTTGCATTCCAGAAATCGAGAAATTCACCGCGGATCCAGTGGCGGGTTTCCTCGATGAACAACCCCTCCGAGGATTCCTGCGCTGGCGCGGCTGCAATCCCTGAGATCATCAGCCCCAATGCAAGGATAAGTAAGAATACCCGATTCTTAACCATACCCTTATTATAAGTAATATTTTAGTTATTACAAGTATTCTTCACACCAGTTTGCAATTTCCTTACGATTTATTTACCAACTCTGGACAAACTAATAAATTTCAGGTAAGGATCGGGTATTTTATTCGTCGATGTACCGTGATTCTTCGATCATTTTTTGTAGGTGCTCTTCTTCAGACCGTGCGCCTGCGCCGGGGAGGATGGATTCGCCTGACTTTGCAGCCAGCAGTTCTGCTTCTTCTGCGGCTTTCAGGTCAGCAAGGCTGCGCCGCCTGACAAACGCCCACTTGCCGCAGTAGTCACAGCGGTCGAGATAGCCGCCGATCAGGTTGATGCTCCAGATGTGAATGGGGTAGGGCCTTTCACAGCGAGGGCAGATCGTCCCACCTTTGATCCCATAATTTCGCGGCGCTCCGGGCGCAGTCCGTTTGGGGTCGCGCAGGAGCAGGAATTGAGAACCGACCCCGATGAGCATCAGCAGGGCGACGATGCCGCCGATCGGCAGCAGGAGGCGTTTCAACGCCTCGGATTCCTGCTCAGCGGTGAGAAAGTTCTTGCGAACCGGACGAGTCTCGATCACTCGCCCATCGACCGTCTCTACCACAGCGGTCAGGTCATGCCAGCCGGGCGGGTAATTGTTGGTATTGAAGCTGTATTTGAAAGGTTCCGCTGTCGCCTGCGCGATCTCCTGCCCATCCATATAAAACGTGACAGATTGAATCGTCCCTTCAGGCCCCTGAACCGTGATTGTAAAATTGCCGCGCACATCATAATTGCTGCCGTAACCGAAGTCGCGGCGCATATGCAGCAGGTATTCGGGAATGTCATCTGAAGACTGCGCCTGGACAGCAGCCGGAAGCGCAAGCAGAAGCATGATCACCAGTAGGATGATGTAGCGCAGCGAAAGACGCGGCGTGATGCGCGGCGTATTATGCTGAGATGAATGAGATGACGAGTTCATTTATTTCCACCTTGTCAAAATGGTTTCGCGTCGAAAGAGCCGCGCCCCCGTGCGGATCAGGATGACATCCACTGCGGCGATGGCCAATACCGTGATCATCATGAGGCGCATGTTCAGGATAAACAGCCCGGCGATCTGGCCAAACATCAGGCCCAGCACAGGCACGACCAGAACGGCTGTGACCTGTTCGGCGACGCGAGGATCATTGACGCGCGAGGAGACAATCACTGCCATGTTTACCGAGGCAATTGCCATGAGCGGGCCGACGACCAGAATGGCCACCAGCCAGAGCGGCTCAAGCACATAGCGGACGAGGCCCGGCGTTGCGCCGGCGACCGGCAGCAGCAAGACGAAAATCGCAAAGCACGCGATGGTAATGGCAATGGCAGGGACTGCGGCTGCCAGGGCTTTGCCGGTCAGCAGTTCGGTGGTGGTGATTGGGGTTGCCAGCAGCGGCTCAAGGCTGCGGGTGGTCTTCTCGCCGACGATGCTGTATGCGGCAATGGCTGATGGGATGATCAGCGGCATCATCATAAATAACAGAAGGAACTGGTTGATCAGGTACCGCTGCATGCACTCCAGGCCGGTGATATCGCCGCACGCTCGCAGCATCTCCAGCGGCACATCTGCCGTTCCTATATCGCCGGCCGGCGTCCCAGCGCTGATTCCATAGATCATTCCAAGGGGAAGGAGGGTAAAGACGACGGGCATGATGGCAACGGTGATGATCACCATCTTGTTCTTGAAGACTTCTTCCCATTCTTTATCGATGATCGTTCGAATGCGGTTCAGATTCATGACGGTGACCCTCCGTGAATAATCGAAAGATAAATGTCTTCGAGGGAGTGGCGCATTTCGCCGACGAATTGAAGGTGCGCGCCGGCATCCATCAGTACGCGAATAATGGCCGCGTTATTCTCTTCGGGGTCGTCGAGCGAGACCACCAGGCGATTGCCCGCTGCCTGCGCATCATTGACAAAGGGCAGGCTGCAGACCAGATCTTTCCACTTTGGGTCAAGGGTTTTGAGGTGGAAAACGATCTTACGCCCAAACAGGTTTTTCCGCAGATTTTCCGGGCGGTCGACGGCGACCAGACGCGTTTTGAAGATGCCCACCCGGCTGCACAACCGGTCGGCTTCGTCGAGGTTATGCGTGCAGATAAAGATCGTCACGCCTGATTCTTTCAACTGCTCGATGAATTCGCGTACCAGGCGCGAGGCTTCGGGGTCCAGCCCTGAGGTGGGCTCGTCAAGGAAGAGAACGCGCGGTTCGTGCAGCAGCGCGCGGGCAATGGCCAGCTTCTGGCGCATGCCCTTCGAAAAGCTACCGACCGGGTCATGGCGGCGCTCCCACAGGCCCAGCATGCGCAAATATTTTTCCACCTGCCCCGGAACGTCGCGGCATTCATACAGCCGGGCGAAGATCGATAGGTTCTTCTCCGCTGAAAGGCGCTCGTACATGCCCGGCGTTTCCGTCAGGATGCCCACCGTGCGGCGGATCTCCTGGTCATCTTTTCCGACCTGATATTTGCCGATCCAGGCAGAACCAGAAGTCGGTGCGATCAGGCTGCACAGCATGCGGACGGTGGTGGTTTTCCCTGCTCCGTTTGGCCCCAAAAAGCCAAACACCTCACCTTCTTCAACGCTGAGAGTCAGTTGGTCAACAGCCGTGATGGCGGGGTCGTTTTTTCCTTGAGTGAATATTTTGGATAAATTTTCTGTACGGATCATAGCCGTTTACCCTTATTTCGCTTGGATAGTTGAATTCTAACACAAGCGAGTGTGCGGGCTGACCGCCTGCGGTCGGGTTCCCGGTGGGCCTTAAGGAGGGAAACGAACCTGGTGAAAGCCGTCAACGAATGCGAGATCCGGCAAAGACCACGCCGGATCTCGCAAAACGGGTAATCGAATGAACGATGCGTTACTACTCGCTATCTTGCCTTATTCCTCAGTTTCCTCTTCCTCTGACTCCAGCATACTTCGCAGAATGCAATCGAGCGTAGATTTGCCGAGGAAGGGAGCCAATTCGACCAGAGTGCGCGAGTCGATCACGCCCTCGGGCGCGCGCTCGATTAGCTGTTCTAAAGCCTCCGAGCCGATGAAGGGGGCCAGTTCGATCAGCACCTCCGTATTGAGTTCGCCGGTCTCCACGCGCTCAACCATGCGGCTGAGATACTCCCGGCTGAGGAAGGGCGCGATCTCAGAAAGCAAATCCATTGACAGTTTCCCATCGCTAATGCGGTCCGCGAGCCGTTCAAGGGCCTGCCTGCTGATAAAGGGAGCCATTGCGGATATAAATTCCGGGTCGAGCTCGCCCTCGGCGATCGCATCCACGAGCGAATCGAGTTTCTCCCGGCGAATGAACGGCGCAAGCTCGCTGAGTTGATCTGGCGTAAGCGTGCCTTCTGTTACCCGGTCGGCCAGGCGGTCGATGGTTTCCGATCCGAGGAAGGGAGCCAGCCGGACCAGCGCATCGGTTTCCTGCCCGGTGCCTTCCAGCCCTTTCACCAGTGAGTGCAGCGTCTCCTGGCCGACAAAGGGCGCCAATTCTGTGATCAAATCGAGATCGAATTTATATTTTGCCATTTTCTCCACCACCTCATTCATGACACTGGGCCGGGTGAGCGGTCCAGCTTCGATAACAGCCTCAAGGTCGTCTGGACTGTTCATCGCCATGCGCGCCACCTGATCTGTGTTCCCCTGCGCCAGTTCGGCCAGTACGTCGCCGCGCCCATCTGTGTGGTCAGAAGCAGAAGGGCGTTCACCATTGAGCAGATCGTCCACGCGCACGCCGAAGAACCGGGCAATGCGGGCTATCATAGTGATATCAGGAAACGAGTCGCCGGTCTCCCAGCGTGAGACGGCCTGATGCGTCACGTTCATTTGTTCGGCCAGCTCAACCTGGGTCATATCTTTTTCTCTGCGCAAGTGCGCAATAAATGCTCCGGTTTTTCGAGCGTTAATCATCAGATGAGAGTCCTTTCAAAAGGGATTGGTTCGCGAACCTCGCCTCTAGCGAAGCGTTGAAGAAACTTTACCTCGATCTGGCGTGAAAAGCAATCAATCGTTGGTTGCAGCCCGGTCAGGCGGCTTGCAACGGCACGTTGAATCGCAATGCCTGTCTTCAAGCATAAACAAGTTCACCCGGCCGACTGGGGAGATAACCTGTCAATTCTTAAGGGATCGCCTTTGGGCCAATAGGGATGTTCCCCAATTGTTATGCTATTCATAAACCCATTTAATATTCATAGATTGTGCTTTACTGGAGCCTTTTCACGTTCGTTCAGCAGCATAAACCTGACCGTAGTGATCGGAAAACTGTCGCGCTGAGCGGATTTTTCGTCAGGGTAATTCTCAAAATTACCGGTACATAGCAGAGGTTTATCCATAAAATCCCCAGTTGATATGCACGGCCAATGTAAGAGGAGGTTTTCGATATGAAGACTGTTGTAGGCATGTACGACCAGTTCGAAGATGCGCGACGGGCAATTGAAGGTTTGCACGAGGCGGGTTTCGAGAAAGAGGATATTAGCCTGATCTTGCGAGATCGCGAGGGGCAATACAGCCAAATGCTTGATCAGGATCAGATGACAGATACTGAACGGCAGGATGTTAAGGAGGGCGCTGCGAAAGGCGCAGGCATCGGCGCAGCCCTGGGCGGCCTTGGCGGGCTGCTTGTGGGTCTTGGCGCGCTGGCAATTCCGGGCATTGGCCCTGTCGTTGCTGCCGGACCCATTGTCTCGACGCTTGCCGGGGCAGGCGTCGGCGCAGTAGCGGGCAGCGTTGTCGGCGCGTTGGTGGACTTGGGCATTCCCCAGGAACATGCCGAGTACTATGCTGAGGGCGTCCGGCGCGGTGGGTCGCTTATTATCGTGAAAACCGATGACATGATGGCCGATCTGGCAGCCGATATCCTCAATCGCCACCATCCTGTGGACGTGCAAGAGCGCGTCAACAACTGGCGGACGCAGGAAAACTGGCAGGGCTTTGACTATTCAATGGAAGAGGGCGAATTTGACCGCTCTACCATGCAGTCAAATATCCCGATTACCGGCAGCATGACTGACCGTGATACGGGCGATTATGACCAGGACCTGGGCGAGAGCATTCACCGGCAGATGGACGAGGCCCGCCATGACGTGGAAAAAGAGGTAGATGAGAACATCCCTGTGACAGGGCGCGACACCGATACGACCATCCCGGTGATCGAAGAAGATATGCGCATTGGCAAGCGTGAAGTAGACCGCGGCGGTGTGCATGTTGAAAAGCGTGAAGAAGATATACCGTTCGAAGAAGACATCAACCTGCGCAACGAGCAGATTAATGTCGAGCGCCGCCCGGTTGATCGGGACGCAACTCCGGAGGACTTCGCGGCTTTCAAGGAAGGCTCGATGGATCTGAAGGAGGTCGATGAAGAACCTGTCGTCGATAAACGGTCGCGGGTGGTTGAAGAGGTTCACATTGATAAAGATGTGACCGAAAAGACCGATAAGATCCGCGACACCCTGCACCGTACGGACGTGGACGTAACCAGAACCGGGCAGGATTGGGATAAATTCAACGACCGGTTCCGCCAGGACTTCCAGAACCGCTTCGGGATGTCCGGAATGGATTACGACCATTACCAGCCTGCCTACCGCTACGGCTACGACTTAGGGACCAATCCGCGCTACCAGAACTACGATTGGGATATGCTCGAATCTGAAGCCCGTATCGATTGGCAGCGCCGGGGCGAAATGAGCACCTGGGATGAGGTCAAAGACGCTGTCCGGCATGCCTGGGAATCGGTTCGCCGTGGATTATGAACCATTTTCTCCGCTAAACCGGCGGTGAGCGCTGCCGGTTTAGCGGAATGACCCTTTGTGGTTTGAAAAACTGACCGTTTTTCAAACCACATTTTATTTAAACTGGTTACGATTCTCTAATATATGACAATCCGCGCGCATATTATGGACAATTTGAGTTGTAATTGGTTTGCGCAGCGGTTACAATAACCAACAGAGTATTGGGCTGGACGGTTTTGCTCCGCCAAATTTAAGCTTAGTCGTATTGAGAATAAACAAATATGTATAATCGCAAAATGACCATGTTGGCTAATGCTGCATCGGAACCTGTCAGCGCGGAACCGTCAGGTCAGAGCCGCGCGGCTCATCAAAAAGTGGGTGTTGGCTTTTCTCGTTTTTTGTCCACTTATTTTCTGACCCCTTATGTTCAACAAATGACCAGGCGTTATCTCACCCTCGACCCGGTGGAGATGGATTCACTGCCCGGGCCGGAGCCAGGAAAGAGTTATACCCTGTATTTACACGTGCCTTTTTGTGAGAGTCTTTGCCCTTACTGTTCCTTTAACCGTTTCTTATTTGAAGAGACCAAGGCAAAACCGTACTTCCGCCAGCTGCGCCAGGAAATGCGAATGGCGCACCGGTTGGGCTACCGCTTTACTTCGGTCTATATCGGCGGCGGCACGCCGACGATCATGATCGATGAGCTTTGCGAGACGATTGATCTGGCGCGCGAGCTGTTCCCGATCGAAGAAGTTTCGTGCGAAACGAACCCCAACCACCTGATCCCTGAATATATCGAGAAGCTCGAAGGCCGCGTGCAGCGGCTTTCTGTCGGCGTGCAGTCCTTTGACGATGAGCTGCTGAAACAGATGGCGCGGTATCACAAGTTTGGTTCAGGAAAAGAAATTCAGGAAAAGATTCGCCAGGCCGCGCCGCACTTTCCTTCGCTCAATGTCGATATGATTTATAACTTCCCCAGCCAGACGGAAGAAATTCTGCGCCGCGACGTGCAAATGGTGATTGACTCAGGCGCGCAGCAGACCACTTTCTACCCGCTGATGACATCCCCATCCGTTGCTCGTTCGATGGACCGCTCGGTGGGCAAAGTCGAGTACAGCCGCGAGGCGAAGTATTATGAGATCATCCTCAACGAGCTGGACAAGGATTTTGAGCCAATGTCAGCCTGGACGTTTATTCGCAGCGGCACAGGCATGCTGGACGAATATATTGTCGACAGCGAAGAGTACGTTGGGCTGGGTTCCGGCGCTTTCAGCTTCTTGAACGGAACGCTGTACGTCAACACCTTTTCGGTGAAGGAGTACAGTCGAGCTATCGAATCGGGCCGCATGTCGGTCTCGGCGATGCAGCGTTACGGGCGCCGCGAGCAGATGCGCTACCGCTTTATGATGGAAATGTTTGGCCTGCGCTTTGACCGGCAGCGGTTTAAGAGGTCTTTCGGAGCGCCGCCAGAGTGGGGCCTGTTCTTTGAGATGCTGGCGATGTTTTTAGCCGGTGCTTTCTCGAAGGTTACACCCAAGGCGCTCTTTATGACGCCGCGCGGAAAATATCTTGCGGTTGTGTTGATGCGCGAATTCTTCTCCGGCGTGAACAATTTGCGTGACGAAGCGCGTAAAGCGCTCACCGATGAAGAGCGCATGTGCGCGATGGCGGTTCGCAGCAATCAGGTGACCGCCTAGTACGGGCAAGTCCCAATAGCGCATTTCAGGCAGGCGGGCAGCAGTCCGCCTGCCTGTTCAGTTAATGAAAAAAGTGCTGTGCTCGAAAGGACCGCAGCGGCGATTTCCAGGTAAAATGATATTAGCGGTTGCGCCTCTCATGATCCAGATACGCCTGCGCAGGGACCGTGATGGGGAGAACCAGTTTCTTGTAAGGGAGGAAAAGACCATGGAATCATTTTCTTTTGAACGCGCTCAAGCGTTTATCTGGAACAATGCACGCCTGATCGAGCGGCGGTTATTTGCTTATCTCTTCTGCGGGGGTTCTCGGCAGGCTGTAGTGACGGCGCTCAAGGCATATCAGAACCCGGACGGTGGTTTTGGTAATGCGCTCGAAGCGGATGTCCGCTGCCCCGACAGCCAGCCGGTGGCGGTTGAACAGGCGCTGCGCATCCTCGATCAGATCGGCGCGATCGAAGACCCGGAGCTCAAAGAATACGTGCGGACGGAGATTCTTTACCCTGTCTGTGATTTCTGCCAGCAGGTCAGCACCCCAGAGCTCGGGATTCCCAATTCACTGCCGTCGGCGAACGCATATCCCCACCAGCCCTGGTGGGAGACCGCCGCCAACCCACCGGCTGCGCTCAACCCGACCGCCTCAATTGTCGGCCTTTTGACGCGCTTTCGCATTCGCCACCCGTGGGTTGAGAAGGCTGCCGGTTACTGCTGGAGTGCAATTGAGGCGACGGAGACGGACCAGTATCACGACCTGATGCCCATTATTACCTTTCTGGAGAACGCTTCTGACAGGCCGCGCGCCGAACGCGAACTGGAGCGAGTCGCCCAGCGGATTCGCAAACCAGGGGTGGTGGCATACGACCCGGATGCACAGGGATATGTCAAAAAGCCGCTCGATTGGGCGCCTTCGCCAGGCAGCTTCTGCCGGAAGCTGTTTGACGACGCAACTATTGAGCAGCACCTTGAAGCCCTCGCGGGCAGGCAGCAGCCTGACGGCGGCTGGCCCATCACCTGGGAAGCGCTCAGCCCGGCGGCTGAAGCCGAATGGCGCGGGGTTGTGACGGTTGAAGCGCTGGCAGCGCTAAGGGCATACGGGAAAATTTAAACATAAAAAGCCTGACCCGGCCGGGTCAGGCTTTTTCATCTTTGTCAGCTTGCTTTAGGCAGTCTAGCGAGGGGTCACGTTCGCAGCCTGGAGCCCTTTCGGACCCTGCTCGATGGTGAACTCAACCGTCTGGCCTTCGGTCAACGAGCGATAGCCGGCGCCTTCGATGGCGGTGTAATGTACGAATACGTCCGGGCCATTTTCACGAGCCAGGAAGCCGTAGCCCTTCTCGCTGTTGAACCATTTGACAGTACCGATGATACGTTCAGACATTTCTTTTGTCTCCTTAGACATTTAGATAACACGAAAACAATTTTTGGTGCTGTACGTTCCATCGGTCCGTAAAAAAAGAACGCTTCAGGTCGGACAAATGCCTGAAGCGTTGCCGAACTTTCCAAACAGAACTTACAAGCATCTTACAGGAAGTCATTATACCTGAAGAAATTGGACTCGTCAAGTATTCAAATTAATTGATTTTAAGGAACTGTCCTCGGTGTTGATAGGGGTTTCCCCACTCGCATCTCGAATCTAACTGTTCTATAAATTCATTAACCGTTCATTAAAAGCGTTTGGCCAACAGGAGGAATCAATGGATTTAACGCAGTTGCTTGTCTGGATAATTGTAGGCGGCATCGCGGGGCTGCTGGCAGATGCCGTTGTACGCGGGATCGGCGTTGGGCTTCTTGGAGCGATTATCATCGGGATCCTGGGCGGAATCATCGGCGGCTGGCTGTTCTCGCTGCTTGGGATTAATTTAGGAGGGATCCTGGGGCAGATTGTCGTCGCCTTTGTCGGCGCGGTGATTCTATTGTTGATCGTCCGGGCTGTTCGAAGGTAGCAGCCGGGAAAAATTTGTTATTCAATGAAAATGGGTTGTCCGCATGTTCTTTTCGGACAACCCATTATTTGGTTTATCTTGGTTGATTGGTTTATCGTACCGTGATTTTCAGGTAGAAACGGCAGAGGTTCGTGGAGCCTTCGTACACTCCCCAGTTCGAGACATAATCGCCCTTTGTACTCGGCGCTTGCATCGAGATAAAGACATCCACGCTATCCTGCGGCTTGATGTCCTGAGGCAGGTCATATGCATCCGGGCCGGTTTGCAGCCGTTCGCCGCCCGAGAAGCGAATATCGACGCTGTCGCCTCGCCACGTGTCAGAGGACGTGTTTTTAATCGTCCAGCGAGTTGTGAACGTCATGCCCGGCGAGAGGACTGACTCATCTCTTGGGTCCTGATAGGTCACAGCGCACCTTCCAGAAGTGCCACCTCCACCGGATGCGCTTGAGGTCGGCTTGACTGGGGTGAATGTCGGCAGCACGAAGGGCGTGTTGGTCGGGATGGGCGTTGAGGAGGGCCGCAGCCCTGGCGGTGGGTTGGCCGGTTGGTTTTCACCACCGGCTGATGAACCGGCCGGCGCGTCTGTTGCGGTGGGCTGGATGGTAGTGGGCGTTGCCGTTGGGATGGCGATTGTCGGCTCGAGAGGGGGAATCACCTCTGGGCCCGAACTGCTGATGCCGGCCATCCCGGGGTTCAATAATACTGCTCCGATGGCGAAAACCATGCACACGGTCGCCACTAACGTTATGCCAGTCAGGATATCCCAAATCGATAGCTTCATAGGAATATAAAACCCCAGAAAAAATCTTATTGATGATGTTCAACAAATACAAAACTGCCTGTTCCAATTATAGTAAAAATAATGCGATTTCGATACGCTCTTGACTTGACAGTATGGAAAGGATCGGAAATTCGTATTCGTTTTCCCTTTCTTTGGCGGCCCATTCGCTTATTTGCAATCCGATACAGGCAGGCTATAATAAAATCCAAAGGAGGGTAAAAAGGTATTTGTGATCGGAATAAATCATAATAATCAAAACCGGATGAGATGGTGAACCGCGCATGAATATTTTTCTCGACGCGTGGCGTTATGCCGTCGATCATTCGGCAGAATTGGCCGGCGCGCTGGCGGATCACCTCTGGCTGGTGACCATTGCGCTGTCGGTGAGCGTCGCTGCCTGCATTCCGCTTGGCATTTGGACGGCGCGCTCGCGCGTGGTCTCGGCGGCGGTATTGAATACCGTCAACGCGCTGCGGGTCGTGCCGAGCCTGGCGGTATTGTTCCTCATCATTCCCTACCTGGGGCTAAGCACCGCTTCGGCGGCAGTCGCGCTGATGGTTTTAGCCCTCCCACCTGTGCTGATCAACACCGATGCAGCCTTCCGCGGGCTCGACCCGGCTGTGCTTGAGGCCGCTCGCGGGATGGGCATGGCTCCCTGGCAGTCGCTGCTGCGGGTCGAATTTCCACTTGCGCTGCCGGTGATCCTGACAGGCGTCCGTACCGCGGCGGTAGAAGTGATTTCCAGCGCCACGCTGGCGGCTTTCGTGGGCAGCGGCGGGCTGGGGATCTATATCACGCGCGGTTTTGCGCTTTTTGATTATGCGATTTTACTGGTCGGGGCTGCGCCGGTAGCCCTGCTGACGTTGATTGCTGAAACGCTCCTGGGCCTTTTGCAGCGAGCATTACAGGCGCCTGGGTAATCTGTTGTATGAAAGAGGAGGATTCCATGATGCAAAAACGATCTGGCGCGCTGCAAAAATCGCTCAGCCTGATCCTCGCGGCGCTGATGCTGCTGCTTTCAGCATGTGAGGGGATACCCATCACGGGGCAAGGCGACCAGGCGACCATTCGCGTAGGGTCGAAGGATTTCACCGAGCAATTTCTGATCGGAGAGATGTACGCGCTGGTACTGGAAAATGCCGGTTTTAAAGTTGAGCGTAAGCTCAACCTGGGTGGGACTCCGGTTGCGCAGCAGGCGCTCTTAAGCAACGAAATTGACCTGTATCCCGAATATACCGGCACGGGACTCCTGACGGTGTTAAAGCAGCCGGTCAGCAGCGACCGCGAAGAAGTGTTCAATACCGTGCACGACATGTATCTGGAGCAGTTTAACCTTGTCTGGCTGGAGCCTTCGCCGATGAACAACACCCAGGCGCTGGCGATGACCCGCGAGGGGGCAGCGAAATACGGCATCAAGACCATATCAGATATGGTGGCGGTAGCCGATCAACTGGTGATGGCAGGCCCGCCTGAGTTCCAGGAGCGCGAGGACGGGCTTCCGGGGCTCAAAGCGGCTTACGGTGATTTTAATCTGCGCGAGTACCGGGCGGTCGACCCCGGCCTGCGCTACCAGGCGCTGACGGAGGGCGAGTCTGACGTCGTGGTTGCGTTTGGCACCGACGGCGAGATTGCGGCTTTCGACCTGGTCTTGCTGGAAGATGACAAGGGGCTCTTCCCACCCTATCAGGTCGCGCCTGTCGTGCGGCAGGATGTGCTGGAAGCAAACCCTGAAATCGAAACAGCGCTCAATACACTTGCGCCTGTGCTGACAGATGAGGTGATGCGAGAGCTAAATTATGAAGTCAGCGGCAACCAGCGCGAACCTGCCGATGTTGCCCGCGAATTCCTGACAGAGCAGGGGCTGATTGAGTAATTTTTCTAAACGCTGCGCGACGCGTTGCGTCGCGCAGCGTCCAGGTGGTGATTGAATGGCGGAAGGCCCGATGGCAAAGATCCGTTTTGAACGGGTAACAAAGCGATATGCAAATTCACCCGCGCCCGCTGTGGACGATATCAGCCTGAGCGTGGCTGAAGGGCGGCTGGTCGTTCTGCTGGGGCCTTCAGGCTGCGGCAAAACGACGCTGCTCAAGATGACCAACCGCCTGATTGAACCAACCAGCGGGGCGATCTATATGGACGGCGTTGATATTCGCCGGTTTGAGGTGACCGGCCTGCGCCGCAAGATCGGCTACGTGATCCAGCAGGTGGGTCTTTTCCCGCACATGACCGTGGCTGAGAATATCTCGGTCGTGCCGGAGCTGTTGAAATGGGATAAATCCAGAATTCGAGCGCGGGTCGAGGAGCTGTTGGCGCTGGTTCACCTTGATCCCGGCGAATTTCTTGGGCGCTACCCGGCGCAGCTTTCGGGCGGCCAGCAGCAGCGG
>Ga0134094_1002035_pt1 | contig 18084 bp, 19 predicted proteins | sample 5_1taG_FD_94458 | JGI IMG/M metagenome (GOLD analysis project Ga0134094, IMG submission 94458) | Switchgrass degrading microbial communities from high solid loading bioreactors in New Hampshire, USA - 5_19_20_110_A1 metaG | ecosystem: Engineered > Bioreactor > Semi-continuous > Anaerobic >... | reverse complement strand
CGCCCCAGCGAAAAGGCTATCCTTTCCGCCCGCGTGATTGACAGGCCTATCCGCCCGCTTTTCCCGAAAGACATGCGAAACGATGTTTCCATCGTTTGCACTGTATTGAGCGTTGACCCTGACTGCCAGCCCGAAACCACCGCCATGATCGGCGCGTCAATCGCAATCTCCATTTCCGACATTCCGTGGGATGGGCCGATTTCCGGCGTTGTTGTTGGCCTTGTGGACGGGGAGTATGTAATAAACCCCACCGCAGAGCAGGCGGCAAAATCCGAAATGCATGTGACAGTGGCTTCCACTGAGGATCTTGTTGCCATGATTGAAGCCGGCGCCAACGAAATTGACAACCAGACCATGTTTAAGGGCATCATGGCCGGGCATGCGGCAAACCAGGAGATTGTGAAGTTTATTAAGGAGATTCAGGCCGAAATAGGAAAGCCGAAGTTTGAGTTTGAATCCAACGCTCCGGATCCGGAAATGTATGAGGCAATCAAGGAATTTGCCCTTGAAAAGCTGAAATACGCCCTTGACACTGACGACAAGCGCATAAGGGATGAGCGGATGCTTGTGGCCTACAACGAAGTCCACGAGAAATTTGACCCCGAGTACCCCGAGCTTGCCGCTAAAATTGATGACTGCCTGTACAGCATTCAGAAATTCATTGTGCGCCGCTGGCTGCTGGATGAGGGTAAGCGTGTTGACGGGCGCGGGCTGGACGAAATCCGCCCCCTTGCCGCCGAAGTCGGTATCCTTCCCAGAACCCACGGTTCCGGCCTGTTTACCAGGGGGCAGACGCAGGTCCTTACCGTCGCAACCCTGGGTTCCAGCAGGGATGCCCAGCTGCTCGACGGGCTTGACGATGAGGAAAGCAAGCGTTATATCCATCATTACAATTTCCCGTCCTATTCTGTAGGTGAGGCCAAGCCTTCCAGAGGCCCCGGACGGCGTGAGATTGGCCACGGCGCTTTGGCAGAAAGGGCGCTGGTGCCTGTAATTCCTCCGATTGAAGAGTTCCCCTATACCATCAGGCTTGTGTCTGAGGTGTTGTCCTCCAACGGTTCCACTTCCCAGGGCGCAATCTGCGGCTCAACCCTTGCCCTTATGGACGCAGGCGTACCGATTAAGGCACCGGTAGCCGGCATTTCCTGCGGACTTGTAACCGAAGGCGACCGCTTTATAACCATGGTTGACATCCAAGGCGTTGAGGACTTCTTCGGTGATATGGACTTCAAGGTTGGCGGCACCCACAAGGGAATTACCGCAATCCAGATGGATTTGAAGGTGCATGGCTTAACCCCTGAAATCATCTGGGAAGCCCTTGAGAAAACCTATAAAGCCCGTTGCTATATTCTTGATGAGATAATCCTTAAGGCAATCCCTGCTCCGCGCCCAGAGCTTTCGCCCTATGCGCCCAAGATGCTCAGCACCAAGATTGATGTGGAAAAAATCCGTGAGGTTATCGGCAAGGGCGGTTCTGTAATCCAGAAGATTCAGCAGGAATGCAACTGCACCATCGACATTGAAGAGGATGGCAGCGTATTTATCTCCGCCCTCAACGCGAAAGACGCAGCCCGTGCTTTGTCGATTGTTGAAACCATTGCAAAGGACCCTGAGGTGGGCGCCATATACAAGGGCAAGGTAACCCGTTTGATGAACTTCGGCGCATTTGTTGAGATTGCGCCGGGCAAGGAAGGGCTTGTGCATATCAGCAAGCTGGATGTAAAGCGCACCGACAAGGTTGAGGATATTGTTTCGGTTGGTGACGAGGTAATCGTTAAGGTTACGGATATTGACGACCAGGGAAGAATCAACCTGTCCCGCAAGGATGCGCTGATTGAGGTTGAGGGGATTACCCCCGAACCTGAGCCTTCCGGCAACCCCCGCTTCCAGCGCAGGGAGCGCAATAACAATAACCACGACAACCATCACCGCAGATAATAAATAATAATACAAGGGAGCAAACCGCAAAGGTTTGCTCCCTTTTTGCGTTTTATTTTCACAAGGTTTTTTAGAATCTCATATTTTATAACGATACTGTTTTAAATCATAGTTTATATTAAGGAGGCAAACCGATGTATAACGAGGAACAAAACAACCAGCAATGGCAGCAGTATAACCCCCAGTACGGCAGCCGGGAGCTGAGTGACTTAATCAACAACAGGGTTATATATCCTGAAATATTCTATAAAATTCAGCCCTTTGTAATGGTCTGCTGTGACCAGATAGAAGCCATGGGGATTGACATCCCGCCCCAGGAAATTATCGACCACATGACCGAGGTAATCTACAATGATGTATGCAGGATGCACCCGGATATTGCGGAGTACGCAAGGGAGTATGAGAAAACCAACAAGGACTCGGAGATTGTGGATGTTATAAACGGGATTTACGGCAGTAATTACAGGAGAAGAGGGCTCCTTAGGGATTTAATCGGGATTCTTCTTATTTCCGAGCTGTTCCGCAGGAGAAGGCGTTATTACTAATTGAGTACATACAATAACAGCCGGCAGTTGAGGGTGTGTTTTGTATTATCGCCCGCGGCGCAAATTTCAGCTTTATAAAATCTCCCCTGAAAAGTGGCATAAATGCTGACTTTTCCGGGGGATTTTTTTCATTATAAACTTAAACTTTATAATTTTAAGTATTGACTAATTGGAAAAAATAGGATAATATTATCTAGAAAATGGTAATTTTTCTAAAATATGGAGGTTGGATTATGAAAAAGAGCGCAGTTAAAAAGTCGTTGTTTTTGAACCTGACATCATTGCTGCTCTGCGTGGCGTTGCTTATCGGCACCACGTTTGCATGGTTCACAGACACGGCGTCCTCCGGCGTCAACAAAATCATAGCCGGAAATCTCGATATTGAGGTCAGTTCCAAAGTCGGAGATGATTGGGTACCCATTCAGGAGTCCACATCCCTGTTCTCCTCGAATCTTTGGGAACCCGGTCACACCGAGTATGTAACCCTGAAGATTGAAAACAAGGGCACACTCGCTTTCAATTACAGGGTTCTGGTCAGCCCGGTTAATGAAACAGGCGGAATCAATGTATATGATGAAGAGTTCTTGTTGTCCGATTATCTTGTGTTCAAAACAACAGAACCCTCTACAATCGATTCCACCCCTGCTGACCGTAATGCTGCAAGAGAGCTTGCCGGTACAGATATGAAACTGAATCAGATAGACCTGACTCAGACAGGATCAATATTAAGCGGCGGAGCGCCTCAGTATGTCACCCTTGTGGTGTATATGCCTGAGACGGTTGGTAACGAAGCCAACTACAAAACCGGCACAACTCCTCCTGAAATAAATCTCGGCATAACTGTTTACGCAGCCCAAAAGACGGAAGAATCCGACAGCTTCGGCAACGACTATGATTCCGGTGCCGTGCTGCCCGTGCTGCCCATCAAGCTGAACTTTAAAGCCACTGCTCCAAGGGCTTCCTCCGGAGACACAACGGTTACCCATGCGGAGTTCGGCAGCCAGGCGATTATTCCCCAGGCTGCGCTGAGTGCCGGTGTTACCGAGATCAGCCTGATTATATCCACAGTGGAATACAGTGAAAAGGGCGTCACCTATGACATCAGCTTGAAAGACCAGGATGGTGCTGATGTGGCAATTATCTCCGGACAGAAAGTGACAGTGAGACTTAGTGTGGGCCGTTATCTTACGAATGTTAAGGTTACCCACGGCTCTACGCCGCTGATTGAAGGTTCCGACTTTGTATACAATCCGGCAACTGGTTATCTTACCATTTATTCAGATTCCTTCAGTCCGTTCAGTGTAACATTCGATCCCATGCAGACTGAGACTGACGAATACGGAGTTATATATGGCGAAAAAGGCACTATTCTGCTGTCCGCCCGTGAGATGCCTGACACCGTGACCTCCTATACAGTGCGCCCTGGCGTAAAAGAGATATACGACTCTGCCTTTTCTTATAATGATACCCTGACTGAGGTCATTCTGCCCGTTTCCCTTGAAAAGATAGGCGATTATGCATTCAATGAATGCGTGAACCTGAAGACTATCAACCTCGGCGAGATGTCGAACCTTAAAACAATCGGCAATCGTGCTTTCCGCAGATGCTATGGTCTGGAAACCCTAGAGTTGCCATCCTCCCTGACTTATATCGGGCCGGCTGCGTTCTCGTCCTGCGAGAATCTGACCAGCAGCTTGGTGATACCTGCAGGTGTTACGGTGATCGAGGAACATCTGTTTGAAGGCTGCTACAAGCTCAGCGGTGTAACCTTTGCTGGCGACGTTACCTCCATCGGCAGGAACGCGTTTAAGAGCTGCGAGTCGCTTACCTCGCTGGTAATACCGGCTTCGGTAACAACCTGTGGCAATCAGTTTATTGCCTTTGAGCGGCTGGGCGTAACCTATCATCTGACAAGCGTAACATTCCTTGGGGATACGCTGCCCACCCTCGGAACAAGCGTATTCCTGCACGCCTCCCGTCCAGCAAATGGCGGCAACCAGCTGACAATTTATGTTAAAAACGAAACAGCCAGACAGGCCATGTTGGATTATTTAAACAGAGTAGGAAATATAACCTCGGCAACACCTGATAAAATGCCGCAGGTCGTAATCTTGCCGTAACCCTCTCATAAGCCCCTTTCACGTGCCCTCGGTTAACGAGGGTACGTGCCGGGAAAGGATTTTGTTATTGACACAACCCCAAGCCCACTGAGGGGCTTGGGGTTGTGTTTCGGGCATTAAAAACAAAGGCCATAATTAGTGTGAGCCGGCGTAAGCCGGCTTTTTTTACTGGTCTATAAGTTCTATTGCAGCCTGAAGGGTTTCCTCGTCAATTGCGCCTGCGTAGCCAGTTTTAATATACCCATCCCTGTCGATAAACAGTGTCATTGGAATGGAGGTAATCCCATAGGTATATGCGGCATCTTCCTCGATGTCAAAATACACCGGAAAATCATACCCCTGATTTTTGATAAAGCTGCTGCCCTTTGACTGGGTTTCCCTTTGGCCGTCCACAAGGTCAACCATCATAAAAACAATTTCATCCTTATATTTTGCGTAGGCTTTATTGAAATGCGGCATTTCCCTCTGGCAGGGGCCGCACCAGGAAGCCCAAAAATTAAGCACCACAGGTTTGCCCTTAAAATCTGAAAGTTTTACAGGGTTTCCATCGGCGTCGAAAACCGTAAAGTCAGGAGCCTGGTATTTTTCCTGCTCCGATTCTGAACTGCCCTCGCGTTGTGAACCGCTGTCCATTCCGGTTTCAGGCCTGTATTTTTGTGACAGGGCGGAATAAGATACCGCAGCTAAAACCAAAAAACATGCAAACAATGCAATACCCAGAATTATTTTAAATTTGTTATTCACATTCACCCTCCTAAAAAGTCAAAAATGAAAGGAAATATCCCATCATTCCTGTTGCCATCATGATACCTACCAAAACCAGCAGCCCGCCGGAAATTAAATTGATAACCTTGTAGTGGCGTTTGATAAAATCGAATGCGGCTTTAAGGCGGTCAATCAACATTGCGCTTACAAAGAAAGGAATCCCAAGCCCCAGGGAAAAGCAAAGCAGCATTAAACCCCCTTTTGCGCTGCCGCCGCCTGATGCTGCCAGCAGCAATGCCGAGCCTAAGAAGGTGCCGACACAGGGCGTCCAGCTGACAGCGAATATCATGCCGAACAGCATGGATGACACAAAACCCAGATTGCCAAGATTTACTTTAAACTTCCGGCTGGTGTTGATAAGGGGTAATTTTATAACATCCATAAAATTTAGCCCGAACAGTATCATCAGTAATCCGGAAACAATATTTACCGCCGTTTGGTGCTCTTTTAAGAGCCTGCCCGCTGTCCCGGCAAAGAGCCCAAGGGACATAAAAATCAGGGTAAACCCCAGGATAAAACCGGAGGCATTTAAAGCCGCAGCTTTCGGCCTTTTTTCATTCTTTGTGCCTGCAAAATAGGAAACGTATATTGGCAGCATAGGAAGCAGGCATGGCGAGATAAAAGTAATAATCCCTTCGAGAAAGGAAATAAAGTAACTCATAGCGGTTTACCTTCCATCAGGTTTATAAGTAGCCGGGGAAAGTGTGATAATCAAAGTATATACTAAATTTGGGAATATTTCCACAGAAAATTTAAAAAAGCGGGCAAATCCTTTTTTGCCCGCTTGCAGGGCATAAGCCTAACATGCCCTTTCCAAGTCTTTTTTAAGCCGTTTGATTATCTTTTTCTCAAGCCTTGAAATATACGACTGGGAAATTCCTAATAAATCTGCAACTTCCTTCTGGGTGTGCTCTTTGTTGCCGTTCATGCCGAACCGAAGGCACATGATAAACCGCTCCCTTTCGTTAAGCTGGGAAATGCACTCGTGCAAAAGTGTTTTTTCCGCCTCCTGCTCTATATTGCGGTTGACTATGTCCGGGTCGCTGCCAAGGATATCCGACAGCAGCAGCTCGTTGCCATCCCAGTCCACATTAAGGGGCTCGTCAATTGACATCTCGTTTTTCAGCGGTGCGTTTTTCCTAAGATACATCAGTATTTCGTTTTCAATGCATCTGGAGGAGTATGTGGCAAGTTTAATATTCCGTGATGGGCAGAAGGTGTTAACGGCTTTTATCAACCCGATAGTGCCAATCGAAATCAAATCCTCGATTCCCACCCCGGAATTTTCAAATTTTCGCGCAATATAAACCACAAGCCGCAGATTATGGGTAATCAGCTTATTCCTTGCAGTGGTATCCCCTTTTTCGATTTTTCCAAATATCACAGCCTCTTCTTCTGCGGTTAAAGGGGGAGGCAGAGTATCCGCCCCGTTTATGTAATGGCCTTCGTCCGCCAGCGATTTAAGCAGCTTAAACCAAAGAAGCCGTATCCGTTGTATCAGTTCTGATATTGCCTGCTGCATTTAATGCTGCTCCCTTCCAATAGAGTAATCATATCTGTCCCAATTATTGCGTCATATTCCCCGCGCCCCAGTATCTGGCATACGGCAATAAAGCAGCCTGTTATGTCCGCTGACTTGCCGCTGGAGGAGGATAAAACCATCTGTGCCGGGCAAAAGGCAGGAAGCAACCCTGTCCCGCTTACGGTTTTTAAGGGAATCATCCGAAGCCTGGTGCCGGCTGCTGTGGCGTAGTTTTCGCCTTTCTGGGAGGCTTTTCCAAAATCAAGCAAGGGCAAAACCGATTCCCGCAAATTTTCGGGCAGGTTTCGCTCGATTGCGCCAAAACGTACGACAGCCACCGGTTTCCCGGAAAAAACGTCGGTTACATGGTGGCCTGTGTCGTAAAGGGCACGCAATTCAAGGGGCCCACAGCCGCAGTCGATGGTAAGCGTGTATTCCTGCCCCAAGGCCATCCTTTTATGAGTGAGCCTGTCATACAGGCTGATTATCAGATAGCTTGCGACGGTAAGCACAGTCAGCATAAGCGGGGAAACGTTGTAATATACAACTCCGTTCACCACATAAAAACCCGAGGGGGCGGCGAAAAACCAGATGGCGAAAGCTAAGCCCCCGAATAAAGCTGATGAAATCAGGAATACAGCCACTTGTTTTATGTAAAGGATAGGGCTTTGCCATTTGAAAGCGATTTTAACTATGACGCATGCGCTTGCAATTTTAATCAGCATGGAAACGGCGGCGGGCAGGGGAGGTAAAAACAGGGCGGCGGAAAATATGCTGCCGGCAACAGCTCCCAGCACCAGCCTGAACCGTTTGCAGGGCAGCCTTAGAATCCTCACCACGGCGGATAACAGGAGAAAGTCAATGAACAGGTTCAGGGCCAGCAAAACATCCAGATAAATTACCGGCATCTTTTGTCACCCCCGCTTTGCCGGATTACAAGTCCACACTCTTATATTATAACGGTGTAAGCAGGGTGATTCTGACGAAAAAGAGGTTAAAGCACAAAAATACAAAAAACGGGACAACCCAAAAGGAAGTCCCGTTTTTTAGCATTATTAACAAACAAAAGGGTTATTTAAAGATTGAAGGCAAAAGGGCCATCATCCATCCAATATCAAAGTCGTATTCTAAGCTGGGTTTAGAAATGCGAAGAGACCAAAGGGACAAGAATAATAATGAATATATTATCGAGGCAAAAAGAGCCACCGAGCTTATAACCACGCCTGCAATACCGAAACCTCCGCATCCCTTGACAAGTGACACAATACCCAGGATTAAAGCTGTTAAGGCAAGAATCAGGTTTAGGGCAGGAACCCAGATTAAAACAATCGAGGCAATCGAAATGCCAAAGGAAGCATAGGATAAGCCTGTGTCACGCTTCGGTTTGGCAACTGGCGGTGGGGCAGGATGATTGAAAGCCCCCTGGTTATATACGCCGTTTGGGTAAGGCCCGGGCTGGTAAGCACCGCCCGGATAACCGCCAAACTGTTGCCCTCCGGGGTTGTTAAACCCGTTTTGCGCAGCGAATCGATTCCAATAAGGCTGATTGAAATTCTGATTATGCTGCTGGTATGGAGGGGGTGGTGGCGGGCTTATATTTTCCGCTGTATTTACTTCCGGAGTTTCGCCAAACCAGCCTTTTTTATTGTCAGCCGGGCTATCAGGTTCCGGGTTTTGAGTATTCCGGCCGGTGTTTTCGGAATTAAAATTGATGTCGCCAAAATTATTCATAAATATCCTCCTAAAAGCCAGTATTAAGCAGGTAATATTGTGTGGCGAAACCCGGCAATTAGCAGAGTTTACACTTGGCAGATCAGGTAATAAAACGAATCAGGAAGGCAGCAGTGCCAATCATAATCGTAGCCAACGCAACTGAGCTGCCTTTTGCTTTTCCTATGATGCCTAATATGATTGATACTATTGCAAGTATAATGCTTATAACCGGATTCCAGTAAAGAACAAGGGCAATTATTGAAATGGCAAAAGCCGCTGATGAAATTCTCGGCTCGGGATTGCTTGCTGAAACTATGCTGGGGTGTTGAGGGTGTTTGTATGGTTTTAGAGGGTTAATGCTTGGGAAAGAAAGAAAACTGGTTGAGCTGTTTGAAGGCTTGTCTTGAGTATATGTACCCTGTATATTGAATGGCGTTTGGTTGAACTTAGCCTCAACCGGTATTTTGGGGCTGCAATTCTCCATCAATTATCCTTCCTCGCATCCAGTACTACAATATATATGGGGTGTTTTTACTAAATAGTACCAAACTTTGTAAATAAACGCAATAGAATATTAACTAAATATTAATTTTTTTTTTATACTCTTTTAATAAATTATCTGCCATCCATAATAACCCCCGAAATCAAAACAAAAAAAGGATATAGATAGGCGGATAACCGTCTAATCTATATCCATAATTAAAACCCTTATTAGTTTTTGAGGCTCTGCATCGGGGCGGGAATCCTGCCTCCCCGGGCTATAAACCGGGCAGGTGACCATGTGTTAAGGGGCATTACCGGGCCGCCTCCGAGAAGGCCACCGAAGGACAGTTCTTCCCCGACCTTTTTCCCAATGGCGGGAATCAGGCGCACTGCCGTGGTTTTGGAGTTGACCATGCCGATGGCGGCTTCGTCCGCAATTATGGCGGCGATAACCTCGGCGGGGGTGTCGCCCGGGATGTTAATCATGTCAAGCCCAACAGAACATACTGCTGTCATGGCTTCCAGCTTTTCTATACTCAGGCAGCCTTTGCGGGCGGCCTCTATCATGCCTGCGTCCTCGGTTACCGGGATGAAAGCTCCGGATAATCCGCCTACATGGGAGGATGCCATAACCCCGCCTTTTTTAACTGCATCGTTGAGAAGTGCGAGGGCAGCTGTGGTGCCGTGGGCGCCGCAGCATTCAAGGCCCATTTCCTCAAGGATATGGGCAACCGAATCCCCAACTGCCGGAGTGGGGGCTAGGGACAAATCTACTATTCCAAAGGGCACTCCCAAGCGCCTGGAGGCTTCCCTGGCAACCAGCTGGCCCATGCGGGTTATTTTAAATGCGGTTTTCTTGATAATATCCGCAACCTGGGTCAAATCGCAATCCCCGGCTTTGGCAAGGGCGGCGCGTACAACTCCGGGGCCGGAGACACCCACATTGATTACGCAATCCGGTTCGCCGGCACCGTGGAATGCACCTGCCATAAAGGGGTTATCCTCAGGTGCGTTGCAGAATACCACCAGTTTCGCGCAGCCTATGCAGTCCCTGTCGGCGGTAAGCTCTGCCGTTTTGCGGATTATCTGCCCCATAAGGGCAACGGCGTCCATGTTAATCCCTGATTTGGTGGAACCCACATTGACTGAGGAACAAACATGGTCGGTAACGGAGAGGGCTTCGGGTATGCTCTCAATAAGTTCCCTGTCCCCTGGGGAAAAACCCTTGTGAACCAGCGCCGAATATCCCCCTACAAAGTTTACGCCGCAGGCCTGTGCAGCCTTTTCAAGGGTTATGGCAAAACGCACCGGGTCCTTTTTCTCGCAGGCAGCAAGGACCATGGCTATCGGGGTTACCGCAATCCTCTTGTTTATGATTGGGATGCCGTATTCCTTCTCTATATCCTCGCCTGTTTTGACCAGGTTTTTGGCATATGCCGTGATTTTGTCGTAAATCTTATTGCAGGCGCGGCCAATGTCGCTGTCGCAGCAGTCCAGCAGCGAGATTCCCATTGTTATGGTGCGTATGTCCAGGTTTTCATCCTGTATCATCCGTATGGTTTCGAGTATATCTTTGGTGTTAATCACAGTTCCATTCCTTTCGAGCCTGAAAGTGAAATTTAAAAGGCTAAATCCTGTGCATTGAGTTGAATATGTCCTCATGCATTGCCCGGACCTGCAAACCCATTTCTTCGCCGAGGGCTGCCATTTCGTCCGCAAATTCGGTGAAGGGGATGGTGCAGTTTGATATATCTATCATCATTATCATAACAAACAAATCCTGCAGAATTGACTGGGTCACTTCAAGAATATTGTTGTTATATTTAGCACAGGCGGCGGATACCTTTGCCAGAATCCCCACCGTGTCCTTGCCGATTACTGTTACCACTGCTCGCATACCGTAAATCCTCCTAAAAAAATACAGACAGTATAAACTTGCTTGTTATCTAAGCTTACATTTTAACATAAATTATATTCTAACACAAATCCTGAGAAATGCAACGGAAATTCAAAGGTTCCCCCGGCAGTTTCAATATCTTTATCAAAATATTTTTGTAATAATAGCCAAGCGGCGATGATTGTGATATAATATGGCTTAATTAATTCTAGCGAGCTGGAAGGTTGGCGTAAATGGAGTTTAAATTACTGGTGGATTACCACACCCATACCGGATTTTCCCCCGATTCTGATGCTGATATGCTGGAAATCTGCAATGCGGCGGAAAAAGCGGGGATTTTGCAGCTTGCAATTACCGACCATGTGGAAATCCCGGCTTTTATTCAGGACGGGTATGATAAAACCATCGACGAATCTTATAAACAGGCAGGGGAAATGCAGGCGGCTTTCAGGGGAAGGATAGAGGTGCTCAAAGGCATTGAACTTGGTGAGCCTATACATGACCTTAATACCGCCGAGCAGCTTTTGAAAAATTACGATTTTGATTTTGTGCTGGGCTCCCTGCACAATTTAAAAGATGACAGGGACTTTTACCATTACGATTTTACCAGCGTGGATATCCGAAGCCTGATGGACAGATATTTTGCCGAACAGCTGGAGATGGTCAAATGGGGCAAATTCAATTCCCTTGCCCACCTGACATATCCCTTCAGGTATATACCAAAGGGCAGGTACCCTGAAGATTACGGATACTGGCGGGATGTGATTGACGAAATACTGAGGCTGTTGGCGGTAAAGGGCATAGCCCTTGAAATCAACACCTCGGGGCTTCGGCAGGCATTAGGCAAAACAATGCCGGATGAATTTTTAATCAGGCGTTTCAGGGAGCTTGGGGGCGAAATGGTAACTGTGGGCTCCGACGCCCATAAACCTTGCGATGTGGGGAAGAATATCCGGGACGGCATCAATATCGCTTACAGCGCAGGCTTCAGGTATATCGCCACATTCAAAAACGGGCATCCCAAAATGGTTCCCATATTATAATTTATATTATTTATTATTCTGATTGTAATAGGCGGTTAAGTCGTGTATAATTTTAAAAACAGTTTTAGAAAGGTGATTTAAGGATGGATAAACTGCTTGAGTTATTGGACAGCAATCCAAGGCTTACAAATCAGCAGCTTGGCGTTATGCTGGGGCGCTCAGAAAAAGATGTTGCCGACCAGATTGCCAAATGGGAGCGGGAGGGCGTTATCCGCGGGTATAAAGCAGTTGTTGACTGGGAAAAAACCGACCGCCCTTATGTCACTGCCCTTATTGAGCTGAGGGTGACTCCCAAAAGGGATTTCGGGTTTGACAGCATTGCCGAAACCATCATGCGGTTTAACGAGGTTGAAAGCGTATATCTCATGTCCGGGGGGTATGACCTTGCCGTTATTGTCAGCGGCAGGACCTTCAAGGATATCGCCATGTTTGTAGCCAAGCGTTTATCCACTCTTGATTCGGTGATTTCTACCGCCACCCATTTTGTTTTGCAGCGCTATAAGGAAAGCGGTATTATTCTCAGGGGTGAGGAAAAGGATGAAAGAGGGGTACTGTAATTAAATGAGCTACCAAATCCGGATTAATAAGACGCTGGAAAACCTTAAACCCTCGGGTATCCGCCGTTTTTTTGATATTGCCGCTGAAATGGATGATGTAATTTCGCTTTCCATAGGCGAGCCTGATTTTTCAACTCCGTGGCATATCAGGGAAGAGGGTATCAAGTCCCTTCAAAAGGGCAAAACATGGTATACGCCCAATTCCGGGCTGATAAGGCTGCGGGAAAGCATAGCGAAATACACCGAAAGGCACAAGGGGCTAAGTTACGACCCAAAAACCGAAATACTTGTAACCGTCGGTGGCAGCGAAGCCATTGATTTGGGGCTGCGTACCCTTGTGGAGCCCGGCGACGAGGTTTTGATTCCCGAACCGAGCTTTGTATGTTACAGCCCCCTTACCCTGATGGCTGGCGGAATCCCGGTCCCGATTGTAACAAAGGCGGAGGATTCCTTCAGGCTGACCCCAGAAGCGCTGAAAAACGCAATCACTCCAAAAACAAAGGTGCTGATTCTCCCCTATCCCAACAACCCCACCGGCGGGGTGATGAGGAGGGAACACCTTGTGAGAATCGCCGAGGTGCTGAGGGAAACAGATATATTTGTCATATCTGATGAAATATATGGCGAGCTGACTTATGGCGGGCAGCCCCATGTGAGCATTGCCTCCATTGACGGCATGCAGGAGAGGACAATGCTGATAAGCGGTTTTTCCAAGGCCTTTGCCATGACGGGCTGGAGGCTTGGATATGCCTGCGGGCCTAAGGAGCTTATGAAACAGGTGGTAAAACTCCATCAATATGCCCTGATGTGCGCCCCAACCACCGCCCAGTACGCTGCTATAGAAGCCATGGAAAACGGGGATGGGGATGTTGAATACATGCGGGCGGAATACGATATCCGGCGCCGGTATATCGTCGACAGGCTGTGCAAAATGGGGCTTAAGTGCTTTGAGCCGGAAGGGGCTTTTTATGTTTTCCCTTCTATCGAAATTACCGGCCTGTCCTCTGAGGATTTCTGCCACAGGCTGCTTAGGGAAAAATCCGTTGCGGTGGTTCCCGGAACCGCCTTTGGGGACAGCGGGGAAGGGTTTGTGCGCATATCCTATTGCTATTCGCTGAAACATATTACCGAAGCTATGGACCGCATTGAGGATTTTGTAAATAACTTCCGGAAAGGCGCCTGTGCGGCAAAGCAGGAATAGTTACTGGAAAAAATTTGATTGAAGTGGGGGAAAAAATGGTCGTTTCCAGCGCTCCTGCCAAGATAAACCTGTCTTTCGAGGTCACAGGGCGGAGAGACAGCGCGTACCACCTGGTGCGTACTGTAATGCAGGCGGTAAGCATCAGGGAGGTTGTAAGGCTTAAAAAAAGCCGCAACCACGGCATAAACCTTGTGGTTTCCCGCCCTGGAATCCCTTTGGATAAAAATAACACCGCCTATAAGGCGGCTCTTGCCTTTTTTGAATATACCGGGTTGAAAATGCCGGGGATTGATATTGAGATTACAAAAAACATCCCTGTTGGAGCGGGGCTTGCCGGGGGAAGCGCTGACGCCGCGGCGGTGTTGGTGGGCTTGAACGTGCTGTTTGGCACCGGCCTTGACACCGGCGGATTATCCAAAATAGGCGGAAAGGTTGGGGCTGATGTGCCTTTTTGCATAACCGGGGGCGCCGCCCTCGGTACCGGCACCGGCACCGAGCTTGAGATGCTTCCTTCAATGCCGGATTGTTTTATAGTTATTGCCAAACCGGAAATCAGCGTTTCCACCGCCGAGGCATACAGGCTGATTGACGGCGCAGTCGCTGCTGTTTACAGCCGCAGTATTGAGGATGCGATGCGAACCGGGGATTTGCACTCCATAGCCCGTGGGATGTTTAATCAGTTTGAAGATGTTTTAGGGATTCCAGAAGTCGACAGGATTAAAGGCATAATGAATAAGTACCGTTGCCTTGGTTGCCAGATGACCGGCAGCGGCTCTGCAGTGTTCGGAATTTTTGATTCTGAAAAGGTTGCCCAAAGCTGTGCAGCGGAGCTTGATGGATTATACTCTGATGTTTTCATTTGCCGCCCGGATCCTGAAGGGGCGAGGATAGAAAAACTTCAAGGCATGCGTTAATTTTACATGCCTTGAAGTTTTTTATGTATAATTTTTATTATTTTGAATAAACTAAAAAGTTCTGCCCAAACTCCTATTAGCAGATAACGGAAAGGGCGGAATAACTTTGGATGGTTTGAATTTTGATTTTGTAAATTATACAGGCAATAAAACGAATTATAAAACCAGATCGGTTGCGGACAAACTTATCCGCTCGATTGCCGCGGCGCTGATACTTTCCCTGATGGTATCAATTTGCGGGTTTTCGGGAGAGTGCAATGAAATACGCCAGCGGGTACTTAGGCTCCATGTCCTGGCTAATTCTGATTCAAAAGAGGATCAGGAACTAAAGCTGAAAGTCAGGGACAGGGTGGTAGAGGTTGCCGCCGGGTTGTTTGATACAGCCAGAAATGAAAGCGAGGCGCTGAAACTTGCCGAAGAGAGCCTTGACAGTATTGAGGCAGCGGCGCAGCAGTGTGTTTATGACGAGGGATACACATACAGGGTGAAAGCAGAACTGGTGGATATGTATTTTACAACCCGCCGCTATGATACCGTAACCCTGCCCGCCGGTGTATATGACGCCCTGAGGGTAACTATAGGCGAGGGCAAGGGCCAGAACTGGTGGTGTGTTGTATTCCCTCCCATGTGTGTGTCCGCTGCAACAGATGCTTCTGAACTTTCGGATGTCCTTGAGCCGGGACAGGAAAAGATCGTTACCAAACCTCAGAAATACGAATTCAGGCTAAAAGTGGTTGAAATTTTCGAAGAAATAGCCAATTTCTTCAGAAAACTGTTTAAGTAGAGCCGGGGGGTCAACCCTCCCGCTTTTTTTGCGTTTTCAGGTTGTCTCTCTCCATTGTTTCGTAAATTGCCCTTATTATGAATTTGTTTAAGCTCTCTCCCTGCTTATTGGCGTGTTCTTTAATCAGGTTCTTTTGCCCCTTGCTTACCCGGATTTTTATTTCATCCAGCTTTGTTCTTATATATTTGGCAGTTGCCCTTTTCTGTGCGTCACTAACCGGCCCCATGCGCTCACTTCCTTGGTTCAAAATCGACATAAAATAACAGTATATGTTAAAATTATTTATTGTTTTGCCGATGGATATATAGGGTACAATATACTATACCTATTAATATTAAGTAATTTTACATTATATTAGCAAATCTGCAATAAACATTCAAGTTAAATTTATCAATAGAATACAAGGAATTAACTGTAAAATTTGGCATATTGTTCAAATTTTGAATCTCAAAATTTTGCCAGAAGGAAAGGTGTGAACAAAGGGCTATGACTACGCATGAGATATTGGACAATATCTGCAGTATAAATTCTACTGCTGAAAAAGTAAAAGCGGTCATTGAGTATTTGTTCAACCAATACAGCAGTAGAAATATCCATGAAGGCATAGCCATTAGCGCAGATTTGACCTATGAAAAGGCACAGACTTTTTTATCAATTGCCATTGATTACATCAGCGAGATTTGCGATGTCACCAACAGGCTTTGTCAGCTGGAAATCAGGGATATAAAGACGGCGGACCAGAAGGACGGAGAAACAGACCGCAGTTTGGACTGCATAAATTGAGAAAATGTACTATCTTTGCCCTTATGCAAAGATAGTACATTTTTTAGTAGCTGAGTTTTAATGTTTTGAATAAGCTGTCGGCCATTTTGAGAATGCTTGGCAACTTGACATTCATTGCAAGCAGCAGGCTTAAGGCAAATGAAGCCGTATAAAAACACCCATATATGATTATCAGTTTGTAATCCCGGGACTTTATCAGTGATGGAAGGTTGATTGCCAGCATAATGATAAATGCGAGGATAATCAAAACTATCACTTTGATACCGCCTTCCTGTTGTTCTTATTTTTGGCTTTCTTTTTAACAAAAGACACAATCAGAGTGAGAACAGGCAGCAGTATTTCGAATAAGGTCCAGAAAAACGGGGTGGTTTCCTGGGCGGTTTTTGTGTGGGTTATAACGTCTTTAAAGGCTGTAAATGCATAAACCACCACCAGGGCGGCGCAGGGAAGCAATATAGGGCGGTATGACCTGATGTTTAATAGCTGCGCAATTGCCAGCATGGTTACGTAAAAAAGGACGGATATCTTAAAATAAAGCAAAACTATTAAAAGTATCGAAAACATGATTTCCATATGGCTTATTGTCTGGAAGAGCGTTCCCAGGCGGAAAACCTCGAAGGATGGCAGCGAGAAGTATTGTATTGTGTTACCCAGTACAGAGATATCCCTGAGTATTACTATAAGGATAAGAATGCTGCCCAGCAAAAAACCTCCCAGAAAATAGCGCATCAAATTTTTGGGGGCATTGTCAACATACGGGGTGACCATTAAAAAGATTACCGTTTCGCCAAAGGGGATGGTGCTGGCAATGTGGGATACCTGAACATAGTTGTTCAAGGGCATATCGAACATGGGCAGGAAATTATCCAGTTCAATCAAATCATAAACCGCGATTATTGATATAAAGAGAATCACGCAGGAGATTATAAGGAAGACAATGCTGTAACGGGTGACCACTTCCAGCCCGTAATATGCAGACCATACGCAAAGCAGCAAAAACAGTATAATGATAATTGAAATCGGCGTTTTAACCATGGTGGTTTTATTTACAAAGGTGCCAAGGTCCCGAATGTTCAGCGATGTCATGGTGAAGAAAAACCAGACATACAATGCCGAAACTATTTTTCCCGCTACGCGCCCGAATACGGCCTCGTTTATCTGGATCAAGTTCATGCCCGGATATGATTTTGAAAGCAGGACATATGAAACTATCAGCGGGATGCAGATAATTATCGAAGCTACAAACGGCATCCATGATTCGTTTCTGGTTATTATAACAAAGAAGGAGGTAAGGAGGGAGGAGGAGTGAAGGAAACAGGCTATTGAAAACATGAACTGACCGGCAGATATTCTTGAGTTTTCAATTGTCATGCTAATCTGCCTCCTACCATTTTCGGAGATTTTGAGGTTTTCCCCGTATCGATAATTTGGGTTTCCACCGTTAATTCAAGCTCGAGGTTCGGGTAAATCTGGTCCCATTTATCCTTAATTTTCTTCCATTTTTTATTGTGGTGTTTGTTTAAATAACATCCAAACCTGAAAATATCGGCATTTAACCTCTGGGTTTCCTTGAAACAGGAAATTATTATATCTTTCACAGCATTTACGGATTCTTTTTGTATCATTTCAATAATTTCTTCGAGCTGAAGGCCGTCAAACCCTATGATCTGGCCTATAATAAACCTTGCTTTTATGCCGATCTTTATTTTAGGGATTCCTTCTTTATCAAAGCTTACCTTCATTTCGCGGCTGGGCGGCTTAATACTCAGCTCGACGGTGCCTTTATCGGTGTTTACTGGCAGATAGCCGCTTTTGATTT
>Ga0134094_1002031_pt1 | contig 18107 bp, 12 predicted proteins | sample 5_1taG_FD_94458 | JGI IMG/M metagenome (GOLD analysis project Ga0134094, IMG submission 94458) | Switchgrass degrading microbial communities from high solid loading bioreactors in New Hampshire, USA - 5_19_20_110_A1 metaG | ecosystem: Engineered > Bioreactor > Semi-continuous > Anaerobic >... | reverse complement strand
TTTGCCCCAACGAACCCGACCAGCGCGGCAAATGCCGCCGCCGTGAGCAGGTTTGGCCGGGCCTGCGCAGCGGCTGCAGGTCCTGCGCCAGCCGTGGGCGGTTGTTCTTTTTGCTGCGCCATTTTTGCCAGTGCTTATCCTCTGTTATGGACAATAAGCCGGTAACCCCCAAACATAGTCCATTATAGGCACGCAGGAACAGGCAGTTCAAGCCCTCAGTGATACAATTAGCCTATGCCCCCTTATGAGATTATCGCCACACTGGGCCCGGCGTCCAGCCGGGAATCTTTATGGAAAGACATGATTGCAGCCGGGGCAACCGCCTTCCGGTTGAATACATCACACCTGTCCCTGCCGCAGTTGGAAGAATGGCTGGAAAAACTCAGCCGGTTTTACGCCGCTGAAGGGATCTGCCTGCCGGTTGCGCTCGATCTGCAGGGCAGCAAATGGCGCCTGGGCCAGATGCCCGCCCGCGAACTGGCAGCGGGCCAGCGGGTCGAGCTGGTCTTCGCCAGGGTTGCACAGGGGCCGGAACTGCCCGTCCCGCACGCTGATTTCTTCCGCGCCGCCCCGGCTTCGAGCGGCGAGATTGTGCTGAATGACGCCAAAGTCCGCCTGAGGCTCGAGGCCGCCCGCGCGGAATCGGTCACCGCCGCGGTCATGCAGGGAGGGCCGGTCTCGGCGCACAAGGGCATCACCTTCACCGCCTCAGACTTTCGCAGCGAGTCGCTTGGCGATAAGGATCAGGCAATTCTTGAGAAGATCCGCGGGCTGCGCTTTGTGCGCTGTGCAATTTCATACGTCAAAGACGCTGCCGAGATGGCCCGCTACAGGGCATTGGTGAGCGCAGCCGCCGGCGCGGAGATCGGCCTGATCGCAAAAATTGAGCGCGGGACGGCAGTCGATGACGCCGCGCAGATTGCCCGGCATGCCGGTGAGCTTTGGCTGTGCCGCGGCGACCTGGGCGCAGAGCTGGGATTAAGGGAGATGGCTGCCGCCGCGCGCCGGTTTTCTGAGCAGGTGCGCGATTTGCCCGTGCCGGCGATTCTGGCAGGGCAGGTGCTCGAGCACATGGTCGACCATCCCGCGCCTACGCGGTCCGAAATCTGCATGATCTATGAAGGCTTGCAAAAAGCCTACCGCGGCTTTGTCCTTTCAGACGAAACCGCGGTAGGTGCTTACCCGGTGGAGAGCGTCCGGGCGGCCGCGTTATTCTTTTAGTTATTATTCTTACTCACAGGGAACTGCGGGGCACGGCTCTCTGTACTGATCCTCCAGCCGCCTCCCGGCATCGCTCAACATCCGCCCTGCAGCCTCCAGGCTGCGACTGAACAGCAGCGCAGCCCGCTTGATGATCCCGTCTCGCGGTGGGCTGCCTTTTTTTGCTTCCTCGAGCAGCCGGTAGAGATCTGCTTCCCGGTATAGGTCTTTCCGCCTCTCTTCTTGGACCATAATATCCAGATCGCTTCTCATTTAAACCTCCGCCTTGACATTGCCCCCCTAACCCCCTATAATGACTTTACTGGTTAAAGTATAAGGATATTTGTATAACCTGTCAATACCTTTTTGGAGGTTTTTAGAACAAAAGTTAATGGAAAATCTTACGCTACCCAATCAGATGGATTTTGATTTTGACTCCGGCGTCCTGTGCCTGGACTATGCCAACACAGTCGACTGGCACGCCAGCGACCACCCGGAAGACAGCCTGCCGACCTGCGCCGATCTGGTTGCATGGGGGGTGGCGGCGGGGCTGGTGACGCGCGCTGAAGCGGGCGAGCTGCTCAGGCGCGCGGAACACGCGCCGGACGAGATGGCGCAGCGATTTGACGCCGCGATCCATCTGCGCGAGGCGATCTTTCGCATTTTTCGAAATATCGCCGTAAAAGAGCCTGTGGATCAGGCGGACGTGGATATCCTGACGACCTTCTGGCAGCGCTCCGCGCCGTACATCCGCTATACCGCCGCAGGGGACGGGATTAAGCGCGAATGGGCGTTTCCGTCGATTGACCTGCTGCGCATTCTGGGCCCGGTTGCGCTCTCGGCAGTCGACCTGCTGGAGCGCGGCGAGCGCGACAGGGTCGGGATGTGCGCAGACGATCGCGGCTGCGGATGGCTGTTCTACGACACTTCCCGCAACCGCAGCCGCCGCTGGTGTTCAATGGAATCCTGCGGCAACCGCGCCAAGGCTCAGCGCCATTACAGGCGCTCAAGGCAGGCTGCGTGAAGCCTGCTGATATTCGCGGTCTGTTTTGGCTGCCATGATAAAGTCATTCTTATGCAGCCCGTTGACCGCGTGCGTCCACCAGGTTACGGTCACCTTGCCCCATTCGGTCAATAGAGACGGGTGGTGGTCTTCTGCTTCGGCAATTTGCCCGATTTGATTGGTGAACCGCAGCGCGCTGGCAAAATCAGGGAATTTGAAAATACGCTCGAGCCGCGGAATCCCATCCCGCTTGATAATGCTCCATTCCGGAATTTCAGGCTTGAGCTGTGAGATCTCCTCGCTGCTCAGGGCGGGTTCGCCGCCCCTGCACGGGACGCACTTCTGCTCGCTCAGATCGCTCATGATTCACTATCCTTTCATAAGCTTGCGCCGGCAGCCATTCAGGTATGCTGCTTGATTGAATTATACAATTTTCGGGTCGACCTCATCCACCCAACCTCATTTCCCTATGCGACTACGTCGCACCTGCTCCCGATCCCAGGAGAAGGGAGCTTGTTGATCTATAAGCAGCCCCATGGACCGGCTTCAGTCCAATCCGGCCTGGATAAGGGTTCCTGTTGGTCTATGAATCGGCGCATGGATCGTCTTAAACCCTCGCCTGGAATCAGGAGAGGGTGGCCGCGCGGCAAGGCACATATTCTAATCACCTGAGGCATTTACGCCGCGCGGCCGGGTGAGGTTGTTTCCCTCGCAGCAAGTCTAATTTTCTGCCGACTCGTAACTGCCAACTGCAAACTGCCTACTGCCAACTAACCCCTGCCGTGAAGCCGGGTAAGGAGCAAAAATCACATCAAAACTGCAACACGTTATATATTGACATAATAGATCCACTTTGATATATTAACCCTGCACCCCGAAAAGGCGAAGCTCGGCGAAAGCCGGCGGCGCAAAGTCTTGGACCTAAGGCGCTCGAAAGGGAGCTAAGGTTTCTTCGGAAATCGCGGTCGCCAGGACTGCTGAAAGGGCAAGCCAGAGTGAAAATTCTGGTGCGCAAAGTTATGGGTCTACGGTCATCGTTCGAAAACGGACTTTTCAAGAGGACGGGTTCTGCGAGACTAGGATTGCCAGACTACCAACAAAGGCAAAATCGGCGAAAGCCGGTGGCGCAAAGTTATGGGCCTAAGGTTTCCTCGATGGAGTGAAACACGGCTGCCAGACTACCGAAGGGTGTGTTTTGAATAGATCGGGGCTGCCCAAAATGCGTTTGGGCAGCCCCTTGCCGTTAAATTATTCACGCCCTCACATGGAGGGCGTGAATTGAATCGATCAAATAGCAAACAGGCTAGGCTGCGCGGATCACGATCTCAGCGGCGTCGAGCTGATCGCCCTGGGCGCGCAGGCGGATTTCGCCCGCCTTACCGTTTGATTTCACCACAACCAGGCAGCGCCCGCGGTAGACGCTGTGCCGGTTGCCGCGGTAAGGCTCGGTGTTGGTCGGGTCGCTGCTGCCCACGGCGGCAATTTCGCCCTCGCCCTTGACCGTGAAGTAAATCATATTCGCGGCGTCAGGGACCATGCAGCCGTCTGCGTCGACCACTTCCACCGTCACGTAGCAGAGACTGCCGTGCTCCGCCGGGATCACGCTGTGATCGGGCGTCAGGCGCACGGCTTCAGGCGCGCCGGTGGTCGCAAGGACGGCCTCGGCAGCCTTTTCACCGCCAATGAACCCAACAGCACGAAGCTCGCCCGGCTGGTAGGGGACCTCGAACGAAGCGGTCAGTTTTTCGGCTCGGGTGGTGGGCTTTACGCCCAGCGATTCGCCGTTCAGGAACAGCTCAACTGCATCGCAGGCGGAATAGACATCCACTTTGAAGGTTTTGCCCTCATGCCCTGCCCAGTTCCAGCACGCGCTGACATCGGGCCAGCCCCAGCGCGAGATCGCCGGGGTTTTGCCCTCGGGGACGGGATGGTGGACGAAGATGGAGAGCTTTTCGCCCACGCCCCAGATCTTATCGCGGTAGTAGGACTGGGGCCGCTTGAACCCGCACAGGTCGATGTCGCCGCAGTTGGCCTGGTGCCACGGAAATTCGCCCAGGAAATCGGCTTTGCCGTCATTATCCTGGCGGCCAATGCCCGACTCGCCCAGGTAATCCAGCGAGGTCCACACAAAATCGCCGATCACGTAGCTGTGCTTTTCCACCTGCTGCCAGTTCTCCAGCGCTTCGAGCGGGAACGATTCGGTCCCGAACATCACCCGCTCGGGGTGGCGTTCGTGATCCGGCTCGTACATCTGCCACTGGTAGTTATAGCCGCCGATGTCCAGAGCCTTGAACACCACGTCGGTGTCTTCCCAGGTGCGGTGCTGGTCCCACACCCCGCAGATTGCGGCGGTGACGGGGCGGGTTGGGTCGAGCTTGCGCGTATAGTCCGCCAGGGCGCGGGCGATCTGCTCGCCGCCTGAGCGCCCATCCCGTTCCATTACCTCGTTGCCGATGCTCCAGACGACCACAGAGGGGTGGTTGCGGTCGCGCAGCACCATGCTTTCGATGTCGCGCTGCCACCAATCGTCAAAAGCCACGTGATAATCAAAGGGATTTTTCCCCTCGCGCCAGCAGTCGAACGCCTCATCGATGACCAGCATGCCCAGGCGGTCGCAGGCGTCGAGGAAGGCGGGCGAAGGCGGGTTGTGCGCGCAGCGGATGGTATTGTAGCCGCTGGCTTTATGCAGCTCGACCTTGCGCTCCTCAGAGCGCCGGTAAGATGCCGCGCCCAGCACGCCGTTGTCGTGGTGCACGCAGCCGCCCTTCATCTTCACCGGCTTTCCGTTCAGCAGGAAACCCGTTTCTGCGCTGACTGAAATGGTGCGGATGCCAAAGGTGGTCGCTGCGTTGTCCACGGTTTCTCCGCCAACGCTGACCTCGACCTCTGCCTGATACAGCACCGGAGTCTCGATCGACCACAAGCGCGGGGCGCTGACCTGCACCACCTGATCAAATTCGCGCTCGCTGCCCGCTTCCAGCGTCAGGGTCGATTCCGCCTCGCCTGCTGCAGCGCCGTCCGGGTCGAAAATGCGCGCGCGGACGGTCACCTCACGCGCTTCACCGGTTTCGTTCATCACCCGGCTGCGGATCTGCACCACGGCTGAATCCTCACCGACCTCTGGCGTGGTGACCGAAACGCCCCAATGCGCCACGTGCACCGGCTCGGCGACCAGCAGCCACACCGGGCGGTAAATCCCCGATCCGCTGTACCAGCGGCTGTTCATCTGTCCGGCGTTATCCACTTTCACGCGCAGTTCGTTCTTCTCGCCGTATCTCAAATAAGGAGTCAGGTCAAAAACAAAGCTGGTATACCCGTAGGGATGGCGGCCCAGGTAGTTTTCGTTTAGCTTGACCTCTGCGTTCATATAAACGCCCTCAAACTCGACGAAAACCTTCTTGCCCCGCCATTCTTCCGGAACCTCAATGGCCTTGCGGTAATAACCGCGTCCCATTGGGAAGAAGCCGTTCGACGCCCCGCTGGGTGCATCCGGGTCGCGATCCATTTCAATGCTCCAATCGTGCGGAAGGTCGACCGTCCGCCACTGCGATTCATCGATCTCGCGCCAGCGCCGGTCGATGGGTTCGCCGTAAAGGAAGCGCCAATCGGTGTTCAGGGATTGTTTTTTCATTAGTGTTCCTCTTTTAAGTTTTGTGAGAAAGGGAAAACCGGTAGTCCTGCATCATAAGTATACAAAACTTTTCCGTTAACGTTCACGGATTCGTGGGTTGATTTTCACTTCTCTCCCTTCCACAGATGGCGCATTTCCTCGCTCTGGGCCAGCAGGTCGTCCAGCTTCCCCTCGGCCTCAATCCGGCCGTCCTTGAGCACGATAATATGGTCCGCGCGGCGCAAGACGGGCCTGCGGTGAGTCACCACCAGGCAGGTCGCTTCACTGCCGCTGTCTGCGTGCTCAAACAGCCGCTCCCACAACTGGCGCTCGGTTTCCACGTCCAGCGCGCTGGATAGGTCATCGAAGACCATCAATTCGGCGTCGCGGATCATCATCCGCGCGGCAGCGGTGCGCTGGGCCTGCCCGCCCGAGAGCTTCACACCCCGCGGGCCGACGACGGTGTCTAACCCGTCTTCCAGCGACTCCAGGTCGCGGTCCATCACGGCGCGGTGAGCGGCGCGCAGAATCTCCGCATCGGTCTTCTGCAGCCCCAGCAAGATGTTGTTGCGCAGGCTGTTGCTGAACAGCCGCGGAACCTGCGCGGTGTAGGCGCTGCGCGGCGGCACGAAGAAATCGCCGGGGCTGAGAACCGGCATCCCGTTCCACAAAATCTCGCCCGACTCTTTCGGAAGCAGCCCGAGCAGCGCGCGCAGCAGGGTGGTCTTGCCGCTGCCGACCCGCCCGGTGATCACCGTCAGCGAGCCGCGCTTCAGGCGCAGGTTGATGTCCTCAATCCCGTTCTGCGAGCCAGGGTAGTGATAGGTCAGCCCCGATACTTCCAGCGTTTCCAGCCGGTCGGATGGCCCCCGCGTGGGGTCGGAAATCTCCGGCAGCGGGCCTTCCAGATCGACCGGGCTGAGCTCGATCAGCGCGTGGTTGGGCGCGCCTTCCATCAGCCGGTACATGCGTTCCACTGAAACGTTCAACTGCTTGTAGCGCGCCGCGACCATCCCTGCCATGGTGGTCAGGTCGCCCAGGCTTTGCAGCAGGTAGACGAACAGCGAGAAATCGCCGACGGTGAAGGTCCCGGCGCGCATCGACTGCCCTGCCAGGATCAGAATGACCCCTGTGCTCACGCTGCCGGTATTGTGGAACAGCGCGTGGAGAATTTCGCTGAACAGGCGCTCGCGCAGGGTCAGCTTCCGCCGCTCCTCGTTCAACTCGTTGAAGTGCTCGATCACGCCCTTCTCGGCAGTCGCCACTTTCACCGCCTGCACTGCGCCGAAGAACTCGCCGATGAACCCGGTCACTTTGCCGGTCGCCTGGCGGCTGGCGCGCCGGTAAGCCTCGATCCGGCTGGTCGCCAGCGTGGCCATAATGCCCACCAGGATCAGCGGCGTGAGCGCCAGGAACGTGATCTGCACGCTGATCTGCGCCATCATCCAGATCGCCGAGGCGGTGATCAGGATGCCGATGAACATGTCATTGAAGAACAGCAGGAACAATGGAATCTCAATGACATCGTTGCGGAAGCGGCTGACCGCTTCGCCGGGCGAGTCGGGCAGGACTGAGGCCCCAGGGCGGCGCAGGATATGCTTGAGCAGATTTTTGCGCAGCAGCGTTCCTGCATAGGCGAACAGCGGCACATCGGCATAATAAAAGCCAAAAGTCCCGAGCCGCCTGCCCAGAAAAGCCGCCAGCAGCAGCGCCGTGATGGTCCAGATGTTCACGCCGGTCCGGGCGTCGCCGGAGAGCAGGTTGAAAAACTCGCGCATGATCAGCCCCGGCGCAATTTGCCATGACACGCGGAAGAAGACCGCCGCGAGCAGGTCGATCAGCCAGTATTTATACTGGAAGCGCATCATCTGGGCGATCACGCGCCAGGCCGGAAGGGTGTTGGGTTTTGCGGCGCGCCCGTTTTGTGCGCCCTTCGCGCCGTTGGGGGCAGTGTTCTGGATGACGCTCATGCTAACACCTCCTCGAGGCCGGTTTGCAGCAGGCTGTAGAAGCGCGAGTTCGGGTCGGCGGCGAGCGCCGCGCGCGGGCCGTGCTCGCTCACCCGCCCATCTTCAAGAATCATGATTTCATCGGCGCGGTGAACGGTTCCGAGCCGGTGCGCGACGATAATCGCCGTGCGGTTCTCCAGCAGCCGGTCAATGGCCCGCTCGATATGCTGTTCCGTCGCCGGGTCGAGGCGTGAAGAAGCCTCGTCCAGGATCACCAGGCCCGGGTTGCGCAGAAAGACCCGCACAAAGGCCAGAAGCTGCGCCTCGCCTGCCGACAGGCTGTGACCGCCGGTATCAATCAGCGTGTCGAGCCCTTCGGGCAGCGAGCGGTACCAACTGCTCAGGCCAAGCTCGTCGATCACAGACAAAACCTGCTCGTCGCTGATCGTGCGGTCAAAAAAGGTCAGGTTATCGCGCACGCTGGCGCGGAACAACTGCACGTCTTGCGTGACCATGGCGACCTGGCTGCGCAGGTCCTGCAGCCCGATGTCGCGCAAGTCTTGCCCATTGATCCGGATTTGCCCGGCGCAGGGGTCATACAGCCGGAAGATCAGCCGGGTGAGCGTGGTCTTGCCGCTGCCGGTGCGCCCTAACAGGCCCAGCACGCGCCCCGGTTTCAGTTCAAAGGTCAGGTCGTGCAGCACGGTCTCGGCTTCACCGTAAGCGAACGCGACGCCGTCAAATGCCACCGCCAACGGCTGAGACGCCTGGCGCTGTTCGCCATGCCCGTCGAGACTGCCCTTGCCGTCAGAAGCGCTATCGAGAACCCTGTTCTCAATCTTCCGCAGCTCCGTCAGCCGCTCGACGCACGCGCCGATGGTCTGGAAGTCCTGGATCTGGCGGGTCATTGCGAAAATCGGGCCCTCGATCATATTCATGTAGTAGACGAACAGGTATGCCGTGCCGAGGGTGACCAGCCCGCCTTGAAACAGCAGATAGCCGGCGCCCACAGCGAGCAGCGTGCCGGCAACCACCGTCGAATCCGTAATGCTGCCAATGCCCCAGGAGATTTTCTCAGCTTTGCGCGCATGGCCCAGGATCTTCCCCTGAAAGCGGACCAGCTCGCGCAGGCTGAATTCCACCGAGCCGCTGGAGCGAATATCTTCGGTGCCGGTGAGCTGCTCTTCGATAAACCCGAACAGCTCGGCTTCAGCCTGGCGGCGGGCTTTCTGGTGCGGCACGGCGAGATCGCGCACGCGGTTGAGGATGTAGACCGAGGCAGCCGCAAATGCCGTGAACGCGAGCCCGGTGCGCCAGTCCTCGCGGAACAGCGCAGCCAGAATGCCCACCATCAGCAGGGCATTGCTGGCCAGTTGGACGACAAACTGCGAGAAGAAATTCGACATCTCGGTCACGTCGCCGTCGATGCGTTCGATCAGCTCGCCGGGCGTGTGATTGTTGTGAAAACTCATATCCAGGTTGAGGCAGTGCCAGGCCAGTTCGGCGCGCAGCGCGTTGGTCGCCGTCCACGCGACGCTCTCGCCCAGGTAGGTGACGCTGACGGCCACCACCTGCTGCGCCAGGGCAATACCAATAAACGCACTGGCGGCAAGGATTAACGTCTTTGACGCGCCGCCGCCCAGGGCTGTATCGATAAAGCTGCGCATGATCTGCGGGTTGACCACCTGCAGGCCAATGTTGCCCAGCATTATGAAAATCAGCAGGGCAAAGCGCCCCTTTTGCGGGCGGATGTGCCGCGAGAGCAGATCCCAGTATTGTTTCAGCGGTATATTCATCCGGTTCTTTTTCATCATTATTCGGCCAGTTTTTCCCATTCGCCCATCAAGGACTCCAGCTTTGACTGCGCCTGGGCGACCTGCCAGCTAATCGCCTGGATTTTCTCGTACGCGCCGGTTTTGCCGGCCTTTTCCAGTTCGCGTGAAAGCCGCTGGATGGTCTTTTCTTGCTCGTGAATGCGTTCTTCGACCATCTCGAGCGCCAGTGCTCGGCGGCGTGTTTCGGCGCTGTTGTCGCGCATCAGCGGCTTGGGCGGCAGAAGCACCGTCTGCGTCTTGCTCGGTGAAGCAGCCGGCGCGCGCCGCAGGATATATTCACGATACGTGCCTTTAAAGACGGTCAGCTTTCCGTCGTGCAGGTCCCAGATCTGGGTTGCCAGGCGGTCGATCAGGTAGCGGTCGTGCGAGACGAGCAGGATGGTCCCGGTGAAGTTTTCCAGCACCTCTTGCAGCGCCTCGCGTGCAGGGATGTCCAGGTGGTTGGTCGGCTCATCCAGCACGAGGAAGTTGGTCTCTTCCAGCGCCAGAATCGCCAGGGCAAGGCGAGCGCGCTCGCCGCCGCTCAGCGCATTGAGCGGTTTAAATACATCATCGCCGCGGAACAGATAAGGCGCGAGATAGCTGCGGGCGTCATGCGGGAGCATGGGCTTGTGACGGGTGATCTCATCCAGCACGCTGTGATCGCCCTTCAGCATGTCGTGCGCCTGGGCAAAATAGCCTGTTTTCAGTCCGGCGCCGAGCCGCACTTCGCCGTCTAGCGTCTCATGCTGCCCGAGCAGGGTTCGCAGGAAGGTTGTCTTGCCGCTGCCGTTTGGCCCGATCAGCGCGGCGCACTCGCCCCGGCGAAGTTCAAGTTCGCGGACGGTAAACAATGGGTGGTTCGGGTATCCGATGGTTGCTTGATCAGCGCGGACCACGATTGTACCACTGATCTCCTTTGCCGCGAGCCGCGGGCGGATATTCGGCGGTCGGGCGCTGGGCATCTCGATCGCGTTGACTTTACGAATGGCTTCGATGACATCTAACGGCCGCTCGCCGCCCAGGCCAAACTCTGACCACTTTTTCCCGCTGCGCAGGGCCATAACGCCGAAGTTGTCGATAATCGCCAGGTCGCGCGTCAGCCGCCGCAATCGGCCCAAAGCCTGGGCGTGCGTGCTGTCGCGTACCCAGTTGCGCTGAATGTAATCGACCTCTTTGAGCAGCCTTTCCTTTTCTTCCTTAAACACGCGCTCGTGGTACTCCCACCGTTCGAGCCGCTGCAGCAGATAGGCGCTGTAATTCCCGGAATAGGTCTGCATGCCCGCCGGGGTCATTTCCCAGATGGTGTTGACCGTGTTGTCGAGGAAGTAGCGGTCGTGGCTGACGATCAGCACCGCGCCTTCCCAATCGCGGAGCGTGCGCTCCAGCCATTCCACCGCCTCGATGTCGAGATGGTTGGTCGGCTCGTCGAGCATCAGCAGGTCGGGCTTTTCCAGCAGCAGGCGGGCCAGCAGCGCGCGGGTCTTCTGCCCGCCGCTCAGGTGATTGAGCGGCATGTGCCAGGCTTTCTTTCCCAGCCCCAGCCCTTCCAGCGTCTGCTGGATGCGCACGTCATAGTCATATCCGCCGGCATGTTCAAAGGCTTCTTGCAGCGTCCCGTACTTCGCGAGCGTGGCGTCCAGTTCTTCGCTGCTGAGCGAGGGGTCCGCCATTTTTGCTTCCAGTTCATTCAGGCGGGCCTGCTGCGCCTGCAAGTCCGCGAAGACGGTCAGCATTTCGTTGTAAACCGTGTTGCTGCGGTTGGCGAAGGCGTCCACCGCCTCCTGGCGCAGATAACCGATCCGCCGTCCCTTGGCGATGTACACCTGTCCCACCGTCGGCGGGTTGATGCCCGCCAGGATCAGCAGCAGGGTGGTTTTCCCCACGCCGTTCGGCCCAATCAGGCCGATTTTGCTGTCGTTGGCGATCGATAAGGAGATTCCTTTAAAGAGATCAAAGGCTCCAAAAGAGACTCCCAAAGAATCTGCAGTTAAAATCGACATCTTGTCCTCCAATAAGCGTAAAACAAAAACCGGTCACGGTGATGCCCATGGCCGGTTCAGGCAAGCGGATTTTGACAGCAGATCCTGGAATGAAACGGCCACGGGCGGGGGCGCCGTGGCCGTTGAATACATTGCGTATATTCTTCCGATCAGCAGGCGCACTCCGACAAGGAAACACGAACAGCCCCGCCCCTTGAAGCGAGGTTGATCTGAATTTCCGAGAAAAAGAAGTGCGCCATTTTTGCTTAATGCCTCAAAGTATTAGAATTGCGTTAACACCCTAATGATTTTAGCGGGAAAGGCGGTTGTTGTCAATCCCTATGCAGCTTTGTCAAGGCTTTCTTAAAGATACGGTGGCCCGTGCTGATGTGAGAGAGAAGCACGGAGGAATTCAATCAATCATGTTGCCAGCAATCATTGTCCACACGACAAGTAGTGCACTCAGAAAAGCGCCTGTGTAAGCACGCCCTGTCTTGCGGTAAAAGTATGTTGAGATGGCAGCAACAATCGTCAGTGTGGGAGGGAATGCCCACAGCCAATATTTCATGTAACCACCCGCAAAGTACTCAGGAGACCCTGCATAGAGCGGACCGTAATGTGCAGGCCACCACAGATAGTAAAAGGGCGCTAACAATAGGACATTGACAAGCATTTCGCGCCATAGACTTGCTTTACCATCTTTCAGGCGCATCAGACCCATAAGGTTGGCATTCAATACGATGTAGGAGGGTATCCAGAAAAGTAAGTATGGAATCATGATGCGAAATCTCTCTGGCGTGAGTACCCTAAATGATACTTCAAAGATGCGGAAGTCCACCAGGAGCCACCGATACAGAGCTGCCAACACAATGTACCCAATTCCAAATAGACAGAGAGCCAGGAGCAGTGACTTGCCAATATTGCACCATTCAATTCTCCCGTCCTCACTGGTTAAACCATAGTTGTACGCAGTCGCATTGCGATCGCCCTTGAGCACAAAATGGTTGACCAGCATGACAATTACGGTAATCAGGGCACTGAACACCGTCCATCCCATGATGCTGTTGATCCTACCCATGGGGAGAACACTGGATGCAGGAAGAATTTGTGAAGATACAGTGGCAATATAGAAAAGGCTAACCACCGGGATTACTACCGTTAAAACTGCTCCTATCCACCAGAATTTTCCTTGCAAGCCCTTGGATTCCGGCATCGGTTTGACAAGAGATGCAAAGAAGGGTGTGCATAGCAATAGGGCCCCGAGTGGGAAGAAGAATAACACTAGCCCGACCATAGCGATCAGTGAGCCGATGTACTTCCACACCCAAATCAGATTGGAGGCAGGGATTGGGTTAGGTGCTGGCACCGCCTGTTGAATCCAGTTAATGATATGACGAAGAGGCTCGTTTGTTATGATCGTCATAGCATGTGGATATGGGATTAAATACATTGCTTTCGCAGTTCCATCTTCAAAAGATCCGTATATTTTTCCCGCCTCTATAGACTGTGCGTTCTCCACGCCAAAAATTTCGGCAGTGCTCTGGTTTTTCCGCTCATTAAGTATGCATCCATCATCGATGCCGCAAATAAGGGCAGCATTTTTCAAGGCAGGGTCGAGAGAGCCACCCGCAACAACCATCGCTTTATAGCCATCGGGATAATCTAATGCAGCTCTAACGATTGCGCTCGCGCCCATCGAGTGACCCGCCATAGCCACATTCTCATGGTCAATTATGTCAAGAGAATGCAAATAGCGTAAAGCTTCTGGTCCACCAGAACCAAGCTCCCTGGGCCATTTTCGTCCGTGACCCTCTGAATAGCCTTCCCCAAACTTGTCAAAATCCAACACCACGTAACCGCGTCGCGCCAATTCTAACGACCAGTTTTGCATTGCTTCTCTATTGGTATCGCCTCCCCCGATCACAAGTACAGCAGGTGCAGGGTTTTCAACAGTTACACCTTCCGGTATATAGAGCAAAGCGCTAAACAGCGTGCCATACGATCCCACCCATTTGACATCCTTGACATCAACGGAGCCGCCGACGGTATTGATCGCGTTGGCAAGAAGGCTCCCACCAAGGATAAGCACAAGTGCAAGGGCAAGAAGTCTCCAGTTTCTCTTCGAATCGCCGTTCATGATTTTCTCCTTTTTAGAATCTAAATAGGTCTGGTTTAAAGATTGGATAACTTAGCGTTGGGTAGCTCTACCCCCCTTTCACGGTTTGCTTTGTCGCCAATACGCAAACTTGTGAATCGTCATCCCAGGATATTGTTCAATCCAGGGAGAGGAATTTAATTTTTGGTTTGTATACTTATATGTTGGTATACTAAATATATGACGTTTTTCAAACTATGTCAATTAATTTTTACACATGTGTCATGGCTTTCTTTAAGTCGAGGGGCCGCGGAGAGGAGGAGGGAAACCTCCGCGGCAAGTCTCCTATTCTGCCAGCTCGGTTTTTACAGAAAATTTATGTCTACTGTTTGCAAACGGAAATAATTTGGTTATAATCTAATTACCAACCCCATCATTTAGGGCTTTTTTATGTAAATAACCTTTGCCTGGGGGATCAGGCCGATCCCTGCTTGTCGTTCACATTATTAAAACCGGCTTATCGGTAAGCTATATAAAGAAGGGGAACTTATGTATCAGGAGATCCGGGTCAAACTGCTAAATTTATTGTTGTCTCTGTCCGATGCTTTAGATCTGGCCAGCCCGCAGCTCTCGCAGCACCAGATGCGCACGGCGTTTATTGCCTGGGAAATCGGCAAGCAGGCAGGGTTATCGGCTGATGAAGAAAATAATTTATTTATCGCTGCGCTGCTGCATGACGTAGGCGCATTATCGCCTGAGGAGAAAGTCGAGATCCACAGTGTAGAAGTCGAAGATCCTGAGCCGCACACTATTCTTGGAGAAAAACTGCTCCGGCGCGTCCCGCAGTTTATGACCGCCTCGCACATTGTCCGGCGGCATCACACGGAATGGAGAGACCTGGACCCTTCAGACCCACCGGCTGTCCGCCGTGCCGCGCAAATTCTCTATCTGGCGGATACGGTCGAACGCGCCATCGACCGCAAACGATTTATTTTGCACCAGGCTCCCGAAGTGACTGACTATATCCGCTCGCTGTCTGGAACAGAGTTACAGCCAGAATATGTAGAGATTTTCCAGGACATTGCGATTCGGGAAGATTTCTGGCTGGATTTGATGTCTCAAAGGCTGTACTCCGTGCTGCTTAATCGCGGCCCCTGCCAGACCTGTGAAATTGAAGTGTCGCAGCTGCTGACGATCTCGGAGATGTTCCGGGATATGATTGACTTCCGCTCGCGGTTTACCGCCACGCATTCTTCCGGAGTGGCAGCCGTTGCCGCGACCCTCTCCCGCTTATTTGGGTTTACCGAACCGGAAGTTGAGCAAATTGAGGTTGCGGGGAATTTGCATGATTTGGGCAAGCTGGTGATTCCCACCCACATCCTGTCGAAACCGGGTAAGCTGACGGCAGAAGAATATGCGCTGATGCGCCAGCATACCTATTACACCTATACGATCTTGAATACGATCGGCGGGATTCAGCATATTGCTGAGTGGGCAGCCTTCCACCATGAACGCCTGGACGGCTCAGGCTATCCATTCCATTTGACCGCAAGGCAGTTGAGCATCAATTCCCGGATCATGGCTGTGGCAGATGTCTTCACGGCGCTGACCGAAGACCGGCCTTACCGCGCCTCGCTGAGCCAGAAAGAGGTGCTGTCTACCTTGCAAAGCCTCGCCTCTCGCCAGTGGCTGGATATAAATGTCGTCAGCCTGCTGGAGAAGAACCACGATGAGGTGACCGGAATTTTGCACGAGCGGCAGGCGCAGACGAGGCTGTACTTTGAAACAGAATTTTCGGCTCCTATTGCCGTTACACAATAAAAACTTCCTGGTCGAAAAAGCAAGACTGTTAGCGAGGAACGCAGCGAACTGCGTTCCTCGCGCGGTTTTAAGCGCTCACACCTTGCCGGCGGCGCGGGCGCGTTCGAGCACCCACTCGGCAGCGCGGACGACCGGCGCGTCGATCATCTTCCCATCGAGGGCGAACGCGCCGACCCCCGATTTTTGCTGCTCGGCTGCGGCTTCGACCACGCGCTTTGCGTGAGCGATGGCCTCGTCGCTGGGAGAGAAGGCCTCTTGCACAGGCGCGACCTGGTTGGGATGGATGACCTGTTTGCCGGTGTAGGCCATCCGCGCCGCTTCAAGTGACTCTTTCCGCAGCCCCTCGATATCGTGCAAATCCATGAAGACCATATCCAGCGCCTGCAGCCCAAACGCTGCGGCGTGGGTCACCACCGCGCTGCGCGCGTAGAAAATCTCCCATCCCTCACGGGTGCGCACCGCGCCGATATCTCCCGCCAGGTCTTCCGCGCCGAAGATCAGCGCCTGCAGCCGCGGCGACGACCCGGCGATCTCTTTCAGGTTGACCACGCCCCGGGCGGTCTCGATCAGCGCCAGCAGCACCAGGCTGCCAATAGGCCAGCCGTACTCGCGTTCGGCAGCCTCCAGGAGTCCGGCTACCTGCTGCACCTGGCTTGCCTCGCTGACCTTGGGCAGCACAAACCCGTCGGGCCGCGCCGGGAGCACCGCCCGCAGGTCGTCCTCTTCCAGCCCTGAGCCCACCGGGTTGATCCGCACCAGCCGCTCTGACCGTCCAAAGTCGAGCGTTTGCAGCGCCTCGCGGATGGTCTCGCGCGCCGCTTCTTTGCGGTTCAACGCGACCCCGTCTTCGATATCCATGCAGATGCAGTCGACCCCCAGTGTAATCGCCTTTTGGATCTTTCGCATCTCGTCACCGGGCATATACAGTAATGCTCGCCGCGCCCGCATCACGCTTCCTCCTGACTGTTTTTGTGTTCTTTTTCTGAAGCAGCAGCCGCTGCTGCCATCTTCTTTAAGAATAGCACCGTCCGTTCCAACTCGACCACCACCGTGCCGTCCGGCTTTCGGCCGGTGTGTTTCAGCCGCACAATGCCCGCCTCGGGCCGCGATTTCGAGTCGCGTTTCTCGATCACCTCGGTTTCGACGTACAGCGTATCGCCGTGGAAGACCGGGTTGGGGTGGATCACCCGGTCGTAGCCCAGGTTGGCGATCACTGTGCCTTCGGTCAGGTCGCTGACCGTCAGCCCGACCGCCAGCGATAGGGTCAGCAGGCCGTTGACAATGCGCTGCCCAAACTGCGTCTTTGCCGCGAAGTCTTCATTTAAGTGCAGCGGCTGCGGGTTCATCGTCATGGTGCAGAACAGGGTGTTGTCTGCCTCTGTGATCGTCCGCCCCAACCCGTGGCGAATCTTCTGCCCGACTTCCAGTTCTTCGTAGTATTTTCCGCTCATGCTCCCACCTCAGGCTCGACCTCTGCCAGCAGTTGTTCTTTTTCGACCGCCTGCCCGCTGGCGACCAGCAGGCGAGTCACCCGCCCGCGGGCGGGCGCTTTGATGCGAATTTCCATCTTCATGGCTTCCAGCAGCAGCAGGGTTGCGCCTTTTTCGACCTGCTCGCCCTCCCTGACCTGCACCGCCCGCACCTGCGCTGGCATTGGCGAGCGGACGCCCTCGGTGCTGCTGCCGTCTCCGCGCCCGTCTGTTGACTGCGCGGCGCGCGCCGTGCGGGGCGCGGGTTTTTCAAGCCGGTAGGTGCAGCCGTTCAGTGAGAACCATTTCTCCTCGCCGCTGCCGGCCCATTGAACGGTCGCCGGTTTGCCGTCAAGGCGCAGGCTCACCTGCCCCGGCTGTGTATCGATCACTTCAAGCGCGTAGGGCTGCCCGTTCACAATCACCTGCAGCGCTTCGCCCCGCCGCTCGAACCCGACCGTGTAGACCTGCCCGTTGATCTGAACCCGCGGCGCAGCCTTCGTCTTCCACGGGCTGTAAGGGTCGCAGCCTGCCGCGGCGGCAGCCGCCGGAGCAGTCCCCGCTGCGCCAACGATCCCGGCTGCGGCTTCCGCCGCCGGAGCAGTTTCCGCTGCGCCAATGATCCCTGCCGCGGCGGCCACCTCCGGTGGGGCGGTGCACTCGCGCGGCTGCCAGTCGCCAAAATAATCCTCAACCCAGGTGGTGTACACCTCGCCCGATTGAAAGCCCGGCGCGGCGAGCGCGTCCTGCAGGAACTGCCCGTTGTTCACCAGCCCCAGGATGACCGTCTCTTGCAGCGCGGCAGCCATGCGCCGGATGGCAGCCGGGCGCGTCTCGGCCCATGTGATCACCTTGGCGATCAGCGGGTCGTAATGCGTGGTGATCTCGCCGCCGCTGGCAAAGCCCGAATCGACCCGCACGCCGGGGCCTTTCGGCTCGACAAAGCGCAGCAGCTTGCCCGCGGCGGGCAGGAAGTTGTTCGCCGGGTCTTCGGCGTACAGGCGGCATTCAATCGCGTGTCCGCGCCGGCGCAGGTCTTCCTGGCGGAAGGGCAGCGGCTCGCCGGCAGCGATGTGAATCTGCCACTGCACCAGGTCGATGCCGGTGATCATCTCGGTGACCGGGTGCTCGACCTGCAGCCGCGTGTTCATCTCGAGGAAGTAG
>Ga0134094_1002028_pt1 | contig 18120 bp, 21 predicted proteins | sample 5_1taG_FD_94458 | JGI IMG/M metagenome (GOLD analysis project Ga0134094, IMG submission 94458) | Switchgrass degrading microbial communities from high solid loading bioreactors in New Hampshire, USA - 5_19_20_110_A1 metaG | ecosystem: Engineered > Bioreactor > Semi-continuous > Anaerobic >... | reverse complement strand
GGGGCCGATAGGCGGGACAGCCATAACAATCCTGATTGCCAGCGCATTGTTCTTATTGGTGCGCCGGGCAATTTCCCCGCTGATTACCCTGCCATACCTTGCCACCTGCGCGGTACTGGCTTCCATTTTTCCAAGGGTTACCGGAGGGACCGCCGGCAGCGTTATGGTGGAGCTTTGCGCGGGTTACCTGCTTTTCTGCGGCATATTCCTGTTAAACGACCCCGTCACCGCCCCGAGGCACTGGCTTGGCAGGATTGCCTACGGCGTTCTTGCCGGGGTGCTGGTGATGCTTACCAGGTATTTTGGTAGGTTTGAGGAAGGCGCCTGCTTTGCGGTGCTGCTGGTAAACGCCTTTGCCACAACTCTGGACAGATTCGGATGGTACGCTTTGAACCTTCGCAGGATTAGGAACAGGAGGCGTTCATAATGGGGCAGGGAAATAACCGCTTATCAAAAACATTAAATGAAATGAAGGATACATTTTTTGATTCCTTTTTAGCCAAAAATATAGTATTGGTGCAGGCAATCGGCATATCGCCAATACTTGCGGCAGGCGTAACCTTAAAAAACGGAGTAGTGCTGACCCTTTGCACTGCCGCTGTCCTTATCCCCGCAAGCCTTTTCATGTCCCTGTTTGGCGATAAGCTGCCTGCATGGGTCAGGCCGCCGATTTACACCGTCGGGGCAGCAGCCATTATGCTCGGCGCCGCAATTTTCATTGACAGGGTGATTTCCCACGAGCTTTACGCATCCCTTTATATATTCATACCCCTGACGGCTGTCAATTCCCTTGTGTCTTACCGGGCGGGAGGGTTCTCGGTAAGCCATGAGCCTGTAATCGCGCTAACCGACGCGGTAGCCTCCAGCCTTGGATTTGGGCTTGTTATATGCGTTGTTTCAGGGCTGCGGGAGATTGCCGCCTATGGCACACTGTGGGAAAATCCCCTTAATTTTTCGGTTGTCTTATCCGAAGCTTCCCTTCCCTATGCCGCATTCTTGCTACTCGGCTTCATGGCTGCATTTTTGGAGTGGCTGACTTCGGTTATTGGGCAGAAACTCGCCAAAAATTAAACCAAATCCCTTTTGAAAGGATAAAAGGTTATGCTGAGGTTTTTTGACTACTTTTTAGCCGCGGCGTTATTGCAAAACGTGGTGCTAATGACCGGTTTCGGCTCCTCTGTACTGATCAAATCTTCAAAAAAGCGCACCAATATACTGCCCTTTACCACGCTGCTTTGCATATTCACCACCCTTACGGTAATCATATGCTATCCGCTGGATAATTTAATCGGAACCGGAGTTTTAGCCAAATGGCTCCGCCCGCTGATGATTATAGCCATTACCGCCCTGCTGTATATTGTGGCGGTGTTGATACTGTACAACAAATTCCCATCTTTGTTCAACCGCATAAAGAGGCTGGTTCCGGTGGCGGCGTTCAACAACCTGGTTATCGGAATCGCCATCATCATAAACCACCAGTTCGCTGTAAACCTTCCCGAGGCTATCGGCCTTGCCCTTGGTACCTGCGCCGGGTTCCTGATGTTGTCCTGGCTTACCACCGAAGGGATTGAAAGGCTCGACAACCCGGATGTCCCAAAAGCCTTCAGGGGGCTGCCATCGGTGCTTTTATACCTCGGCATATTATCCCTTGCCCTGATGGGCTTTTCGGGAAGCGTTTCAATATTGCAGTAAATGTAAAAATATTGCAAAATAATTTAAGTTCTGTTTAGCAAAAACGCGGGAAAGGACGGAAGAATAAATGGCTTACAGAAAAGGCAGGAAAATACGCCGACGGGGGCATGTGGTTTTCAGCCGGAGCAACCGCCGCAGGGCAATACTGAAAAATGTTCTTTTAACACTGCTCGCCCTGGCTTTAATACCAGCTGGTTTCTTTACAGCTAAATTTATATTGGAGACTGCTGACCAAAACAGCAAACCCGCCACGTCGGAAGCCTCTGCCGCAGAACCGGACACCACTTCCACCATCCCCACCAATCCGGAACCCGAAAAACCAAAGGACACCAAAAAGGGTTTTAGGGCAATATACATCCCTGCCTCAAAGCTTTCAAATTTTGAGTCCCTGGAATCCACCCTTAACAGCGCCGCCTCTAAAGGTTTTAACGCGGTACTCTTTGACCTTAAAGGCGATGACGGGGTTTTGCATTACCAGTCCCAAACTCCCCTTGCCCAGCAGGCAAAAGCAGCCGCCGGCGATGCCCTAAGCCTTGACCAGCTTAAAGCATTGATAACCAAGTTCAAAGACAAGGGATTTACCCCAATTCCGCGGGTATTTGCTTTCCGGGACCCCCTGTCCCCCCATAACCTGTCCACAGCAAAAATCACCCTTGAAAGCCACCCCGGCTGGACATGGCTTGACAATTCAAAGGAAAAGGGCGGAAAACCCTGGCTAAACCCCTATTCCCCCGACGCCCACAGCTATATCAGCGGCATCGTCCTTGAACTGGAGCAGGCGGGATTTTCAAACATCATGCTGGACGGGGTACAGTTCCCCAACCAGACTTCCCAGGCATATTACGGAAATTCCGAGCTGACAAACCTGTCAAAACTCAACGTGCTTAAAAAATTTGTGAGCGATTTAAAATCATCCCTCAGTGAAAACACAAAATTAATCCTCGCGATGCCCGGGCTTGCCGCCTTTGGCGACGGCACCGAGCCCTTCGGCGGGAACCCCGTGACTCTGGGGGCGGACATAGCCGCGCCGGTTTTAATGCCCTCCACCCTCGGCAATAAACTCAAAGCCGGGGACAACACCATTGTAAACCCCGGGCTGGTGCCCTATGATACGGTTAAGCTTGCCACCAGCCAGGTAAGTTTGCGCCTTGAGTTAATGAATGAAAACGAGCGCCCTGTCCTGATGCCCTGGCTTCAGGGATATGACTACACCCCCGCCCAGGTTAAGGAACAGATTAACGCTGTTGCCGAAACCCTTGGGCAGGACTCTTCATTCATCCTGTATAATTCCGAAGGAAACTACGACTTCTCATTTTAAATCTAAAATCGCAGAAGAAAAGGAAGTTGTTCAAATTGGTTATAGATTTTCATACGCATATATTTCCGGACTCTTTAGCAAAAAAGGCGCTGGAAAAGCTGATTCAGAACCTTCGCAGCCAGGAGCCTGACGCTGACCCGAACGCGCCCTACACCGACGCGACCGCGGCGGGGCTTGCAGCATCTGCAAAAGCCGCCGGCATAGACATTTGTGTTGTGATGCCCATTGCAACCTCCCCAAAGCCTTCTTTAACCCTCAACAACTTTGCGGCCCAGGTGGATAAGCTACCGGGGCTTCGCTCCTTCGGCAGCGTGCACCCAAATTACGATGGCGCGCTGGAAGAGCTTGAAATAATCAAAGAGCTTGGGTTGAGGGGAATCAAGCTCCATCCCGAATACCAGGGTTCCAACCCCGACAGCAATGAGACCATTGAACTTGTCCGTAAAGCTGCCGAGCTGGATTTATGGGTGCTGTTCCATGCCGGTGTGGACATCGGGCTGCCGGCCCCTGTCCACGGTACCCCTGCACGTTTTGCCCGGCTGCGGGAAGCCGTCCCTGAGGCGAAAATCATCCTTGCCCACATGGGCGGGTTCAGGATGTGGCAGGAAGTGGAGGATGCCTACAAAAGTTTATCCTTTTATATTGACACCAGTTTCAGCCTGGATGTCCATCCCGAGGAGGGGGATCGTTTCGCGAGGATAATCAGGCTGATTGGCGCAGACCATGTCCTTTTCGGCTCTGATTCGCCGTGGGCAGACCAGAAAAAAGCCCTTCAGCTGACGGGCAGCTTCCTGTCACAGCACGGATTCACCAAACAGGAATGTGACGCCATACTGGGCGGGAATGCCGCAAAGGTTCTCGGGCTAGAGTTTTAAGCGGTTCTGCCCTCAAATTTTTGAAAGGTCAGATGTTATGTCCAACGACAATAGAATTCAAAGGCTTGCAGCCCTTTTTGCTGCTGCCTGGGCTGTGCTTTTGCTCATTGTCCCATTTATTCCCATTAAAACCTTAAATTCCGCTGCCAATTTTGTAACTGATTTTTTTATAAAGCTCACATACGCCATCACTTATATTAACTTAGACCCGATAAACCCGGTTATACTAAAACTTGTCTGGCTTGGATTTCCGGTTTTATTCTTTTGTTTTTTAGCCCTGCTGACATGGAATTATTTCCGCCTGAAAGGCAGGGATTTTATAAAAACAATGGTTTTACCCTTTGCTTTAACGGTGGTTATCGCCGGAATTTATGAATTGGCACAGCTGTTGCCCTCAGGGCTAAACCCTAAGATTTCCCACTTTATATTTAATGCCGCGGGCGGTGCTGCAACCCTTGGGTTGATAGCCCTTTTCCGCCGGTTTCCCCGGATATTCAACCGCGAAACCGTAAGTTATGTAATCTGCGGGGCCCTTACCACCTTCGTAAATATAAAGGTTTACGGATTCTGCTTCATCGAGCTGAAGATGCATAACCTGATAAGCAATACTGTGGCATGGATTCTCTCGGTGCTGTTTGCTTATGTGGTAAATAAAATATTCGTATTCCAGTCCCGCACCAAAAAGCTTTATGAAATCTCCCGGGAGCTTGGGCTATTCGTAGGGGCGCGCTTATTCTCCTTTGCAGTAGACCAGGCTGGAATGTGGATTATGGTGGATATATTGCGGATTGGCGGGGGCATATCGAAAATAACGGTCAATGTTATAGTCTTGATAATGAATTATTTCTTCAGCAAATTAATTATATTTAAAAAACCTGATAACAGCCAGCCAGTTTAATCCAGCTAGAAAGGACAATACCTATGATGGATTACAATAACAACTGGAATCCTCCGGTTCAGTACGATTACCAACAAAAAAAGATTATCCGCCGGGACGCAAATTTTGCGGGATTGGTGGCAGTTTCTCAGACGGTACTTCTGCAGGCGGTATACATCGTATTGGTTTTGGGGCTTTCCGCCATCGGTATCATCAGGCCCATCGACAAGTATTACGGGCTTGGCAATACTGGGTTTCTCCTATTATATTCCATCGCGTACATTATCGGGGTTGGTTTCCCGGCACCCATAATCGCAATCCTGACCCATCGCTTAATCAATCCCTTTGCAAGCCTTGACACCGAGGACGATAAAAGCCCGAGTTTCCCGAGGGTGGTACTGGCACTCCTGGCGGGCCTTGCAGTCTGCATAATTGCAAATTTTATTACCTCCTACATAGTCTACTTCTTCCAGCAGATAGGGATTCAGCCGCCGGAAATGCCCAACTACATCGACAACAGCATTCCAAGCCTTTTGCTGAATATTATTATTTTTGCCCTGCTACCCGCGATACTTGAGGAAATGGTATACAGAGGGTATATTTTGAGAACACTATTACCCCACGGCAAGATGTTTGCCATATTAATCTCCTCGATGCTGTTTGCGCTTATGCACGGCAATATCCTGCAAATCCCCTTTGCCTTTATAGTCGGTTTTGCCTGCGGGTACCTGGCAGTTAAAACCGGAAGCATATGGATTTCGATAATGCTGCATTTCCTCAACAACTTCATGTCCATGCTGCTGCAGTACACCGGAATCAACTTAACCGACCAGCAAAACGAAAAGGTCGTTCTGATTGTGTTTTCCATCCTTGGCATTATTGGGCTATTTGCTATGCTTGCCCTTTTTGCAAAAGATGACCCGATTGTCCACATTATAAAGGAAAAACACGAACTTCCGGCCTCAAAGCGTGCCGGTGCGGTATTTACTTCGCCGGCAATAATCGCAAGCATCGTAGTTTCCTTGATTCTAACAATCCTTAGCTCAGCTATCGGAGGATAAGCCAATGAGTTCCCCCGCTGAAGAATATATGAGGCAGGCGCTCCAGCTTGCCATGGAAGCCGCCGCGGAAGGCGAGGTGCCGGTGGGCGCGGTAATTGTCAGATACGGCGAAGTTATCGGTAGGGGCCGGAACAGGCGGGAATTATCGAAAAACGCCCTTGCCCATGCAGAAATCGAGGCAATTAACGACGCCTGCAACCGCCTTGGAGGCTGGCGGCTTTTCGATTGTGAACTGTATGTGACCCTTGAGCCTTGCCCCATGTGCGCAGGAGCCATAATAAACGCCCGGATTGACAGGGTGTTTTTTGGTGCTAAGGACCCTAAAGCCGGCTGCTGCGGTTCGGTAACAGATTTGTTTTCACTGCCCTTCAACCACCGCCCAACTTTCGAAGGGGGTATTCTGGAGGATGAATGTGCCGGAATCCTGCGCGAGTTTTTCTCAAATCTACGTAAAACCAAACCCTGAACCTATTTTCAGATTCAGGGTTTCGTTTTAAAAAAAGTGTGGCCATTATGGCCACACTTTTTTCTTATACTATTTGGTTTAGTCGCTCTCGTAGGGGAGCAGTGCGAGCTGGCGAGCACGCTTGATAGCAACTGTCAGCTGGCGCTGATGGCCTGCGCAGGTGCCGGTTACACGGCGGGGCAGGATTTTTGCCCTTTCGGACATGCATTTGCGAAGGCGTGCTACGTCTTTGTAATCAATCTTTTCGATTTTATCAACACAAAAGCTGCAGACCTTGCGGCGGCCTTTGCGGGCGCTGCGGGCAGGGCGCTGCGGCTGCTCTGTCTTTTCTACCTTTTCGGCTTTTTCAGACACTTGAGTAACCTCCTTTGGCTGTAATTTCCGCAGGGTTAAAACGGAAGCTCATCATCGCCGACAATTTCCTCAAAATCGCTGTCATCAACGTTTGAGAAGGCCGGCGGAGTTTCGCTAAACTGCGGTATCTGTGATTCAAATCGGGCTGGAGAGGGTGCCCCGTCACGCTTTGAGTCACCGAAAAACACGTTTTCGGCAAGCACTTCGAAAGCGGTCCTCTTATTTCCGTCCTTATCAGTATATGAACGGGTCTGGATTGAGCCCTGGACAATAATCAGTGAGCCTTTGCGGAAATATTTTGTTATAAATTCCGCTGTACTGCGCCAGGCGACAATATCAATCCAGTCTGTTTGCCTTTCAGCACCTTTTGGCGCATAGGAGCGCTGAACAGCTATGCTGAAACTTGTCACAGGAACCTGGGATGGGGTATACCTAAGCTCGGGATCCGAGCCAAGCCTTCCCATCAGGCAAACTACGTTAAGCATTATTCTCTCTCCCCTTAATCGTCAATGCGTACAATCAAAGATCGCAGAACACCTTCGGTGATGTTGCACACGCGGTCAAGCTCAGCGGGGAAGTCGGGAGCACAAACAAACTTGTAAAGGACATAATATCCTTCGTTTTGGAAGTTGATGGGATATGCGAGCCTGCGCTTGCCCCACTCGTCTACTTCCAGGTTCTCGGCGTTTTGCTCAATCAAAGCTTTAAACTTGTCCCTGATTTCGGAAATGCCATCCTCACCAAGGTTCATTGAGAACACCAAAACCGCCTCATAAGCATTTTTCGCCTCATAAGCATTTTTCTTTTCTACTGCCATTTTTGCACCTCCTTATGGTCTAATGGCCCCGGCTCGCAGCCGGAGCAAGGATTAAGCATACTTCGAGGGTATTTTATGAAGTATACTAAGGTATTATATCAACTTAGATTTCTCAAGTCAAGTGGTTTAAACCATTCACATACGACAAAATGACAGATTCTGTTCCTTTATTTCAGGCGCGGTTTTTTCACCATTCATAGTTCGCTTTTTTCATTTATTAATTATAATACTTTATGCTACCAAAATCTTCATTTTGAGTCAATAATAAGCACACAGGCTGCACGTCCTAACTTTTAATATAAATCTTTACACCAGCGCAAAAATCCAATATAATTACCTTTGGCAAATCAAAATGAATCTCTAAACTGACATAAAGGATGAAACAAATGCTTCAATACGAAGAATTACTGCTCAAGCTTGATGGGTTAAAGCCTGAAATTTACGACCTTGCAAACGCCCTGAACCTCGAACGCTGCAGGCAGGACCTTGCCGAGCTTGAATTAAAATCCGCTGCTCCGGATTTTTGGGACGACATGGAGGCAGCCCAGTCCGTCCTTCAGCGGATTGCCGGCTTAAAAGAAACCATCTCTAAATACGAGGGGCTGGTAAACTCCTTTAACGACGCCCTGACCCTTATCCAGCTTGCGGACGAGGAAGGGGATGAATCACTTTTAGGCGAGTGCACCGCGGCGGTCAACCAGGTGGAAAAGGAATTTGAAAAACAGCGGCTTGCCACCCTTCTTACCGGCGAGTTTGACAGCAAAAACGCCATAATGACTTTCCACGCGGGAGCCGGCGGCACCGAGGCACAGGACTGGGCAGAAATGCTTTACAGGATGTATACCCGCTGGGCGGAGCGCCACGGATACCAATACAAAGTGCTGGATTACCTCGACGGCGACGAAGCGGGCATAAAAAGCGCCTCGATACTGATTACAGGCCTAAATGCCTACGGTTACCTCAAATCCGAGGCGGGGGTACACCGCCTTGTGCGTGTTTCCCCCTTTGACGCGTCCGGCAGGCGGCATACCTCCTTTGCGGCGGTTGAGGTGGTGCCCGAAATCGACGATTCGATTGAGGTGGAAATCCGACCGGAGGATATAAAAGTTGACACCTACCGCTCAGGTGGCGCCGGCGGGCAGCATGTTAACAAAACCGAATCGGCTGTCAGGATTACCCACATCCCCACCGGTATAGTAGTGGCATGCCAGAACGAAAGAAGCCAGCACCAAAACCGCGAAGTTGCCATGAAGATGCTAAAGTCAAAGCTGATTGAAATCAAGGAGCGGGAGCATTACGAAAAAATTGAAGATATCAAAGGCAACCAGTCCCAGATAGCCTGGGGCAGCCAAATCCGCTCCTATGTTTTCATGCCCTATACTTTGGTAAAAGACCACCGCACAGGCTTTGAAAACGGCAACATTAATGCTGTTATGGACGGCGACCTTGACGGGTTTATAGACGCCTACCTTAAGGCTGCGGCTAACGGTGAACTGAAAAACAATTAAAAAATCAGGGCTATTCAGGTATGAATAGCCCTGATTTTTTAGCATCCCTGTTCAACTTCACGTATATACCGCCTGAGGTTTTCAAGCCCTATGCGGATTCCCGTCAGGACATCCTCCATGCCTTCAAATTCTATGGCAATCGCCCCGTCATAGCCTGCGAATTTAAGTGCGGCGATACACTGTTTCACAGGCACATCCCCGTGGCCGATAATGGTGCCTTTCAGGTAATTCCTGCCCCGGGAGGGAAAATATCCTTCCCCGGGATTTGGCATCATCCCGCTCTTGACATAAAAATCCTTGGCGTGGGCATAAAAGGCGTAGGGAGCTGCCCGCCCCACAGCGGTTACCGGGTTTTCGTCGGCACACAAAAAGTTGCCCATGTCCACCAGCCACCCGAAATTTGGATGTGCCACGGTATTGATTAGTTTTTCCACACGGTGGCTGTCCTGGCAGAAATAGCCGTGGTTTTCCACCATAGTGCGTATTCCCTTGGCTGCGGCGTATTCCGTAATCTCCCGGCAGGCGTCAGCCAGCAGGGGCAGGACATTGTCAAACCCCCGGTACCCCTGCTCTCCCGGCTTGAAGCCTGTTGTAGCGTCGTGGCGGACTCCTTTTGCCCCGAGGATTTCGGCTATGTCGATATTCCTTTTTACCCTTTCAACCTCGGCGCGGACATCCCCGCCACTGCCATTTAGAAAATCCGCCCCAAAGGTGAAATTGGTCACTTCAAGCCCAAGCCTGGCAGCCTCGCTGCCGAGTTTTTCAGCATACTGCTTAATTGTCGATTCGTCGTGGGGAATGATATCCACAAACTCTATCCCGTCAAACCCCATTTCATGTGCCTTTGCAACACAGTCCATCTGTGTCATCTGGCCGCTGTTTATCAGCCGCCAAAAGCTGTATGTACTTACCGCTACTTTCATGAAACCCCTCCCTCCTGTTATTAATCCAATACAACCTCGTGGCCTGTGCGGGCAGATTCATAAATGGCATCGAGGATTTTCATCATATCAACGCCATCGCCGGCAGGTGAAATGCAGGTTTTGCCTTCAAGGATACAATCAACAAAATGGTTAATTTCATTCTCAAACAACCCGTTAAAATCCAGGGCTGTTGGCGCTGCCAGCCTGATGTCGGTCATATAGTCGTTAAGCTCGGAATAAAGCTCCAGCTCAGGGTCAAGCTTTGCCCCGGCTTTTGTGCCGAACAGTTCTATTGTCCCCTTGTCGTTCTTAATATTCAGGCTGAAGCTTGCCTCCACCGAAAGGACAGCCTGGTTGTCAAACCTGATCATGGCGGTGGCAAGGTCCTCCACATCGCATATATCCTGTGCCGATTTTTCTGCCGAAGTATAGGCGATGCTTCCCTTTATATTCCTGCGGTCGCCCAGTTTGCGGAATGTTGCGCCGTAAACCGAAACCGGCTTTGGGTTGCCCAGAAGATAGCGCACAAGGTCAATGACATGAACCCCCAAATCTATCAGCGGGCCACCGCCCGACCTTGATTTGTCCCCAAACCATCCCCCGGGGTTCCCGCATCGGCGCAGGTATGTAGCCTTCGCGTAATAAATATCTCCGAAGAACCCGGAGTCGATAAACTCCTTAAGTATCCTGCAATCATTCCCGAACCGCCTTACAAAGCCTATCATTAAAAGCTTTCCGCTTTTTGCTGCGGCTTCCTGCATGGCTTTGGCTTCCTCTTCATTCATCGCCATCGGCTTTTCGCAAAGGACATGCTTGCCGGCATTCAGAGCCGCAATGGTGCAGGGCGCATGGGCAGAGTTCCATGTGCAAACGCTGACAGCGTCAAGCTCGGGCAAATCTGCCAGCATTTTATTTGCGTCTGTGTAAAGGCGGTTTACGCCATGCTGCTCCCCCGCGGCTTTAACCCTTTCCTCGTTAACATCACAGAAAGCGTAAAGCTCCACATTTGGATTTTTCTTATAGCCTTCGATATGGGATGTGGAGATGGAGCCTGTACCAATTATGCCAACCTTCAACTTGCTCATTGTGAAATACATCCCGAAAATTTCTCAACTATTTTGCAAGTAAACCCTTCAGGAAATTAACGGCATGCCTGATGTCCGCCTCTGGGTCAGCCCCAACTTCCCGCTCGATTGTCAAAAACCCGCGATACCCAATGTCTTCAAGGGCTTTAAGATAATTAGGAAAATCCACATCCCCTTCCCCTAACGGAAGTTCAATAAAAGCCTGCCCTTCCTGGATGGCTTCCTCAATTATCCCGTAGATAACCTCAGGGTTGGATTCTCTCAGCTTCCTGCCGTCTTTTGCATGGGTATGTACGATATAATCTTTTAAGGTATATACGGCTTTTACCGGGTCGTCCCCTGTTACCATCACCAGATTGGCAGGGTCGAAGTTTACAGCAACCCCCTTTGACCCAAGCGAATCAAGAAAGCCTTTTAACACGGTTGCAACCTCAGGCCCTGTTTCCACTGCAAAATGGGCATCAAGGCTTTCCGCATACCTGCTAAGCTCATAACAGGCTTCCTGCATGATTTTATAGCGCTCGTGGGCAGGGTCGGATGGAATCACCCCGATATGGGTTGTAACTACATTGGTTTCCAAATCCTTTGCAAGGTCCAGAATCCTCTTAGACTGCTCAATCAGTCCGGGATTTTTCTCAGGATTTCCGAATCCATGCCCCAAATCCCCGCAAAGGGCAGAAATAGTAAGGCCGTGGGACTTTACCATATCGAGGAATTCCCGCCTTTTGGCGCCTTTCAGCTCCTCCGGTGACATTTCCCCTTTAGTTGCATAAACCTGAATACCCTGTGCCCCGACATCTTCCGCCTTTTTCAATGCTGTTTTTATGTCGGTGCGGAATGAGTCCAAAATTACCCCAACAGGAAAGCTATACACAGTCAATTCCCCTCCGTTGACAAATTTTGCTTTATTTGTTAACTTAATATTAGTTTCCAGCGCAGTTAAAATAAAGTAATTAAATTGCTTTTGATTGACACAATATTGCTTTCCGGGGAGCGGTTTTATGGATTCAACCTCTTATGAGCAGCATATCTTTTCTGAACAGGACCTTCCCATATTTTTTCATAATGACAAATTAAAGTTTGGGAATAACTTTTTTGTCCACTGGCATGAAAATATTGAAATCCTGTATTTCCGCCAGGGCAGCGCGGATGTTTACTGCGACACAGTACCTTACAGCCTTGCAGAGGGGGAAATAATAGTAATAAATTCAGGAGCCCTTCACAGTATTTATTCAAAAGCTCCCGAATGCTGCTATGACTGCCTGATAGTTGACAAAAACCTGCTGCAGGATGCGGGATTCCCTTTGGACGAAGTGCATTTGACCAATATTGTCAAAGACAGCATATGCGGAAAATACTTTGATGAAATCAGCCAGGAGCTTGAGGCAAAGGAGGCTTATTACAAAATTGCTGTAAAATCCAGCATACTGAGGCTTTTTACACGGCTTTACCGCATCTCGGAAAAAAGCTCGGTGCCTGCAGCCCAGTCGCCGGGCAAAAAACTTGAGATGGTACGCAGGGCCGTTTCATACATACGCCAGCATTACAGGGAAGAAATCACCATCGACGATATATGCAGGCACGTGGGGTTTAGCAAATACTACTTTTGCCATGAATTCAAAAAAATCACCGGCAAGACGGTGATTGATACAATAAATTTCCTAAGATGCAGCCATGCCCGCAGCCTGCTGGAAACCGGGCTGTATAATGTGGCTGAAAGTGCAGAAAATAGCGGGTTTAGCAATATTTCGTATTTTACCAGGACTTATAAAAAGTATATGGGTATCCTGCCTTCTGAAACCATAAAGTATATATGTTCAACAACCAACCATCAAAAATAAAATAAAAAAAGCTGCCGGGCTGAACTTGCCAATTTGGCAGCCCGGCATTTTGATTGCAAAAATACCCCTATTGCAGTTTTATCTGCAATAGGGGCGTGATTTTTTTGTATCCGTTCAAGATTGGAAAGCCACTGTTTATTTTTTAAGGGAAACCGCCTGTTTTGCCTTGGCGATGATGTTTTCAGCCGTCAGGCCGAAAACTTTTAGTACCTCTGCCGCGGGGCCTGATTTTCCGAATGTATCCTCAACGCCGACTCTCAGCACGGGAACGGGAACCGTTTCGCAAACCGTTTCGGCAACAGCTCCGCCAAGCCCGCCGATTATGCTGTGCTCCTCTGCGGTGACAATAGCACCGGTTTCCCTGGCGGCTTTGATTATGATTTCCCTGTCAATGGGTTTGATGGTTACCATGTTTATAACCCTGGCGGAAATCCCCTCGTTTTTAAGCTGCTCGGCAGCTATAAGCGCTTCGTTTACCATCAGGCCCGTAGCGATAATTGTGACGTCATTACCCTCTTTGAGCTGGACGCCTTTGCCGATTTCAAACTTATGGGAATCGTCAAAAATCACCGGTACAGCCATGCGGCCGAATCTCATATACACTGGCCCGTTAAAATCAACCACTGCACGAATGGCTTTTTCGGCTTCCACCGCGTCCGCGGGGTTTATAATGGTCATTCCGGGAATTGTGCGCATAAGGGCGATATCCTCGCAGCACTGATGGGTGGCTCCATCCTCGCCCACCGAAATGCCGGCATGGGTTGCACCGATTTTAACGGGAAGATGGGGGTATCCAATGGAATTGCGGATTTGCTCAAAGGCGCGCCCGGCGGCAAACATTGCAAAGGTAGAGGCAAAAACCTTTTTGCCGCTGGCGGCAAGGCCCGCCGCGACGCCCATCAGGTTCTGTTCTGCTATACCGCAGTTAAAAAACCTGTCCGGGTAGGCTTTGCGGAACATTCCAGTCTTTGTAGCCCCGGCGAGGTCGGCATCCAGCACCACCAGGTCAGGATATTCGGCTCCTAAGGCCACCAGGGTTTCACCGTATGCATCCCTGGTTGCTTTTTTTACTGCTTCAGCCATTTATTTCGCCTCCTCCAATCTAGCAAGCTGCTCCTTCAACTCATTCATCGCAAGGGTATACTGTTCCTGATTTGGAGCAACGCCGTGCCAGCCGACCTGGTTTTCCATGAATGATACGCCCTTGCCCTTGACGCTTCTCTGAACAATTACGGTAGGTTTGCCCTTGCATTCCTTAGCCTGGTTCAATGCATTCTCAATCTGCTCAAGGTCGTGCCCGTCAATCGTCAGCACGTTAAACCCGAAAGCGGCGAATTTCTCCACAATCGGATAAGGGGAATTGACTTCTTCAACCGTACCGTCAATCTGGAGGTTGTTGTTATCAACAATAAGGCACAGGTTATCCAGCTTTTTGTGGGACGCGAACATGGCAGCCTCCCAAACCTGGCCTTCCTCTATTTCCCCGTCACCCAGTATGGCGTATACCCTGTAATCCGCATTATCAAGCTTGCCAGCCAGCGCCATGCCGACAGCGGCAGACACGCCCTGTCCCAAAGAACCGGTGGTCATATCCACGCCGGGGGTGCCTTTCATGTCGGGGTGGCCCTGAAGGTGGGAGCCAACTTGCCTTAATCTGGACATTTCCTCAACCGGGAAATACCCTTTTAGTGCCAGCGCACCATAAAGCGCCGGCGCTGAATGGCCCTTGGACAGCACAAGACGGTCACGCTGCGGCCAGAAGGGGTTTGAAGGGTCAACCTTCATGTGGGAAAAATACAGCACCGACAACAAATCAGCTATTGACAGCGAGCCTCCGGGATGGCCGCTTTTGGCGTGATATGTACCTTCGATGGCAGCCATGCGGATTTTGGTAGCAATTATTGAAAGCTCCTTCTTTTTGGCGGCGTCCAACATAATCTCTTCCTTTCATAAAGAATACCGGTGGTAGCAGGTATTTTTAAAAAACGCATTATAGATTATAACATAAAATGTCAATTCAACACAGATACATGTTTAATAAATTTTAAATCTGTTGGCTAATTAAGCTTGTTGCACTTGTCGGTTTACAGGGATATAATCATATAAGTAGTTTATTAAAGGATAATGATTTGAAATGATGGAACGCATAACCTTTATATTAAATAAAAATTTGCTGGATTTGCACGGGTATTGCAGTTTTTCGGGAATTTCTGAAAGCCTGCTGCCCTGCCGGGGGCTTGAAAGGCTAAAATCTGTGTTCTCCGGCTCACCCCCTTCCACAGTCATTGCCGTGCTGTTCCCCTATAAAGTTGACAGCGAGCCTGGAAACCTCTCCCGCTATGCCCGGGTGCCGGATTACCACTCAGCTGCGGGGCGTCTGCTTGAACAGGCGGCAGGGGAACTGGCAGCGGAATTCCCGAGATACAGGTTTTTATCGTTTATAGACAATTCCCCCATTCCGGAAGTGCGCGCGGCGGCACTTTCGGGGTTGGGTGTTATGGGCGATAACGGGCTGCTTATAAACCCGGTATACGGCTCCTGGGTTTTTATAGGCACGATTGTTACCGACCTGCCTTTGGAAATTAAGGGCAGCCAAATTTGCCAATGCCACCACTGCGGCGCCTGCAAAGCCGCCTGCCCGGGAGGGTGCATTGGAACCGGTTCAAGGGATACCTGCATATCCCGCATATCCCAGATAAAGGGCAGTTTAACCAGGGAGCAGGAATCTTTGCTTAAAAGCAGCGGAATGGTTTGGGGATGCGATTACTGCCAGGATGTATGCCCCCTGAATTCCAAGGCTTTAATAAACCCCCACCCGTGTTTTGGCGGGATAAAGTTTGCCCCCTCCCTGTCATTTAAGGATTTGGATAACCTTGAGGGCAAGGCCTACAGCTGGCGGGGGGCTGAAGTCCTGCGAAGGAATCTGAGCCTGTTAAACGAAAAAAAATGAAAAGCTTGCGGCACATTACTTTTTTCGACTTCATATATTGTTAATGAGCCGTAAACGACAAAAATATTTAAAAACATGGCGGCTGCATAGCCGCCTTTTTTAATGGATTCTACGTCAATCTGGCATCAATTTGCTGTCATAATACCCGGTTTTTATCTGTATAAATCTACAAGGGGGAGGAATGGTTGAATGAAAGAAAGCCAGATAAAAGCAGTGCACCAGCGGGATTTAAGGAGGCTTTTGAAATCCCTGGGGGTTTACGAAGCAGTATCATGCAAAACCTGTACCTGTTTTTTCTGCGGCTGCACTATTGATGAGGACACTATAGCCGCGGTATTCCCTTACGGGGAGGAGGTCTGCTTCTGCTGTGGGAAGCCGGAATGCTGCAGTGCACTGATTGACTTCGAACAGGAGGAGAGTTATGGATAGGTTATTGGGTGCACTGGCCGAGTTTCTGGTCTCGTTCGGCGGTTGGGGAATCGTCACCGTAATGTCCATCCTCCTATTGTTCTTCGGCGACAAGCTTCTTACAACCGTTGAAAGCTTTTGGGCAGCTTTCCGCAATGTCAGCTCGTTTACATTTAAAAGGTATACCTCGACTAAACTCAGCAACCAGATACTTCACGCCACGAAAATCATTAATGAGATAAACGATGACATTCTCCCCTACCGAGTAAGAATCAAGTGGGTGAAAAACGAGGAGATAGAAAGCTTTCTTAAAAGCGGACAGGTGATAATCAAAATAAAGGGCGACGATGATATAAACAAATCCTTTGTTTTGGCAGTATCGGAGTTTGTTCGCCAGGGGCTTATACACAATGTCAAAAGGCACTTAAGGGATGAACCTTTTGTCCAGGCAATAGACTATTGTGCGGTTAATAAAGTAATCTCCCAATCCTATATGGAAAGCCTGTCATATTTTGAAAAAAACATCCTGAACAACCTCATTAAAAACGATGAGGAATTTGCAAAACGGTTCAACCAGCTAAAACAGATAGACCACAGCGGGTTGTTCCTGCCGGTATTTTTAAACGAGCTTTCAAAATCCCTGTCCCAGTTTGACGGGCAGTATTTTATTGATGATTTTGAAAAGGAAGCGAAAGCCTTTTTAAAATTCCTTGTGGATTTCTGCAGCGAAAAGCACAAAAAGCTGTCCTACAGCGGCAAGTACTTCAAGGTTGCCTTCGGGCTGATTGCTAACCAGTCCTTTATAAACCGGCATGGCCGGGACGCTTATGTTGAGAAAGTTCGCAACAGCCTGTCACAGGGTGCCCAGACGGTTTACCTTTTCGGTTGGGAGGACAAGGTCAGGATTGTCCGCCAGGTTGCCGAACGCACCGCCAGGCTTGACCTGCGTATAAAGAGGGTTAAATACCACTACTACCGGCATGTTTTCCCTGACAGAAGCGCCGCCCGCGGTATATGCGTTGAAATGAGCACAATCAGCCCCAAAAACCGCAACAGGGAAAAGGAATGCACCAGAATGGTTAAAAGCTGATAATTTGTTTCATGCCTGGCTTTGGGCCAGGCTTTATTCATTGTAGAATATTTTTTGGTGTGGTATAATCAGACAAAAAGGCAAAGGACAGGACGGTTATGGCAAAAATTTTGCTGGTTGAGGACGATATAAGCATAGTCAGAAACCTTACCGAGTACCTTCGGAGTGAGGGCTTTTCGGTTGAATCGGCTAGTGGGCAGGCTAAAGCCCTTGAAAAAATAAAAACAGGCAAATATGACCTGCTGCTTTTGGACATCTCCCTTCCCGACGGCAACGGATTTGCCGTATGCGCCGCGGCTAAGGCCCACTCGGATATCCCGGTAATCTTCCTTACCGCCGCCGATGATGAATACAGCGTTGTAGCAGGGCTTGACATGGGGGCGGATGATTACATCTGCAAACCCTTCAGGCCAAAGGAGCTGACCTCCCGCATCCGCAGCGTACTGCGCCGCAGCGGGAAGCTTCAGACGGTGGTGGAGCTTGATAACCTTAAAATAGACACAGCCAGGGGGATTGTAACCAAAAACAACTCCGAGGTATTCCTTTCCGCCCTTGAATACCGGCTGCTTCTGGCATTCATCAACAACAAGGGGGCGGTCCTGACCAGAACCAAACTGCTGGAGGAGATATGGGACGTTGCGGGGGAATTTGTAAATGACAATACCCTGACGGTTTATATAAAACGTTTGAGGGACAAAATCGAAGACGACCCCCAAAATCCAAAAATCATAAAAACTATCCGCGGGATAGGGTACAAAGTTGGTGACTGAATGGGATTTTTCCGAAACCCGGAAATAAAACAAAGCCTTAAAATACATATCGTTTTGGCAATATCGGCGTCCGCCCTGGGGATGG
>Ga0134094_1002025_pt1 | contig 18135 bp, 20 predicted proteins | sample 5_1taG_FD_94458 | JGI IMG/M metagenome (GOLD analysis project Ga0134094, IMG submission 94458) | Switchgrass degrading microbial communities from high solid loading bioreactors in New Hampshire, USA - 5_19_20_110_A1 metaG | ecosystem: Engineered > Bioreactor > Semi-continuous > Anaerobic >... | reverse complement strand
CCCATTATTGTTCCTGAAATAGGAAAAGGACAGGAGGAACCTGCCAGATCAACCATAGATGCATACGAAAGAGTTGCAAGACAAATAAAGGAACTGGCTCCTGAGACCATCATCATAACTACTCCCCATGGAACAGCATACTCAGATTATATCCACATCATGCCGGGTAAGAGATTAAAAGGCAGTTTCAGAAATTTTAACGCTCCGGAAGTCAGATTTGAATTCGAAAATGACTTAAAACTGATAGAAAAAATAACCGAAAAAGCTCTTGAATGCGGAATAGAGGCAGGCACGCTGGGGGCAGCGGACAAGGAACTTGACCATGGATCACTGGTTCCCCTCTACTACATCACTAAATACTATACTGACTTTTCAATTGTCAGGATATCCATTTCCGGTCTGACCTTATTGCAGCATTATATTTTCGGGAGCTGCATCCAGAAAGCTGTGGCTTCCCATGACAAAAAAACGGTGTTTGTGGCAAGCGGCGACTTGTCCCACAGGCTGAAGGATGACGGACCTTACGGCTTTGCAGAAGAAGGGCCTGTTTTTGATAATTTGCTGGTTGAGGCTGTTAAGGCCGGGGATTTCAAAAAGCTGATTGAAATAGATGAAAAACTTTGCTACTCCGCAGGGGAATGCGGGCTGCGCTCCTTTGCCATGCTCGCCGGAGCTTTGAATGGTTACAGTGTAAGGACCAGCGTACTGTCCTACGAAGGTCCCTTTGGTGTAGGCTATATGGTAGCTGAGATTGAACCTGACGGAAAAGATTTGTCAAGAGACCTGGTTTCCTTTTATGAAGCAAGGCAAAAAAGCGAAATCGAGGCTACAAGAAAAGCCGAAGACCCGTATGTTTCCCTTGCCAGGGCCTCACTTGAGCATTATGTCAAAAAAGGAAGAGTAATGGATATTCCCGATTATCTGCCGGAAGAAATGCTCAGCAGGAAAGCCGGTGTTTTTGTCTCAATTTACAAACATGGCCGTTTAAGAGGGTGTATCGGGACAATAAGTCCCGTAACCGAAAATATTGCCAGGGAAATTATACAGAATGCCATAAGTTCGGGAACAAGGGATCCCCGCTTCAATCCGGTTAAGGAGTATGAACTGAAAGATCTGGTTTACAGTGTGGACGTGCTTGGAGAGCCTGAGAGAATAGAAAGTATTGATCAGCTCGACGTAAAACGTTATGGTGTTATTGTGAGCAGCGGCTATCGAAGGGGGCTTTTGCTGCCTGACATAGAAGGTGTTGACACTCCCCGGCAGCAGGTTGAAATTGCGCTGGCCAAGGCAGGTATAAGCAAGGATGAAGATTACATGATGGAAAGATTCGAAGTCGTACGCCACAAGTAGGTGAAATCTTTGAAAGGAATTGAAGCCCGGTACTATAATAAGCTGGAAAACAATAAAGTACACTGTGTTTTATGTCCCCACAACTGCCATATAGCAAACGGCGGGAGAGGTATTTGCGGTGCGCGCAGAAACATTGATGGCGTCCTCTATGCCGAAAGTTACGGACAGATTTCGTCAATTGCGCTGGATCCTATTGAAAAAAAGCCCCTATATCACTTTTATCCCGGCTCCTATATCCTTTCGGCGGGAAGCTTCGGGTGCAATTTCAGATGTTCCTTTTGCCAGAACTACTCCATTTCAATGGGGACACCCAACACAATATTTATACCTCCCGAAAAGCTGGTATATAAAGCCCATGAACTCAAAAAATCAGACAATATCGGTCTTGCCTACACTTACAATGAGCCACTGATAAGTTATGAGTACGTGTTCGATTGCTGCAGGCTGGCAAAAGCAAAAAATCTGAAAAATGTCCTTGTGACCAACGGATATATCCAGGAAGAGCCTTTAAGGGAAATTCTTCCTTTTATTGATGCCATGAACATAGATTTAAAGAGTTTTAACAATGATTTCTACACCAAAATCTGCGGGGGCAACGTCGACTATGTAAAAGATACAATCCTTATCGCAGCCAGATCAGGATGCCATGTTGAGATTACGACCCTTGTCATTCCCGGATTAAATGATACCGAGGAAGAAATGGAAGAGCTGTCCTCATGGCTGGCGGATGTTTCCCCTGACATACCCCTTCATTTGACCCGCTTCTTCCCACGATACAAATTGACTGACAGGGATCTCACACCCGTGGAAACCCTCGAAAGGCTGGCCAGAATAGCCGGAAAGCGTTTAAAGCATGTTCACCTTGGGAATGTATAGATTATTTTAAATAATCAAGTATCACACTCCACTCTTTCAGAAGGTGCTCCGTACTGTACCCGGCATTGGCCGGACTTGTGGAAGGAAGGCATATTGCCTCAATCCCTGTTTTGCTGCGGATAAATTTATTGTATAATTCATAAGCTTTCCTGCCGTTGGTAAACACGGCCCTTATACGGGCATTCTCAAAAATCTCCGACAGGTCATTCGGGACCGGATTCATGATCGTACTGTCCTTTGATTTTTCGATCTCACAGCTTTTCAGAACATCCCAGAGTGCAATATTATTCCCTAACAGCAGGAACTTTTTTTCCTCTATGGTTTTGGGCAAATCATTTCCGGTTAATGCTGAAATTACCGTCCAAAACCGGTTCCGCGGATGTCCATAAAAAAAATTCGCATCTCTCGAGGCCACTGACGGAAAAGTGCCCAGAATAAGTATCCTGGAGTTTTTGTCGTATACAGGCCTGTAAGGATGTATCAGAATAATACCATCACCTTTCGTTCCTCAGCTTCATATGTGAATTATCCTTTCTGCCACCTGCCATTCTTACCTCTTCCTAATCCACTATTACCTTCCTGACGGCAGGTATGACGGCAAGTGCTATCAGGCCCCCTGCAACGGCTGTTACAAGCTGGGGCCAGCTGAACATAGTTGTCAAAGTTGCTGCCACAGTCTCGTTTACTTTCATGAAACATAAAAAGGCTTTTACCGATGCAAACAGGAATCCCGCCTTTGCAACGGCTCCCGAAATTATACCCGCCAAACGGTTTTTCTTTCCAATAAGGGCGAAAAGCAGCACATACACAATGTTTCCGCCTGCTATAAACGGTGAGAAAGCCAATATGACTGGCGCTATGGGAGCGTTATTTGTAATGGCTGATATAAGCGGTGCAATGACCGATATGATGATTCCGCCCAAAATCCCGGTTATTTCGGTGGCGGTCAACAAAACAGCATTGACTACAGGACCCACTATGAAATTATTATGGGGTCCCATAAACCTTCCAATAAACTGGAAAATAAGCGCAATGGACAACAGAAGCGAAATTCTTGTGACAAGAAGTATCCTCTTGTTCATGGCCCTTGCCCCTCTGTTTTTAATTTAATACCTCTTCCCATTTTCATTATAGCACAATATTGAAAAACGGGATTGCCATTGATTGGTACGGATTTGTAACTTTTTTCAGCTTTAAATCGAAGGTTATATATAGTAACATAGAAATGTCGTCCTTTTGACGCTTAAGTCTGCCACAGTTGGGAGGAGCAAGTTGAACATTCTGGTACACCTTATGTTTGCCCTGACATTGAGACGCCGGATAAAGAAGACTATGGGGGTAAAACTTAATCTTCCGGGTTTCCTGTATGGAAATATACTGCCCGATATCAGCAAAAAATACGGGGCGCATCCTCACAAAATGAAAGATGCCCTTTCGCATATAATCAAATCCAAGGATGACCTGATAATACAGAGAAACAACAACGATTATTCAGATTACAGGTTTGCAAAGGAACTGGGAGCAATCAACCACTACCTTTCTGATTTTTTCTGTCTGCCCCATACGGAAAGATACTACAAGGGAAAAATATATCACCAGTATTATGAATTCCTCATGATAGTCCGGTTCAGAAAGGGGCTCAGGGCATACCGCAAAATGCTCAGCGACGATGCCGCAATACTGAAACCCTGCGAGCTTAAAAACTTTATTGTCGACTATAACAAGGAATATTCAGCCAAAAAGGTTTCGGATGTGAATGATATCCGCTATGCCCTTTTTGCCGGGGTAAAGCTGGTAGAGTGCATGGTTGCCCATACTGTGCATACATGCCCGTTTGCCGGCAAAAAAGTAAATATCGGGGCAATCATCAATGCATACCGGGTTTATGGTCATTTATAAAAAGTTGTATCCAAAAATCTTAATACCCTAAGTCTCCTGTACTCGTCCGGATAATTTGAAAATTCGCTCAAAGGCGCGTCAAGCCTGTCATAGCTGTGGCAGCAAATCCTGACTTCACTGGGAATTATTCCGCTTTTGGTCACATACAGGGAGTGTCCGTAACGATAAGGGGCGTATGATGCCACTACAAGCTGGATGACATCCCCCTCCTGAATTATTGACGGCCTCAAGTCTCTCCACTCACCCTCAAATACCTTTACGGCTTTAGGACCATAGGTTTTTGGCGCCAATGCATATTCACAGAACTCGACAACCCGGCACCATTTATTGGATCCGGAGAAATATACAGAGCCAAACCAGTCAGGCGGCATCATTCTTACCGTTTCCTTTATCCTTTTGATATTTTCGCCGACAGTCTTCAGATCAAAACCTTCAATCCAGCCTCCATAAGCTGCCCATACGCACTGGCTGCAGAAATTGGCGCAGTCACTTCCGCTTTTGTCATAAAAAAACAGGCGCAGCTCTTCCGGCACTCTGAAATATTCAGCATAAAAACGGGCATAAGAAATACCCCTTTCAGGATTGTAGCGGAACAACATTTATGCATACCTCTGAATTAATCCTTCTGTAATATAATATGGATATCTGTGAAAATCTTTCAATAACCCATCATTATTTGACTTTGACCACCATAAACTTTTAATGGCTTAACCTTGAACCGGGAACATCACTATAAGCTGAAGGTGGTTTTTTGTTAGTCATAGTCAGGAAGAAATATGCTGCGATCATTGGGGCATTGCTGCTTTGCGCAATTTTAACGCTTATTTTCCACGGGTTTCTTTCAGCAAGCGTGTTATCCAGGTATACCATAAAAATCACCGAAGATGACACCGAAAAATTCATTAAATGGGTAGATTTCAACGTGCCCTACGCGCTTCTGGAGAAAACCCTGAATCTGGATATCAAATCCTATGGAAAGGAGCCCAAACTTAGCTGGATTGAGCTTTTGGCCTACCTTGCCGCAAAATACGGCGGGAATTTCAAGAGATATAAAAGCTCTGATCTTGACAAACTGGTAAAAAGCCTGCAGGAAGGCAAGACCATGGATGAACTTACAAAGGACATGAAATATTATCCCTACTACCTGGAGGCATACACTGCGGTATTGGGCGGATTTGTAGGCGAATTTGAAATCGAGGAGGAAGACAAAAACAATCCGGGCAACAAGATATTTGTCAAGAAATATGGTCTCAAAGCTTTCTGCCCAATAGCCAAGGGTTTCGGCTTTTCACATTACGATGACTTCGGAAACAGCCGCACCTATGGATATAAGCGCAAGCATCTTGGCAACGACCTCATGGGGAGCATCGGCACACCTATAATCGCGGTTGAATCCGGAATTATAGAAGCCATGGGCTGGAACAAATACGGCGGTTGGCGCATAGGCATACGGAGTTTTGACGGAAAGCGGTATTACTATTACGCTCATCTTCGCAAAAACCACCCATACAACAACACACTCGCGGTAGGCCAGACAGTAAAAGCCGGGGATGTCATAGGCTACCTCGGGATGACGGGCTACAGTAACAAGGAGAATGTCAACGGCATAAAAACGCCGCACCTGCATTTCGGTATGCAGATCATATTTGACGAAAGCCAGAAAGAAGGACCGGATGAAATCTGGATCGACGTGTACAACATTGTCAAACTGCTTTCGAAAAACCGCTCTGCAGTCCAGAAAGACAAAGAGCTCAATGACTATTTCAGGGTTTATGATATCAGGGATCCTGTAATGCCGCAGGAGCTGGATAACTGATTAGACATACTGGCGCAAGTTTTCACGTCGTGTTGTAATTAGAACAGGCTGCACGTTCATTTTATTCTTCTATGAACAAAATAACCAGTCCAAGTCCTATATTTATCCATGAAGTTCAGATCTTCCTGCTGTCCTCGTCGCAGGAAGTTGTAAATACTCAAGCTTGCTCCCGCGAGGTCGCTGGGCGATCACGCACCCATGCGTGCGCCAGCAAAATCGCGTCCTGCGATTTTCCCTCGCTCGAGCTGCGCTTTTCGCATACAACTTCATCTGCTCCTGCGGAAGGCATGTCAGATCTGAACATCATGGTTCGTATAGCGAGGCGGACGCAAGGATTCCCCTGAAGGACAGCCGAATGCTGCGAAGGAAATGACCACCATGCAGTAAGTATATGGGAACAGTCCGCCGGACTACAGAGAGCAGACCTCGACGCCGGGGACATGGCGGAGTATGACGGAGCCATGTCCCTCATTTTCAGGCAATTGGTCAGGTTGACCTTGGTGCTTTGAGGCTGTTCGGAATGGGGAACCTTGCGGCCGCATGTTACTAAAATTCCACAATGTTCAGATCCTTCCTGCAGTCCTCGTCGCAGGAAGTTGTAAATACTCAAGCTTGCTCTCGCGAGGTTGCTGGACAATTACGCATCCATGTGTGCGACAGCTAAAATCACATCCTGTGATTTTCCCTCTACTTTCTGCTCCTGCGGAAGGCTCAAGTTCTGAACATCATGTTCCATTTCAAACTTGTGCGATACCTTATTTCAAACCGCCTGTCCACGGTAACACCATTTCTATGGCGTTAATATAATACTAATGTATCTGAAGCAAGCCTTTATAAGAAAAAAAGGTGATGCGTATGCCTTTATCGGCCAGGGAATTATTCGCCAGACTTATCAAATGTGAAGCAGGCGGAGAAGGGGAAGCAGGCATGAAGGCAGTTGCCACGGTGGTCATGAACAGGGTTCATGTCCCCTATGGCGAATATCTGAGAGTATGCCAGGGCGATCTTCGCCGTGTAATAATGCAGCCCGATCAGTTTACATGCGTAAAGGAAGTTGTCGCAGGACAATACAATCCCCAGAACATTTATAACATGACTCCCGAACAGATCCACTATGACATAGCAGACTGGGCATTGTCAGGAAACAAATCGCTCGCTGTGGACAATTGTCTGTGGTATTACAATCCCTTCAGCCCCCAGTGCGCTACTTACTTTCCACCCACCCAGACAGGAGTATATTATAACCGTGTTGTGCAGCACTGTTTCTATACTCCTACCAGGCTTTATGCTCAGACGTAAATTTTAATGAAAAGGGGTTTATAAAAATGAATGGCACAGCAAACCAACCAACTGGCTTCAGACCGTTCACAGGCGCCCCCTGCCAGGGTTGCCTTCCGGGACAAATGATACCCGGTCAACAAATGATACCAAGCCAACAAATGATGCCAGGTCAAATGTACAGACAACCTGTAGTTCCTCCAAGACAGGATTTACTGAGACAAACTCCGACAGGTATTCCGCAGGGTCCTGACTTCGGACTGGGTCCCTCCCTGCAGCAGGACATGATGCAGCAGCCTGTACCCGTACCTTCGCAGCAGGACCTTACACCCATAGTTCCATGGAATCAGCCCGTTCCTGTGACAACAGAAAGCCTGCAGTACATGAACGGATTTATGAGGACACAGATAGGGCGGAAAGTAAGGGTGGAGTTCCTGATCGGTACTAACACCCTGACCGACAGAACCGGCACTTTATTGGCTGTCGGAGCCAACTACATCCTTATCAATGAGGTTGAAACCGATGATATACTGTTATGTGATTTCTATTCAATAAAATTTGTGAAGTTCTATTATTAACCTCAGCAAATCATGCATCAGCTGCTGATATTACAATTGAAAGAACCGGGCTTGCACCGGCTCTTTTTATTTTTCCGGGTTATCTTCTGTATCTTTCAGCAATATCAATGATTATACCCGTTATAAGCGAGATCAGCATGACCCCTGTTACCATGAAGGCTATTATTATATATGCCAGGTCCTCCATGCCTGTTGAAAAGTAAATGGCTTTGACAAGGCAAAATATATCGACGATTAAAAACACCAGGGTCGGAATATATTTAAAAAACCTCCTTGGTCTGGAAAACCGCCATATTATGATTTGCAGAACAGATATCGGCAGTCCTATTGCCAATATCATCAAAGTCATGCGTAAAAGTGGCAAACGTATCCTCTCCCTCTCAATCCACCGATATTGAAGTCCCGTAAGCTGCGAGGCTGAAATCCTTTTCAGCCTGTACCAGCGGGATGCCATAAAAATTCATCTTTTGTATATCTGTCTCTCCCAGTCCTTTTTGACCGGCCTCATACAGATAACGGACTGCCTGGGGTTTGAAGCCCAGAAGCCTCGCACCGACTGTGTCAACACTGTATGGGTCGGTTCCCGCGATAACTATCCCTGTATGTTTCGGGATGCCTTTCCCCGGGCCTGTGCCAATCATGGCAGGATTGGCGCTTAATACCGACAAATCTATGGGCAGAATTTCGGACATCGCCCTGATAAAGCCATGAAGATCATTGTGTATTCCTGTGTTTTTCTTGGGTGTGCCATGTTCGGAAGAAGGCGGCCATGACATGGCAACATTTTTGACAACACCTGAAATGGTTCCCTCTTCATGCACTTTCAACTGGGTAAAAGAGATCATGCATGTGACTTCTTCGTAAAGCCTGTTCAGGTTTGTGGAAGACGGCATGCTGTGATTTATATTTATCCTTACAAAAGGTCCCTCGTTTAAATCTATGAACTCGCAGCCCTTTTCCTCAATAATCTTTCTGTACTTTTCAAAAACCTCTTTTGTATTTCCTCCCCCGCTTCCTGAAGCAATCACTATTCTTTTTGGGTTCCGGGATTTCACAAAATCTATGAGAGTTCCCAGGCTTTCATCCCCTACAACAATACCCGTATCGGGAGTCTTGTTCTGTACCCAGTTCGGTATAATCGCAACAACGTCATTATCAGAAATCAAATTCCCGGCATTTATAAGTTTCAGGCACTCAGTAATCGCGGCTGATTCATTGCTGTTCCTTGCTATGGCTATATCCGCCGCATTTCTTTTCCTGCTCCTCATAATATCACCTCTCTGGCAATATTATGAGCAATTTTTCGTAAAACTAATTTACCTGTAGGTGGAAATATAATTGCGGTCAAGAGTAATTATTGCATGATACGAAGGATTTATCCTGAATATCTCTTCCTGGATTTTTTCCCGTATCTCCTCTCCCTTATCGGAGTACCGGGGCGGGAGAACCACGTCAAAAACCAGGTTCAGGTGCGACTTTCCGGCCGTTATCCTGAAATCATGCATTGACAGATCTTCGTCAATGTTTTTCAAAATATCATTTACCTTTTGTCTGAGTTCATTGGTCAATTTATCGTCAGTTACCACAGGATCCATATGAATAACCAGATTAATGTTGAACTCCTTTAATACGTCCCTTTCAATCTGGTCAATGATATCATGGCTCTCCATGAAATCTTCCTTCGCCGATACTTCCACATGTACCGACGCATATTTCTTATTTGGTCCGTAACAATGAACTTCCAGGTCGTGAAGGCCCAAAACCTGGGGATAACTTAAAATCTTCCTTTCCAGGTCCTTTACCAGGTCGGGATCAGGCGCAAGGCCAAGCAAAGGGTTCAATGTTTCCCTCACCAGTTTATAGCCTGAATAAATTATGAAAACCGCTACCCCTGCCCCCATATATCCGTCAATCTGAATCCCTGTGAAATGTGCGAAGAGGGTTGCTGCCAGCACTGCAGAAGTCGCAATAACATCATTCATGCTGTCCTGCCCCGTTGCCATAAGGGCTGCAGAATCAATCCTCATCCCCAGCTTCTTGTTGAATGAGCTCTGCCAGTACTTTATTATTATTGCCGCACCAAGCATAACAACAGTAAGGTAGCTGAAATTTATGGGTTCAGGCTCGAAGATCTTCTTCAGGGAGGACTTGACAAGCTCCAGGCCCAACAGAATTATTATGACTGAAACTATAAATCCGGTGATATACTCGGCCCTTGCATGACCATAAGGATGCTCCTTGTCGGCAGGCTTTCCGGAAATCTTGAACCCTACCATGGTTACAACCGACGAGCCCGCGTCCAGGATGTTATTTATGGCGTCAGCGGTAATTGCAATGCTTCTGAAAACTATTCCGGCAATTATTTTGATGGCAAACAAAAAAACATTGGATATTATCCCGACAATACCGGCAAGTTTTCCGTAAGCCGCACGTACCCGCGGGTCAGTGATGTTTTTATGATCCTTTACAAACAATCCAACAAGCAAATCCGTCATTCTGTTTATTGGGCCTCCGAACAAGAAGATCAGTATCTTCAATGTTACATCTTTTTTTTAATTATTACAAGAAAGCATTGAAATGTTTTGACACGTTACAGTATATTCAGTCTACTCGTCTTTTGCCTTAATATATGAATTTCTGCTCAAAGTTGCGTCAAGCAGGCAGACAATTGCGCTCTCAAGCCTACGGTCCTGCACTTTCTGCACTTTTATCTTAAGACCGTATTCTTCAAGCTCGGGTGTGCTGCCGTCATCGGGAATATTGCCAAGCAAGCCGAAAACAAAGCCACCGAAGGTTTCATATTCATCAGTCGGCAAATAAACTCCAATCTGCTCTGCCACGGTTTCAAGGGGTGCAGATCCCCTGACTTTCCAGGTAGAAGTATCTATTCTTTCTATTTCAGGCACATCATTGTCGTCGTATCCCAGATCCCCCACTATTTCCTCAATGAGATCCTTCATGGTGACAATTCCTGACATTCCTCCGTATTCATCAAGGACAACAGCAAAATAGTTGCGGGTAATGCGCATGTTCCTGAACAAAATATCTGCCCTCACGGTTTCAGGGACAAAGTAGGCAGGCTTTACCGCTTCCTTCAGCACCAGTTCCTTTGTTCTTTCTTTCATCCTGAAAAAATCCTTGATGGAGAGAATTCCTATGACATCATCCACCGTTTCCCCACATACAGGATATGTGGAATGTCTGCTTTCAAGAATAGTTTTCTCCCACTGGGATATGGGTTCATCCATCCAAAGAATTGATACCTCCATCCTGTGAACCATGACTTCACCGGCGGTCTTGTTGTTGAATTCAAATACATTTTCAATCATGTCCCTTTCTTCAGGATGAATTGATCCCCTTTCACTGCCTTCGTCCACCATCATGCGTATCTCTTCTTCGGTAACTTCATCGTCATTTTCGTCGGGGTCAATCCTGAGCAGCCGCAGGATGGCGTTGGTGGAAATGGTCAATAACCATACGAGAGGCGCAAAAACCCTGGATATTAAATATATCAGTCCTGACATGACGAGAGCCAGTTTTTCCGACTTTCTCATGGCTATTCTTTTGGGGACCAGCTCGCCCAGGACAAGGGTAAAATAAGAGAGGATTAAAGTTATGAGAATTACGGAAAGGGTCTTCAGACTGGCTTCCGGTATATTCACACCTGCTTCAAGGAGCAGGTTTACCAGGCGTTCGGAAAAATTATCGGCAGCAAAAGCACTTGCAAGGAAACCTGCAAGTGTTATCCCCACCTGTATGGTCGCAAGAAACCGGGCTGGCTGTACAGTTAAGGACAAAAGACGTGTTGCCCTTTTATCGCCTTGATTTGCAAGCTTCTCCAGTTTGCTGTCATTCAGGGATAAAACGGCAATTTCGGCCGAGGCAAATACAGCGTTTATGATTATGAGAAATAATTGCAGAAACAACTGCCAGGCCAGAGAATTTCCTTCATTCAAAGGCAGACCACCGCTATTCTTCTTCAGCTTTTTCAAAGACTCTTCTTACGTCTTCCTTTTCCGCAACGCCCTCATGCACTTTTTCATCGTCCACGTAAAAGGTTGGGACATAGTAGTAATCGTATTCTTCCGCAAGTTCGGGATTTAATTTCTCATCAACAATCCTTACAGGAATTTCCTTATACCTCGGTGTTTCCTCCATGATTTCCTCCATATACTTCAGCGCCTTCCTACAATAAGGGCAGTTTTCAAGAATAAACATCAGAACGGATTTCATTCCGGCTTTTCCACCTTTCTTATTATGCGTAGCAAAAGACTTTTCATTCAAAAGCGATTTAAAACATCAATTTGACTTGCATACCTCAATAAAGTTCTGCATTACTTTTATCTCTTCCTGCACATCCTGTTCCCTGTCCCTGCCAAGCCTGTCGCATAAACCCAGCAGGGCAATCTCTTCAATGTCAACCTCTTTTTTCATCTGCTCAATATTCCTGAAAGGCAGGTTTCTGGTGACAAACAGGATTTGCATATGCCATCGGACCATTTTTGATACTTTTTCAATGAAACTCCCGTCCTCATTGAAATATTCAAGAAATGAGGCCGCCAGTTTCTCGCCTTCCTTATCGTGATCATAGGATGTGATCCGACCGTTCCGGAGTCTGGTGGTGACAGCCTTTCCCACATCATGCAAAAGCGCTGACCACATGAACACCCTGGGATCCCTGCTCATGGATCTGACCTGGGCTGCATTGTCCAGCACCAGCAAAGTATGGTTCCAGACGTTGCCTTCAGGATGATGTACAGGTGACTGCTGTGTCTCCTCAAGTCTGCTGATCATTGAAAAAGGATATTCGTTCCTGAATATGTTATTTTCCATAAGTTTCCTGAAAAATTTTGATGGTTTTTCGTCGATCAGAAGATGCTCATCAATTTCATTGAAAAGGTCCATTTTTATATTTTCGCCTGCCATTTACTCCTCCTGTCAGTCCGACTCTTTGCATTCGCTGCAATATCCGTAGATTTCCAGTTTATGACCTTTCACGGAGAATCCGAAACGGCCCTCCAGTGCCTTTTCGTATTCCTCCACAGGACAGCCTTCCACCGAAAACATGTTTCTGCATTTCACGCACACAAGATGGTGGTGATGTTCCTTTTTGTTTATCTCATAAACTGCCTTGTTTACGCCGGGCAAAGTGCTTTGAACTACAAGGCCTTTTTCTCCCAGCGTATCCAACACCCTGTAGACCGTGGACATGCTTATGGATATATTTTTCCCTCTGAGCCTGATAAATATATCCTCCGCAGTCATGGGTACCTGGCTTTCTTCAAGCTCAGCGATAATGGAGGTTCTGTGCCTGGTACTCTTGAGTTTCCTTTTCCTTAACATTTCACTGTAATTTTTTTCATCTTCCATATCCAATCCTCCGGGAATTCATTTTAACTGCATAAAAGAAAAATCTGTGCCAGTTTCCTTTTCAGCCTGCAACCCTGCCTCTTAGACAATGGGATATGAAGAATATGGCGGCAAGAATAAGCACTATTGTGGCGCCCGTCGCGGTTTCAATATAGTAGGACAGGATCAGTCCGGATATCCCGGAAAACGCTGAAATGGCAAAAGCGATAAAATGATACTGTCTCTGATTTCCGGCAAGGTTTCTTGCCGATGCTGCAGGAAGCACCAGGAAAGAGTTTATTACCAGAAGTCCCACCCATGGCATTGAAACAGCCACTGTAACTGCAACAAAGCAACTGAAAATTACCTCGTACAAAAAGGTATTTATACCCCGGCTGTCAGCAAGGGAGGGATTGATACTTACCAGAAGCAGGCGGTTGAAAAACAATAGCCAGAAAACCAGCACCACTACCAGCAAAATAAAAAGCAGAAATATTTCCTCAGGGGTAATGCTCAAAATATCTCCAATCAGGTATGAGTTCAGCCTGGCAAAACTCTTTCCGCCCAAAGTGACAAGGAAAATTCCAAGCGCGACTGCCGTCGCGGAAATAACGCCTATTACCGTATCCCCGGACATTTTGCTCTTATGTTTTATGACAGCAATCAGGAAAGCAAACAACAATGAAAAGACAATCACCGACAATATGGGAAGCCCAAATCCCAGAAGCCCGCCGATAACAACGCCGGTAAAGGCTCCATGCCCCAGGGCGTCGGAAAAAAAAGCCATATTGTTGTTTACTATCATTGTTCCCAGCACGGCAAATACAGGAGTCAGCAGAATAACTGCCAGAAGCGCGTTCTTCATAAAAGTCATCTGGCCGTGCCGGGCCCATTCAAAAGGCAATATTTCCAGTATCCTGTACCATATTTCCATCACTGTTCACCTCCCCTATCCCTGTTTTTCAGGGATCTGGCCGAAAAAATCTCATAGAAGCTGTCGCTTTCAAGCACTTCTTCAGGTTTTCCGCTGGCAATAACGGTCCTGTTCAGAAGGACCACACGGTCAGCATATTTTCTCACCATGTCAAAATCATGGGACACCAGGATAATGGTAAGATCATAGGATTCTTTCAGCGCAGAAACATTCTCATAAAAAAGCATCAGTCCGTTCTGATCAATCCCTGATACCGGTTCATCCAACAGAAGGATTTCAGGAACGGGGTCCAGGGCCAGTGCAAGAAGAACTCTCTGCAGTTCTCCGCCCGAAAGTTTCCCGAGGGGCCTGTCCATGAGATGATCAGCGTTCACCTTTTTAAGCCTTTCACGTATGTCAGCTATTGCTTTTTTGGGTTTCATAAGCCATACAGGCGAAGAATACTTGCTTGCCAGAAACAGGTCTGCAACACTGGTCGGCGAAGTAGGGTCCAGGGTGATTTTCTGCGGGACATAACCCATGACAGGGGGTTTATTGCCGGAGCCGTCCGACTTCATAAATGTGAGGTTTCCCGTATGGGGGACCTGGCCGAGAAGAGCTTTTATGAAAGTAGTCTTCCCCGCTCCGTTGGGACCAACAATTGCAGTCAGCTCACCGCAGTGAATATGAAGATTGATGTTTCTGAGAATCTCCAGTGAGCCAATTGTGACACCGAAATTCTCGATTTTTGTGCAGCAAACTCCCTGACAACGCAAACATTCTTTTCTCTCTGTCATTTCAAAGCCTCTTTCAATACCTGAAGATTTTTCAGCATTGCATTTTCATAGTAGTCTTTTCCGGCATCATCGGAACCTGAAACTATGGGATCCAGAAAATACAGCCTTGTTCCGGTCTGATTTGCTATCAGTTCAGCTTTTTCAGAGTTGTGCGGTTCTGCGAACAACACTTTTACTCCTGTTCTTTCCACTTCCTTTATAATCTGCGCAAGTTCTCCGGCGCTGAAGTCAGATTCCGGTTCATCCTCTATGACAGCCACAATATTCAGTCCAAACTCCCGGGCAAAATACGGAAACGCTTCATGAAAGGTAATTATATCCCGATTACTGATGTTCTCAAGCTCTTCGTGCATTTTTTCCTTTAATGCCTCAAGCCTTTCGATGTATTCAAGCGCATTTTTCTCATATCGTCCGCTGTTTGCCGGGTCGGCTTCTATAAGCCCTTCCGCAATGTTCTTGACCTGGGCTATGGCGCCTGATACGCTTACCCATACATGGGGGTTTGCCGTTCCGTCCGGGTTCTCTATAAGCGGGATATCCTTTGAAGCCTCTATGAGTTTAAGATTTGGCAGCTGGCTTATGACCTTGTCCAGAAAATCTTCCATTCCTGCGCCGTTATATACAAAGATATCGGCTTCCTGCAAGGTTTTTAAATCTTTTGTTGTAAGCTGGTAATCATGCAGGCAGTCAGCCTGGTTCTGCGTCATGTTCACGACCCTTACGCCCGGAACATCCCCCACAATATTTATCGTGAAAATATACATGGGATAAAAGGACGTAACTATAATGGTTTGGCTATCACTTTCACCTTCCTTGCCGCCCTGGTTGGCAGCGCAGGCCGAGAATAAAATGCTTATCAGTAACAGGACCAGTATTACCTGATTTTGTTTTGTGCATCTTTTATGAATACTATTAAACATAATACCTCCGCATTTTTTGTAACTGGATATTACTTTTCAAATGAGAATTATTCGCATTTGCAACTAAATAGTATTATGGACCAAAAGCAGAGAAATTTAAAGCATAAATTAAAAAAATTAACCTTCATTCCGGGCACAAAAAAAGAGCTGAAATAATTCAGCTCGATATAAGATCAACTGAAATCAGATAATTTGCATGGGGGGCTTGGGGGTGTTTTGAACATGACTTATCAGCACAAATCCAAAACAGAATTATACATCAACAATTAATATCTCCTGCAACGCCTGCAAAACCTTTTTCTGCAGCAACACCTCCTGCGGCATCTGCAGAATCTGAAACAACACATACTTAGCTCTCCCATGTACAAACTTCTGTTATATAATATTCATATAAGGGACAAAAAGTTACAGTATCCGATTTTTTTATAAATATACCCCACAATTTCGACATACTTATTTATGCATTAATAAATATATAAAACGGTTTTCCTGATTTATTAAATTTGAACCGGAAATCCGCCGGTTTCAATTCTGTATGAAGCGGACAGGAATCAAAAAAGAGAGCATTTGCTCTCTTTTTCATTACCAGCGGTTTTCACTGTATTCTCTGTTCCTTCTGGCAAGTTTCCTTGCTTTTCTGCATTCAGGGCATCTAACAGGATCATTTTCAAATCCTTTTTCCTTGTAGAATGCCTGCTCGCCTTCGGTGAAAACAAAATCAGTGCCGCAGTCTTTGCATTTGATAACTTTGTCTGCCACTGGCCAAATACCTCCTTGAATTATTTGGATCATGCCCTTCTTTTCATATACTCCAAATAATCAAGGAGATATGGTCTAAGAAGATCGGATCCAATATTGTTCATTGACATTCAGTATAACACGAGATGCGCCATAATGCAAGGTAAATAATATCCTTTGCTGTCTTTGCAAATATCCTGTATATTTATTTAATCGGCCGTTTTTTCGCTGAGCCTCAAAGTATCTGCTACCATTGCTATGAATTCAGAATTTGTGGGTTTACCTTTCTTGGTATTTATGGTATATCCGAAGAGATTGTTTATCGTATCTACTTTACCTCTGTTCCAGGCAACCTCAATTGCGTGACGTATCGCTCTCTCAACCCTGCTGGGAGTGGTTTTATAAGCTTTTGCAAGTTCAGGATATAAACGCTTGGTAACGGCACTTATGACTTCCCTGTCCTCAACGGCCATCAAAATAGCATCTCTCATGTACTGATACCCTTTAATATGTGCAGGAACGCCAACATCCCTCATTATCTTGGTAACCTTGGCCTGGACGCTGTCGCCGGGATCCAGTGATTTCAGACTGTTCGAAGATGAATTCTGTGTATCCATTCTGAGTACCGTGGGGCTGTGGGTCCTGACAAGTTCCCTTATTCTTTCAACAAGAACACTCAATTCAAAAGGCTTTACGATGTAGTAAATTGCTCCAAGGGAAAGGGCCTGCTGTGTAATGGCGTCCTGACCAACCGCAGAAAGAACAATAAATATGGGTTTTTCTTTTGGATTTACATTTTTGTACCTGGTAAGTACTCCTAAACCGTCAAGTCTTGGCATAATAATATCCAGAATTACAATATCTGGGTGGGTTTTTTCGATCATTTCAATGGCTTCTTCGCCATTTTCCGCTCTTCCTGCGACTTCAACATCATCCTGGCTTTCCAGATATTCGCAGATAATCAGTCCGAAAGGAACATTATCATCTGCGACAAGAACACGTATTTTTTTATCCACACTGATAACCTCCTTTGTATATCTCCAAATAAATTATATTGTTCAATACCACTTTTTTCAAGGGAGGTTTTACTATTACCTGCATGAATAGTTAAAAATACATAATTAGAGGGTATTTTCAAATAGTAGGGTATAAGGGAAATATGCCGAAGTTTTACGACCAACAATCAAATATTAACAAATTTCTAATATCCAGCGTCCATCAATTTGGCTGCTATTTCAGCAAATACGGGTGCGGCGCTTCTCGATCCGCTCTGCCCGTCCTCAATGAAAACACACAGGGAATATCTTGGCGTATCAACGGGAAAATATCCTGCAAACCAGGCATGAATGATTTGCCTGTCATCAATTACCCAGCCTGTTTCGGCACTACCCGTCTTCCCTGCGCTTCCGCCGTATCCTCTTACATTTGCCATGCTCCCGGTTCCGGCCTGCACAGTAAGGAGCATCATTCCCTGAAGCTGGACGGCGGTTTCTTTGGATATCACCCTCTTCCAGCCTGAATTTCTGACATTCCTGATCTTTTCCCCTTTGTCGTTTTCTATCGAATCCACCAATGAAACCTGGTTCAATATTCCCCCGTTGGCAATGGCGGCAGTCATATT
>Ga0134094_1002014_pt1 | contig 18208 bp, 14 predicted proteins | sample 5_1taG_FD_94458 | JGI IMG/M metagenome (GOLD analysis project Ga0134094, IMG submission 94458) | Switchgrass degrading microbial communities from high solid loading bioreactors in New Hampshire, USA - 5_19_20_110_A1 metaG | ecosystem: Engineered > Bioreactor > Semi-continuous > Anaerobic >... | reverse complement strand
GGTGGGCAGGTTCAGAACGACTGACACGATCACCGAGCCGGAAACCAGCCCGGGCAGTGTCCAACCGACTGTGCTGACAAACGGGTTCAGGGCCACGCGAACCGGGTGCTTGATGATCAGCTTCGCTTCGGGCATGCCCTTGGCCCGGCTGGTGGTCACATAGGGTTTGCGCAGCTCGTCGAGCAGGTTGGCGCGCATAATGCGGATCAGCCCGGCGGTGCCGCCCAGCCCGAGCACCACCATTGGAACCCACAGGTGGTTGAGCAGGTCGACGAACTTATCCCAGCTCCAGGGCGCATCCAGATACTCGGTCGAAAACAGCCCGCCGACGGTGAGCCCAAATTTTGAAAAGGCAATCCACATCACCAGCAGGGCCAGCAAGAAGCTCGGAATGCCCAGCCCGACAAAGCTGAGAAATGTAAAGACATAATCGCCGATCGAATACTGTTTGACCGCGGAATAAATTCCCACGGGGAACGCAACCGCCCAAATAAATAACAGCGATGCAAAAGAAATGGCAAACGTTAATCCGATGCGCTCCCAGATCAGGTCTTTGACCGGCAAGCCCCAGGTGAGCGATTGCCCAAAGTCGCCGTGCAGCATCCCGGCGACCCATTTTAAGTACTGGATGTACATGGGCTGGTCCAAACCGTACTGCTGCTTGAGCGAATCGATCAAAGCCTGATCCACCAGCTGGCCCTGGCTTTCCAGGGTGATAATATACGAAGTCAGAAAATCGCCGGGCGGCAGCTGGATGATGATAAACGAAATAATCGAGATCAGGATCACCGTCGGGATCAACAGGAGCAATCTTCTTATTAAGAACTCTAGCATGGTTCTCCTCGATCAGCCTTTACGTTTGGCCTTTGCATGGGCGGAGTAACGGCAGCCGCCTTTTCCTTGCAAAGGCCAAACGCTCAGGGAATGGTATTTTCGCAAGCCTGTAAAAAGACCGATCAGGCCTCTGCCGCTGACTGTTCGATGTCTTCGATCACCCGGCGGGCTTTGTCCATTTCGTTCATCAGCGCGGCGTACAGCCCGTCCGCGGTCTCTTTGCAGGTGAGATTCGAAACGGTGTGAACTGCCTCGCGTTCGGCCTTGTCGCAGGTTTCGATCCACTTTGTGGGGATGGTGGCGGTTCCACTCAGCGCGCCGGAGAACCCGGTAGCGATGGCGGTGACGCAGTCGGTGTCGCGGCCAAAGTTGACGCCGCCCAGAATGGTCGCGCGCACGTCGCCGGCGGTGACGTAGAAGATCGCCAGGCCCTTGGCCAGCAGTTCCTCGCCGAAGTCGCCGGGCATGGAGGCATAGCGGGCGTTCATCTCGTCGCGCATTTCATAGACGTCGTTGTACTTCGCGGCGATGTTCATGCAGGCGTCGATCTCAGCGCGGACAGCTTCGATGGCGTACTTGCAGACGGTTTCGTAGACCGAGTCGCGGGTGGCGTTGGGCCGGCAGGCTTCGGCGATCCCGGCGACAAAGGCTGCCGCGGTGGGCAGGCCGGTGCTGTAGACCGGCTGGTAGATCATGCCGACTTCGTAGGCGTCGCGGGCGGCCTGTTCGGGATTGCATGCGTTGATCAGGCCGATGGGGTGGCAGGCCCGCGTGAATGAAACGATGCCGGGCCAGTGCGAGAACATGCCGACGTAATTCGCCGGCAGACCGGCTTTGAGCAGGGGATAGAGGACAGTATCGCCGCACCACATGCGGTAGCCGTAATCGCGCTCTTCATTCACGTCGCGGATGATGGTCTTTGCCAGATCGCTGGCTGTGATGCGCCCCTTCTTATCGATGATCGCGGTGCAGATCAGCTTCTGGCGTTCGATGCCGTCTTCGGTAGCGCCGGCCTGCTCTTCATATGGATAGTAGGTGAAATACATCTCTGACCACGGCTGGGCGCGGCGGCGGACGACTTCGCTGTTGCGCGATTTGCGCGGGGCAAGGTCTTCGACTTTGCCGTAAACCTGCTTGATTTTCTCAACGCTCCAGCCTTCGGTGAGCGTGCCCATGGAAGAGCCAATGCGTGAAGCTGCGATACAACCGTAAATTTTGTCGTAAAGGGATGCCATGATGATCTCCGGTAAGGTATTCTGCCCTCATCACGCCGGGCAGCGAGAGAAAGCGATTTTAGGTTGCCCGTCCCCCATCAAGGGGACTGGGGGACGGGCTGCCGGAGCAGTTGATCACAGAAGCAATGCCCCGGCCTCAGGCTTTACAAATTATTCAAAGTACCACTGCCAGGGCTTCTGCGGCAGCCAGAAGTGGTTCGCAGCGCCCCACCACAACTTGCGGTTGTCGTTTTCGGGGAAGATATTCTTGAGGTTGTTCTTGACGATCACCGGCTGCGGGCTCTCACCGATCACGCCGATCACCCACAGGCGCTCAGCGATCAGGTCATAGACGTGCTTACCGGCTTCGATATATTCCGGCGTGCCCATGACGGTCTGCTGCCATTTGCCGTAAGCTTCAAACAGCTCGAAGGCTTCCTGAGGCGGTTCCTGGCCGGCTTTGCCGTCGGAGATGAAGTAATCGCGCCAGGGTTTCGCCCACGTGATGGCGGAGTCGCCGCCGGGGCCGAGCTTCTGGGTTGAGCCGTAAGCGTAGGCGGCGCGTTCGAGCTGGCGGTCAACGTGCCAGCCGGAGCAGTCGTGCTCTGACGCCTCAAGGCGGGTGATCAGGTAGCTGCGCTCGCGAGCCGCGGCTTCAACCTTCAGACCAACCTTATCGAGGTGTTTGACGACCAGTTCGAAGGTTTCCTTCTTGGGGCCCTCGTGCGGCAGGTATTCCAGCATGAAGGTGAAGGGTTTGCCGTCGGGGCGCAGGCGGTAGCCCTGTGCGTCCTTCTTGTCCAGGCCGATTTCGTCGAGCAGTTGGTTCGCCAGATCGGGATCATACTGCGCGTAGCTGTCAGCCCAGCGCTGCTCAAAGATCGAGGCGCTCTCGTTAATGGTTGCCTGACGGGCGACGCCCTGGCCCAGGAAGACCAGCTCGTTGATTTCGTTGCGGTCAACGGCCACCGAGACAGCCCGGCGGAAGCGAACGTCATTGAAGATCTCGCGCACGACCGGGTCGGGGTGGAGGGTGTTGAACGCAAAGGCCACATCCGCGCCGCGCTCTGAATACATCAGGTGAACGGTGTAATCGCCGCCCTGCTCGTTCTCTTTCAGAACCGGGTAGTTGATCAGCAGCATGTCGAGGCCCGAAATGCTGACTTCACCGGAGACGGCTTTCAGGTTGGCCACTTCGAGGCTCGAGGTGTATTCAACCTGCATCTTGTCAATGTAAGGCAGCTGGTTGCCCTCGGTGTCCACCTTCCAGTAATAGGGGTTGCGCTCGTAGTACTGGCGCTGGCTGTCGGCGCGCACCGGGATCCACGGCCCTAACACCGGCATGCCCGGCTCCATTGCGCCGTAATGCCAGGTGGTCATAGCGATTTTCTTGAAGCGGGCTTTCCAGTCATCAAAACCGGCAGCTTTGGCTTCTTCGTCAGCCTTGGGATTGTACTTCTGGTGATATTTCTCGAGGAAGTGCCGCGGCCGGGCGGGATCCATTGGCATACCCGAGAAGTGCAGCAGCGCGAAGGCCGGGTTGGGCACGGCGAAATCGAACTTGACCGTGTAATCGTCGACCTTGGTGACAACCATCGGCTCGCCGCCCGGCTGCCACTGCGTGGCGAGGGTGGGCGAAAGGTCCTTGTCGAACTGCGTGTCTTCGAAGAAGAACATCACATCGTCAGCGTTGAAGGGCGCGCCGTCTGACCATCTGAGACCCTGGCGCAGGTGAACGGTGCAGGTCTTGAGGTCGTCGCTCCACTCGAAGCTTTCAGCAACCTCGGGGGTGACGGTGTTCAGATCGTCAGAGAAGTGGAACAGGCCGGCAACATTGCAGATTTGCGCGTCGTTGGTGGTCTCGGGGGCCATGCCGGTGGCATAGAGCGTGCCGCCGTACTTCCCGATGCTGTTGGTGGGGGTCACGACGACCGGGTTGGGTGGCAGGCGTTCTTCCACCGGGGGCAGGCTGCCCGCGGCCACCAGTTCGGCCAGCATGGGGGCTTCATTGAATTTGGAGATTGGTTCAGCCGGGGCTGTATCCGGCGCTTCGACCGGCTCGGCTGCAGCTGTCGTAGCAGTTGGTTCAGCAGCTGGCGGTGACTGGGGTTCCTGTTCCTGAGGCTGCTCAGGAACGGGCGTTGGCGTGCCGCAGGCGGTCAATGCAGTACCGGCTGCAACAGTGGCGGAGAGAAGCAAGAACTTTCGGCGGCTTATTGCCTTCCTTTGTGACATGATTCGTTCCTCCTGAGGGACTTAAAACCGGATAGAGATGTGTTGGAACCTTCTGAGCGGCGGCTGAAGGAAAGCCGGGCAGGGAAGGATCTTTCTGCGACAAAGGGACGTTGAATGAAACCAACAGTCGATTTCCTGTGAGCGCGGGGTTGAATCACGCGCTCACAGGATAAAACCGACAATGCTACCGGTAAGGTTGAGAAACAGCAGCATTAAAGACACCTCACGAAGCATATGCTTGTGGGCGAATGCGATGTGTCTTGACTGCTGTTTCTCGATGTGTGGAACGATAAAAAACCGCTAATACCCAGCCGACGACCGATAAATTTTAAGAAAAACAAGATAAAAGGGAAACCACTGAGGCAATCGTTTACGCAAACGATTGCGTAAACGATTGCTTAGAATATATCAAAAACGAACCTGGGAGTCAATAAGTTAAAGGTTGTTAAATCGTTGCAATATTGTAAATTTGGGGAATGTGCAAATTGATCGCCAGGGTAAGGGAAGATGCGGATTTTGCAGTTAGGGGAATAAGACGGGTAAGAACCAATCCGTACCGGTCTGGAAGAAAATCCCTTAATTCTGCCATTTTGTCATATACTATATATAGAATTCGAGTGTTGTCTGAGCATCCGAAGGAGAATCCGATGACATCAGCGATTTTGGTCGGATATGCGACCCGTTATGGTTCGACGCGTGAAGTTGCCGAAGCCGTTGCTGAGGAACTGCGCGGCTGCGGGTTGGCCGTCGATTTAAAGCCCGTGCGCGAAGTGCAAACCCTGGAGAGCTACCGGGCTGTTGTGCTGGGCGCGCCGCTCCTCATGTTCCATTTGCACAAGGACGCGCTGCGCTTCCTGAAACAGAACCGGAAGGCGCTAACAGAACGCCCCGTGGCTTTGTTCGCGCTTGGCCCGGTCAGCGCCCCCTACAACGAGGAGGAATGGCAGGGCTCGCGCGCCCAGTTAGATCGGGATTTAGCCAGTCTTCCCTGGTTGGCGCCGGTCTCGCATGCGGTCTTTGGCGGCAAGTTCGACCCGGCTTTGCTGCCCTTCCCGGTCAACAAGCTCGCCGGTAAAGCCCCCGCGACCGACCTGCGCGATTGGGAGGCCATTCGCACATGGGCAAGCAGCCTGGCTGAGAAGATCTAATTAATTCATCTGCGGAATTTCTTCTTATCTCGCTTGCACAGCATCTTCACGACCTGTTGAGCGGTCATGACGCCCGTGGGCAGCCCGCCGCCGGGCTGCACCCACTGCCCGACCATGTAGAAATTGGTCAGGCCCGGCAGGGTTTTGGGCAGCTGCTTCATTAAAGTCGCTGGGGTGGGGATCCAGCCCTCAAAGCTGCCCTGCCAGTTGCCGGTGTAGCGTTCGAAGGTCACCGGCGTGGCAACGTCGACCATCTCGACCTTCTGCGCCAGCCCTGGGAAGCGCCTGTCCAGCCGGTCAATGACCGCGATCGCCGCGGCCTGCTTTTCGGCTTCGTAGCGTTCTGACTCGCTGTACAGCTCTTTCCAGTAGGTGTAGCTGGTGGGGAAGGCGACATTCAGCACAGTCTTTCCGGCAGGGGCCAGCAGCGGATCGAAGTTGTAAATCATCACGTCCAGCCGGTCGATCGTTTCACCGGCGACGGTGATCGGATCGCTGAGCATGATGTTGACGCCCCCTGTGACGCCGTAAGGCTCGGGGATTTCCTGGTTTACGCCGAGGCCGATATAGATCAGCGGCGGGAAAATTACAAACTTCTCATACGGCTCTTTGACTGCATCATCGATGAACCGCCCGCCGAGCATTTTGTAGATGGTCGTGTAGCCGTCGGCTGCTGAGATCACTGTACCGGCGTTCTCCACGCGGCCGTCCTCCAGCCGCACGCCTACCGCCCGCCCGTCTTCGACCAGAATTTCTTCGACGCGGCAGCCATAATGGATTTTGCCGCCCAGGTCGCAGTAACGCTTTTCCACCGCGTGCGCCATGGGCAGCGAACCGCCGATCACATAGCCTGCTGCGCGATTGTGCAGCATCGACAGGGTAAAGAGCAGCCCCAACGCCGACATATCGGGATACCACATTTTTTCAAATGTCTCGCGCAGGAGGGGGTTGCTGAATTCTTTGCCCAGGTCGCGCATGGTCATCGCCCCATACTTGCGTAAGTAGGGCATCGCTGCCAGCGCCGCCGGGGCTGCGCGCACCATATCGAACAGGTTTTCAGACATCCCGGTCGATAAATCGGGATCGATGCGGGCGAAGGCGCGAATCGCCGCGCATATGCTGCGAATGGTCTTGCGGTCTTCAGGGGCCAGCTCCAGCAAATGCGCTTCCAGGCGGTTGACGTCGCTGTAAAAGTTGACGGACTGTCCCTGCTGGCCTTCGATGATTGTGAACAGTTCAGGATCGAAAATTTTGGCATCCTCCACCAGACCGATATCATCCCACATCTTATAGCCGCCTAAAGTGGGGTTGGAGTAGGAAAGCCAGTGGATGCAGCCGTCGATCGTGTAGCCCTTGCGCTTCCAGGCGGTCATCAACCCGCCGGGAAGGTTGTGCATTTCGTAAATGCGTGATTGGTAACCGTTTCGCTGGGCATAAACGCCCGTCGAAAGCCCGGCAATGCCGGCGCCAATGATAATAACTGAGGATGGATCGTCCATTAAAGATGGGTTTGCCATCTTGACCTCCTGAAAATAACCCGGCAGATAGATAACCTGATGCTCCAATTTAGTTTAGCTTGACGCTTTTCACAGAAAAAGTGACAGATGTAACCGAAGGATTGTGATGTTTCCGCTGTTGGCCTTTCAGAGGAAAAACCGCTTTTTCCCCTGAAAATAAGGGGTTTTGCCGCTGCCGGGTGAAAAACGCCTGGCAGCCCTTGACAAGCGACCGCCGGTCGCTTTACAATGGTAGCGACTAACGGTCGCTTCTAAGCGGTCGCTGGGAAGTGATGGAGTGAACTCTACGAATACAATCGCGGCACGAGATGCGGGCGCATTTAGCGCTGGAAAGGAGGAGACATGCCGAAAGGAATCCCGCTGACGGAGGAAGAACAGCAGCGCCGCCGGCGAGAAATTATCAAGGTGGCCACGCGCCTGTTCTTTGAAAACGGATTTAATGAGACTTCGATGCGCGAGATAGCCAGCGCAGCCGGAATGGGCAAATCGACTCTTTACGATTACTTTGAAAGCAAAGATGATATTCTGGTAGCCTATTTTGAGGACGAGATACAGGTCATCACCCAGGCGGCACAGGCCCTCGCCCGAGAGAATTTGCCCGCCGACAAAAAGCTCCGCCGGATTATGGAGGAACACCTGGATTATCTGCTGGCGAACAAGAACTTTTACATGAAACTGAGCCTCGAATCGCAGCGGCTCAACCTGGAGGGCCAGAAGCGGCTGGCGGTCGCCCGCCATGCTTTTCAAGATATGATCCGCGACCTGATTGAAGAGGGCATTCGCGAGGGCTGTTTCCGCCCAATTGACTCGATGCTCGCAATGCGGGTGATCCTGGGAGCAGTGACGCCGGTTGTATTCACCACACGCCCCTCCGGAACGCCGCACGAAATGCTCTCAAGGGCGCTCGATATGATTTTTAACGGAATTTGCCTTTAAGCCTTACGAATACCGCTGCGAGCAGCGGCTGCTGAAAAACCGGCGCTCGCGCAGAAAAGGATGATGCGATGATACCTTATGTTTTACCTTTAGCTGATCCCCGGGCCGATCTGGCAGCTGCCGGCGGAAAGGGGATGTCGCTGGCCCGGATGATTCAGGCCGGGCTGCCGGTGCCCGGCGGGTTCCACGTGACCACCGAGGCATACCGCCTGTTTGTATCTGAAAATGAGCTCCAGCCTCGGATACTGGATGCGCTAAAAGCGGCTGACGTTGCCGACCCGGCTTCGCTGGAGGCCGCCTCGCTGGCAATTGGCCGGTTGTTTACGGACGGTGAAATTCCAGCGCCGGTGGTTGAGGCTGTTGGCGCGGCTTACGCGAACACCGGAGGCGCGCCTGTCGCGGTGCGCTCTTCGGCCACGGCAGAAGACCTGCCCGGCGCTTCGTTTGCCGGCCAGCAGGAGACTTATCTCAATATTCGCGGCACGGAAGCAGTCCTGGAGGCTGTAAAACGGTGCTGGGCTTCGCTGTGGACGGCGCGGGCAGTTGCTTACCGCATCAAGAATCAAATTGATCACGGCGAAGTCGCGCTGGCGGTGGTAGTGCAGGAGCTGGTCAATGCCGATGCAGCAGGAATTCTGTTCACCGCCAACCCGGTCAACGGCAGCCGCAGCGAGATGGTGATCAACGCCGCCTGGGGGCTGGGTGAAGCGGTGGTCTCAGGCGCTGTGACGCCCGATACGATCACCGTCGACAAAGCGACCGGCAAAGCGCTGCGCCGCGAGATTGCCGAAAAGCAGGTGATGACCGTGCGGACGGAAGCAGGCACGCACGAAGTGCCCGTCCCGGATGTCCTGCGGAAGAAAACCGTGCTGACCGGCGCGCAGACGGCTGAACTGGCGAAGCTGGGCGTTCGCATTGAGCAGCTCTACGAGATGCCCATGGACGTGGAATGGGCGCTTTCGGGCGGCAAGTTTGCCATTTTGCAGGCAAGGCCCATCACAGCGCTGCCGGTCGAATGGAAGGTGCCTGTGAAAAAAGCGGTCTATGCCCGCGGCAGTCTCGCCGAGCACATTCCCAACCCGGTCACGCCGCTGTTTGCCACGCTGGGGCTGGAGATTGCAAATGAGGCCACCGAGCAGATGTGGCGTCGAATGCTGGGTGACAGCGCTCAGCTGGTGAGGGCCGGCAGCGGATTTTACGAGCTGCTCAACGGGTATGTTTACGGCGGCGCCAGGATGGATGCGAAAGCCATGCTCACCATGCTGAAGATGACGGTGAGGCAGCTCGGTCCGGTGTTACGCGGCAGCGTGGAGCGCTGGAAATCGGCCCGGGCTGAATTTGCCGGCGTGGTGAAAAGCTGGGAGCAAAAACCCATTGAGCAGTTCTCAGCGGCTGAGCTGCTGGAGGGCGTGCGGGCCGTCTTTGGCGCAGCCTGCCGCTACTTCACCATGATCCAGACCACGCTCCCGGCGGCTTCGAGCAGCGAAATTATGTTCACCCGCTTCTATAACAGCCTGATCCGCCGCGACGGCGACCCCGAAGCAAATATCTTCCTGCTCGGGTTTGAGACGGTGGGCGTGCGCAGTGAAAAGTCATTGTATGATTTGAGCCGCTGGCTGAAAGAGCGCCCGGCGCTGGCGGACTACGTGCTGCAAACCCCTTCGGACCGGCTGGCCGAGGACCTCAGCCGTGAAAACCCGCCTGAGAATTTACCCGCAGGACTGCCTGCCGATTTGTGGTGCGAGTGGCGCGAGCGGTTCCAGGCGCATCTCAAGACGTTTGGACGGACGACGTATGAGTTTGACTTCTCCAACCCGACCCCGATGGAAATGCCCGTTCCGCTGCTCGATGCGGTAAAGTCCTTCCTGACCGGCATCGCGCACAACCCGCATGAGCGCCAGCGCGAGGCGGTCGAGAAGCGCGAGCAGGCCACCCGCACGGTGCTGCAGCGGACCGGCTGGCCGCGGAGGGGGCTGTTCGAGAAGCTGCTGCGCTGGGCGCAGGAGACCGGCCCGGTGCGCGAAGACAGCATCTTCGACATGGGTATGGGGCACCCGCTGATCCGGCGCATGTTTGGCGAACTGGGCCGCCGCTTTGTTCAGGGTGGGGCAATCGAAAGCGTTGATGAGATCTACTGGCTCGAGAAGCAAGAGGTTGAGGAACTGGCTGCGCTGCTGGACGCCGGAAAGCCGCTGCCGGCGATGTCAGGCCGGATCCCCGAACGTAAGGCGGAATGGCAGGCTCAGCTTAAGCTCTCGCCGCCGGTCATGCTGCCGGAGCGCTCCGGCTGGAATAAGGTCATTCACGGCGCTGAGGCGGAACGGCGAGACGGGAAGATTGTGCTGAAAGGAGTAGGCACCAGCGGCGGCGTCGTAACAGCCCATGCCTGCGTCGTTTACGACCCGGAGGATTTCGGTAAGTTCAAACCCGGCGATGTGCTGGTCGCCGTGACGACCACGCCCGCCTGGACGCCGCTGTTTGCCATGGCTTCGGCAGTGGTCACCGATATCGGCGGGCCGCTCAGTCACAGCAGCATTGTGGCCCGCGAGTACGGCATCCCGGCGGTAATGTCAGCCCGCACCGCCACCCACGACATCCAGACCGGGCAAATCATCACCGTTGACGGCTCGGCCGGAACGGTTACGATCGAAGGATAAGCTGTCCGGCAGGCAGGGAGATCTTCTCCCTGCCTGCCGGGGATTGGCGGGAGCGATGAAAACGCGAAAACCGACCCTTATTTTGAGCTTTACCCTGCTGGTCGTCATGCTGGGCTACGGCATGGTGCTGCCAGTGATGCCGTTTTACATCGAAGCGCTGGGTGCGGGCGGGCGAGAGCTGGGCTGGCTGATGGCCTCTTATTCGCTGATGCAGCTGATCTTTGCCCCGCTGTGGGGCACCCTCTCTGACCGGATCGGGCGCAAGCCGGTGCTCACCGTTGGCGTGCTGGGCTATGCGGTCGCCCTGCTGTTGTTCGGGCTGGCAAAGAGCTACTGGATGCTGTTTGCCGCCCGTTCACTCTCGGGCATCCTCTCCTCCGCGACCATGCCGACCGCCATGGCGTATATCGGCGATTCGTCATCTCAAAAAGAGCGCAGTGGAGGCATGGGGCAGCTCGGCGCGGCGATGGGCGTGGGCGTGATCTTTGGCCCGCTGCTGGGCGGGCTGCTCTCCGCCGATTCGCTCTCGCTGCCATTTTTTATCGGGTCGGCGCTGGCGTTTATCGCTTTTCTGATGGTGATCTTCATCCTGCCCGAATCACACAGCCGCGCGCCGGGCGACAAGCAGGCGCGCTGGCTGAACCGCGCCGCGCTGCGCGAGACCTTCCTCAGCCCCGCCGGGATTCTGCTCCTATTGGTTTTTATCATGAGTTTTGGCATGACCAGCTTTCAAGGGATCATGGGGCTGTACGTGGTCGATAAATTCAACTTCACCACGACGCAGGTTGGCTCGATCTGGGTGGTCCTGGGCGCGATGATGATCGTCGTGCAGGGCGGGTTGATCGGCCCGCTGACCAGGCGATTTGGCGAGCCGCGGCTGATCCTTGCCGGGCTGGCGGGCGGCGTGCTGTGTTTTCTCGGCATGGCTGCGTCGGTCGACTACCTCACCACGCTGCTGGCGGTGGGCGGCTTTAGCATTGCGCTGGGGCTGATTGGCCCTTCGCTGAACGCGCACCTGTCCAGCTTCGCAGGCGAGCACCAGGGCACGGTCATGGGGATGAACAGCGCGTCGACCAGCCTGGGCAGGGTCGCCGGGCCATTATGGGCTGGTTACCTGTATGAAGTGAACATTGAGTATCCCTACCTGAGCGGCGCGGCGGCGTTTTTCCTCAGTTTGCTCGTCTGCGCCGCTGCGGTGCGGGCAGGGCGCGGCAGAGAACCGGCCGCTGAAAGGGCCGGGCCTGCGGAAGCAGCGGCGCCGGAATCAGCGGGGCCTGATCCTGTGGAACCCGACCCGTCAGGACCTTCTGTTTCCAGGTTAGATTAATCCGTCGTGATCTCGTAATCCTTCAACGTTCGCACGTACGGATGCCAGTGCTGCCCGGCTTTCAGCTGCTTGAGGGGCTTCTCGATCGCGGCGCGGATGCTCTGGTCGCAAACATCTTGAACCCACCTGGGCAGGTCCAGCCAATCGCAGGGCGGCAGGATCTCTTGCAGCCTGTGAATGAGCGGGCTGCCTGCGCCGATCGGTCGCCAGTGCAGCGAGTTAAGCGATATGTCTTCCGTGCCGGGCGCGATGCGAGAGATCTTGAAGATCAGGTCGAAGTGCGTCGATTCCTGCTCGCGCTTCGAGGGTTTTTGATTCTCGATTTGCTCGATATGGGCCAGAATACGGGGCTGCCGCTGGGCTAACCACAGGGTCGCCAGATAGTGCTGCCAGCCGTCCAGGTCTGTGTCGATAAAGCAGCTGTCTGCTTCAGGATAAAGCGCAGCCAGCAGCCCGAGGAAAAGGAACCAGGTCGATCCTGAAGCGATAAATTCATCCACCACCAGCACCCGAGACGGCGGCTGCTTTTCATGGTATACGGCGTCGACCTGCGCCTGCAGCTCGGCCTGCCAGTCTTTTGCATTCTTAAGCCACTTAAGCGCGTGATCCCAGTCCTCAGGGCTGTCGCCGCCGCAGAAAGTCGACCTCAAATGATCGTGATTGAGCCGCCAGTCGTCGTAGATTCCGACCTTTTCATCGCCGAAATTGGTGCGCACCGCGGGCGGAAAAGGGCAGTCGCGCGTCTGCGCCCACAGGCCTTTTGCCAGCTCAACCGGCAGCCATCCGGCGTGCGCCAGCCCGATGATCAGATCGGGCTGATAGGTTTCGATTTGCTTGCAGAGATAGCGGGCAACCAGCGCAAACTGGTTCTGGACCTGATCGAGCGTGTATTCATCGAGAATCATGACGTCTCCTATGTTGCGGGATGTCAGATGATTATAAACCCAAATTTTTATCTTGACAGTATTACGTCATAGTGTTATAATACAGTTACCGGTCAAAAGGAGGGTTATCCATGAGCGACCGAAGCTATTTGATCCACGAACTGGCGGAGATCACAGGCGTCAGCCTGAGAACGATCCGGTATTATATTGAACAAGGGCTGCTGCCAGAGCCGCCGGTGAAAGGTCGCTACGCGGCATATTCAGAAGAATATGTCGACCGGATCAGGCTTATTAAAATGCTGAAGGACCAGCGCCTGCCGCTTAACGAAATCCGCGAAGAGACCGCCGGTCTGAGTCATGACGAGGTGCGCGAGACCCTGAAGCGGATGGAAGACTTGCGGCCGGCAGGCCCGCAGCGACCGCTGCCCGGAGTGATGCGAGAATCGAACTTGATCCGCGAAGTGAAGGATTTTCTCAACAACCCTCGGTCGGTGGGGGTGAAGCCCTTGTTTCACGGGCATGTATGGGAGCGTATTGCGGTTGCTCCGGGGATTGAGCTGCATATTCGCCGCACGGTCGATGCGCGACAGCTTCGCAAAATCCAGGAAATCATCGATTTTGCCCACCGCAAGCTGAAAGAGGATGGGTAAGTCGAATTCATCGAAATAACGATAGAACAATACGAGGAGGACTTCATGGAAACCAGGTATAAAATTCTGTCGATCGATGAGATGCCGGTGATTTCAGGTGTTGCTACGCCGGGTGCGTTCTACACGATGCTTCAGCAGCCAGCGCCGCTGGCAGGGATGTGTGATCCGTCTCGTTTCAGCAGGCTGGATCAAAAAATGCAAGAACTCGCAAAGTTGGGCTTTAACCATATTATCTGCCTTAACAATGAGCATCCCAGTTACCCGGTTGGCTCTTTGAACCGGCTTGGATCGGTCAATATCGAAGACTTGATCCATGGTGGGAATCCGGCTGATGCGGAGGGAGATCGACAGAAGATCCTTGAGATGGCTGATCTGGCCGTTGACCGGTTGAATAAAGGTGAAGGGGTTGTGGTTCACTGCTTCGGCGGGACCGGGAGAACCGGTACGGTGTTGGGCGCAGTCATGATCCGGCTGGGCTTTGATCCTGAGGAAGTGATCGGGCAGTTGGATGCGATCAATAAAGTGCGCGGTCGAGCCGGCTGGCCTGAATCACCGTGGCAGGCAGAGTTACTCCGCTCTCTGAAAGCGTAAGACAACGGATTTTTTTACCACGGATTACACAGATTTTTTAAATCGAGCACATTTATAGGAAACGAGGTCCGGCACAGCACGCCGGATCTCTCATTCAGCCGACCGGGTTATGGCAGGCTGGAGGAGGCCGGGCAAGTTGAATCGTCGAAATAACATTAGTACAATACGAGGAGGGATTACATGTCAGGATACGTTGAATGGGTTCGTGAAGGTCAGTTAGCTCGCGCCAGCCGGCCGGGTTATGGTAGTGCAAATGTATCGCTGGAAGATACGCGGTCGTGGATGGATCAGGTGAAAGAGATGGGCGTGCGTAGCATCATCTGCCTGCTGAACGGCAAGCAGTTGAATTACTACCGGAGCATCCCAGGCGGCCTGCTGGACTATTATCGTGAGGAAGGGTTCAACGTGGTCAATATTCCGATCACGGACCCGGCGCACGATCCTGCCGGAGAGGAAGAGCTGGAAGCCGCGCTCGATGAGATCTGCGATACGTACGAGCGTTTGGAGAAGCCGGTTTTGATCCACTGCAGCGCCGGTGTGGACCGGACGGGTAGAGCGGTTAGCGAAATTAAGCGCCGCGGGCTGCTCGAACGCAGAGCCGGATAGGGTATCAGCGGGGGGCCGGCAGGGGTTTGAACGCTTGCCGGCCCCCTCGGCTTTTGTGAAGGGCCAACCGCTGCTGCAACCGGTTTGCAAACAGCATTTTTGCCCCTCAGACGATAAATGACCCCAAACCCCCATGTCATCTATAATTAACGTCAGATTTGGATTACGGAATTGCGTCCCGAACGGACGTTTGTCATTCCAGTTGCACAGGAACCAGCAATGGACTACTTTACGAAAATCCGCCAGAAAATGGGCCGTGAAACGGTGATCCTGCCGGGAGCAGCCGGGGCCGTGGTTAAGGACGGGAAAATTCTCCTCGTCCGGCGGAATAACCTCTCGCGCACCTGGGGCATCCCTGGCGGCGTGCAAGAACCGGGTGAGACGATCCTCGAGACGGCGCATCGAGAAGTGCTGGAAGAGGTCGGGTTGGATCTGCAGGTGGGGGAGCTGATCGGCGTGTACAGCAGCCCGGATTGGAATATCCATCTGCCTGACGGCGGGTGCATTCAGCAGTTGACTTTTTTCTTCCAGATGGTTGGGGAGGTTGGCGAGATCACGCCCCAGGTGAGCGAAGTTGCCGAGTGGGGCTTCTTCGCTCCTGATGCGCTGCCGGAGCCGATGATGCCGTGCTGCCGGCAAAAGGCGCTGGACTGGGCGAGTGGTCAGCGCCGGCCGGTATTTCGCTAGGAGGGACATTATGAAGGTCTTTGTCACCGGAGGGACCGGGTTCATTGGACGGCATTTGATCGACCGTCTGCTGTCGCGCGGCGACGATGTGACGGCGCTGGTCCGCTCGGAAGATGCCGCTGCTGCGCTGCGAGCGCGCGGCGTGAATGCCGTGATCGGGGATGTCCGCAAGCCGGAGACCATGCGCGAGGCGATGGCAGGCAGCGACGCTGTCTTTCACACGGCTGCGTGGTATAAGATTGGGGCCAAAGACTGGCAGCAGGCGGAGGAAATTAACGTGCAGGGCACGAAGAATGTGCTTTCGCTGGCGCACGAGCTGGGCGTGCCGCGCATCGTCTATACCAGCACAATCGCCCTTTACGGCGACACGCGCGGACGCGTGGTCGACGAGACGACGACCGCCCCAAACGGCCCGTTTGCAACAGAGTACGACCGTACCAAGTGGCGCGCTCATTATCTGGCGGCCCTGCCGCTGATTGAGCAGGGCGCTCCGGTCATTATCGTCCAGCCGGGGGCCGTTTATGGTCCGGGCGACCGCAGCAGCGTGGCCCAGATGATGGAATGGTTCTATAAGGGCTACTTCCCGATTTTCCCCGGGCCCGAATTGAGGCTGCATTATGCGCATGTCGATGACGTGGTCGAAGGCCATCTACTGGCGTTGGAACGCGGGAAGCCGGGTGAGAGCTATATTCTCGCCGGGCCAGCGGTCAGTATGCGCGAGTTGATCGAGCTGTGGTCAAAGATCAGCGGACGGCCCGAACCGCTGCTTTACGCGCCGCCCGGGCTGGTCAAGCCGCTCGCGCCGCTGATGGGCCTGCTGAACCGTACATTCAATCTGCCCGACCTGCTCAGCGAAGAGACCGTCCGGATCTGCGATTTCCATTATGTGGTGAGCAGCGACAAAGCCCGCCGCGAGCTGGGCTGGCAGGCGCGCCCGCTCGAAGAAGGCATGCGCCAGACGCTGGCTGCGCTGGACAGGACGCTCGACGCCCCGCAGCCGCAGGTGATCGCCCAACGCTTTAAAGCCGGGAAGATCGCCGCGCTCTCGCTGCTTGGGCTGCTGGCGGTGCGAGCGCTCAGGAGGCGGCGGAAGCGGTCGTGGTAGCCGGACGGCTGTGCAGGGTATAATAATTGTCCCCGCGATGCATCGCGCAAGCGCTGTTTAACAGGTGGGGCGCGAGTCCCTGATGAACCGGGATTCCTCGCGCCCCTGTAATTCCCCTATGCCCCCCGCGTGGATAATTCACTTTTGAAAATTGTGTGTCGCCTATAATATTAGAACGACCCTTAAATTTCCACTGGTTTTGAACCTCAATTGAACATAAATTGAACATGAATCGAACAGCCATCACGCCTGAAATGATCGAAGCAAGCCTTCGCGCCGTTTATCGAGGGGGACCGCCCGATTCTGAGCTGCTGTCCATCCTTGTATCAGGCGGTTTCATTCGCGAGGCAGACCCGACCGCCGCGGTGAACTGGTTGTACGATCTGGTATGGGAATTGTATTCGGCGCTGCGTGAAGCCGAGGGGCTGCCTGACCGCAAGCCCGCGGTCCGCCAGGAGCTGCTCGATCAGGTCGCGGAGGATTTTCGAACGCAGAACGGCAGCCTGGCTGCCCTGAGCGCGGTCTACAGCCGTTATTTATCGCTGTGCCATCTCAGCGTGAAGGAGCTGTCGCAAGCTGCCAGCGTCGTTCCCCAGCAGTTTCGCAGGCGGTTGAAGCAGGGCCTGGGGCTTATCGCACAAAGGCTTTCGAGCAGCGTGTTGGATCACAAAAAGACGACCCCGGTGCGCCCGGATTTTGCCAACCTGCCCCTGCCGGAATATACATCTCTGATCGGCGTCGATTCGTATATCGACCTGCTCTCGCGGCTTCTCACCGACCCGGATGGCCCGCGGCTGGTGAGCCTGGAGGGAATCGGCGGGATCGGGAAGTCGGCCCTTGCGCGCGCGTTTATCGGCCTGCCCGAGACATCCGCCCGCAGCGGGAAAACGGCTTGGGTCAGCGCCCGCCAGACGGTCATCACAGAGGACGGGCGGCTGGTGCCGGCTTCGGACCCGGCGGCGACGCTGGAGGATATCACCGCGCGCCTGTGCGATCAGTTGGGCTTAACAGCGCTGGCGCTCAATTCGCTGGACCGGCGGCTCGACGGGCTGAAGGCAGCGCTGGCGAAGGAAAAACATCTCATCGTGGTCGATAACCTCGAGACCGTGGAAGATTATCTTGACCTGGTGCCGACGCTGGCGCGGATTTCCGGCAACAGCCGCTTCTTGCTGACCACTCGCCAGACGCTTCGCGAATTTCCCTTTGTGCATACCCTGCCCCTGAAAGCGCTGGACCGCGAGCGCTCTTTCGAACTGGTCAAAGCCGAAATCGCCCGGCGGGGGCGCTCTCCTGAGGCGATTTCAGACGCCAGTTTTGATGATCTGTACGCGGTCACCGGCGGGCATCCACTGGCGCTCAAGCTGGTCGCCGCGCAGCTTTTCCTGCGCCCGCTGGCAGAGATCCTCGAGGGTTTTCGCAAGGCCAGGGTGGGCATTGATAACCTTTACCGTTATCTTTATTGGCAAACCTGGCAGTCGTTGAGCGATCCGGCGCGGCAGCTGCTGCTGTCCTTCCTGCCGTCAGACCCTGAGGGGGAGGACCTCGAATTCTTGCAGATGATGAGCGGGCAGGGTGAGGAAGCTTTTTACAGCGCGCTGCGAGAGCTGGACCAGTTCTCGCTGATTGAATGTGCAGGCGACGTCGAACGTCCCCTCTACCGGCTGCACAGCCTGACCATCACGTTCCTGCAAACCGATATCCTGCGGTTGTGGACGGGAGAGCCCGCAAATGTTTCGCACCATGCTGCAGGATAACCGGCACTCGCACGCGGCATGGCAGGCTGAATACAGGCGGCAGCTTGAACGGCGGCTGGCGCT
>Ga0134094_1002005_pt1 | contig 18245 bp, 18 predicted proteins | sample 5_1taG_FD_94458 | JGI IMG/M metagenome (GOLD analysis project Ga0134094, IMG submission 94458) | Switchgrass degrading microbial communities from high solid loading bioreactors in New Hampshire, USA - 5_19_20_110_A1 metaG | ecosystem: Engineered > Bioreactor > Semi-continuous > Anaerobic >... | reverse complement strand
CTGTTATACCTCTAAATAATATGTATCTGGCCTGTCAGGATTAAAAGGCTCATTTGCCCACATGAAAGTAACCATGTCTATATCGCTTGTGTTGGTTATATTATGAGTATAGCCTGGAGGTATATCTATAACTTTCAGTTTTTCACCACTGACATGATATTCAATGATTTCATCTGAATCTATTCTTCTGAATCTAATTACTCCCTTACCGCTAACCACCAGGAATTTCTCAGTTTTTGTGTGGTGCCAGTGATTTCCTTTAGTAATACCCGGCTTTATAATATTCACTGAAAATTGCCCTCTGTCTGTTGTGCGGATGATCTCAGTAAACGAACCTCTGGAGTCAGTATTCATCTTAAGAGGGTAACTGAATTGTTCCTTTGGTAAGTAGCTTAAATATGTGCTGTATAGTTTTTTCTCAAACTCATTTTCCATGTCAGGCACATTTAATGTTTCCCTGCACTCTTTAAATGACTGTATCAAATCGACGATTTCACCAAGAGTAATCTTATATGTAACCGGAATAACGCAGAAATCTCCTTCTCTGGTTTCATTTCCTTTTAATGCGTTTATCAACTCTTCTACTAAATCATCTATATATACCAAAGTCATCATTGTACTTCTGTCATTCACTGTAATTGGAAGGTCATGTGAAATATTATGACAGAAGGTCGCAATTGCACTGTTATAGTTGGGTTTGCACCATTTGCCGAATACATTTGGGAAACGGTAAACAAGAACCTTTGTTCCTGTTTTTTTACCATATTCAAAAAGTAGATCCTCACATGTTTTCTTACTCTTTCCATATGGATTATCAAGAGTTGCCTGAATAGACGAAGAATACATTACAGGGCAGGTATTTTTATTCTTTTTTAAATATTCAAGTAATCTTGATGTAAACCCGAAATTACCCTCCATGTACCGGTCTAGATTCTGAGGTCGGTTAACTCCGGCAAGATGAAATACAAAATCACAGCCCTTGGTATATGCATCAAGTAAAGATGGCTCAGTATCTATATCATACTTGTATATGTCTGTATACTTCTGATTCTTAAGCTCAGCTATTAGGTTTTTCCCAATAAACCCTTTGGCGCCTGTTACAAGTATTTTCATCTTTTATTCCAATCCTTTAGTTCTTCTCGTATGTATTTAAGAGATAGAAGCTTTTCTTTTATTTGCTGGACATTCAGCCTTTCGGTGTTATTTGAATTGTATTCTTTCTCATAAGACAGTTGCTTGTTTCCTACAACAAAGTATTTATCATAGTTTAAGTTTCTCGTATCGGCAGGAACCCTGAAAAAGTTTCCCATATCAATTGCAACATTATGTTCTTCCTTGGTTAACAATGTCTCATACATTTTCTCTCCATGTCTTATACCGATGATTTTTATTTCATTATCCGCATTAAATATTTCCTTTAACGCCTGAGCAAGATCTCCGATAGTACAAGCAGGCGCTTTCTGCACCATGATATCTCCAGCTTTTGCATGTTGGAAAGCAAAAATAACCAATTCTACTGCTTCTTCCAGGCTCATTAAGAATCTGGTCATATTTGGATCTGTAACCGTTAAAGGCAAACCGCTTTTTATTTGCTGAACAAATAGCGGAATTACTGAACCCCTCGATGCCATGACATTTCCGTATCTCGTGCCGCATATGAGCGTTTTTTCAGGATCTACAGTCTTTGATTTTGCAATAAAGACTTTTTCCATCATTGCCTTAGAAATTCCCATTGCGTTTATGGGATAGGCTGCTTTATCTGTAGAAAGGCAAATAACTTTTTTTACGCCACATTCGATACAAGCTGTCAAAACATTATCAGTACCTATTACATTGGTCTTAACAGCCTCAAGGGGGAAAAATTCACATGAAGGAACTTGCTTTAATGCTGCTGCCTGAAAAACATAATCCACACCGTACATCGCGTTCTTAATACTTGACAAATCCCTGACATCGCCTATGTAGTATTTAATCTTATCATTTTTGTATTTGTGCCGCATATCGTCTTGTTTTTTTTCATCTCTTGAGAAAATGCGGATTTCGCCTATATCAGTATTAAGAAACCTTTCCAGTACAGCATTACCGAAAGAACCGGTACCACCTGTTATTAATAGGGTTTTATCTTTGAACATACTATATAAGTACCTCGATTTAGATCTTTATCTTATTTACAAGGATTTCAACAGAATCCTCGATTCTGAAATGTTTTTCTAAATACTTTCTTCCGTTATAGCCCTTTACCGATAAATCGTTACTAGCTGCCATTTCTTTAATTTTTTCTATGAATCCCTCCGTATCACCTGACCACACCCATTCTCCGCAATCGGCCTCAGAAATTAATTCCTTAATATCTGAAACCTTATCTGTGGCAGCAAGGACAGGCTTGGCATATTCCATATATGATAGTATCCGGGAAGGATAATTCGGTATCGTGAATCTTGGATCCAGTATTACTAATCCTACGTCACATTCTCTTGTTATTTGTTCATATTCATCCCTTGGAAGATTTTCTATAACAAGTGCATTTTTGATATGAAATTCTTTTATTGTATGTTCAATTTTATATCTTTCTGTTCCTCTTCCGACAAACAGAAAAAATATATTATTATTGTTTTTGCATGATTTAACAGCTTCACATAAAAGCTCAACATATTGCGGTTTTCCCATATTACCGCCAAAAAGGAACACACAGCTATTATCAGGGATATTATATCTTTTACGCATCTCACCCTTGATGTCCGGAATTTCAGAAACTATTTTCTTAGTATTGGGGAATAACTCGACCTTATTGGGATCAAGCCAGGGATTATTCCTTATTATATACTCTATATTTGCCTTTGACATGCAGCCTATATAATCAGCTGTTTCATATAGTTTTCTCTCCTTAACGGTAAAATAACGATATATCAGTCCCTTGTTCTTCATTATTCCAATATCTACGGCATTTTGCGGAAATATATCCTTCAGCATAAGATACGCCGGACAATTAAACTTCTTTTTAGCCCATGCAACAAGTCCTGCATTTGTTACTGGAGGGGCTTCAAATAAAATCATGTCAAACTCACAATCTCCTAGATATTTAGAAATTCCCTTTTTCATTAAAATCGGAATTCTTAGTGTAGTGATACCTTTCTCAATTAGGCCTACATCATAATAGTTTCCAGTCGCAATACGAAGAACTTTGAATCCTCGTTCCAGTTTTATTCCGGTTACTTTCTTGTTCTTTGCTTGTTCCGATACAGCTACAGTTATTTCATGACCAGACTCATGCAGTACTTCGGCTAAGTCGGTATATATAGTAGCTCCCTTGTTTGGTTCAGGAAAAGAAGTAGAAATGTATAATATTCGCACTTATTTATCTCCTATTTAGTAACACTTATAACCTTTTAAATTCGGTTTAAATAATTTAATACTATAAATTAATTTTTATTAAGATAATTTATTACCCCAAGGTAATCCTAATACTAGAAATATATTGATCAGCTGTTTTTCTTTCACCATTCTCAAATTGGATATCTTTTAGAAGAATTGCTCCTTCTCCGCATAATACAACAATGCCTGAATCTTTTATTATTTTAATAACTTTTCCGGGTATAGCACCTTCAAATTTAGGAACTTCATATTCTTCGCATGTCCATACGATTATTTTTTTATTATCTAAATATGTATATGCTCCTGGATAAGGATATGTTAAAGCTCTAACTAGGTTGTAAATCCGTCTTGAACTCCAAAGCCAATTTACAATACCGTCCTTTGGATTTCTTGCACAAGCATATGACGCTTTTGACTCATCTTGTTTTTCAGATGAAAAAATACCTTGTTCCAGCTCAGGTATTTTTCTAATCATTAAATTTTTTAATGCAAGTATACATTTATTAAGCAACGAATTAATATCGTCATTATAATCAATTGCGACAATTTCTCTACCTATAATATCACCACTATCTACTTCATCTTCTAAATAGAATAAATTTACTGCTGTCTGTGTTTCACCATTTATTAATAACCAATTAAGAGGTGCAAATCCTCTATACCTTGGCAATGGTGAAAAATGTGTTCCTATACAAGCAATTTTTGCAAATTTTCGCATTTGTTCCGTAATTATTTTTCTATATCCAAAACTTATAATATAGTCGATTTGTTCTCCTGCGGCTATTTTAGAACGGAATATTTCAACAATATTATTGCTTTTTGCATTTAAGGTATATTTAATATTATAGCTTTCACATTTTTCTATAGACTTATTGTAATATTTTTCATATTCGTGACTGTGCTCCTGTTCAATAAAAACATGTATTATATTACAGTTTAATTCTATCATTATTTGAAGTGCTTCATATCCAACTTTATTCCCTATAAAAAGTATATACTTCATTATTAATCCTTTCTTATATCGTTATATAATCCTTAAATTCTTTGATTAAAGATACACTTAGTTTTTGTATTGCCGTTTATTGTAAAAATATTTTTTCGACTTAAAACTGATATAACGGTCTTGAAAAATATTTTTAAATCAAACAAAAAAGACATATGATCAATATAATATATATCGTTCTGAATCCTGTCTTTCCAAGGTATTGTGTTTCTAAAAAATGCCTGATTATAACCGGTTACGCCGGGCTTAACTTCCAATTTGCGTTCTTCATTACCTGTGTAAAGTTCTCTTTGTTCGGGTAAATCCGGCCTTGGTCCGATTATGGACATATCACCCTTGATAATATTAATAAGTTGCGGGGTTTCATCCAGACTGGTCTTTCTTAGGAATTTGCCGAATTTAGTAAGCCGGGGATCATCATCGGAATTGTAAGTTGATCCATCTTCATTTCTAATGTCTGGTGAATTTATTTTCATAGTCCTGAATTTATATATTTTGAATATTCTTCCGTTCTTGCCGAGACGGTATGAGTTATAAAAAACAGGTCCCTTATCACTAAAATAAATTATCGGGGCAACTATTATTAAAATAATAAACCAAAAAGGTAGTGCTATTATTGCAAGAATTAAATCAATTATTCTTTTAAAAAATGCTTTATACATTTTTATAGCTCCAGTAAATTTTCTTTATCGTTTAGTAAGAGTTTTTTTAAGTGTATTATTTATATATTCAACATCATCATTGCTTAATAGTGTGTGAAGTGGTAGTGTTATTTCATTCTGATACGTATTAAAAGCATTGGGATAGTCCTTAATGTCAAACCCCAAATTCTTATAAGCCGTAAACATTGGTAATGGCTTAAAATGGACATTGCATGCAATCCCGGCTTCAGCCATTTTAGAAATGATCGCATTTCTTTCTTGTTCATTGATGTTTGGAATTCTAGCCAGGTACAAGTGACAAGAGGAAGTAAAGTCAGCCCCAAAATGCTCCAGCCCTTTTATACCTAAAGGAAGTAAAGCGTTATCATACATTCGTATAATCTCTTTGCGTCTTTCCAACAAATCATTGTATCTTTCAAGTTGTATTAATCCTATTGCGGCTAATACATCAGTCATATTACATTTATAAGCAGGATATATTATGTCATAATCCCATGAACCTTTTTGCGATTTAGCCAGAGCATCTTTCGACTGGCCATGGAGACTGTAAAGCATATATTGCTTATACAGCCATTCATCATCAAGTCCCAGATCATTTCTCCAAACCACCGCTCCGCCTTCAGCCGTAGTTATGTTTTTAACCGCATGGAATGAGAAACAAGTGAAATCTGCCGCATTTCCGCACTTTATTCCTTTTCTCTCTGCTCCGAATGCATGTGCGGCATCAGCCATTACAATGATTCTGTCAAATAAGCTCTGTATTTCATTATTAGCCCGAAATAGGCTTTTTTTGTTTTCAATGGCTTTATAGATGGCTTCATAATCGCACATTCTACCTGCTGTATCAACAGGTATAATCATTTTAGTTCTTTCGGTGATTGCTTCCTCCAGTTTTTCATAATCCATTTCAAACGAATCCGGAGAAACATCAACCAGTACTATCTTTGCTCCCACATGGTCAATAACAGAAGCGGACGCAGTGTATGTATATGCAGAAGTAATTACTTCGTCTCCGGGGCCGATGCCCAAAATTCTAAGCGTTAATTCCATTGCTGCGGTTGCAGAAGAAAGACATACTGCTTTATTCACTCCTACATAATCAGCGATTTCCTTTTCCAACAGCTTAGTTTTTGGCCCTGTGGTAATCCAGCCGGATTTTAGAGTTTTAACCACTTCAGAGATTTCATCGTCAGAAATATCAGGCGGCGAAAATGATATGTTTTTATTTTCTTGTCTAATAATACTCATACTAATGCCTTATAAACAAGTGCAAATCAATCTCTTGCACATTAATACTGCTTTTTTGAATATAGGGAGTGATTAAAAAATAACCTATTTAAATAGTTTTTTTGATATACGGACTGCTATTCTTTTTGAAACTCTGGCAATTCTAAATATCTTATATCTTAAAGGAATTACAAGCATCCAAACAGAAACACATGCTTTAAGAATTGGGTTATTACAGTCGATAATCCGGTCATTTCTCTTAATTTTTGTTACTTTAGCCTGAAGCTGATCAGGTGCCAGAGGACCTTCAATCCACTGTTGCGCATCTCCTACCATGTAAAAACAATCTTTTTCCTTTCTGCAAACACGGTGAAGAACAAATGCTCCATCCATTCTTTTTATTAAAACGATATCACCTTTTTTTATACCGGAAAATGAGGTTTTTGCCAGCTCGACACAGTCTTTGCCTTCTCTCAGAAAAGGATACATACTCATACCGGTAACAGTTATCCAGGCACGTCCACCATGCTCCAATATTTCACTTGTAAGGCCAAAAAGCTCCGCAGCTTTTACAAGTTTTATGTTTTCGCTCATTACAGACATTTTCGTACCAGCTCCACAGCCTCATAATTTGGCAAACATTTTAAAAGATATACCGGTACATCTCTAATAAGTCTTTCCAATGTATCAATGCCCTTTTGCATCAATTCGGAATCAAAATACGGCAGAAAACAACGAGGCATAAGCAATTGTAAGGCACGTGAAAAATCAAGCCTTTCAATACTGTTGGCAGGAGCTTGTTGGAGCATAATTATATTACTTAATGGGACAATCCTATTGGTGAAATTATCTGATGTTCCGCTCCATGGAGTCCCGCAAATCATTGGAATGTTGTTTATATAACGAATGGCAGGCCTGTCCTCATTTATTATAGTTACCTTATCCCCGAATAATTCACGCCATAGCCTTACATGAGTAGATTTCCCTGTCCCCGAGGGTGCTGAGAAAATAAAACCTTTCCCTTCATACTCAATGGATGAACAGTGTATTTGTATACCGTTTTTTAATAATAACATAAATCGGAAAGGTATTCCCATTTCATAAAAAGACATATGCTGAATCCAAGTCTTCATCTTGTCTTCATCTACCATAGAGCGCAGCTGATCGTTTAATGTAAACTTAATATTTATATTATCCCAGGTTGTGTTTGATTCTATCAGTGAAGGTTTTTCAGGCTTTCCACCACCCGGCTCAAGATTTCTCGCATAAATATAATAACCAGGTTCAGGACCTTTTCTTTCTGATATAATAGTACTACCGTTGTCCAAGAGTACGCTGGCATCAGGTTTTTCAATATAATCAATTATTTCAAAAGATATTTTCATATCAATTTTTTCCGGCCGAGTTTCTGAATCATCGCTAAGAAATGAAATACAACGTTTTTTAAAGTATTCGTTATCGCCTTCAAAATCTATCCATAACCCGGCAATATTATATAACATGAAGTTTAGCCTCCATTGAATTGTATTAAAAGATTAATACATTATTTTTCCACATATCTAAAAAGGATTACTGAACGTAACCCTTTTTAGATAACCGATATTTTGACTAAGACTCATGATCCTACATTAACCCAGCACAGATCCCTACCGATGGGGCAGGCACCGATATCGGGAGGTACAAGTATGCATTGACTGATTTTTTCTTCTGTTCTGAGTTCAATATAAGTAACTTGGGGTGCTACATATTCTTTCACGTATCCTCACCTCTCTTTATTATGATAATTGATTTGTCCAGCAATATCCGTCGCCCGACGGACAGCTGCCTATTGCATAAACACAGATGTCGTTGTTATCAGCAGCGAATGCCTCTTGTGATTTTAGTTCAATCACAGTAATCTTGGGTGCAATATACTCTTTCATGCATCCACCTCCTCTCCATCACATAAACTTGCCTGCCTATATTTAAACTTTATGTGATACCAGAAGCGCATCCCGCGCTTTAACATACTCACAAATATATGTAGGTGCTTTTTCATAGCCGCCTGTTTCTAACTTCGTGCGAGCAGGACAAACCATACATTTGGAATAATAACTGCAATTATAACAATCCTGACTTATGGAAACGCCGGCACATTTGTTGGTTATATCATTCCAGGCGTCTATGAAGCCCATATTCAATGCATCAGAATATATGTCGCCAATTAAACCGCACGGAGTCATCCTACCGTCATATGTCAGCCAGAAACCATATTTGCCGGCAGCACATCGGAAAGCAGATTTTGGGGCTGTTTCATCAGCTTTTTGTACAATACTTTTGTCAAAGTCCCCGGTCATAACGTCTTCAACAATATCCTCTTTTTTTATCTCTTCCTGGTTATCATCATTCTTATATAATTTCTTTAAAGATTCTGTCGCTTTAATTTCATAATCTAACAATTCAAGTGGACTAAGTCTGTTTCCGAGCGGGTCTGTCCCGCTGCCTTCCCTCCGAGGAGATATATAGTTGACAATTCGCATTACGAGGTTCATGCTCCAGGCTAATTCGGCAAGTTGTGGATACTCATCTTTGTTATACTGTATTGCTGTAGTTTTAAGCTCTGTGTTAATCCCTGCATCTATAAGTTTACGGACATTATTCACAACCTTTTCGTATGCCTCCGGATGTCCCGTAATCTTTCCATAAGTGTCAGGGCTTGCTCCGTAAACTGTTATACTTACCAGGTATGGCGGTGCTTCTGACAATCGTTGTATAATCTCATCATTGAGAAGCGTACCATTTGTATAAAGAGTGATAATAAAACCCATATTTATTAAAGCATCATATATTTCAAAGAAATCCTTCCTCATGAATATTTCTCCGCCGGTCAGAAGAAGGAACAAAACCCCCGCTTTGCTGGCTTGTCTTCCCATCTCTATCCATTGGTCCGTGGAAAGTTCCCTGCTGGCGGCATCCTGGCTGCATACATAACACATTTTGCAATGCAAATTACACCTGGGAGTCAATTCAAAGCTGCCTGTGAATGGTTGCCGCATTGCAATCGCATTACGTACCATGCTTTTATAGAATTCCGAATATTTCATTTTATGTGCTTCCTGTTGATTCACTCGCATAACCCCTTAGCCTTAATACTTTCAATAAAATTACGGATATCTCTCGTCACTAATTCTCTATCAACTTTGTATTCTGACATTAATGCACTGGCCATTTCCTCTTCATTAGTGCCTTTCTCCAAAAGTTTCCATAATATTGCACCACTTTCGGTCAATGTCATTATGTTATTAAACTCTACAACCCTCGCACCAATAGGTACTACCACCCACTGACCGGCAATTTCCCTAAGCATAAACCCGCTCTTGATCTTCATATGCATACTCCTGTTCTAAGACCAGTTTTCCTTCTTTTAACTTGTAGACCTTGTTGCATATTCTTAAAGATGTTCTTCTGTGTGTTATCATGATACAAGTCCGAGCAGGCTTTAAATTTCGCAACCCTTGCAGGACCCTTTTTTCAAGCTCTATATCCAATGCAGATGTGGCTTCGTCCAGGATTATAATAGGAGCCTTTCTTAAGAGAGCCCGAGCTATAGCTATCCGTTGCGCCTGCCCTTCCGAAAGACCATATGCCTTTTCTCCAATCTGCGTTTTTATACCATCAGGCAGCTTCTCAACAAAGTCTATCGCACATGATACTCTTAATGCCTCTTCTATTTCCTCTGTACTCGCCTCTGCTGAACCAGATCTAAGATTCTCTTCTATTGAGCCGCTAAAAAGAGAATTTCCCTGGGGAACATATGTAAACCAGTTTCTTGTTGCTGCAGAAACCGGGTATTCATCGCCGTTCGGGTCTAAACATAATATCTTGCCTTGATTTGGCTTTAACAGCGCTAATAGGAGCCTTATTATCGTAGTTTTTCCTTCTCCTGATGTGCCTGTAAGAGCAATGATTTCACCCGGGTTTACTTCAAGTGAGACTTGATCAAGTAGTTTTCCATTTGAGTTTTCAATACAATTGCAGATTTCCTGGTCATAATTAAAAGTTAAGTTGACCAAACGTATGCCGGCTGTTTGAGGTGCATTAATCTGATTTCCTTTTTTCTCTTCATTCAGATATTCAAGTTCCATCAGTCGTCCGGCGGATGCAAGAGATGATATTATCTGGGGCAAAGTACCCGCTAATCCAATAAATGGGGCCTGAATGTTATTTACAAGTTGCAGAAACGCTGTCATTGTTCCATATGTCCCGGTATTATTCGCCAGCTTAATTGCGCCCCAACCAAAAGCTAAGAAATAGCCTGTCCAATAACCTAAACCAATTATAGAATTTGCTGCTGCCCCTGTTCGGCTTCGCTCATTCACCCAACGAATTCTCTCTTTTTGTAGCTCATTAACCTTATCTATGGTATATTTCTGGAGATTAAAAGTTTTTAGGATTTGCAGGTTCTGCAAGTTTTCCTGAATATGCGAACAGTACTTGCTTTCTGTTTCCTGCATTTTTATATGGTACTTTTTGATCCTTCTTCCATAAATACTGCTCAATAATACCGTTACTGGGGCAAGAACAAATGCAAACAATGCTAACCTAATATCATAATACACTAAAGTGAAAAATGCTGCAATAATTTGTATCATTAGGGAAATAATTGAAGGCAATACACTGACAGATCCCCCGGCGACAGCACTAATGTCGCTTGTAAGGCGAGTTAGCAAATCCCCGCTGTGATACTTTGATACATCAAGCCACTCCTTATCAATTAATTTTGAAAATATTTCCCGGCGTAACGTATTTGAAAATCTTTCTTTAACATTAGTTGAATATATTGATATAAATGCACTTGCTACTATTCTGAATATAATAATACCTGCAAACATGGTGGCATACATTGCAGCCATATCTATTTCGTTCCGTGTTGCATGATCTATTATACTTTTTGTAACAATGGCTATTGCTACGCTGGCTAATGATATCAATGCATCTACAACAAGAATAAATATGACAGATCCAAGGAACGGTTTTATTTTTGTTAACACCCACCTGGAATTAGGCAGGCTGTTCAGTATCTTTTTAATTTCCATATAATCTACCGCGATAACTGGTATATATTAGTTTTTTACTCATAGCAAAGCCTCTTTTGCTGTTAGCTAATGACTTTATATATTATCACACAGCTTTCATTCATCAACTGTTGAAGCTGCCTCAGCCTTTGCTGTCTCGCTTTGGTTATTATATGTCGGCACCAGCTCACGAACTGTTTGAATAACAGATTCAAGGTTTGATGATAATACCTGTTTGTGTAGTTTTCGTACCAGGTGTGAGATATTATTAAAGTCATGGTCCCCTTGCTTCATGACAAAAATCTTATCATTGCTTGTCCGGGAAACTTTCTCATCGGAAAGGTTCATTTCTTCAAAAAGCTTTTCTCCAAGTCTTAAGCCGGTATATTCTATCTTGATATCCTTATCAGGCTCCAATCCCGAAAGCTGTATGAGGGTCCTGGCAAGATCGGCTATCTTGATGGGTTCCCCCATATCCAATACGAAGATCTCTCCGCCTGTTGCCATTGCACCTGCCTGTAATACAAGCTGAACTGCCTCCGGTATGGTCATAAGATAGCGCTTGATTTCAGGATGGGTCACCGTTACCGGCCCGCCCTGGGCGATCTGGTGTTTGAATAAGGGAACCACACTGCCGTTGCTTCCCAATACATTTCCGAATCGGACAGCGGCATAACTGGTATCTGAAAAAGTATTAATCAACTGAATACAAAGCTCGGCGATCCTCTTGGTGGCACCCATTATATTCAGGGGATTTACCGCCTTATCGGTCGAGATCAAGATGAACTTCTTTACATTATGCCTGTGGGCAGCTTTTGCAACATTGATGGTGCCGAACACATTATTCTTAATTGCTTCCAGGGGATTGTTCTCCATCATGGGAACATGCTTGTGGGCAGCGGCATGGAATACAACATCGGGCTTAAACCTCGAAAATACTTCTTCCAGTCTGTTCGATTCACGGATGGATCCCAGTATTGTTCCAAATTTATTGTGTCCATGTATGGGATACAGTTCATTCTCCATATCAAAGAGACCGTTTTCATTGAAATCGAATATAATAAGCTTTTTGCAGCCATAATCCAGGACCTGGCGGCATATTTCAGAGCCGATGGAACCGGCTCCGCCGGTTACCAGCACAGTCATACCGTAAATATACGATTTAACCTCTTCCATATTAAACTGAACCGGATCTCTTCCCAACAATTCTTCTGCATTAACATCACGGATCGCAGCCTTTGAAAGTTCATTTTTGACTACATCGTGAAGAAGCTCAAAGCGTTTCAGCCTGCACTTCATGGCCTGGCATTTGTCGAAAACATCCCTTATTAACTCCCTGTCAGCCTTTTCTATAGCAATGATAACCTCGTGAATACGCTGCTGTTTGATAATCGTCCTGAGGCTTTCCCTTCCTCCGAAAACAGGAAGCCCGTTAATCCATCTGTTCCAAAGCTTAACATCATCATCAATAAAACCCACAGGCATTCTGTCGTCTTTGCCGGTAAACAGATGGTTGGACAAAAAAGTACCGGCCTGACCGGCTCCGATAATTAATACGCGGTTTATTTTCCCTTTATTGTTCTGCTTAAGATGGGATATGCCCCATATGCCTATTCTTACCGAAAGACGGACACCGACTGTCCCAAACATGCATATGAAGGCTGCCACCAGGATGGCACCTCTGGGAATATGCATATCAATTAAGTTATTGATAATGTAAACGGAAACATACGATATGAGAACAGCGGTAACCTGCCTTATCATCTCGCTTATTCCGGCTCTTTCCCAGACATTATAGTAACAGCCTGTAATAATGCAGGCAAAAATCAATATCAATGATGACAAAAAACCGAAAACAGGAATATGCTGTAAATACTCCTGGGGGATATTTCCGTCAAAACGTATAAAAAAACCGGCATAAGCGGAAAAAAGCGATATTAAGATGTCTGTCATCAAAAGCCCGGGTAAACTGAAGAACTTCAAATATCTTTTCAAAATGCCACCTCATTTTCACAAAACATGAAATAATTCGATCCTTAAGCCGATTTTACACTGTACTCCCGATTATCTTCCAGGCAGGTAAACAGGCTTACTTCCAGTGAAGCAGGCTTTCTTGCCAGAAGAAGCCCAATTGTTTTAAGAATTATCCAGCAATCCCTGGTAAGGGACCATTTGTTTGTATAATTTTCGTACAGCTCCGCCAGATACTCCCGGTCATCAAGCTTGCTTTTGCCCCCGAATCTCCAGTCTCCTGTAAGACCTGGTTTTAATGTAGTATGCTTATAGCGAGGGTGATTCAAAGCTTCCAAATCAGAAGCCGCTGTGGGAATGCTTCCTACCAATGACATATCTCCTTTCAGAACATTCCAGAACATGGGCAGATTATCCATGCTTGTCCTTCTTAAGAATCTGCTGATAAAACATTCGGAATCGTCATTTTCATTTTTTGTTCTGAAGGAATAGATATTAAAAATACGACCGTTAACAGAGACATGTTTTCTTTTTTGAATTACAGGCCTGCCGTTTGTAATCAGAATAACCGGTATTATAAACAATGAAGCAACAAATGTTATACATAAGCCTATTACAGCCCCGATTATATCCATACCTCTTTTGGCAATGCACTGTAGATCGTTCAAAGTTGCATTGTAATATGTGAAAACCGGAATTGCGCCTACAGTATGGACTGAGTTTTTCTGTTGCAGGTCTTCAAAGAAATCAACCGCCAAGCGTACTGTAAGCCCCTTTTCTTTACAAAGAAAGACGTAAGGCCTTATTTCCTCCAACAGGCTGTAGGGTATCGCAAAGATGACCTCGTCCACCACATTTGCTTTTAATGCGGCATTCAGCTCATCCAGCTTGTTCCGGTTTTTTTCTCTGAAATTTCCGTCTTCAGTAAAATGAATGCAATTGACAATATCCATTACGAAGCTTGTCTTGTTTATATAATAGAGAAATTCCTGTATATTCTCGCTTATGCCTGCAAGAATTACACGTTTGTTCCACTTGCCGGTAAATACCTGTCTAAGCTCCTGTACTGCCAGGTATTCCATGAAAAGCACTATAACAGCTATCAATACGTATATAATTAAAATATTCACGGTAAACACGTCTTTAGAAGTAAACGGTATCATAACAAGACAAAACAGCGCTGCAAAAAGGCAAGACCTCGAAACATATTTCAGTATTCTGTCCTGATATGTAAACGTAGACCTGTTATACATTTCGCAGGTGTACATGGTAAATATATATACCATTCCAAACAGGACCGGAATCCAAAGATTCTGCTCGAATATTTCGATATGGAATAATATTTTGGCAAGGAAAACAGTAATCATGTATGTTATGCATAAGCAAATGCTGTCAATAAAGATTTGCACTATATTAATAAATGATCTGTTTTTTCTCCAACTCATTTTAAATACCTCCAACCGCAATTGAGCAATAATACCGTATTTAGGCAAGGCTTCGCCATGGAAGCTTTATTAAAAGCTCCCAATACTATACCGGATATATCCTCATCGATAAACTGTCGGGCCGAAACACCGGCATTTTATCAATGATTCATATTGCCTGTGCAATCAGCTTAATACCCAGATCAACTGTTCTTTTGTCGCCTAAGAAACTAAGACAGACTTTTGCCCTGCCTTTTCGGTAATCAATAGACTGAATCAGTCCTTCCAGCCCCATAAGCGGACCGTCGGTGATGACAACGCTGTCGCCTTTACGAAATACGTTGGAAATGCCAATTAGCTCGCCATTAATCATAAGGCGGCTAATAACTCTCATCTCATCGGGATGAATCCGGTAAATTTCTTTCTCATCCCTTAGTACTCTGAGAATTCCGGGAATGTTTCTAAGTACGTAATAGTCATGTGTCGATATATATCCTTTTATTAATATGTATCCTGGAAAAAGAGGCTTTATCTTTTCATTCCATACTCCGTTTTTACGCTCATGAATCCGTCGTTTTGGGACAACCGGCAATATGTTTGAGTCTTTAAAAGTATAAGCTATTTTGTCTTTCACGATCTGCTCGTTTCCCGTCATCACAAAAATCGCATGCCATATTGAGGATTCATCTTCCTCTGCCGGTGAAGTCATTTGTCTGAGCCTTTCCCGCCAATCCATCATATCACCTTATTCTGTTGCCCGAATTGCATATATATTTATAGCATTATTTTCTAAATATTATAAAAATTTCTTTGTCGGATACTGTCTATTATATCATTTATTACCTAAATTTCAATATTATATTGTGGAATTATCGAATATTTCAAAGGTTATCCGGTTTGTATTTTGCAGTTCTCTGGCTTGGAATCGTTATCTTTTATAAATCAGTATTTTATGCTTATCTATACGTGGTAATATTCCCCAAACCTAACTATTTTGAAAACCTTGCCAGATGCCTTTTATAGCAGATTATTATTTTGTGATTTTTTGAGATTCCTCTTTCGCATACAATATTACCAACTTTGTTTTGAGAGGTATTTTGCTTTTATATTTTTGTTATAAAGAACTATAATAAAGTAAGGTTCAGAATTTAATGAAGAAAAAAATATATACATATTAAGAACATATGTTCTTGTATGTTTTGATAATTTTCAGTATAATTATTGCATACTACAATGTGGGTATGTCGTTTTTATAATGAGAAAAAGGCTTTATACAATGCAAAGAAAGCTTCTTAACCTTTAATGGACAGATCATATACATTTCAACAACAATTGAGCCTCTTTAAATAGCTGAACTATAAAAATGTCAAACTGTGAATGAAAAATGATATAATAATTAATGAAAGGAGGTAATGGAATCATGGCCAAAGCATTAAGAATTGATGTAAATAGCTCTATTATCCAATGGGCTGTTGAAAGATCGGGTAGAGCTTTTATTATAGAAAAAAAGTTTCCTAAAATCCATGAATGGATAAAGGGAGAAAGTATGCCTACATTACGTCAGTTAGAAGATTTAGCAAAAGCAACATACACTCCGCTTGGCTATTTTTTTCTTCCTGAACCACCAATAGAACAATTCCCGATTCCATATTTCCGCACTGATAAAGATCAACCTTTCCATAGCTTAAGTCCTGATCTTATACAAACTGTACAAATAATGCAGAGACGTCAGAATTGGATGCGCGACTACCTGGTCGATTTAGGTCATGAACCGTTACCTTATGTTAATTCTGCGAAAATTACAGATGATCCCATACTTGTTGCTCAAGATATAAGAAAAACACTAGGACTTGAGGGAGGATGGGCCGCAATTCAGCCGAACTGGACTAAGGCGTTACGTAATTTACAAATGCATATGGAGAACATAGGTATAATTGTAGTAGTCAATAGCATAGTAGGAAATAATACGCATCGCAAACTGAATCCGGCTGAATTCAGAGGTTTCGTTTTAGTAGACGAATATGCTCCTTTAGTTTTTGTAAATGGAGCTGATGGAAAAGCTGCTCAGATGTTTACTCTTGCACATGAGTTAGTTCATATATGGTTTGGTGTTAGTGCCGCATTTGACCTTCGTGAACTTCAACCTGCTAATGATAAAATTGAGTTAATATGCAATAAGGTAGCCGCAGAGTTTTTAGTCTCCAAACATGAATTTAAGGAGATTTGGTCAGAAGTTTCTAATACTTCTGAACCATTTCAAAAACTAGCTCGACAATTCAAAGTAAGTGAGTTAGTCGTTGCTCGTAGAGCCCTCGATTTAAATTACATCACAAAAGAAAGTTTTATAGAGTTCTATAATTACTATCTAGCAAGAGAACGTAATAAAATAAAAAACGATGATGAAGGAAATTTTTACGCAACTCAAAATTTGCGAATTGGTAGACGTTTTGCAGAAGCTATAATAACCGCTGTTAGAGAAGAAAAACTTTTATATCATGAGGCTTACCAACTTACAGGGCTTTATGGAGATACATTTGAACGGTATGCTGAAATGTTAGGATTGGGGAATTTGATATGAACAATAATTATGTATTCGTCCCAGATGCTAATATTTTTATAGAAGCTGCACGTCGTTATTACGCGTTCGATATAGCACCTCCTTTTTGGGATGCATTAAGTGTACATATTACTGGACAAAGTATAATAATTGTTGATCGCATTTTTGGCGAAATACAAAAAGGAACAGATGAATTAGCGAAATGGTTGAAAAGTTTTGAATCATGGTGCAAATCGACAAAAGAATATGATGTTATTAAAGCATATAGCGATATTATGAAGTGGGTATTTAGCCAAACGCAGTTTAGGCCTGAAGCCAAAAGTGAGTTTGCAAGTGAACCAGATGCTTGGCTGATAGCATATGCGAAAGCTAAAGGATTAATAGTGGTTACACATGAAGCTTTCAACAAGGAGATAAAAAAGAGAATACCAATACCTAATGTTTGTTTAGCCTTTGATGTCCCGTTTATAGATACTTTCAATATGCTCCGAAGATTAAGGATTAGAATTTAACATCTTAACAACAAATAAATTATCAAATTTGACATGTCTCCCATTGTTTTTTATATTTAAAACAAAAACAGGAGCTAAAGAATTATGCCTGTCAAACCATCAACATACTGATTGAACGGCTTCTTTACGGAGGCCGGCTTATCTGTTCAATAAAAATACAAGTAACACAAATATAACCTAAAAGAGAGCCTTCGGGCTCTTTTTAGGTATTAATAAAGGCATATAGGATTTAAAATGCTCATATGTTTGGTTACGTTTTTTATCCTGTGCCATGCCCGGCACACCATAAAAAAACAAACGGCCTTTCGAGATTATTTTTCCCGAAAAACCGCTTGTTTTTTTGGAGCCAATTGGGGGAATCGAACCCCCGACCTATTCATTACGAGTGAATTGCTCTACCGCCTGAGCTAAATTGGCATATAAACGCCAGCATTTATTAGGATGTTATATAAGTTTAAAGGCT
>Ga0134094_1001999_pt1 | contig 18277 bp, 18 predicted proteins | sample 5_1taG_FD_94458 | JGI IMG/M metagenome (GOLD analysis project Ga0134094, IMG submission 94458) | Switchgrass degrading microbial communities from high solid loading bioreactors in New Hampshire, USA - 5_19_20_110_A1 metaG | ecosystem: Engineered > Bioreactor > Semi-continuous > Anaerobic >... | reverse complement strand
CACAATTGACTCTGAAGTTATTGCTACGACAGAAAACTATTTTACATTAAAGCTTACCTGCTTCCACGCTGCAGGGGACGGGTACGAGGAGAACCATTTCTATACAATAGATCTTAACACAGGTGAAAAGATAGAATTAGCGGATCTTTTCAAGGAAGGCAGCGACTATAAAAAGGTTATCAGTGAAAATATCAAGAAACAAATGAAAGAACAGATGGCTGCGGATGACAGTATTATGTACTGGGTAGATAATGAGGAATATCCAGAATGGAATTTTAAAGAAATTACTGATGATACGTCATTTTATATTAATAAGAACGGAGAATTAGTAATTTGCTTTAATGAGGGCGATGTCGCACCCGCGGTAATGGGAACAGTAGAGTTTACGATTCCAAAAGCTATAGTTGCAGATATTATGAATTAAGAAAATGATAAGTACAAAATAAAATCAAGCTTTAAAAAAGCCCTGACCGCAAGACCTTGCGTGACTTGCAATCAGGGTTTTTTCTTAATTACAGTGGTTGTAAAATAATTAGCCAAGCGCAATGTCCAGGACCATCATCAACGTAAAACCGATTGCCGCGCCGATTGTTCCGATGTTGCTGTGTGTACCGGATTGAGCTTCCGGAATAAGTTCCTCTATTACAACATAAATCATGGCGCCTGCTGCAAAGGACAGGATATACGGGAGGACCGGCGTGATAAGAGAGGTCAGAATAATCGTTAAAATTGCGCCGATTGGTTCTACGATACCGGAAAGAACACCATATGAGAAGGCTTTCCGCTTGGATATTCCTGTGCCGAGCAGCGGCATAGAGATGATGGCTCCTTCCGGAAAGTTCTGGATCGCAATACCGATGGAAAGTGCAAAGGCGCCTGCGGCTGTAATGGTTGTATTGTTCGCGGCAAATCCGGCGAATACAACACCGACAGCCATACCTTCCGGTATGTTGTGTAAGGTGACGGCAAGTACGAGCATCAACGATTTACCGAATGTTGATGTGCGTCCTTCCGGTTCTCCAGAATCCATATGTAGGTGAGGAATGAAGGTATCCAGTAAAAGCAGAAACCCTACGCCGAACAGAAATCCGACGGAACAAGGGAGCCATATGATACCGCCCTGTTCTGCCGTCATATCGATGGCAGGAATGAGCAATGACCAGACCGAGGCGGCGATCATTACGCCGGAAGCGAATCCAAGCAAGGCTTTTTGAACTTTCGGATTCATTTCGCCTTTCAGGAAAAAGACCATTGCTGCACCCAGAACGGTTCCTGCAAGCGGAATAAACAGTCCTAACGCGATTTTTATTGTGTCACTCATAGCATTACCATCTCAAAACACGCAAAATATTTCTTTTATTATCATTCAGTATGACCATGACAAGTACAGGAATTTTCTGCCTTTTTAGCGACAGCAGCCTCATCCCCATACTGATCACTGTTTCTTTTGTCAACTATGAACTATTATACATCGAGCTGTATCTGTTTACAATATTCGACACAGCTAAACGGAGCATATTCCAATATGTATAAAACACCGGCCGGGAAAATCCTGCCGATGTTTTTTATTAAAGATGGTAGAGAGGATAGCAGAGGCATACATGGTGAGGAGTATTGTTTTTTACGACATTCTGCTGCAATTTTTGTCTTTAGTGGTATACTATTCGGGGATATATTTTGAACCACTTTCATGGTTCGATCCTTTTTAAAGGAGAGAACTATTATGCGTTAAAATCACATCATGGAAGCATGACATGATCATTTGGAGTGAAAACTATGAAAAACGATTATAAGGTGCTGACAGATAATTATCATCAAAATATTTTAATTGTTTTTAAGAGCTTACTGGTTGGGGCTTTCGCGGGAGGAACCGCAGTTCTTTATAGGATAGCTTTGAAATATGCGGAGCAATTTTCTTTTACTATGTATGACTTTTTGAGAAAACATCTTATACTCTTTCCCGTTGCAGTGATGATATTATGCCTGGCAGGATATTTTGCAGGATATTTGGTTTCTAAGAATAAAATGATTTCCGGAAGTGGGATACCACAACTGGAAGGTATAATGAAAGGATACTTTAGGAACAGGAAATCATGGATACATACATTATGCTGTAAGTTTATAGGAGGAGCGATTTGTATAGGAGGAGGCCTTTCATTGGGAAGAGAAGGGCCATCCGTTCAACTTGGAGCATGTGCTGCAGAGGGATTGGGAAAAAAGCTCGGAAAAGGGCGATTAGAAAGAAGAATCCTTATGGCCGGCGGAGCAAGCGCCGGGCTGGCTGCAGCTTTCAATGCACCTCTGGCAGGCGTTGTGTTCGCGTTGGAAGAAGTATTTAAGTACTTTTCACCGGTAATATTGCTGTCTATGATGTCTGCAGCGGTAGCAGCCGATTTCGTGTCAAAAGAAGTATTTGGGACATCACCGATTTTCAATTTTGAAATAATGAAAGCTATTCCATTAAACCAATACGGATTGCTAATTATTCTCGGAATTTTGCTTGGGGGAATGGGAGCGCTTTATAATTATGTATTATTAAAAACGAAGATATTGTATGGTAAACTTAAATTTCTTAATGAAAGAACCAGAATTATTATCCCGTTTGTAATAGCCGGAGTGTTAGGCATTGTATTTCCTGTTGTTTTAGGAGGAGGAAACAGAATAGTAAAAGAATTGACCCTGGAAAATGGGATCATGTTCTTGGTTACGATCTTCATTATAAAATTTCTTTTTTCGATGGCAAGCTTTGGGTCAGGAGCACCAGGGGGGATCTTCTTTCCTTTAATTATTCTTGGTGCGATGTTAGGGGCTGTTTTTGCCGGTATATCAATAAATTATTTGGGAGTTGATAAGGACCTTTACAATAATTTTATAATACTTGCGATGGCAGGCTATTTTACGGCAATAGTAAGAGCGCCGATAACAGGTATTGTTCTCGTAATGGAAATGACAGGCTCATTTACCCATATGCTTCCGTTAACGGTGGTTGCTGTTACTGCCTATGTTGTAGCTCATTTACTTAAGAGCCCGCCAATCTACGAAGCGCTCTTAGAAAATTTGCTTATAAATGAAAATGAAGAAGAAATAAAAGAAAGCAGCAAAAAAATCTTAGTTGAGCTTATTGTGAAACAGGGGTCAGAATTTGTCAACCACAAGGTTAAGAATATAAATTGGCCTGGTAAGTCCTTACTGGTTGAAGTAAAACGGGGGGATAGGAACATTATCCCCAAAGGCGATACAGAACTGAAGGAAGGCGATTATCTTACCATACTGACAGATGTAAACAGTGAGAGTACAATAAAAGAAATGCTTGATATAATGAATGAACCAAAATAATATCTTCAGACGTAATATTTTCTTGCATGATGGGATGCAGGCAAACTGCAGTTGACCGTATTATTTCAAAAGAAAAACGCGGTAAATGGCTTAAAAAAGAGGTACTTGTTTTCCAACATACGTTGTAGACCACTATCCAATGGGACGGTTCTTATAGTTAAGATTACAAGGACTATTGTGTGTGGGAATGAGAAAAGACTCTTTTTCTGGTAAGGATCAGTGATAAGAAACTAAAAAAAGAATATTTTTTATGAGTGTATTACCCTATGAAATAGCAAGGGATCTGAGGGAATACGAAATGGAGAAAAATATGGATCTTATCAGGATTTTATTAAAGATCATTATGTGGTTCTTAATAGCGGAGTTTGGATGCAATTATACTTTGCAGACAATAAGCTATTCATTCTATAAAAAGGCAAATAAGATGACGGATATTTCTTGTAATCCGCAATTTATTCAGTTTAATAATACATTGACTGGTTATGGCAATAACCTTGATTCGTCGGCCATAGTTACGGAGCAGGAATTGCAACTTATCTGGCAAGTGCCAGGGAATGTCACTCTTTGGTTATCGCTGCAGGATACAGAGATATCTCGGATTTATATAATAAAATCATTCCCATATTCTGGGGGCCGTTAAAGGTATTTATCTCAAATAATATACATACTTCAGTATATGCTGAAAATGTAAAATGCCCGGTTTATATTATCGGTTCTGCCGGTGATAAAGTTTTAAGTGCTTCTTTACAAGAAAAACTTTCATTCAGTTTCAAGGATCCCAAAATAAAAATATTCGATAATATTGCTCACGAAGATTATTTTTACTCGGATAATGTAATTAGTTTTATAAACCGGATCATAGAATAATCTTTAAAGACATGAGAATGCTTCAAATACATCAATCATATCCATGAAACCCACGGTAAGTTAAAAACACCCTTCAACCAGAAAACAGAGAATATTATCTTGTTGAACCAATAAAAGAAATATTTGGGAAATATTCGGTTTTTTCACGATGAGCGTAAAACACACTTCAGCCAGAAAACAGAGAAATTTATAATACAAAACCAATAGAAGAAAAACATGGGAAATAACCAGTTTTTTGTATGGCATGATAAAATATTATTATATTTTACAAAATATAATAATATTTGGTGGTATAACCACAGAAAGGAGAATGATATGAAAAAGAAAAGGTTTCTATGTATTCTTTTATCATTGATGGTCGCGATCGCCAACTTTAGTTTTATGAGTGGCGTGGCACTGGCAGAAACAGGAGGGACCAACGGCAACGATGTCATCATAGGCGATCCGTCACTTCTACCGGTTGGCCCATCAGGAAAGTCTTTCATGCATAACCCAACTACATACTGTAATCCTATTTCACTTACTCAGGGTTCGGGCAGAATAATTAGAGGCGGCGAGCCTGTTATCACAATGTTTGAAGATGACTACTATCTATTTGTAAGTATGCAACGTGGCTATTGGTGGTCACATGACTTCGTAAACTGGACATATGTCGATTCGCCGAGTATAGTGAACGGGATAATAGGCGTTGTGAACATTGACGGCAAACTGTATTGCTACGCCGGAAATTCAAATATCCAAGTAAAAGCGACTGACGATCCGAAATCGGGAGTATGGTATGATGTAGGAACATTCTCCAGCAACAATTATGGCGATGCCGCTATGCTTTATGATGAAGAAACAGGTAGGCTGTTTATGTACTACGGATGGTCTCAGCTTTTGGGAATTCGCGTAGTTGAATTAGATAAAACAACCTTCAAAGAAATAGGTGAACCCGTTGTATGCCTTTGGGGCGACCCTCATAACCATGGCTGGGAAACCAGATATTCAGACGACCTTATCTTCCCATATTTCAGCCACAGGGAATATCGTCCAGAAGAATATGGATGGACTGAAGGTGGTCATCCGCTCAAGTACAATGGCAAATACTATCTGATGTTTGCATCTATCGGTCTTGAATTTTACTCTTATTCACATGGCGTATACGTAGCAGACGATCCGATGGGCCCATATGTATATAGTGAACATAACCCGCTTACCATGAAGACAACAGGCGTAGCGCCGGGAGCCGGTCACGGCAGTATATTCCTGGACAGGGATGGTAATGTTTGGACCGTCTGTATGACGGGTTACACCCTGAATGGCGGAAATGGTAACACGCTCATTCAACTCTTCCCCTCAGGTGTTGACGAAGATGGTGTAATGCATGGAAATTGCGAATATGGTGATTATCCGCAATTTATACCCGGCATAAAGGATGATCCGGTAAATAATAATTATACTGGATGGGTACTTTTATCCTTAGACAAACGGGTTGAAACATCTTCCACGGTTGAGAATTACTGGCCGGCATTTGCGGTGGATGAAGATCCGAAGTCATACTGGAGCGCTCAAACAGGCAATCCGGGCGAATATATAACCGTCGACCTTGGCGAAGTATGTGATATTCGCGGTATACAGATACTGTGGGACAGAGTTGGTACCAGTGGATACGGATGGCAGCCACTCTCCCAATATCAATCATATACTGTCGAAGTATCCAACGATAACCAGAACTGGACCCTGATTATTGATAAGAGCAACAATCCTCAGGACTTACGGAGCGATTACGTCGAACTACCCACAACCGTATATGCACGGTATGTAAAGTTGACAAATGTGTTTACGCCTGATGAAGGAAGGTTTGCTGTAAAAGCATTCCGCGTTTTCGGCAATCCGGACAAGGCAAAATTCACAAAGGTTAATAATGTAATGGCTGTTCGCAACCAGTTAGACCGCCGCAGAGCCCATTTGTTGTGGGAACAGGTACCTGGTGCTGAAGGATATTTGGTCCGCTACGGCATTGAACCCGACAAACTGTATAACAGCTTTATGGTTTATTGGGACAATTTCTTAGAAATTCGCAGTCTTAATGTCGATCCGGAATATTATTTTGAAGTAGAGGCTTTCTCCAGCGGTACACCTCGTTACGTGGAAAATACATTTGAAACACGAGGCAGAGGCGCTGAACTCGATTTGAGAAGACAACCAACAGGTGGCTCAGCAACTACTGACAGAGTAATGACGTATGAAACATACGGCAAAGATGAGGTATATGTATTTGAGAACATTGTGCCTGGTACTTACCAATTGATTCATACTTTCGGTATGAATATCTGGGGTCCGGTGCAACTGACTGAAGAACAACTGATAGGGACAAGCACAGAGCCTACGTATGTTGCACGCAACCTCATGGAATTTGGCTTAGGTTCGACCAGATGGGGTACCATCGAAGTAAGGGTATATCCGGGTGAAACAAGCGGAAGATTAGAGGTTGTCTTCGTATACGATAAGCAGGTAGAACCTGATGTGGAGCCTGAAATATTTTTAACTGGAAGTGACAGTGTACAACCCGGATCGGAATTTACGGTAGGAATAAGCCTGAATACTGCGGACCAGGACATATATGCAGAGGATATAACCTTAAACTATGACGCTGATGTATTCGAGTTTGTTGAAGCAAAGGGTGCGAATGATGATATAAATGTCTTCGAAACCAGGTTTCCCAGTACAGGCAGGGTAAGAATAATTGCCGCAAATTTAGTTGGTGTGAAAGGAAGTAATTCCCCTATACTTAATGTTAAATTTAAGGTGAAGAGTGGTGTTGAGAATACTACCGGGACTATTGCAGTAACTCAGGCTAAACTTGGTGTTGCTCCTTCAGGAGCAGTACTTGACGCAGCACTTGCCATGAAGAACATTTCAATAGGCGGCGGTGAACCGTCTGTTAGCAAGGCAGCTTTGATTTTGGCTATCAATGAAGCCCAAAGCCTGTATGATGATGCTGTTGTAGGCACACAACCCGGACAATATCCGCAGGAGGCCAAGGATGCTCTGCTTGCAGCTATCAATGAAGCAATAGCTGTAAGGGATAATCCCAGCGCGACACAACCACAGGTAGACAGTGCAGTAATGGCCCTGAATGCGGCTATTGAAGCCTTTAAGGCAGCTGTGTATAAGTCTCCGGATATAAATGACGACGGTAAAACGGATGTAGGCGATCTTGCAATAGTAGCTTACTATTACGGTAAGGATTCCACATCGGCAGACTGGGCAACAGCAAAGATTGCGGATATGAACGGTGATAATAAGATAGACATTATGGATCTTGCGTATATTGCAGCAAATATACAGAATTAAGTAATATCGATATTAGACTTGATTAAACATATGTAATTATCACAATTATTAGATAGGATCTAACTCTTTTATGCCCTATCACGAGAAATGAAAATCTATGCTCGGGGTAGGGCATAAATCATGTATAGGTAAAGTACCCTTTGAGATTGAAGATAAGATTGCCATTTATGCAACAAGAGAGTTATATTTATTCCAAACGGATACTTTACATATCGAGGGTATCGAAGAAGATTTTGAACATTTTTTAAATCCAATGACACCAGGAAAAAATAAATTATAAATTTGGAGGTAAATAAATGGGAGTAAAATTTGATCCTAATAACGCCGTTATAAAACTCTGTATGAGCGGGATGAATTTCGAGGATAGCGGAAAGATTGAAGATGCCCTCATGATGTTTCATAAAGCATGGAATGAAGCAAAAGACGACTATGAAAGGTTTATTGCAGCTTACCATTTGGCTCGTCAACAAAAGAGTATTACAGACAAATTGAATTGGTTTGAGATATCTTTAAAGTGCGCACTAAATATAAACGATGAAAATGTTAAGAGTGCATACTCAACTTTATATCTAAACATTGCTGAATGTTTTGAAAAGTTGGGCGATCCTGATAAAGCCAAAAAATATTATGAACTATCAAATTCATATAAGGGTGCGCCTTCTGATGAAGGACCATTTTATCATGGAACAAAGGCAGATTTGCAGATTGGTGATTTACTGACAGCGGGTGGAAATTCAAACTACAAACCCGATCTTAAAATGAACCATATTTATTTCACTGCAAATATCCATGCGGCAGGACTTGCAGCAGCATTGGCAAAAGGAGAAGGAAGGGAACGCGTTTATATAGTTGAACCGACCGGTGAATTTGAATACGACCCAAATGTTACTGATAAGAAATTTCCTGGTAACTTAACGCGTTCATATCGATCAAAAGAACCTTTAAGAATTATCGGCGAAGCAACAGAGTGGGCGAAACTAACAAACAGGGAGAGGCAGGAATGGCGCGAAAATTTGGACAAGAACCAAGGGAAGATTATAAACTGATCTAATTTTGATAAAAAAACATGGCTTTTATCCGTTCGTTTGATGCAGGCGCCTGCGGAGTTGGTTTTAAGATCTGGAGTACGAGGACCGATATCAATGCTCCTGTTTCAGGCGCTAAAATGGCATGCGTGATCCTGAAGCCCATAAACCTGGTAAAGGTGGCGGATTTGCTTTCACGGAACGAAAATGAATTGGCGGAATATATAAAAAATATTATCAGTTAAGGTGTACTCGATATCATGAAAAAGGCAAAATTGCTGTTTTGGAATACTTCTTTGAACAAGTATAGCGTAAACGCCCTGCTTGGAGCTTTAGAGAATTCATGCGAATTATTCGATATTATCGATATAGGTTTTTTTACGAAACCTGCCGATATTTATGCAGATATAGACGATTTGAAAAAGCATGAAATAATCATAGCGGCTTTTTCATTCTTTACCCCGCAGATATGGAATGTACATGATTTAATAACTCAACTTAAATCGATACGGAACGAGCTGAACATTATTTTTGTAGCCGGCGGGCCGCATGCGACGGGAGATCCTGTCAGAACTGTAACAAGACTTGGTTTCGATTATGCGTTGATAGGTGAAAGCGAAGTAACATTTCCGGCTTTTATCCTCAGAATTATAGAAAGGATGGACTTATCTGATTTAAAAGGAGTTTGTTATAAAGATCAAGATGGAAATATAGTCAATACAGGTCAGAGCGATCCGGTAGATATTACGAAATTTACGCCGATATCACTAAGATTCGGGCGAATTGGCCCTATTGAAATAACGAGGGGCTGTCCGTATGGCTGCTCGTTTTGCCAGACTGGACATATAATGGGAAGATGTACCCGTCATAGAACGACTGAACAGTTATTTGACATATTAAAAGCCATGAGAACTGAAAGGAACGCGAAAATATTCCGGGCAATAGCTCCTAATGCACTCTCATATGGCTCCGATAATGGATTAAATGTGAACCTTCCCGAGTTGGAAAAATTGTTGATTACTGTGAGAAAAGCGTTTGGTCCCGAATGCAGGATCTACCTGGGCACTTTCCCTTCCGAGGTAAGGCCGAATAATGTAACAAATGAATCAATGGGACTTTTAAAGAGGTTCGTTACTAACAATAATTTGATTATTGGTGCTCAATCCGGCAGCGACAGGATCCTGAAATCATCACATCGCGGGCATACTGTCGATGATGTTTACAACGCGGTCAGGATAGCAAGAAAACATGGCTTCATCGCAAATGTTGACTTTATATTTGGATTGCCGGGAGAAACCATTGAAGACGCAGAAATGACAATCAGGATGATGTCCGATCTTGCAGCTATGGGCGCAAGGATCCATGCGCATACGTTTATGCCTTTGCCGCAGACCAGGTATGAACAGGCGCCTTATGGCAGGGTCAGGCAGCAAATCAGGGACAGGATAAGAGATTTGACACCTAAAGGCATTGTATACGGCAATTGGGAGGAACAGGAAAGGCTTTCTGAAAAAATCCACGCATACCTGGTGAACGGGATATTGTGATTTATCCTGAAAATACCTTGTACCGGCCGAAATCAACGCAAACACCGTTGTTGAAAAATCATTTTGCATCAGTTTCGGGTATCTTAGCAAACGAAATGAAAAAGGGGAGTGAAATTATTGATGGATACGTCAAGATTAAAAAGAAAAATAAATCCCATGCCCGAGGACATAAAAGAACGGCTGATAAAGGAAAACCTCATGGATGCTTATAGACGAAGACCTCCATATCAGCAGAATGATTACCTGGGTTGGATCCTGAAAGCAAAGAGACAGGAAACAAGAGAAAAACGCATAGCCCAAATGTTTGAAGAACTGCGGAGCGGTGACAAATATATGGGAATGGATTATCGCGCAAAATGAATCTCAATATCTACATAGTTGTCAGACGCGATCCAGCAGATGGTCTTAAGGTATTTATGGAAACCATAGGCGAATTGAAAGACCAACCACTGATCGCAGTTTCCAAAGTATGGAAGGACCTGTAAATTCTTTATACTTTTTTGAGAATTGAGTTATGGTTGCAGTTAAAAAAGGATCGAAAATAATTATTTAATACTTGTAGATTTTTTCAAAATTTTTCAAGTCTTTCAACCAAATGATTATAACTTTCAATTCTAAATCTTCGACTTACGATAGAATATTGCATCGAGTTTGCAATGAAATGTGATTTTGATACAGGATAATTTCTTAAGAGTAAAATTTAAGATCCTGTTTTTTATATGTTTTCGTTCATACCAAATAATAGAAATACATACTATTTATATATAATTGATAAATATCAAATAAATATCAATGTGGAAGGTGAATAAAGTTATGAAACTGAATATTAAGAGCTTTGCTTTAGGAGTAATCGTTACATTATTAGTCATAGCAGCAATTCAACCGGTTATTGCTGAAATAACAAGAAAACAGATAACTGTTGATACAGGTATTAATATTTATCTGAATGATATTAAATTGAATCCAAAAGATCCTAATGGAAATCCGGTAGATGTCTTTATTTATAACGGAACAACATATGTTCCGGTACGTGCAATTTCCGAAGCACTTAATGTAGCTGTTTTTTGGGACGGCAAAACGAGATCAGTATACTTAGGGAAACATGATACGAATGTACCTTCAGTAATGCTTTATGATCTTGACTATTTTAAAAAAGAAGTAGGTTTTGTGAAAGAAAAAAGCGTGATGGATAATGTAGGAAATATCTATAACAATGTTTTAAAAATATCAAATAGATATTCGAATTATACCATGGAGGAATACTTGATAAATGGAAAATATAGAAGACTAAAAGGTCGGTTTATTTTAGATTATAAAACAAGAAATACATACGAGAAAACTCAACTTCTTATATATGGAGATGACAGATTGATTTACACATCGCCTCAAATGGCTAGCGGAGCTTTCCCTATTGATTTCGACATAGATATTGAGGGTGTTATCAGGTTAATAATAGAAATGATTTATAATAAAGAAATGAATGGCCATGATAATTTTTACCTGGTAAATTGTGGGCTTTATCAATGATGGTCGTTTTATCAGTAGACTGTGTTCATGGGATGAAAATACATAGCCTGAAACTATAGTATGGAGTAACATTTATAAAATATCACCTATGAACGGAGGCAATCCAAATTATACTCTTAAAATGTTTCAATTGAATTATTGCAAGGAGATTCTGAGGATAGAAATAGAACTTTGTAAACCCCGTCATATTATGTTTGTGACGGGTGAAGATTGGTTTAATGATGTACGCGACATATTTGAATAAGATGGGGCAAATATGGTGTACAGATATGATAATGGATCAACTGCAAATATATATGTCTGTGAACGTCCGGAATTTAGACCCATATCAGAGATTTCTGAAAGTATTATAAACGAGATATACAGCGGACACCAATCAACTAACCAGAATATTAAACTACAATATATGAAGGGAAAAATGATGTGATGAGTAAGTTTAAGTAGAGAATAATCCTTATCGCTTCGTCATTTGATAATCAGACGCTGTCGGCCGTGGTCTGGCTGATATCAAACAATGTTGATATCAGCTGTTTCAGCATATTGCCTATAAAGATAGAAGATCAAGCCTTCCTGCAGGTCGAAAGGATTCTTCCCCCTCCGAGCATAGAAGAGTTTTATGTTGATATAGAGGACAAAAATGAAATTAACGCAGTAAAGAGTTCTTCCGGAATCATGAGGACTAATCTTCCCATGATTCCAAAGCTGTTCGAATGGAGATTATTAAAAGAAGGCGATGAATTATATATCAGGAACCAGGAAAAGGAGAAATCATTGGCCACAGTTATCGATGAAAGGTATGTAAACTATAAAGGCCAGAAAATGATTTATAACCAATGGGGCCAGGAAGTTACCGGTTGGTCATCGATATGTATATATGAATGGGCTGTAAAATCCGATTGCGAAAAAACACTGGACAGCTTAAGGAGAGAAAGACTTCAGGAGATGGAAAATGATAATTAACCGTCCTTCTTTATATACATCCGGCAATAAATATAGTCAGTCCGGAGATGAGGTTTTTTTAATCCTATATACCAGACAATACACATCGTTATTATGGATTAGAATATAACTGTTTCCTGTATCAAAACACTTCGCCTGCTTATCTTCCTGCATTTTATCCAGGTTATACCGGTGTTTTCGTATAGCGTCCTGCGGGTTGTCAGCTATGATGTAGAAACTTTGCAAATCTTTCGTTCTGATAATTTCAAAGGTTCTAATATCTATCACTCCCTTCAATTTGTTCATTATTATATATTCCGCGAGTTCCGTCGAATGTAAATCTGAAATAAATTATTTGTTCGAAATGTAAGAATAAATCTGCAGGAGAATCCATGACTGATTGGAAATCATTGATGCAATTAAAGATTCAATTACAGGATAAGGATAAAAGATCAGCTTGACTTGTTTGATAAGGATGTAAATACTTATGGAAACGGTGATTTAAATACACTTTGCTTTATTGATGAGATGATTTCAGCAGAAGGGAGTTCCTAGCCATTACACCCGTCCCCCTGGATGCAGGGAACCCCCTTGCTTTGTTTTTATATCATTTGCTGATTAACGATATCTTCACTGGCAGCCATAGCCTGAAGTGTCATGGTAAGAAGCTCATCCAGATCCCAGCCCAGTTGATTGGCACCACGTTCAATGATCTCTCTGGAGCAGCCTGCAGCAAAGCTTTTACTCTTGTATTTTTTCTTGAGTGATTTCAGATCCATGTCCTTAGTACTTTTTGAAGGCCGCATGAGAGCCGCCGCCCAAATAAGGCCTGTTAATTCATCGACAGCAAAGAGTACTTTCTCCATCTCATGTTCTGGAGCAACATCGATCGTAGTCCCGCATCCTACAGTAATCCCATATCCATGGGAAACAACGCTTTTAATGATATCTTCGCTTACACCGCCTTTGCGCAAGAGCTCCGGCGCCTTAAGACAGTGTTCATCCGGGTATAATTCAAAGTCGATATCATGGAGCAAACCAACGATTCCCCAATATTCCGCATCGTCCCCGTAACCTAATTCTTTGGCAAACCACTTCATAACTGCTTCGACTGTCAATGCATGCCGAATATGAAAGGGATCCTTGTTGTATTGTTTAAGTAATTCCAATGCATCCTCTCTTGTCATATGTTCCATCGTCAAACCTCCATTGTATAAAGTTATCATTGCTCTTCAGTCATGCTACTTTAGAATTGTATCATAAATCGGCAAAATTTTTCTAAGTCATACTGCCTAAATATGATATTAAAATATCCTCAATAGGAGGATATTTCGAAATCATTGTAACAACCATGAAAACTTGGCTCAATCCATTGCAATCGAGACAGGCGAGCTTCTCGATTTTCAATGGAACTACTATTTGCTTTTTAAATTATAAAATTTTACAGTAAGAATTGTAAAAAGAGCTTTGATGAATATAAATATTACAAGTTAATTTACTTTTCTTTAACCAATTTACCGGTCATGTGTTCAATATCAATGGCAAAAAGCTGGACCTTGTCAATAAAACGTGCCATATCTTCTTCAGCTTCTTCCTTTGTGGGGTAATACTTATAGGCAAGCTTACGCACCATATCCTCTGTAATTTTTCTGTCTTCGATAGTTTTTGCTCTGCCAAATACAATAACACTGGTGATATTCCATTCCCAATGGCCTTCCAGCTTAAAACCTTCGTCCCATGTGGTAAAACACACCTTGTCGCAATTCTTTATTGCATCAACTTTATGGCCTTCCCTGGCACCATGGAAAAAGATGCGATTATCTGTTTCATCATAGTAGAAATTAATTGGAAGAGAATATGGGTATCCATTATCCCCAATAACTGAGAATACTCCTCTCTTGGCTTCAGTTAATATCTTCTTGCACTTATCCTGGGAAACAGCCTGTTTGAACCTTCTCATTTCACGGAACATATGTTTCGCCGCCTTTATATATTGTATATTATTAATTGCTTAACGCATTTACCAGAAACAAAAATACATTATCCAAATTTCTACCCTTTTATATGCTGTTTGAAACAATTTAGGACAATCAAAGAAACATTTGTCTTTATATAAGGGGGTTCCTTTTGGAAGCTATTTCCGTTACAATGTTAATCAGCAGGAAGTTCTGTTCCGGCACTTTCATGGGTGGCGAGGTGTATTATAACAGATTTAATGGACAGTGTGCAGGAATATATTGACACATAAATATAAAAATTATACTATAAGCGCGTCCGGCAAGTAAAACGGTTTGGGGCAGTACCAAAGGCCGAGAGCATATAGAAAAGATTATAAAAAGCGAAGAGGGGAATTGATAACAGCATGGTACATAGAATAAAGTGCGGCAATGCGAATTGTTATATAGTATCGGATGGAGTTTCAGGTATATTGATCGATACCGGAACGTCGAAATACCTGGATACTGTTATTGAAGCCTGCAAGCCTTATAAGATCAAGTTTATTGTATTAACGCATGCTCATTTCGATCACGCAGAAAACGCTGCCGCATTATCTGAATTATTCAGGGTTCCAATTGGCATGCACCAGGATGATGTAGGTTTAATCGGGTCGTTTAATAATCAATCAATGTCAGCCAAAGCTTTTCTGGGGAAAATTATATTGTCTGCCACTAAAATAGCCTCAAAAAGAAAAATGAGAGAATTTGCCCCATTTGTTTTCTTGAAAGACGGGGATGACTTGACTGGATATGGCATTAAGGCAAAAGTTATTGGGCTTCCGGGCCATACGAAAGGTTCCATTGGTATAGATATTGATGAAAAAGAAGTAATAGTGGGCGATGCACTGATGAATATTTTTCAACCGACTGTTTCATTGTTGTATAACGACGAAAAGATGATGCTGAACAGCGCTAAAAAAATAGCAGAGCTTGGAGAGCGTACGGTTTATTTTGGCCATGGGAAGCCGCTGCAAAACAAGGTATGGGTGAAAGAAGGAGTATAAATCATTTTTAGACCACTGCGGCAATCGCTGATTAAAAACAACTAGTAATTGAGGAGAACGAATTCATGGCTGTTCAGCATGAAAAGAAAAGGGAGGCAATGTTTACCGGTGATGAAGCATATATTGGCATTGCATTTGCCGGTTAAGTATGCAATAATTTTCTTTAATTTGGAAGTATATTCCAAAGATTTAGTATTTCCATAAGAATGAAATTGAAGGGTAGTGGTGTTAGGGTTGAAGAAGAAGTTGACCTTGTATGGCTTTAATAACCTTACAAAATCTCTCAGCTTTAATATCTACGATGTATGCTATGCTGAAAGTGAAAGAGAAAAGAATGATTATATTGAGTATATAGACGAGCAATATAATTCAGATAGATTAACATATATTCTGTGCAAGGTTGCGGAAATAATCGGAGCCAATATCCTTAATATATCCAAGCAGGATTACAAACCCCAGGGGGCTTCTGTAAACATCCTGATAGCAGAAGAAGAACTGCCACCCGGTGAAATTGACGAATCCTGCAATCAAGGCAAGTTACACGGCAAGTCAATGCAGAGCGAAACCGTGCATGCCCATTTGGATAAAAGTCATATAACCGTTCACACATTTCCTGAGTACCATCCTCACAATGATATTTCCACCTTTCGGGTGGACATTGATGTATCTACCTGCGGCAAGATCTCTCCTTTAAACGCGTTAAATTTTCTGATTGACAGTTTTGACTCGGACATAATAACCATAGACTATCGTGTGCGAGGTTTCACCCGTGACGTACATGGAAAAAAATATTTTATTGACCATGATATTAAGTCAATACAGGATTATATTGCTGAAAAGACTTTAAAAAAATATGATGCAGTTGATGTGAATGTATATCAGTCCAATACATTCCATACGAAAATGCTTATAAAAGAGATTGAACTGCAAAATTACCTTTTCAACCAGGATGTATATGAGGTGTCTCCCAAAAAAAGACTTGAAATAACAGACAGACTTCGGAAAGAAATGATTGAGATCTTTAGTGGGATGAATATCTACAACTCGTAGAAGACCGCAAATCAGATCAGGATATGCGCCTATACTTACATATGAGATTTTAAAATAATCCAACTTACTATGGTAATGACGAGCTCATTTAAGAAAACAGTTGAGCCGGCTCATAGCCGCTAATAGCCGAAGTATACCGGTAATGGCAGACGAAGCTTACAATATCGTTTTTATTTTGAAGATTATTTACTTGTATATGCCCTGGAAACCTGCGCGGATACGAGAATAGGTCAGTAAACATAAAGCTGGAGTAAAATTATTGAGCAAATATTTACGTAAAAGACGCAGGGAATCGGCCTATGAGTGTTCATGATATGAAACGGAAAATATTCTTGTCATGGAGGAACAATGGATAATATGGATTTATGGTTCACCGAATACAACACAGAGAATGCCCGTTTTTCCATCCGGGTTGATAAGCATGTTATAAGCCGGAAAAGTGAGTTTCAGCGCATAGACGTATTTGATTCCTACACTTTTGGCAGGATGTTAGTGATTGATGGTTTTTTGATGCTTACCGAAAAGGACGAATTTATATATCACGAGATGATGACACATGTACCTATGGCGGTAAATCCGAAAATCAGCGATGTTCTTGTTATCGGAGCCGGCGACGGCGGAGTTGTAAGAGAGCTTACAAAATATGATTCGATACAACGAATCGATATGGTAGAAATAGATAAAACGGTAGTGGATGTCTGCAGGGAGTATTTGCCACAAACAGCCTGCAAACTGGATGATCCGCGGGTACATATATATTATGAGGACGGCTTTGATTTTGTCAAAAGAAAATCCAATGAATACGATTTGATAATAGTAGACTCAACAGATCCCGTCGGACCGGGAGAGGATCTGTTCACCAGGGAGTTTTACGATAATTGCTTTAAAGCATTAAATGCATCGGGTATCCTGGTAAATCAGCATGAAAGCCCTTATTATCCGGATGATGCGCTGGCAATGCAAAAAGCTCATAAGCATATAAAATCGGTTTTTCCCATTTCCCTGGTTTACCAGGCTCACATACCTACCTATCCGTCAGGCCACTGGCTTTTTGGATTCGCGTCAAAAGGCCTTGACCCGATAGCCGATTTAAAGCCGGGTTGGGACTTACTTGGATTAAAAACAAGGTATTACAATACGGAACTTCACAAGGGATGTTTCGCTCTTCCCACATATGTTAAGGAACTCCTGGAAAACACCTGACCCGAATCAGGGACAGTCATCCTGCCAGTAGGACAACTGTCCTCAAATATATTTATTAATGAACTAAATTTTTAAAAGGAGTTAAACTCCTTTTCTTATACTGCCTTTAATCCGATACTTCAAGCGAAATTAGAGAGCAGATTGGAATATTTATTTCAAAAATTAACAATATAAATCATACGACCTGGAAGATATAAAACTTAAGGTATTCTGTTTCCGGAACATTCCACAGAATAGGATGATCCGGGGCTTGCTGACGTGCTTCAATCTGCCTGAGGGATACCGAGGCATCCTTTGCAGCGCTTGCCAATGTTTTACGGAATAATTCATCGGTCATGAAATGGCTGCAGCTGCAAGTGGCCAAATATCCGCCCCTGGGCAAAAGCTTCATGGCCTTTAAGTTTATCTCTTTATATCCGCGGGCAGCACCCTGGACCGTCTTG
>Ga0134094_1001998_pt1 | contig 18290 bp, 16 predicted proteins | sample 5_1taG_FD_94458 | JGI IMG/M metagenome (GOLD analysis project Ga0134094, IMG submission 94458) | Switchgrass degrading microbial communities from high solid loading bioreactors in New Hampshire, USA - 5_19_20_110_A1 metaG | ecosystem: Engineered > Bioreactor > Semi-continuous > Anaerobic >... | reverse complement strand
CCGCGGACGAGCGCATCGGCAAGCGGGGAATTGGCGCTGAACTTCTCGACAAACGTTGTGTCCGGGATGCGGTTGGCGAGCGTGCCGAGCCATGCCGCCAGATGTTCGTTGACCGGGCGGATCTCGTCGGCGGTTGCTTGCAGAACCTCGATCGTCGGCTGGCGGCGGCCCAGCGCGACATAACTGATGGCGGTCGCCCAGCCCTCTGCGGCGCGCTCGACCGCTGCCGCGATCGCTTGCAGGCGCGGGTCGGGCAGGTCCGCGAGATAGGGCTCCAGAAAATCGCGCACGTCGCGGAACCACTCCGCCAGGTTCGACCCGTCCGGTCGCGGCTTGAACTGCGCCAGCGCATTGAGCGCCTGGTGGACCTCGTCCAGATAGTGGTTGACCGTATCGAAATGCGGCGACAGCGGGTCAATCGCGGCGGCGCTGCGCAGCAGATCCCCGGCGCGGCGCGGGTCGCTCACGGCTGTCTGCGCAACTTCCCCAAGCTGCTCTGCGATGGCGATCGCCGCCTGCCGCGCGCGCTCGACACTTGCCAGCGCGGCTTCTTGATCGTCCGCGTTCCGGCTGATGGGCGAGCGCTCAAGCTCGCTGGCAAGATGCTCCAACGAGCGCTCGACGTCCTCATAGATCATGCGCAGCCCGCTCACGCCGGAGCCGGGCGGGTTTTCCAACTGCGCGGCGGCTGCCCGCAATGCGTTGAGGGGGCGATCCGCGCCGCGTGCGGACTGCATGTCCGTTTTCAGGCGGACCAGATGCGGGCGCAACAGCATCACGTCCGTGATGGCGGACAACTGCTCGGCTATCAGCCACTGCGCGTCGCGGGCGATTGGGCGGCTCTCCGGCGTGGTGAGCAGCGTGTACCCGGCTTGCGCCGAATCCCCGGCAAACAGCGGATCCAGCGCCGCGATGAACCCTTCCGGCGGCGGGTTGATGCGCAGGTCTTCGCAGATGGCGACGGCCGAGATCAGGAACCGGATCAGGCTCGCGCTGCCGGGATCGGCTTCAGGCAACAGGTCGTCCAGCAGGGACAGCGCGCGCGGCCAGTTGCCGCTTTCAAGGTATATGCGGATGGCGTCAAGGTCCGCCTGGATCATCAACTGGCGGCGGAATAGCTCGATCTCCTGCGCCAGCGCCCGCGCCTCGGGGTAGCCGGGGTCCATCACCAGCGCATCCTGCAACTCGGTGGCGAGTTGTTCCAGCTCTTGCTGGCTGGCGGTGGGACGTACCCGCTTCCGCACGCGCCCAATGATCTCGTCGCGGACACGTTCCAGCGGCTGCCGGTATTCGGCCAGCGCCTGTCGCAGCTCGGTGATCGACGCAAAGCGCCGCTGCGGATCGGGGTGGACGGCGCGTGTCACGATCGCTTGCAGGCGCGCGGGGATGCGCTCGGCGTAGGGGCCGAAGTTGACGAAAAACGTCTCTCCGCCATCGGGCGATTCGGTGCTGAGCCGCATCCCGCCAGTGAAGATGAAATACAGCAACTCACCGCACTGGTAGATGTCGCTGGCGCGGGTGGCGGTCGGCACGGCGCCCGGTTCGTCGGCGAAGACGGCATTGCCCCAGTCGATGACCTTCAGCCGGTAATTCTCGCGATCCCAGAACAGATGCTTGGCGTCAACGTCGTTATAGATAACGTTGCGGTCGTGGGCGTACGCCAGCAGGTCTAGCAGACTGTCGACAATGACCAGGCTCTCAAGCTCGGGAAGCTGCCGGTCCTCTTTGGCGAGTTCCAGCACTTCCTCTTCGACGACCACGCCTTCGGCCAGCTCGAGGACGATGTATTCGTGGGTGTGCCCACCGGCGCGGAACGTTCCGGAGCCGCATAGCTCGACCAGGACGGGATGGCCGGACAGCCGCTCCAGGGCGTGGCGCTCGTTGCGGATGCTGACTTCCTGACCGGCACGCATGGGCGGAGCGTCCTGGGGAGCAGGGCGCTTGACAACGACCGGACGATCACCGTTCTGCGTGTCGTAGGCGCGCAACGTCTCGCCCGAGCGACCGCGCGGGTAGATGTGATCGTAGCGATAGCGATTGTCAAACAGGCTTTCTGTCCGTCGCCCGGTGGGTCGAGCTGACATCCCGTACTCCTGCCAGAATAAGTTTTGGCCGAGCCGTCTGCGCCCCTATTGTACGCGGCTCGGGTAGGATTTCCAACAAGGGCGGCCTACGCGCCGGGCTGCGACCACTCTACCACCTGCTGGGATGCGACGGTTGCCAGCAGCGCGAGGTGCCACAGCCCGTCGGCGAGCGGCTCGACTTCGATATATTCGTCCACGCGATGCGAGTTGCCGCCGGTCGTCAGCCCAACCGTGACCGTCGGCAGCCCCGCCGCGAGCAGGGCGTTGGCGTCGGTGCTTCCACTCTGCAGGTGCGGCTGGTGGCCGATCGCTTCCAGCGACGCCGATGCAAGCTGCACCAGCGGGTGCTCGGCTGCGATGCTGCCGCTCGGCCGGTCTCCGACAACTTCAACGGTAAACGCCACACCAGGCGGATGCTCCGAGCTAATCTGTTCGCATACCTGGGACTCCCACGCGGCCAGCGTCGCAGCGTCTTCCGAGCGCAGGTCGAGGTAGAACTCGGCGCTCGACGCGAGGCTGTTGACCGATTGCCCCCCGCTGATCAGGCCGATGTTGAACGTGGTGCGCGGGGTGGTGGGCGGCGTTAGCCCGACGATACGGCTCCCGGCGAGGATCAACTCGTGGATCGCGCTGGGCTGGCCGAAGTGCGTCCAGCTATGCCCGCCCGGCGCGGTGCAGGTCACCCGCAGCCGCCGCACGGCGATCCCGACGTGGTACACGCGCCCGAGTGCCATCCCCTCGACCACGATCGCCGCGCCGAGCCGCTGCCCCAGCCTCTCCCAGACCGCGCGGATGCCGCCCAGGTTGCCCAGTCCTTCCTCGCGCGTGTTCGCCACGAACCAGACATCCACCGGCGGGCGATACTGCGCGGCCTGCCACAGCCGGATCAGCCCCAGCAGCGCGGCGACGCCCAGGCTGTTGTCCCCAATGCCCGGCCCGAACACGCACCCATCGTCACGCCGGACGGTCAGATCGGTTTCGGCGGGGAAAACCGTGTCGGTGTGCGCGCAGACCAGCAAGGCCGGGGCCGCTGGATCGGCGCCTGGAAAGCGTCCGTAGACGTTGTCGAGCGCATCTTGCGACACGTCAAGCAGACGCGCCGCCTCGAACCGCTCCACAACATACGCTGCGCGTTGCGCTTCGTGGAAGGTCGGCGCGGGGATCTGCTGGACCGCGATCGCGTCGGTGAGCAGGCTCTCGGTGTCGAGCGCCGCGTACAGCGCCGCGCCGAGTGGGGAATTCGCGAGCGCCTTTATCGCAGTGAGTGCGTGCGTCATCAGATGTTCTCGGGTGCTTTCACTGGGTCACGAACTGTGCAAAGTCCCGAATGTCGCGCTGGGACAGCTCGTGTTCTCCCAGCGCCAGGATCAAGTCGAGCGGCAGCGTGATGTGCTCAATCCCGGCGGCCAGCGCGACGATCACATCCTCAACCGACTTGAAGCTGGCGGCAAGCACCTGCGTCTGGCTGCCGCGCACGACGTCGATGATCTGCCCAATGACTTCAAGCGTGTTGGGCATTTGCTGCTTCATGCGGTTGTAGTACGGGATAGCGAAGCTGGCGCGCACCTGCGCCGCGAGGAACGCCTGCGCCGGACTGTAAACGGCCGTCATGGCGCACTCGATCCCGGCCGGGATCAGACGCGCCGCCATCTTAAAATTTTCGGTGGTGGCGGGCACTTTGAGTAACACTTTGTCCGGGCGGATCTTGTACGCGGCCCACGCCTCGTCGGTGCGCGCCTCGACCGTCTCGGCGGTAAGCTGGTAAAAGACGTGTCCCTCGACGATCTCGGTCAGCTCGGCCAACACGTCCAGCCCTGGCCGCCCGGTCTGAGCGATCAGCTTCGGGTTCGTGGTGACGCCTGCGATAAATCCCAGCTCTTGCGCGCGGCGCGCCTCGTCTGGATTGGCGGAATCGAGATAAATCCCCATTATTAGCTCCTTCCTGGCTCCGTCACGGCGCACAGCCGTGATGCTCTCGATTATGCCGTAAGGTTGCATTTCGCGCTGGAAAAGCGTGCGTTTCGGCTGCGCGGATGCGCAAAATTCCCACACCCCGGCGCGATGTGGGATTTGCGTGGGAAAATTCCATGTGCCGAGTGTTAAGGCGTTTTTGCCAAGCATAGAGAAAAATAAACGCGCTTTAGAAAACCGTGAGTCCAAAATATGGGGGCTGATCGCAGGCTTGACCCCCACTGCTTCGGGTCGTGAAAATGGGTGCAGAGTGCCGCCCCTGCCCGCCGTTGGCTTGTGAGGGAATTCTGCGATTTTGTGGGTTTGGCTTGTCTGTTTTTCAACTGGCACTATAATGGCATGCAGCGAACGTTAAAACGCACGAAGGGGGCCGTGGCGCTCGCGAACTCTGTTCCGCGCGAGGCACGGAAAGACGCGAACGAGGGGGACACATGAGGGCGACGAGTGTCTTGTTAGTTGAGAGCGCTCGCACGAATGGTGTGTCATTCGCTAGCGCCCTGAAACGCAAGTATCAGGTTCGTGTTGCACATACCGGCAAGCAGGCGCTTGCCATGATCAAAACCAGCCGCCCCGATGTGGTCGTCCTCGACGCGGCGTCGATGCGAACGTCCGGCAATCGTATTGTGGATCGGATGCGCGCGCTGCACGGCGAACTGCCAATCATCCACATTCGCCCGGAAGGCAGCGGATCCGGCGAAAGCGCCGCCGACGTGTTGCTGACTCCGCCGTTTACGTCCCGCAAGCTGATCAACCGGATCGAGCGCTTTTCGGCTGCGACGCACGGCTACCGGCTGGAAGTCGGTCCGTTCTGCCTTAACCCGGAGCAGCAAACGCTCACTACACCTACCACCGAAAAGAAACTGACGCCCAAGCTCGTCGCGCTGATGGAATTATTCATGCAGAATCCGAACGTCACGCTTCAGCGGCGCGAGATTATGAAGTCGATCTGGAATACTGATTACATGGGCGACACGCGCACGCTAGACGTGCACATCCGCTGGATTCGCAAAGTGGTCGAGCCGGACCCCCGCAAGCCGCAATATATCCTTACCGTGCGCGGGGTGGGCTATCGCTTCCAACTGCCGGACGCGACGCAGAACGGCAAGTAGCTTCACAGCCAACGACAGCAAAAAAACAGCCGAAAATCAGCAAGGGTCAGCCCTTGCTGTTTTTTGCTGCAACTTTGCGGCTCTCAGTACCCAAACACAAAAAGGCATCCGCATGAAGGGATGCCTTTGCTTGTCGTAATATGCAGGTCAGTCGCAGATGACAGGGTTACTGCTGTTTCTGCTGCGCCTCGAGCGCGGCCAGCCGCTTCATCAGACGGCTCTTGCGGCGCGCGGCGTTGTTCTTGTGCAGAACGCCCTTGTTCGCCGCCTTGTCCAGCACGCGAATCGCCTCAATCGTCGCCTTACGCGCCTCTTCGAGGTCGCCCGCCTGGATTGCCGCGTTCGCCTGCTTGGCTTCGGTGCGGGTACGCGACCGCCACATGCGGTTCCGCAAACGCTTCTTTTCGTTGCTGCGAATACGCTTCAGAGCAGACTTGTGATTAGCCAACGGGTATTCTCCAGGTATCCATCATCTTCAGACTGACAAGCGACTGCATTCTACCAAAGCGACCAGGGTTTGTCTAGACCGCTTACGGCGAAAACTTGGCACGCGCTCGCCCAACGAGCGACTGAGTAGTAGGGCAGGTGAGATTCGAACTCACACGAGGTTCCCCTCAGCGGATTTTAAGTCCGCGGCGTCTACCGTTCCGCCACTGCCCCGTGATCGGTTCCCTCGCGGGCGATGTTCAGTGTAGCACGCGAGAAAACCGTCGTCAATGCGCGGATGAGGTTTCTGCGCCCTGACCGCGCTCTCTCAGGTGCGGGAAGAGCAGCACCTCGCGGATCGTGCTCTTGTTGGTCAGCAGCATAACCAGCCGGTCCACGCCGATGCCGCAGCCCCCGCACGGCGGCATGCCGTAGCGCATCGCGCGCAGATAGTCCTCGTCGATAGGTGTGGCCTCGTCCTCGTCCGCGCGATAAAGCTGCGCCATCTCGTGGAAGCGTGCTTCCTGGTCGAGCGGGTCGTTGAGCTCGGTGAAAGCGTTACCCATCTCCATTCCGCCGATGAACATCTCGAACCGCTCGACGTGCGTCGGATCGCCCGGCACCAGCTTGGCGAAGGGCGAGATGTCGCGCGGGTAGTCGAGGATGAAGGTCGGCTGGATCAGGTGCGGCTCGACCGCGTCGCCCAGCAGCGTGTCGACCAGGCGGCCCCAGGTAGCGCCTTCCGGCGGGTTGAACCCCGCGCCGCGCATCGCTGCAGCCAGCGACTTGGCGTCGGTATGCTCGACGTAGTCGATACCGGTCCGCTCGCGGATTGCCTCGCGCAGCGTGATCCGGCGCCACGGCGGGGCAAGGTCGATGGTGTGCCCCTCATACTCGATCGTCGTGCTGCCGGTGACTTGCTCCGCCACATACGCGACCATCCGCTCGGTCAGGTCCATCATGCCGTGATAGTCGGTGTACGCTTGGTAGTACTCAAGCTGCGTGAACTCAGGGTTGTGCTTGAAGCTCACGCCTTCATTGCGGAAGTCTCGCCCGATTTCGTACACTGCGTCGTACATCCCCACCAGCAACCGCTTGAGATACAGCTCGAAGCTGATCCGCAGGAACAGGTCCTGGTGAAGCTGGTTGTGGTGGGTGATAAATGGCCGCGCCGCCGCCCCGCCATAAATTGGTTGCAGAATCGGCGTCTCGACTTCGAGGAAGCCCTCGCCGTCCAGAAAATGACGCAGCGCCGCAACAGTCCGCGCTCGCTTGCGGAAGACCTCGCGCGTGTCCGGATTGACGGCGAGGTCCGCGTACCGCTGGCGATAGCGCTCCTCGACATCACTGAACGCGCCATACCGCTCGACGGTGCCATCCGGCAGCACTCGCTCCTTAATGACCGGCAGCGGGCTGAGCGCCTTCGCCAGCACCACCAGCTCGTGAACCAGCACGCTGACTTCACCGGCGCGGGTGCGCATCATGGGGCCCGACGCCTGCACGAAGTCGCCCAGATCCAGGTTCTGCTTGACGATCTCGTACGTGTCTTCGCCCACGTTGTCGATCCGCACGAACAACTGGACGCGCCCTTCGCCGTCTTCGATATGTGCGAAGTAGACCTTGCCCTTCAGATTCTGGCGCACGATCCGCCCGGCGACGGTCACGTTGACCGGCTCCGAATCTCCGGCACTGGCGCTCTCGGCGGCCTCAAACGCCCGGATGGCTTCGGCGGTCGTGTGCGTGCGCTGGACGCGATTCGGGTACGGTTCGATCTGCCGGTTGCGCAGATCGTTGAGCTTGTCCAGTCGCTCTTGTTCCAGATTGTTGGCAGGGGTCCACATGACGGCTGTTTCTCCTCGCTGCGGGCGGATGCATCTGCCGCGCCGGTGATTCAGGTGTCGCTGTTCCGATTCCAAAAGAATGCCCACGCAAGCGCAGGCTGGCATGGGCAAACACAGACCGCGAAAAGACGCTTGGCGCTTATTCGATCGCCTTCACGATGAACTCGATTGGGCCATCGGGCGCTTCGACGGTGATCCGCTCACCGACTTTCTTATCCATCAGCGCGCGCCCTAGCGGGCTCTTGAAGGAGATCTTTCCGGCGCGCGGATTCGCCTCGGCTGCACCCACAAGGTGATACACCTCGGTGCTGTCCGTCCCCACTTCCTGCACGGTGACGATGCTGCCCAGGCCGATTTTATCGTTTTTGGCGTCTTGCTCAATGATCTGCGCGTTGCTCAAGATCATCTCGAGGCGCATGATCTCGCCTTCGATGAACGCCTGCTCGTTCTTCGCGTCTTCATACTCGGCGTTTTCCACGAGCTCGCCGCCCTCTTCGAGCGCGAGCCGCAGCCGCTCCGCCACTTCCTGCCGGCGGACGTTCCTCAAGTAGTTTAGCCGTTCTTCGTGTTCTCGTAGCCCTTCCACTGTTAGATAGTGGACCTCGTCGGTCATTCCCGCTCCTCCAACTCTCGAAAAATCCCGAACTTGCCGTCGTTTGCGCAGGGCGATCCAGCGTACCCCCGGTGCGATTTCCCCGTGTCGGACCGAGGAACGCGTCGCCATGCGTTATGGTCAACCGAATTGTTGCGAGTGCTTACAAAAGAGTCTTCATTTCGCGTGCATGAGGTACAAAAACACAGCCCATGCTGTGCTCTGCTTCCCGCAAACCGCGTTCAACCCTGAGAGCGACTTCCAGCGCAAAAAATAAGAGACCGCCTTCGCGGCGATCTGATGCGTTGCGTTCGTAAGTGCCATTGATTATAGCACAATGTTTTTCGCTTGTAAAGCAGGCTCAGGCGAAGATTAAGGGAGCGGGAGTAGGGAGTGGGGAGTAGGGAATTGAAAAATCCGGCAGTTGTATGTTGCTGTGGGTCGGGCGATACACTGCACGGCTTGATATGCGCAGTGCAGTCCTGACCCTACTCCCTCACTAATGACACGTGCATGCTGAGCAGGGCGGCGGCTCGACCGGCGGCGCGCCTTCGCTGACCACTTCGAACCGGCGCGGCATTTTGATCACCAGCGGGCAGTGATCGCCCTGGCTGCACGTCCCGCATTCTGCCGTGCCACCAGACTCCCGCAGGCGCCCTTTTCGCACCCAGTAGTTGATCATCCCTTCGAGCATCACAGGCGTGATGTCCAGGTCCGCCGCCAGTTGCGCGATCGAGAGCGGCCGGTCCGCCTGCTCAAAGGCGTTCAGAACTGCGCGCAGTGTAGTCGCCATCGTCGCCCTCTACGCCCCCAGCAGCCGCCCAACCTGGTAGACGATCACTGCCGCCAGCCACGCGACGGCCAGCGTGTACGCCGCCTGCGTCAGCATCCAGCGGGTGCCGTACTCGTGGCGCATGGCCGATACCGCTGCGACGCACGGCACGTACAGTAGCACAAACACGTTAAACGCGACCGCCGCGAGCGGCGTGAATGCGCTTCGCAGGGCTGAGTTGAGCTGCGAGGTGTCTTCTTCCGCCTCGTCTGCATCTGCACCGAGGATGTTCAGTTCCGGGACGTTCACGCCCGGCAGAAGGTTGACGGTGCGCGGCACGATGTTGACGAACTCCTGCCCGGTAAGGACCAGCGCCTCGCCCAGCCCGCTAACAATGCCCTTCACGTCGTCCGCGAAACTGGTGGATGTGGCCGCTTCATCTTCGCTTGTGTCGAGATAAAGCTGGCTCATCGTGCTGATGACGACCTCTTTGGCCGACAGGCCGGTGATCAGCGCGCCAGCCGCCTGCCACGTGCCGAACCCGGCGGGCGCCAGCACGGGAGCCATGGCAGCGCTCACGCTGCCAAACAGACTGTCTTCCGGCGTGACGTTGGCGAACTCACCCTTGCCGCGCACAGGCAGCGCCAGCAGCAGCCAGATCACCAGCGACGCGACCAGGATCAGCGTTGCGGCGCGGCGCAGGAAGTCGCGCGTCTGCGTCCACATTTCCACGGCGATCGTGTGGCGGTTCGGCATGCGATAGGGCGGAAGCTCCATCACGAACGGAGGAACCGGCTTGTTGCGATACACGACCCGCGTCAGCAGCAGGCTGGTGAGCACCGCCACCGCGATCCCGGCAAGGTACATCGCGAAGACCAGCGTCCCCGAGGCGCTGCCGAAGAACGCCGTGCCGAAGATCACGTAAATCGGCAGGCGGGCGCCGCAGCTCATGAACGTGGTGAGGAACGCGGTGATCTTGCGGTCATCCTCGTGTTCGAGCGTGCGCGTCGCGTAGACTGCCGGGACGGTGCAGCCAAAGCCAACCAGCAGCGGCAGGAAGCTCTTGCCGTGCAGGCCGAGCTTTTGCATGAAGCGGTCCATCACAAACGCCGCGCGCGCCATATAGCCCGAGTCTTCCAGTATCGAGATTGCCATGAACAGGGACAGCAGCACCGGGATGAACACCAGCACGCCGCCCACTCCCGCGATCGCCCCGTCGATCACGGCGCTCGCCAGCCACGTTCCCTCCAGACCGAGCGCTTTGAACGCGGCGTGCGTCCAGTTGACGATCGGCCCGCCGATTACCGCGTCGATCCAGTCGACCAGCGGGGCGCTGGCGTTGGCTGTCAGTTGGAAGACGAACCACATCAGCAGCAGGAAGATCGGCACGCCCCACACCGGATGCGCCAGCACCGCGTCGATCCGGTCGGAGCGGGTGCCTGCGTCCTGCTTGCCGCGTGTGATTACCTGCTCGGCGATCTCGCCGATGATCTGGTAGCGCCGGTCTGCAATGAGCGTGTCTGGGTCTTCGCCGGTCTGCTGGCTTATGCGCTCGCAGGCGGCCTCAACCGCCGCCGTAATGTGCGGATAGGGCTCAACGCGAGAGAGGATGTCCTCGTCCAGTTCCAGCAGCTTGAGCGCCATCCAGGGCGCGTCGAACATGGCATACAGGGCCGGTTCGTTTTGCACCAGCTCGACCAGCGCGGCGTGTTCCTTGGCGAGCATGTCGTCCAGCGGTAGCCCGAGGCTGCGCACGGCCCCTGTCCCACCGTGCAGCACGTCCTCGACCGCGCGCTTCAGGTCGCTCAGGCCCACCTGGCGGTTGCCGATCATGCGGATCACCGGCACGCCGCCGAGCAGCGCGGATAGCCGTTGCTGGTCGACGGTGATGCCGCGACTTTCCGCGATGTCCCACATATTCAGCGCCAGGATCACGGGTGAGCCCATCTCAAGAAGCTGGAGCACCAGGTAGAGGTTGCGCTCAAGGTTGCTGGCATCCGCCACGGCGACGATCACGTCCGGGCACTCGTCGAGGATGAAATCGCGCGTGACGATCTCCTCAGCCGAGAAAGCGCTCAGGCTGTACGTGCCGGGCAGGTCGATTAGCTCGATGTGGTGGCCGTTGAGCGAAAGCGAGCCGGTTTGCAGGGCGACGGTTTTTCCCGGCCAGTTTCCGGTATGCTGGTGGGCGCCCGTGAGCGCATTGAAGACCGTGCTTTTACCCGCGTTCGGGTTGCCCGCTAGCGCGATTCTGATTTTTTGCGTGGTCATCAATACGGTCATGAACGTGGCAGCAGGGTCTCAGTGTCGTCAGGGGTGACGATCAGCTTGTGGGCGATGCCGCGACCGAGCGCCATGCGCGTATCTTGCCGCACCGCGATGATCATCGGGCCAGAGCCATACGCCTGGATCACGCGCAGCGACGTGCCCAGCGTCAGACCGAGGTCGGCAAGGCGCTTGCGAAGGCGCCGCCCGCCGCGAATCTCAACGAGGCGCACGCGCTGGTTTGGGGCAGCCATGCTCAACATAAGGGTGGGATGCGGCTCGGCAATTGCGGTCACGTCGGGTTGACTCCTGAAGGAATCCGGGTCAAGGCGCAGGCTATTTGCGAATTATTCTCAATTATGGTTTTTTCCGCCGAGCCGCGTAGTGTGCAACTGCATCCGGTGTTGTGAAGATTGTCACTTTGAGGCGCAGTTGTGCCTGCGCTTCGGTGATACAAGCGGTTAAGTAGCCTTCAAAAGCAACTGGCACATACGATCAGCATTCAAAACCTCACCCCTTTTTCCCGTTGAGTTAAGGGGCGAGGTTCTGCGCGCCGACGAAATTCGCTGTTTTTGCTAACTGCTAGCCGCTAATCGCTAACCGCTGCTCTTAGCATATGCGCGGCAGGATCTCACCGAGCGGCATATCCACCACGCGTCGCCCGCCGATCGCCGTCCGCGCTACGACCATGCCCGGATGCTCGTCCACCACGCGCCCAATGATCGCCGCCTCGCTGCCGAGCGGGTGGCGGCGCATCGCGTCGAGCACCGCGTCCGCGTGTTCCGCAGGCACGATGGCGACCAGCTTGCCCTCGTTCGCCACGTAGAGTGGGTCCATGCCGAGCATCTCGCACGCGGCCTGCACGGCCGGGCGGACCGGAATCGCGCCTTCGTCCAGGTCGATCCCGGCGCGTGACTGCGCGGCCAGCTCGTTCAGCACGGCCGCCACACCGCCGCGCGTCGCGTCGCGCAGGCAATGGATCTCGCGGGTGACATCGAGCATCGCCGCGACCAGCGTGTGTAGCGGGGCGCTGTCGCTGACCAGCGCGCTTTCAAACGCCAGCCCTTCGCGTACGGACATGATCGCCATGCCATGATCGCCGACCGTCCCGCTGACGATGACGACGTCACCGGGGCGCGCCTGGTCCGCCGCGATCCGCAGCCCGGCGGGGATAACGCCGATCCCGGCGGTGTTGATGAATAACCCGTCGCCGTGCCCCTTTTCGACCACCTTCGTGTCGCCGGTCACGATCTGGACGCCCGCCTCGCGCGCCGCGCGCCCCATGCTGGTCGCGATCCGGCCGAGGGCGTCCATCGCCAGCCCTTCTTCGAGGATGAAGCCCGCCGAGAGGAACAGCGGCGTCGCCCCGCTGACCGCCAGATCGTTGACCGTGCCGTGAACCGCCAGGCTGCCGATGTCTCCGCCGGGGAAGAATAACGGGTTGATGACAAACGAGTCGGTCGTGAAGGCCAGCCGCAGCCCGTTTAGCTCGAGCGTCGCCTGATCGTTGAGGCTGGCGAGCGCCGGGTTGTCGAACAGCGGCACAAATAGATGCTGGATCAGGTCAGCGGACAGGCGCCCGCCGCTGCCGTGCCCCAGGACGATCTGGGGATAGTCGCGCAGCGGAAGCGGGCAGACGAATCCTTCAAAGTTCGGTTGGTCGGCCATGGCGTGTCTCAAGTGTTCGCATTAGGACTATGATAGGACAATGGGCCGTACTGTACTCCGAACCCGACTCAGAATCAAACGCCCGCCACACGCCGAATGTGGGCGGGCGTTTGTGCCTGTAGTGTAGGGGGATTACAAGGTTTCGGTTGCCGGGATGCGATCCCGGCTGAGCACCCAGCCGCGCTCGAGCGCCGCGACGTTCGCCGCGTGAAGGTGCGCCTTACCTGCGCCGAGCTTCTCGACCAGCACGCGTTTCGTTGTCTCTAGCGAGACAACCGGCCGTTGGGCCAGCAGCGCGCCAAGCAGCAGCATATTCGTTAGCTTCGCCTCGCCCATCTCCGCCGCGAGTTCAGTCGCGGGAATACGGATGACGGTGATATCGGTCCGGGTAGTGGTGAATATCACCAACGACTCGTTGATGATCAGCAGGCCGCCGGGTTTCACGAGGTTGGCGTACTTCTCCATCGACGGGTTGTTGAACACGACGGCGACGCTGGGACGTGACGTGACCGGAGAGCCGATCGGCTCGTCGCTGATAACGACCGTGCAGTTCGCCGTGCCGCCGCGCATCTCCGGCCCGTAGGACGGGATCCACGTCACATGCTTGTTTTCGGCCAGCGCGGTATACGCGACAAGCTGCCCTGCAAAAAGCACCCCCTGGCCGCCGAAGCCTGCGAAAATGATCTCTTCCTGCATCGCCCACCTACCGCTTCAAAAAAGCCTGCACTGGCTCGATGACCTTGTAGTCGCCGAGCGGGAAGGCCGGGATCATTGCGCGCTCGATCCATTCGAGCGCCTCGGGCGGGGTCATGTGCCAGTTGGTCGGGCACGACGACAGCAGTTCGACCATCGCAAAACCGAGGCCGTTGAGCTGCACCTCGAACGCCGCGCGGATCGCTTTCTTGGCGCGGTTGATTTCTTTGACACTGTGCAGCGACCGCCGCGCCACATACGCCGCGCCCGCCATCCCCGCAATCAGCTCCGCCATCTTGACCGGGAAGCCCGCCATTTCGACGTCGCGCCCGCCGGGCGACGAGGATGTGTGCTGGCCAGGCAGGCTGGTCGGCGCCATTTGCCCGCCGGTCATGCCGTAGATCGCGTTGTTGATGAAGATCGTGGTGAAGTTCTCGCCGCGCGTCGCCGCGTGGACGATCTCCGCTAGCCCGATCGCCGCCAAGTCGCCATCGCCCTGATAGGTGAAAACGACGCGGTCTGGCATCACACGCTTGATGCCGGTCGCCATCGCGGGCGCGCGACCGTGCGCAGCGACGACATTGTCCACATTGAAGTACTTGTAGGCGAACACCGCGCAGCCCACCGGCGAGACGCCGATTGTGCGCTCGCGCACGCCTAGCTCGTCAAGCACTTCCGCCACCAGCCGGTGCGCGATTCCATGCGTGCAGCCGGGGCAGTAATGCGTCGGCGTGTCGGTGAGCGACTGCGGCCGCCGGTAGACGACATTTTCTTCGAGTGTTGCAACTGCCATGGTTGTCACTCCCTCGTCGACCGCTGACTCAGTTTCTGATACGTCGCCCGAATCGCGTCGTAGATCTCTTCGGGGACCGGGACGACGCCGCCCGTTCGCCCGTAGAACTTGACGGGGACCTGTCCGCCCGCCGCCAGTCGCACGTCGCTGACCATCTGACCGGCGTTCATCTCGACCACCAGGAACGCGCTCACCTGATCGGCCAGCGCGGAGAGCCGCTTGTCCGGGAACGGCCAGAGCGTGATCGGGCGGAACAACCCGACCTTCAGCCCATCACGGCGCGCCTGCTGGACGGCGGTCTGCGCGATACGGCCCGCCGAGCCGAAGCCGACCACGACCAGTTGCGCGTCGTCGGTCAGGTATTCGGTCCAGCGTTGCTCGTTCTGCCGGATTGTCTCGAGCTTGGCTTGCAGGCGCAGATTGACCGCTTCCATCTCTTGCGCGCCAAGTTGCAGCGACGTGATGAAACGTGGGTCACGGCCGTCCGCGCCGGTGAGCGCCCAGTCGCCTTTCACTTTGCGGAGCGGGCGCATGGGCGGAAGCTCGGCAGGCTCCATCATTTGCCCGATCAGCCCGTCTGCGATCAGGAACACCAGATGCCGGTATTGATCCGCCAGGTCGAACGCCAGCCCCATCAGGTCGATCGCTTCCTGCACGGATGCGGGCGCCAGCACGATCGGGTGATAATCCCCATGCCCGGCGGAGTGCGTCACCTGGTAGTAGTCGCCCTGCGAGGGCAGGATGTTCCCCAGGCCGGGTCCGCCGCGCATCACGTCCACCACGACGCACGGCACTTCGGAGCATGCGATATACGAAAAGCCCTCTTGCATCAGGCTGATGCCAGGGCTAGACGACGACGTCATGGCGCGGACGCCGGTGCACGCCGCCCCATAGACCATGTTGATCGCCGCGACCTCGCTCTCTGCCTGCACGAACACGCGCCCCAGTTCGGGCATGCGCTGCGCCATGTGCTCGAGGAGTTCGGTCTGCGGCGTGATCGGATATCCAAAGTACGCTTCGACGCCCGCGCGGATGGCTGCTTCAGCCAGCGCGACGTTTCCTTTGAGCAGTTCAACGGCCATAGCGTCTGCTCCCTAGCTCGCCGCCGCGGCCTGCCGCGCAGGAACCTGCCGGTAGACGGTGATGCAGACGTCCGGGCAGGCGACCGCGCAGATCGCGCAGCCGGTGCATTTCCCGTCTGGATCGACCAGCCGCGCCGGATAGTAGCCCAATGCGTTGACCGTATCGGTCGCCATGACGATCACGTGCTGCGGGCAGGCGTTCAGGCAAAGCGTACAGCCTTTGCAGTGCGCTTCGTTGATTTCGATGCGACCTTTTGCCATATGCGGTCACTCCTCGCCCTCAACGACCTTTTGCTCGGGGAAGGTGCTGGGCACGACGTACCGCGCGACCGGATAGTGCCGCTCGGCAGCTTCGGCCAGTTCCTCGCGGAACTTCGGGTGGGCGATGTCGATCAGCAGCTTGATCCGCTCGCGGATCGAGCGCCCGTACAGGTCCACCACGCCGAACTCGGTCGCCACAAAATGTACGTCGTTGCGCGTGGTCACCACCCCCGCACCGGGATCCAGGATCGGGACGATGCGGCTGATCGTGCCGCCGCGTGCCGTGCTCGGCAGCGCGATGATCGGCATCCCGCCGCGACTGCGCGCCGCACCCCGGACGAAGTCGATCTGGCCGCCGACGCCTGAATAGAAGCGCGTGCCGATGCTGTCCGCGCAGACCTGCCCGGTCAGATCGACCTGGATGGCGGAGTTGATCGACACCATGCGGTCGTTCTGGGCGATATTAAACGGATCGTTGACGTACTCTGTTGGGTGAAGCTCGATGATTGGGTTGTCGTCGACGAACTTGTAGAGCCGCTGCGTGCCGAGCACAAACCCCGCGACGATCTTGCCAGGATGAAACGTCTTGCGCTCGTTGGTGATGACGCCGCGCTCCACCAGATCGACCACGCCATCGGAGAATAGCTCGGTGTGCACGCCAAGATGCTGGTGATTGACCAGGTTCTTCAGCACGGCGTTCGGGATGCCGCCGATGCCCATTTGCAGCGTCGCTCCGTCGGGGATCAGCGCTGCGAGGTGCTCGGCGATTGCTTCCTGCTCCGACGACGACCCGGCCATCTGGATTTCGGGCAGTGGATAATCGACCTCGACCACGAAGTCGATTTTCGAAACGTGGATGAAGCTGTCGCCGAGGGTACGCGGCATGTGCGGGTTCACTTCCGCGATGACCAGCTTCGCGCTCTCGGCGGCGGGCTTGGTGACGCCCACTTCGACGCCGTACGAGCAATAGCCGTTGCGATCCGGCGGCGACACCTGGATCAGCGCCACGTCGATCGGCAGGCGGCCCGACTTGAACAGCCGGGGAATCTCCGACAGAAAGACCGGCGTGAAATCCGCGCGCCCATCGTTGACGGCCTCGCGGACGTTGTCGCTGATGAACAGGGAGTTGACGCGCAGGTGCGGCGCCATTTCCGGCTTGACGTAGTCGGCGCTGCCGATCGTCAGCACCTGGATGACTTTCAGGTCTTCCAACTGCATGGCGCGCTCGCACAGGGCTTCTAACAGCACCTGCGGCACCGACGCGTTGCCGGTCATGAAGATGCGATTGCCAGATTTCAGAACGCGCAGCGCTTCCTGCGCGGTGACTTTCTTCGGTTCATACTGGTTCAGCCAGGACATATTCCCTCTGCCAGGTCGCTATACGGTAGGTGATGCGTGTTGCGTTTCGGCGATGGTTTCGGCAAGGCGACGGATGCCCTCGCGGATGCGGTCCTCGTCCATGCACGAGAAGTTGAGGCGCGCGGTGGGTGGCGCGTCGGGCCGCACGAAGAAGGTATCTCCCGGCACGAAGGCGACGTTTCGCTGCACCGCCGCCTCGAACAGCGCGCGGACGTTCGTGCCCTGCGGGAACTTCACCCACAGGAACAGACCGCCGTCGGGGTGAGTCCATTCCACCTCGGACGGCATGAACTGGTCGAGCGCGGCGAGCATGGCGTCACGCCGTTTGCGATAGACCGTGCGCAGGTTGGCGATGTGCTCGTCAAGGAAACCGTCTTTGGCGACCTCGTAGATCACCATCTGGTTGAACGTGCTGGTGTGCAGGTCTGTGCCCTGCTTGATCTGCACCAGCCGCGCAATGACGGGCTTCGGCGCGACGATCCACGCGATCCGCAGGCCAGGCGCAAGCGTCTTGGAGAACGTGCCAAGCTCGATCACGTTGCCGCTGTATGCGGTGTCGCCCAGGCCGAGCGCTTCGGCGTCGTGCGCCACGATGGGACGTAGCGGCTCGCCTTCGTAGCGTAGCTCGCCATACGGGTCGTCTTCCAGAATGGGCACGCCGTAGTGATGCGCGTGCTCCACCAGCTCGCGGCGTCGCTGGTCGCTGAGCGTGACGCCCGCTGGATTCTGGAAGTTCGGCAGGATGTACATAAACTTCGGCCCCTGGCGGAGCGCTTCGGGAAGCAAATCGGTGCGGATGCCGTCGCTGTCCAGCGGGACGCCCAGGTAGCTCGCCTGGTAGAGCGAGAACGCTTGGATCGCGCCGAGGTAGGTCGGCTCCTCGACCAGAACGAGGTCGCCGGGGTTGATCAGGAGCGCACCAATCAGGCTCAGCGCCTGCTGCGAGCCAGACGTGATCAGCACGTTGTCGGCATCGACGCAGACGCCCGTCTGGCACAGGCGCTCCGCGATCAGGGCGCGGAGCGGGGGATAGCCTTCGGTTGTGCTGTACTGCAGGGCGTGGTGGGCGGAGTCCTTCAGCACGCAGCCGCACGCTTCCTGGAAGCGCTCGACCGGGAAGTACTCCGCCGCGGGGAGTCCGCCCGCGAACGAGATGACTTCGGGACGCTGCGTTAGCTTCAGCAGTTCGCGGATCGTCGAGCTGGTGATCCCTTTCATGCGGAGCGCATAGCGCGAATCCCATATATAGCTCATAACTCTAGTTGTCCTTTTCTAGTTGTAAGATGTAAATGGTGCGGTGGTGCCTCCTGTACCACCTATCTTCACTATAGGGTGTTCAGGGGGCTTCCCAAAGTAGCAAAGGTTATCCGTTGG
>Ga0134094_1001995_pt1 | contig 18296 bp, 14 predicted proteins | sample 5_1taG_FD_94458 | JGI IMG/M metagenome (GOLD analysis project Ga0134094, IMG submission 94458) | Switchgrass degrading microbial communities from high solid loading bioreactors in New Hampshire, USA - 5_19_20_110_A1 metaG | ecosystem: Engineered > Bioreactor > Semi-continuous > Anaerobic >... | reverse complement strand
CTATAAAATGCTCGAGCCGCAGATGCTCTTCAACCTGGATGAAGACCCGCACGAACAGAACGATCTCAGCGCAGTGCGTCCCGACCTGGTAGATAAGGCAATGCGCATGCTGGGCGAATGGGAGTGCGAGCAAATGCTTACCAGCCAGACCAATGTCGACCCGATGATGACGGTGCTTCGGGAGGGCGGCTCGCACCATACCCGCGGCTGCCTGCCCGCCTACCTGGAACGTCTTCGTGCGACTGGCCGCGCCGCTCACGCAGAGCGGCTGGCCCGCCTGCACCCTGACGAAATTTGAGGATGGCTTTAAATCTACTGCTCTCTGGCGACGCAATGCTGGGCCGGGGAGTCAATGAAGTTCTGCTCGAAACCGGCCCTGAATACCCGCTCGGTCCGGTCGCGCCGCTCACGCGCGCTGCCGGGTTGTTCTTCACAAACCTCGAATGCGCCATCACTCCCAAAGACCGGGTATATTCCGGCCCTCCAAAGGCGTTCTACTTTCGCGCGGACCCAATCGCGGCTGACGCGCTGGCATATGCTGGCGTTCATCTGGTCTCGCTGGCAAACAACCATGCCCTTGACGCTGACCCGGAGGGCCTTTTAGACACGCTGTCAATCCTCGAGCAAAAGGGCATCCGATATGCAGGCGCAGGGCATGACCTGGAAGCGGCCTCTCGCCCTGCGCTGATCGAGCGTGGCGGAATGACCCTCGGCGTAGCTGCATACTGCGATCACCAGCCGGATTTCGCCGCCCGAGAAGACCGCCCTGGGATTCGCTACGTGGATCTAACCGATCCGCAAACCCTAGAGCGTCTATCTGTTGAAGTCTCTGTGATGGCGAGGCAGGTCGATCACCTCATTATCGCATTTCACTGGCAGCCAAACTGGGCAGCGCAGGTCACCCCGAATTATCGCTCGCTTGCCCGGCTGCTGGTATCGTCCGGCGCCCGCCTGATTTGGGGACACAGCCCGCATCATTTTCAGGGCGTCGAATGGTTTGGACAGTCGGCGGTGATCTATTCCAGCGGGGGCCTGGTCGATGATTACGCGCTCGAGCCAACCTATCGGAACGACCGCCAGCTGTTGTTTCAGGCAGATCTCGATAACGCAGGCGTTCAACGCATCGCCGCTTTCCCCATCGAATTGAAATACGCTCGCACCATTCCCGCCAGGCCAAATGCCCGAAGGTGGATTCGGCGCCGCTTCGGACAGGCGTGCGCCCAGGTGGGCAGCCGCGTTGAAGCCAGCGGAGACTGGCTCGAAGTTCTGCCCGGACTTCCTCTATAGAAGGAAGATCCTCCCTATTGCGGGTGAAACTCCCCGGAAAAAAACCGGCAATCAGCCGTTATGCTTTTAATGAACAGGCGCGCCTTGCAAGGCGTCTCTGTCGAGGAGGTATAAAGTGGCTGTTTGCGAAGTTTGTGGAAATGACTACGACAAAGCTTTTCAGGTCGTCATGCGGGGTGAGACGCACGTTTATGACAGTTTCGAATGCGCCATCTATGCCCTGGCGCCGGTGTGCGGAAACTGCGGCGTGAAAATTATCGGGCACGGCATGGAGGCGAATGGGCGCTTCTACTGCTGCGCACACTGCGCGAGCAAGGCAGGGGTTAGCGAATTGCAGGACCGCACCTGACGAATCGCCGCCGGGGAATATCCTCCCGGCGGCGCGCTGCGCAATTTACAACAGGCTAATCGCACAAAAACCGGATAAATGTCTCCAATTCAACGCCTGGGAAAAACCGGTCAATGCCGGTCTGATTCAGGACCCGGGTAATATCTTCACAGTAGTAGCGAACGCCCACCAGCTTCTGTTCCAGTTCTGCTAGATCTGCCTCTGCGAAGAAATCACCGTAAAACTTCACGCAGCGGATCACGCCCTGTTGAACATCAAGACGCGCATCGATCTCGCCGCCGGGGAAGCGCTCGCGCTTCTCAACATTGAAGTCCGGCGACTGCCCATACGTCCAATCCCAACTGCGGTAACGCTCATCAGCCAGTTTGCGGACCGCCGCCCAATCCGCCTCAGTCAGCGGGTAGGTTGGGATCTCTGAACTGCCCTCAAAATATGTCGCCAGTATATGATCGCGGAACGCTTCAATAGTCATCGGACGGCTGAGATACTCGGCGATGTTTGCCACACGGCTGCGGACTGACTTGATCCCTTTTGAAGTGATCTTGCTCTCCCTGACGTTGAGCGCCTCAGAGACGTGCGACAGGTCGCTGTTGAAGAGCAGCGTCCCGTGACTGACCATGCGCGGTTTTGAAACATACTGCGCATTTCCCGAAACCTTACGCCCGTCGACCAGAATATCGTTGCGCCCGCCCAGCTCGGCAGGCACGCCCAGGCTGTTCAAAGCGCGTACCACAGGTTCGGTAAACTTCCGGAAGTTCTGGAAATTTTCGCGCTGATAGTTGGTGATAAAGCTAAAATTCAGGTTCCCCAGGTCATGATAGACCGCTCCGCCGCCAGAAAGCCGCCGCACAACGTGGATGCCGTTTTGCTCTACGTAACTCTGGTTTATTTCTTCCAGCGTATTTTGGTGACGCCCGATGATGATGGAGGGCTCATTGATGTAGAACAATAGAATATCATCCTGTGAGGGAAGCTGGCGAAGCAGATACTCTTCAAGAGCCAGATTTACCGCCGGATCGTGTTCATTTAAATTATCAACAAATATCATAGTGGTCCGCCTGATCGATGTCTCTATACCCTTGATGCGCACAGCGAGTGCGAGGTCTATGACGAGGCTTAATTGTAAGCGAAAAATGCCATTTTTCACAACCCGGCAGCCCGTTATTCCTGGCGGTTTAATGCTTGCTTTATTATCTTAATTCTCTATAATATTTCTGGGGGAGAAAGAGACTGGTTCTACCGGCGTAGAAGTACTTGATAGGGCGGCTCATGAACAGAAAAATCTTGGCATATTTTGGCATTGGGTTGGTCAGCTTCTTCGCCATATTTGGATTGCTCGCATTCTTCCGCCACTACCTCGGCTTGCAGCAGCGCCTGCTGTCTGCGCAGGCAGAAGCCACCGCCGTCTCTGCAACGCTTGAAGCGATCGTCACGCCTGAAGTCTCTGCAACGCCTGATGCGACCGTTAACCCTGAAATGACCGCTGAGCCTTTCACCATTGCCTTCGTTTCAGACACAGAAACGTTGAACCGCTGGGACGATGTGCTGGAATTTATCGCCGGTGAGGGCGCGCAAATGATGCTCCATATGGGTGATTATGCAGAAGGAATCAATCCGGAGATCATGGAACCGGCTACACTGTACAACCTGATTAGTGAACCGGTGCTAAATGCAGACGGCAGCCCGACGGGCGAATTCAACTGCGACGGCCCACTGGAGGGAATCCGGTGTATCTTAGGGCCTGAATTCCCGGTTCTGGGGGCTGCAGTCGGGAAAGAACTGCCGCCCGAGTTAGAGGATTATTTCTTCACCCACCTCCAGCAGATTGAACAGCAAGGGGGCGTTTGGGGAGGTTGTATTCGCGACGGCGAGCCCGGAGAGCCAGGTGTGCGCATGGAAGGCTGCCAGTCAGGCGACGAATTTGAAACCGCGCGCGCCGCTGATTATTGGGTCCGCTGGAATGGCATCACCATGGTTTTTCAAAATATGATGGCGGATCCCACCTGGGTCCCAAGTGTCCTTGAGGAGGACCCCAATATCTGGAAGCTCTGCCTGTGGCATGGAAACCATACCGACTTCCAGACCGGCAGTAAGGGCGCCGGGTACGATGGACGCGATCACTCCTTGCCTTATGAAATGTACAAAAACTGCGCCGACCAGGGGGCGCTGATCATCAACGGGAACGAACATGTCTACAGCCGCACCTGCGTCATGGAAGATATTGGCAATACGAAAAATGGGCCGTTAGCAAATCCGAACCGCGTCAACCGCAAACCGGGCACAGCGCTTGAAAACCACGGCGCAATCTGCCCGAATGCCGGCAAGCCGAACGATGTTGCCGCGGACACGGTCGAAGAGCTTGAGATCGGCCCGGGAAAGTCAATGGTGCTGGTATCCGCAACGCCTGGCTACGCCTGGCGCCAGTATGTGCCGAGCATCGAAAGCCTCATTGAACAGGATACTTACCGCCACGATCAGGACGGCTGGTGGGCGACCATATTCGCAGCCAACCGCTACTGCCGCAATAACTGTACCCTGGGCGATCTCTCAGGCCAGAATCCAGACGCTTTCGTACCTGGAATGAACCCGCCCCAAAAAGTGTTAGAACCGCCTGACGCCCCCTGGGATCCGTTCTCGGACGGGCACGGCGTGCTGTTCATCACCTTCAACTATGAGGGAAATCCGTATAAAGCGCACGGGTACTTCAAGAAATTGTTCCCCGACCCGGATACCGGGCGGCAGATTGTGGACGAGTTCATCATCACCTACAATCCAGACTAAGCTTCTTAAAAGCAGAAGGCCGTCCGGCAAGATGCCAGGACGGCCTTCTGTTTGAGGGTTCTTCGGATGATGTTTTAATTCTTAAGAAACTGCTCTCGCCTTTGGAGCGACCGGGGGTGACTGTTCTTGGCTGGTTGAGGGGTAAAATCGGCAGCCAGATAGCGAATCTTCTTACGCGGCACCCGGTTTAACACAGCCCCCCAGATTTTCGCATCAGCCTGAATAAGGACCTGAATCGCCTTTTTAAGCTCTAACCGGCGGGTGATGGTTGAATCGACAACCAGAATCACCCCATCAACGCGGTTGGATAATACAACTGAGTCTGCTACAGGCAGAACAGGCATGCTGTCGAGGATAACCACATCTGCCATTTCAGAAAGCTCGCCCAACAGCTCAACCATTCTCTGTGAGCCGAGCAGTTCGGTCGGGTTCGGCGGGCGCGTCCCGCTGGTTAATACCTGCAGATTTTCCAGCGAAGTGACATGTAACACCCTGCTGAGATTCAACTGCGAGTGCGTCAACAGATCCGTCAGCCCAACATGGTTGCTTATCCTGAAGAGCCGGTGCTGTCTTGGCTTGCGAAGATCGGCATCCACCAAAATTGTCTTCAACCCGGCCTGCGCCATTGCCAGGCTCATGTTCGCAGCCGTCAGGCTCTTCCCTTCGCCCGCGCTGCCGCTAGTGATCATCAATGTTTTACTCGGGCGGGTCACCGACAGAAATTGAACATTACTACGGATCATCCGGAAAGCTTCCTGTGCAGTCGAGAAGGGATTTTGAGAGGTGATCAGCTTATCAAGTTCCAGCTTTTTATCCATCTGATGGACCACACCCAGCGGTATTAGCTGGGCTTCCTGTTCCAGCTCCTCCTCAGTCTTGATCGTGTCGTCCAGATAATGCAGCAAGTATACAATCGCAAACCCCAGCAGCAGGCCCACCACGCTTGCGATGATAACATTCATCCTCACATCCGGCCAGACGGGTTTGATCGATGCCTGTGCAGGTTCAATCACGGCGACATAGTTTGACACTTCGCCCTTATTGTCCACCGTAAGCAGCCGGGAATAGTTGCTCTCCCATACGCCGACCATTGCTTCCAGCCTGTCGATCTCGAGTTCAATTGCCTGCCGTTCTGATTCCAGGCCTGCGTTTAAATACAAGACCTCTTTTTGATCGATCTCTGCCTGTCGGGCAATGATTTTCTCTTTCAAACGCTTAAGCCGGTCCTGGATGAACGCCTGGGTTTCATCCTTCTCGCGGGTGCTGTCGAGAGTCGGCGTAAACAAAATAAACTGGCGAACGATCTCGTCAGCAATCCTGCGCGCTACTTCCGGCGATCTATCCTTTACGGTGATCTCAATCAATTGTGTTGTTGGAACAAGATAGACGGTCGTTCGCATGCGCAGGTCGTGCCAGCTTTCATTAAGCCCCAGCTCATTGATGACTGCCTGCATAATGGGCTGCTTACGGATCACCAGCGCATATGTCTGGGCCAACTGGCGGCTGGTATCCAGATCCTGAGTGGTCGGGTCGGTCACGTGCAACGATTGTCCAACGATCACTGTAGCCGTCGCCTCATACACTTCTTCCATCTGGATGGAATATAAATAACTGGCCGCAGCCGATGCAGCGCAGAAAAAGATAACCAGCCACCACCAGGACAGCAGCGACATGAGGTACTTCCGAAGTTCACCTTGGTTGTTCATTTTTTTACTCCGACTCTATGGAATCCAATCCAGTCTTGGGATTAACTGCTATGCGCACATCACCTGACAACGGGAGAAGCGGCGACTGCCGATCTTTCTCCCACGCCGCAGCCGGGGCGCGAGCAGCGCCAGCTTCGCTCGTTATCGCGGCCTCACCAGCTGGATATGCAGCACCCCTGGCCGCAGGATGATATTCGGGAACGATCTTTTGCATCATCCTGATCAAAGCCTTCGGCTGCAAGTACGGGGCTTTTTCAATCAGCTGATTGACAGCTTCTTCAAATGCCTGTAGATCAGGAATGAATTGGGGCGATGAGATTAAAATGCGGTCATATTCGCTGCGGTGAAATGCTTCACCGGGTGAAAAGAGTTCTTCTCGCAGTTTCTCTCCCTCACGAATTCCGCTGAATACGATTTTGATATCTCTACCGGGCTGAAGCCCCGAGAGACGGATCAGGTCATTGGCCATATCCAAAATACGGACCGGATTGCCCATATCAAGCAAGAAAATTTCACCGCCCTGGCTCATTGTGCTGGTGTGCAAAACCAACTGGACCGCTTCTGGGATCGTCATGAAATAGCGGTACATGTCGGGGTGCGTAACCGTCACCGGCCCGCCAGCGGCAATCTGCCGTTGAAAGGTAGGGAGAACACTTCCCCGGCTGCCAAGAACATTCCCGCAGCGTACAGCAGAATATTTGCGACCGCTCTTCTGCGCCGCGGCAATCGTCAGCAGTTCGGCAATCCGTTTTGTAGCGCCCATCACGCTGACCGGGTTAATCGCCTTGTCAGTCGACATCAACACAAACCGCTCGACGCCGTTTCTCATCGCGGCCTCGAGTACATTGCGGGTGCCCAGTATGTTGTTCAGTACAGCTTCGGTCGCATTGGCCTCCATATAATGGATATGTTTATGGGCTGCCATATGAAAAATAATTTGCGGGCGATATTTTTTCACCGCCCAATGGATGCCTTCAGCATGGCGAACATCGGCAATGACCTGGTGCGTTACCAGATCTGGATAGCGCAGCTTCAGATCAAGATTGATTTCATAGATGCTGTTTTCACCGTGGCCCAACAGTATCAATTCCGCCGGGTGATATCTGGCAATCTGTCGGCACAGCTCGCTGCCGATTGATCCGCCCGCGCCGGTTACCAGGATTCGCGCGCCGCGTAAAACCGGCGTGATTTGGGCCAGATCCACCTTAACCGGCTCCCGCTTTAACAGGCGGTGAATGTCGATCTTCGGAAGCGGGCTGATCGTCTTATGCCCTGCCAGAATTTGATAGACTCCAGGCAGGATGTCGACGGCGACGCCCGTTTTGCGACACAGATTGGTGATCTCATTCTGCCGGGGAAGGGACACCGAGGGAAGCGCGATCAGGATGCGCTTGATATCAAGCAAGTCGACCACGCTGGGAATGTCGTCACTGGTGCCCACGACAGGCAAGCCGTAAACATATTTACCGACCTTGATTGGGTCGTCGTCGACAAAGGCAACCGGCTCCAATTGCAAGTGCGAGTTCGCCCAGATCTCTCTAACCGCCATCATCCCGGTCTCGCCCGCTCCGACAATCAACACACCTTGCCCACCCCGCCTGGCCCGGTTTTTCTGATGCCAGTTATAGAACCCGCGCATACTGAAGCGCAGCCCGCCCACCAGAATAGCGGTGATCATCCCATCAATCAGCGGCACGCTCCGCGAAACAGCCAGCCCGTATGGGTGCAAAAAGGGATGGCTCGCGAAACCAAACCAGGTTAATAGAAACGCTGCCTGCCCAACGGCCACCATCAGCCGCGAAACGTCTGAAACGCTGGCGTAAGGCCAGTAGCGACCGTAAAGGCCAAGCAAATAAAACAGGCTAATCTTTGTGAATATCGCCAGCGCGGTGTAAAGACCAAGGGCCGGTAATGCCTGCGGTATCCATTCAATGCCTTCCTCGCGCAAGATCAGGGCGATGCACGGGGTAAGTGACAGAATCAGCAGGTCAAGAGCCAGAAAGTGGCGGTTTCTCAGCTTAAATACTGCCTGAAAGCGATCAGCGGTCATCCACAGGGCAACCTTTGAGCGCAGCCGCTGCCCGAGATGCCAGCCCCTCGGCCGTTGAAACTGGGGTAAGACCTGTTCCTCATCGACCTCTCCCACGATCTTTGAATCCCTCTCGGTAACGGCCTGCCGCCTGCCGGGTGGTTTGCGGTTTCCAAACCCTCGAAGGCGGCTGCGAACAGATGAAGCCCAACTGATCAGTTCTACCATCAGCAAAAAGAGACTCATAAACGGCAGAACAGCCACAAGAATAATCACATCGCCCAGGCGCACTTCGCGCGGCGGGGCGCCCGTTTTTATCTGGGAATTTCGGTCCTTGCTTAATTCAGCCATCTCATTCCCTTTCTTACGCCCTGCTTACCACGCGCTTTGACCCGGCTGCCATTTCAGCCAATATGCGCAGCAGCTGCCGGCACACATAGTCGACCTGTTCTTCCTTCATTACGCTGGAGAAAGGCAGCGCCAGTGAGTGATTGCCGAGATACTCGGCCGTTGGAAAATCACCGGGCTTGTAGCCAAAGCGCTCCCGGTAAAACGGCTGGAGATGGATGGGCGAGAAGTAAGGACGGCTGGGAATGCCCACAGTCTTCAGCCTCCGAATCAGTCCATCGCGGTCGATCTGCGGGCTAACCCTCACCACGTAAACAAACCAGGACATCCGTGTGGTCGTGGGAACAACCGTGGGGATTTTGATCAGTTCGTTTGATCTCAGCCGCAGGTTATACCATTCGGCAACCTGCGCCCTACGCGCGATCAATTCTTCAATTCTCTTCAGTTGAGCCAGGCCCAGGGCCGCGCTCATCTCATCCATGCGATAGTTGTAGCCCAAACGGACATGATTCAACCAGGCGTTGAACTCGTCCCTGCCCTGGTTGCGCAGCGAGCGGAAAAGCGCCGCCCAGGTATCGTTGTCTGTGACCAGCATGCCGCCCTCGCCAGTTGTCATCTGTTTATTCGGGTAAAAGGCAAATACGGCAGCCTTCCCGAACGAACCAGCTTTGCGGCCTTTGTACATCGAACCGGTGGCTTCGCAGGCGTCTTCAATGATGGTCAGGTCATAAGCCTCAGCCAATGCGAGGATCGGATCCATATCAACAGGCTGGCCAAACGTGTGCACCGGTAGAATCGCCTTCAGAGGAGCCTTACCTGCCAGCCGCGCCCGCCCACGGAGCTTCGGCGGCAAAAAATACTTCGCTCCCGGCAAATCATGAACGATCTGCTCCACAGCCTCTGCTGTCCGGTCGGGGTCGATGTTCCCCGTTCTTAAATCCACATCGACAAAAATCGGAACAGCTCGCTCATACAGGATGCAGTTTGCAGATGCGATAAACGAAAAAGGCGTTGTTATCACATAATCGCCCTCGCCGATCCCGCTCGCAATGATTGCCAGATGAAGCCCGCTGGTCCCAGAGTTCACACCCACGCCGTGTTTCATCCGGATATACGAAGCAAATGCCTTTTCAAACGCCGGAAGTTTACTCCCCATACTCAGGTTCGGTGAAGTCAGCACCTCATAGACCGATCGCATTTCTACGGCGGTGATATCTGGCGAAGACATCGGCACATCCTGCAGCTGCAGAGGCGAGACCGCAGCAGACGGAAGGGTTTCAGAAACGGGGTTCTCGTGAGTCATCAATACACTCCTTTGTCGCCATGTGAACCGTCATGCGCTGATCAGGCATGGGATGGCGTAACCCGGTACAGCGGGAAAAAGCCCCTGACCGGAAGCGGTTCAGCGTAATAATCCTCCCAGGCGCGGCACAACTGCTGGTATTCGTGCGCCAGATGGATCGAACGGTAAACGTGGAAATCAGCTTTGAGGGGTGAGAAACTTGACTTAAACCGGAAAATACCGTCATCAGGCCTGTAACCGCCGCCCAGAATCAGGCGCTTCTTGCCATGCGCCTGTCCCCAACGGATGGCTTCGTAAATCACCTGATTGGTAGGCCTGACCTGCTGGTAGGCGTGGTCTGCCCCACCCAGATAGGAGTACATATTCTCATCGTCATACAAATACAGCGTTCCGGCGACAATCCTGTCTTGATATTCAGCCAGCAGAATGAGCGCATTGTCAGGCAAATTTTCGAGCAGATCAGCGAAGTAAGCGCGAGGAAAGTAATAACTCTTGGAAGCCTGGTTGCGGTCCATGGTGCCGGTATAGATGCTGTGAAACGCATCCAGGTCTGCCTCGCAGGCGGCTTGAAAAATGCGCACATTCTCGCGTTGAGCACGGCGAATGTTCTTGCGGCAGGCATACGTAAATGATTCTTCCCACATCTGTTCAAGGGGCATGGTCAGGTCGATATAAACGATCTGCCGGTCAAACGCCACCCTCGCCGGGTCGAGCAGCGCCTGCCAGCCCGCCCACGGATGCAGGTGAGCGAACTCCGCGATGATCTGTGCTTCTTCGCAAAACTGAGAGAACGCCTGTCGAAAACCGGCGGCTGCCCGTGGGGAAACCTGCCGCAGAGGGATCGGGCCGGTGTACTCCGGCGTCTTTGTATCCCATGCCTGGATCTGCTGCTGAAGGTAAGGCAGTTGATCCACCCCTCTCAGGAAGAAGGGATAAGCGACAAGCGCCTCTTCTTCCTCCGTAAAGACGAACAGGCGGGCGCTCAGGCCCTGGTGATGCTGGACGATGGAACAGAATTCCACGCTCCCAAATACATACCGCGAGGCCGGGAGAACCGAACGCCATAAATCCGGCTGCCCGGTATTGATCAACCGGGTGGAAACACTCGCTTTTGCCGCCAGGACCATATTACACCTCCCTCAGTCCAGGTACCCGCTCATCCGAAGTGACTTGCCCAGGGGGATAAATGCTCGATTATCCAGGGGTTTCCCTGAAAAAATTAATAGATGCCGTGACGGATCAATGTGGCACAGCGCCGATTCAACTACAGCCGGAAGCAGCCCGATTGTCTTGAAATAGCTGCTGCCAATGCGCCCGATCACCCAGTCTCTGCCCTCCCAATGGAGTTGAAACTGCGAGAATCCATAAACCGCCTGCCATGCTTCCGCCTGGTCCCACCCTGAAAGTTGGGGACTGCGCTCTCCTTCCTCCAGTTCGCGGGATGAGGATAGGACCTTCTCATAACGCCAGACAGCCGCGACGGTCGTTAAGCCCTTCCGCTGATACCAGTCAACGGCAGATCGATTGCTGCTTTCTACGTCCAGCGTGACCTGCCTGAACTTCCGTCCCCTCGCTGATTCGACAAATTCATGCCACAGCCGGCTTCCCACTCCCTGTCCCTGGTAAGCGTCGTGGACGGCGATGTTGTTCAAATGCCAGGAATCGGCCAGCGCGCGAAAGTGGGCATAGCCGATCAGCTCTTTCTGTTTCCACGCGCCGATCAAGACATGCTCTCGTTGCAGCCGCGGAAAGGCAACCAGGCTGGCAAGATAGCGGTCAATCCCTTTACAGGCATAAATCGTACGCGCCACCTGCTCTGGTGGAAAAACCGCCCGGTGCAGGCGAATCACCTGGGAAAATTGATGGGGCTGTATATGCTGCAGCACAATTTCTGCGCTGCGGGTTTTTTGAGAGACAATCATGGTGCAGTCTCTGGGCCGCTGATCGATTGAGCGCTTTGCCGGTCCTTCCGTTCTTCGTCAAGGTCAGGCATCTGCAGATTGGGGACGACCTGAACATCCTTGCCTCTGACGACCTGCGCCAGTGTGGTCCACAGAATCTTCAAATCCAACCAGAGGCTCTGGTGATCGACATACCAGGCATCCATCTGCAGCCGTTCATCCCACGACAGGTTATTGCGCCCGTGAATTTGCGCCCACCCGGTGATGCCCGGCCGGACGTTAAAGCGTTTTCGCTCCTCATCGGTGAAAAATGGGAGGTAACGCGCCAGCAGCGGTCTTGGTCCAACCAGGCTCATCTCGCCGCGGAGGACATTCCACAGCCCTGGAATTTCATCCAGGCTGGTTTTGCGCAGGAAACGGCCGATGGGAGTAATGCGCTGCGCGTCCGGGAGCAGCCGGCCCTGCGCATCGCGGCTGCGAGTCATCGTCCGGAACTTGAGCAGTGTAAAAATTTTCTCAGACCGCCCGGGGCGCGGCTGGCGAAACAGCACCGGCGGCCCCATATCGACGCGGATGAGAATCCATATAACCGCAGAGAGAACGATCACAACCGGCGCTGCAAGGAACAGCACCGCGAGATCGAGAATACGCTTTCCGGTTTGCCGGTAAAAATCCGTGCTAAATGCGTTCATGGACATGTTACATGGTCCTTAGCTGTCGCTCGATTGTCCCCTTGACAGCCAAAGCAGCGTGACGCTTAACCCCAGAATCATCCAGAAGTTTTTGTTCAAATGGGTATTCAGCACCCATCCATACAGCATTTGCAATACAAGCACGTAGTAGACTGCCCTGACCAGGTGATAGCGGTCGTGGTCGTTATCTTCACTTAATTGACGGCTAGCTGCGGACAGATTACGAGCCGTGATGATCAAAATGAGCAGGAATATGCCGATCCCCACAAGCCCCAATTCGGTCACAATACCGATATAACTGCTGTGCGGGCTGCGCGGACTTCCGAAAATATCCGGCATTCCCCGGACTTCAAACTGTTCAGTCAGAAATTGCTGCCCAAAGCTGTTAAATCCAATCCCCAGCAAGGGTGAATCTTTGAACATTGCATAACCAACTTTCCAATGGTATATGCGCGCGTCATCTGCATAGCGATCGCTCGATGACGGGTCTAGCAAGCTTTCAATGAGCTGCGTAATGACCTCCATGCGCTCACCGATTCGCTCTAGCGGAACCGCAACAACAGCCGCCACAGTCATTATGACGAGGAGAACAATCATGATGCCTCTGGTGGAGCGGCTTCGGAATAACAGCCAGGCCTGGAGTGCTAAGACGAACGCGAGCAAGAGAAAGCTGGCGCGTGAAAACGTGACTATCACCCCCACGATTCCCAGGGGGATATAGAGCAGGCTTGCAATCGTCCAGAACCCTTTATGGTTCGACCGGATCAGGTAAAACGCGAACGGCATGATGGATACGAGACTGGATGCGGTAAAGTTAATGCCGCCTGAAACGCCGTCACCAGCCCGAGGAACTCCTTGAATAAAATACTGGTACATCGTTGCAAGGGCGGCAATCATACCGCCCAGAACCAGGAGGCGGGCAGCCCAAACGACATGATCCCAGGTTTTAATGGTGTCGATGATGATAATTGTCAGAAATACGAGCTGCACCTGCGTGATCAGGCCCAAAACCGTCGCGCTGCGGTCATAGGTCCAGATCATTGAAATGGTCGCCCATCCCAGAAATACCAGGCTGCCGAGGATCAGCGGCGTTTTCAGGATCTCCCCCCAGGATTCCCGGCGAAGAACCTTACGCACCAACCAGAAGGCGAACACCACCATGCCCAGCAGGCGCGTCCCGGTTGCGCTGCCAATCCCCGGAATCAGGTCCTCGATCGGCAGGGTAAGCAGGACTGCGCTTACTCCCAGGTCAATCCGATAGAACAGCAGTGCGCCGATGAGCGGGCCACCAAGAAAAGCGAGCATCACAGGCCCGAAACGGGCAACTGCCAGCCCCAGCAGGACCGCTGCAGCCAGGCCCGCCAGAGTCATCCAGATTGTCCGAAAACGCCGGGAAGAAATGAGAAGTTCCAATTTAGCCCTCGACCTCAGTCGCGCCACCTTGCATAGCAAACGCCGGGTATCCCATATCCGGCGTACGCGCCGGCGCAGGCACGGGATACCCGCGTGCTTCTAGCAAGCGGGCATACTCATCTTTTACAATCTGAAAGACGCGCCGCTCGTCAAAGCGCTCCAGAGCTATTCGCCGCCCACCTTCCCCCAGCCGGCGGGCCAATTCCCGATCTTGCAGAATCGCCAGGACAGCCTGCGCCAGGGCTGGAATATCCCCGAACGGCACGATCAGGCCGTTTCGGCCATGTTCAACGGCCTCGCGGCAGCCTCGAACGTCGGTGACGACCGACGGAATTCTCATTAAAGAAGCCTCCATGGGGGTGCGCGGAAAGCCCTCGCGGTGCGAAGGGAGCACAAGCACGTTCATCAGCGCGTACATCTGGGGCATATCATCACGCCGTCCGGTGAAGATGCAGGCATGTTCCAGCCCATAATTGCGGGCAATCCCCGGCGTGATCGCATCCTCTTTATCGGGATCAGGCGGGCCGACGAACAGAAAACGGACATTGGGAATTTGCTTCACAATCTCTCGCCCGGCTTCCAGCAGCTCCAGGACACCCTTCTCGGCGACCAGCCGTCCGACAAACCCAACTACCGGCGCGCCGGCGTCAATCCCCAGCTCCCTGCGCTTTTCTTGCAAAATGCGTTCATCGACCGGAGCCTGTTCAAATGCCTGAATATCAAAACCGTTGCCCAGGTGCTTTATTTTCTCCGGCGAGCAGATCTTCTCCCGGATGGCCGTCTGAATATCTTCCTGATTTTGAGAAAAAATGGTGTCAGAGCAAAGCGCCGCCAGCGTCTCCAGCGCGATGTAAAACCGCCGCCAGAAGACCGGCATCCGGTCGTGGAAGTAGAACCCATGGACCGTGTTGATCACGATCGGCGTCCCGGCCAATCTCGCCGCGATCTGCCCCAGCAGGCCGGCTTTGGGCGTGTGCGTGTGGACAATCGTGAAGCGCTCCCGCCGGATGATGTGGTAGAGCTGCCACAGCGCTTTCAGGTCAGCCAGAGGCGTGAAACTTCGAGTCATATCCGCAGGGAAATAAGGTATCCCGGCCTGGAGTACCGCCGCAATTTCAGGCCCAGGCGCAGATATTCCGCTGACATGGTAACCGGCCTGCCGGATGCTAAGCATCTGGTTCAAAAGCATGTAACGCAGCGAAATATCCACCGTGCTGATATGAGCTACTTTAACCGGTCCGCGTGCCTTCATCACAGCCACTTCCTTCTTCGCTTCAGCGCATCGACAACCGTCAGGCCGCCGACCCGGTTCAGCGTGTGAGTCGCCAGCAGACCCTTTTCCCAATTGGGCAGAAGGCGCGAGACCTCGCGCTCTTCAAAGCAGTTGGGGTCGAGACGTACAATTTCATTCAAGACGACCGCGTGTCCATAGGTCTGCGAGCAGTCTTGCGACGGCCTGTACCATGCTCCATTCCATTTAAACAACCTGCCCGCCGGGCGGGCGGAGCGCGCATCAGACTTTACAGGGTTACCGCGATGCGCGCTCCAGGGTCCCAGCGGTGATTTTGCATAAAACACATACAGTTCATCGTTTTTCGAAGCGCCTTCCTCAGCAATGTTGGTGAACATCCACCAGACGCCGTCAATCTCAACTAGTGTTGTGTCCACGGCATTAACGCCTTGCATAATGACTCGCTCAAACTGCCACTGATCCGGAAATCTTGTGCAGCGGTAAAGCTCGATGGTCTTCTGCTCAGCGGTCTCAGGGATCATGAAATAGTGGCCCTGCCATTCAAACACAAAGGGATAGGAGAGATGGTAATCGCGCTCCAGCACCGTCACCGGGGGCTGCCAGTTTCCATTCTGGTCCATCTCGATGACGGCGATAGTGCCTTTCTTTTTTGCGTACATATATTCTTCAATAAAGATGTAATAGCGCTCATCCCGCTTGATTGGGAAGGGATCTGCCCAAAACCGGTCTTTCGGCGGCGTCAGGCGCGTAAAGCGGTACAGTGATGGGGATGAATGAGCTGACATTCCGACCTGAAACGCCAGAAACCATTGGTAGATGCCGGTGACGTATGCGATTTTTGCCGCGGTATACCGGCGCGCCAGCCGCCACAGCAGCCGCACCATTTCAGCGTTGCGGGGCTGCGTATATAACCGGTGGCTGTACGGTTGGTAGTGACCATTCGAGCATTCGCGCGCCAGCGCTTGCGGGCCGTTCTCGTATAGGTCTTTCAACTTGCGCATGACAAAGGCAGATGACTTCCAGTAGTACGCGTTCTTATTGAGAATGACCGAGTAAGGTTCTGTCGCAGCATAAGAACGGTAAATCACCTCACCGCCATCCAGCTTTTCCGAGAGAATTTGCAGGATTGAGCCGGTCACAGGGCTGCCTTCCATCACCTCCCAAAAGCCCGGCAGGCCGCCGCGGTTGACCAGATTATCGCCGTGATGGTAAGACCAGACGCCGAACCGGGCAATCTTCAAAAAACCACCGCGCAGAATGCGAAAACCAAAGCGAAGCGCCACATCCAGCCCGGCTGACCGGATCGCCTCAGCATCATCCGGTTCGAGATAATCAGAGAACTTCTTCTGAACCGGTTTCACAATCAACGTCGGGCAGTCTATAAGCAGGCTGCGCGTGTCAACCAGCTCAAAGGCATCTGGCTTTGGGCGAAACAGGCGCCGGTCGATCTTATGGTAGAGCAGATAGACCAGATCCCCGCGATGATCGATCACCTTCTGAAGCAATCCCGGCTGCCTTGCGCCTTCTTGATCCACAACATGGCCATTCAAGACCACCAGCGCGACCCTGGCGATCATTGAATTCTGAATATCAGCGATGATGCGGTAGACCCAGCGCGGCTGGATATAAGAATCGAGCAGAATACCTATACGAAGGGGACGCTGCATCGGGATCATTCCTGTTCGTAAAATTTTGCAGCCGGCATAAAAAGCAGGCTATATGTATTGTTCATATACGTGCAGGAGTTTTTCGATTGACCGCTCGGGTGTATATCGTTCTGCAAACACCCGGCGGGCATTTTCGCCCAGATTCTCTCGCAGGTTTTTATCAGCCAGCAGGTAAGTCATCGCATCAGCAAGCGCGGTGGGGTCTCCGGCAGGCGCGAGCCACCCGCTGACAGCATGTTCAATCGCTTCGGGAACGCCCCCAACGCCCGTCGCCAGGACGGCTTTCCCGGCAGCCATAGCCTCCAGCAGGAACATCGGCAGCCCCTCCCAGAGAGATGGAAGGACAACCAGATCCGCCAGCATCAGGAGGTTGGGAATATCGCCGCGGTTGCCCAGAAAAGTCACCCGGACCGGGGCCGGCAGCGCCGCCGCGCGGTGTTCCAACTGCGCGCGGAGCGGGCCTTCTCCGGCGAGGATTAGATGCAGCGGCTGGGCTGCAGCTCGCGCAAGCAGGCTCGCCGCCTCGATCAAAATATCTGCGCCCTTTTGGGGGACCAACCGGCCCGCAAAGAGCACAACCTGCTCTCCAGGCGCAATATCCAATTCACGGCGCAGCAGTTCAATTTCGTCACTACCGATCATGAACTGAGTCTCGTTGACGGTGTTCGGAACTACCTGCACCTTCCGGCTCAATTCTGGCAGCCACCTGCACAGCGCATCGCGCACACCGCCACTGACCGGCAAAATCTGCTTGCAGCGGCTGTAGAGAAAGCGGTCAATGGGTTTCATGGCGGCATAGCGCCTGCGCCGGTTGTACACGCTGTGCTCAGAGTATAGATAAGCCGGGCGCGGGTATAGATACGAAACAAAAGCCATGTAAAACAACGCCGGAAAAAGATGCGCGTGAACGATCTGGTAACTGCCCTCACGGATCACCTGCGCCAGCGACAGCGCAAGCCGGGGATCATATTTTCGCCGCAGCCGGTACTGCGCAATCCCTGCATCATGATTGAGGTTGTGGATTCGCACCCCCTCTGCCTTGAGACGCGCAGCAAACGGCCCGCCGGTGTACAGCGTGCACACTTCCACGCAGTGCCCCAACCGTAGCAGATAACCCGCCCACTGGCTGACCAGCGACTCTGCGCCCCCAATCAGCAGGCTGGGAAGAACATAAAGAATACGCATCGGGCAACCCTAATAAGACCGGGCCTGTCTGCCAATCCCCGGAACAAGCACCCGGCGCAGGCGTTTAAAAAATTCATAATTGCGCCGGAAAAGCGGTGTGACCATCCACCGGAACAACACCCTGCCGTACTCGCGATACAGGCTGACGCGCCGCATCGTGTAGCGGCTGTGCGGGATTCCCACGCGCGGAGGGGTGACAACGGCGCAGGAGTATCCCGCAACGGCCACCATCCCAACCACATCTGGATTGAGGTCCCCGCGCGGGTAGCAAAAACTGGCGACCTCATCCCCCAATTTCTGCTGCAGCACGGCGCGCGAATCATAGATTTCTCTCCAGCACTCTTCGCGCGGCAGCTCAGTCAGCGCCCTGGGGTGGCTGCATG
>Ga0134094_1001989_pt1 | contig 18339 bp, 19 predicted proteins | sample 5_1taG_FD_94458 | JGI IMG/M metagenome (GOLD analysis project Ga0134094, IMG submission 94458) | Switchgrass degrading microbial communities from high solid loading bioreactors in New Hampshire, USA - 5_19_20_110_A1 metaG | ecosystem: Engineered > Bioreactor > Semi-continuous > Anaerobic >... | reverse complement strand
TAAGGGAAGATTTAGGTTTTGAAGGCCTTGTAATCACGGATGATTTAACTATGGGCGCTGTTTTAGATAATTATGATATCCGGGAAGCGGCAGTGCAGGCCATAATAGCCGGTAGTGATATTGTACTGGTATGCCATGATTTCCAAAAAGAAGAGGCAGTTTTGCAAGCCCTAAGACAAGCAGTGGAAAACGGGGATATTTCTCTTAAACGGATTGAACAGAGTGTGTATAAAATTTTAAAGTTAAAACAAAAATACAATCTCACTGATGAGATTGTTTCTGCCGTTGATTATCGTCTCTTTAACCAAAAACTTGAAACCTTGTACAGGGATTATCCTGGCTTGTCTTATCTTCTTGAACAATAAACCGTTAACAGATTATGGAAAACTTATTGCATCAGAATTATAAATTTTAGGCCGTCTGAAAATACTAGAAAGGGCTGTTGATCAAGTAACTACAAAATATTATTAAGTGAGGTCGGTATATTATGAAAAAAAGGAAACAGGTTTTGATTTTTATTATGTTAAGCATATCCTTATGTTTGTTAGGTTGTTCTCCCGGAAATACAGGGAAGAATACCGGAGAGGATATTGAGAAAGGAATAAAAGATGGCATAGAAGAAATTGAAGAACATTTAAATGATACTATTGTTGATAAACCAAGCTTGGCCGGAATTAAATTAGGAGACAGCAAGGAAACTGTAGAACAAAAACTTGGCAGCAAATACCGAGAAAAGGCTTATGAGGAAGCAGGCCATTTCCCGGAACAATTCTATACATGGGAGTATGATAATGGCACTATAGTCTATATTGGAAAGGATACCGGTAAAGTACTGGAGATCCGTTCTACCGGACAAGGAGTGGGTACTAATCTAAACGTTAAAGTCGGAGATAGCTCCCAGAAAGTTTTTGAGGTCTATCGTGATAAATACACAGAACCGGAAAGTATTCATGGCGGTAAACTGATAGGTGTCTTTAAGGTGGAAGATGGTGCGGCGCTGATATTTGACTTTAATATTGAAGACGGTATTGCCAATCCAGAGGATATTAGAACCGATGACCGAGTAGAAAGGATTATCCTAACCTATCCGTCTCATATAGATGAAAGTTTTTAATTGCTCTTTATTCGGCTCTTTCCCTATTGGAAGCATTACCTTCCCAGTAGGGATTTTCTGTATTCTCGGCCGACTTAGTCCTTTGCCTGTCTGGATCAACCTTAAGCCAAGGTAAATAGTCCCGGCTGATATTCATCATGCTTCTGCTTCTATCTCTTTTATTATTTAATTCCAGCATTTTGTGGTAAAGAATACTATGCCTCATTTCGTTGTTATATATTTCCATAACGGCAATATCTACAAAATTATCGTTGGCATAAAGAAAATTATTCCAAGAACGGTTTATTTGGTCTATTAACCGGCGCAATTCTGCTTTTAAGGTTTCGGTCTCCGAAGGCACTTTTTGTTCCGGGCCGCTGTGGAAAAATTTATTGAGTTTTTCCTTCATCCCTGTACCGGAATTACCCATACCGACACCCCTTTTTTAGCTTATCGTTAATAAGTAGTCCCTAAAATCGATTTTTATGACAAGCATTTAATCGCTAATGGACAATTTTTATAATTTATTCCGGTTAAAGGTTAGAAAGGATTAATGCTATTTGGAATCGGCATAAAAAAAACGTTCCGGCAGGAACGTTTTTCTTCATAATATCTAAAATGAACTATTGCCTTCAGCAATGACTTTTAAATCAAAATATTAAGGCAACCGATCAGAAAGCCGAGTAATGCTCCCAGATTGATAATAGCCCTTAATTCGTTTCTCATCACGGAAAGTACCAGTTTTTCGATTTCCAATGCATTCATGGCATTGATCTTTTGTTCAATAACGCCAGCAATGTCAAGGTGTTTAATAAACTCCGTCGCTTTGGTCCCAATGAATTGGGTGTACATTTTGTCCGCTAAGTAGTGCACTCTGTCTCGTTCCAAACCGATATCCGTCAGGATTTCACCTATTGGTCGGTTTTCAAATTTTTCCAGCTCCTGATTAATAATGGGTCTAAGGATCTCATTCCCGTTTTCCAAAAGATAAGCTTCAAACATGGCTCCCAACGTGGTAGTCAATGAATCTATCAGCCTGTCGTTGGCCATAAGGGATAGCATTGTACCTTCAACTTTTTGCTTAATAAGCCGCTTGCTTTCCTCGGCGATAATTTTGCCCAGGTCCAATTTGGCTATACCGGTGATGATTTTTTGGTTAATTGCATTTTTCAGATATGCTTTGCCATAAAGATAATCCTCTTCGGAAAAACATTCAGCCAGCAAGGTTTTAAAAGTATGCCCTTTTTTTGCGGAAAGAAGATCAGTAAGTTTGTTAACTACCATCTCTTTCAGGCCCTTGTCCAACAGCATTTTTTCAATGTCTTCAGAGGTCAAGAGATTATTGCCAACTGTTGTTCCGATAGCTCTGGCCAGCTGACTTTTTCTTTTGGGAATAATTCCCGGGGTGAACGGCAGTCTGAATCTTCCGATTTTTAGCGGGTGCAAGGGGCGAAAAAGCATCCTAACTGCCAGGTAGTTCGTAGCATAGCCAATCAAAGATCCGATGAGAGGTCCGGCCAAAAGATTAAGTATATTCATTTATGTTCTCCATTCCAGATTATAGGCTTTTTAGTAGTATCTATTTCCGTCTTAAACGAATTTATTTTATTATATTCGAGTTATTTCCTCAAGATAAGAAGGCCGAATTTTTGCTTCACCTTGATTTCTGTCAATGTTTTCATAAAGCCAGCAATTCGGTAATTTTACGCTTGTAATTAAGGAAGGATTCCGACACCAAGAACTCGCCGGCGCGGGGACGAGGCTGATCAATTGTTATTTCCGCTGTTATTTCTCCAGGCGGTCCGGTCATGATATAGATCCTGTCGGAGAGCAAAATAGCCTCATCGATATCATGGGTAATGAACAAAGCAGCCATATTGATGCGTTCCATAAGCGCCAAATACCAACGGTGCATAGCTCTTTTGGTGATAGCGTCCAAGGCTGAAAATGGTTCATCGAAGAGAGCGATATCCTTGGAAAACAGATAAGTGCGTAGAAGTGCGGCGCGTTGGCGCATTCCTCCCGACAATTGGGAGGGATATTTATCCTGAGTTCCGGCGATGCCAAAGTCTTCAAAGTACTTGAGAGCTTCCAATCGGGCTTTATGTTTATTCATGCCCCGGATAAAAAGGGGCAAAGCCACATTATCCAAAACTTTGAGATGGGCTTGCAAAAGGTCTTTTTGTTGCATATAGCTTATTTTCCCGGCCTGTCCGGTGATATCGTGCCCATCCAGCAAAACTTGACCCTTGTCCGGCTTTGTAACCCCCGCAATCACGTTAAAAAGCGTGCTTTTACCAATGCCGCTGACCCCCAGTAAACTTACCAGCTCATTTTCCCTTAAAGTAATATTTATATTTTTGATAATTAATTCACCGGCATAATATTTACAGATATCTTTAGTTTCCAGCCGGATTCTTTTCATTATTTTATCCCTTTCCCAATATTTATCAGCTTTAATCGCGGCTTTACTGAGGCAGATAATCGTTGGTAAATCCTGTGCCGGGTGCCAGTTTCTCGCTTATAAGCTGATTGTCATACATCCAGGCATAAAAGCTGTCCCAGCGCTTAGGATCAATATATCCCCATTGCTCTACTTCAGCTTTATATTGTTGGCTTAAATATTTTTGACTGGCTTTGGCAATTTCCGGGTCAACTTCCGGCGCATGTTTTACAAGAATTGCAGCTGCTTGTTCGGGATTGGCAATGGCGTATTCATAGCCTTTGGCCACAGCTTCTAAAAACTTCCTGGCTGTTTCTTCGTTATTTTTCAGATAAGTAGAACTGGAAGCTATAACCGGGGTATAATAATCCAGCACAGGATCAATATCTTTAAAAGCAAAGAAATTAGTACTCAGGCCTTTAACTTCGGTTGCTATGCCGTCCCAGCCATAAAAAACCCAAACCGTATCTACATCGGTTTGCAAGGCCGAAATCACGTCGGTTACTGTGTTCGGTATCATTTTAACTTTGCTGAAATCCCCGCCGTCTTTGGTAATAACCTCTTTCAATATTGCTTTTTCAATGGGGGTATCCCAGGAGGCATAAACTTTATTTTCCATGTCTTTTGGTCTTAATATTCCCTTTTCTTTTAAAGAAATAATACCTGAGGTATTATGCTGCAAAATCGCGGCCACGGCCACCACGTCCAGTGGATTGCTGGAAGTCAAAGCGGAAGCCATCTCATCTTGGAAACTGACGCAGAATTGAGCTTTGCCCGCCGCTACCAAAGGTAAAGCCCCTCCTTCAGGTGGTTGGATTATATCTACTTGAAGACCGGCCTCATCGAAATAACCTTGATCCAAGGCAACATATACTCCCGTATGATTGGTATTGGGTGTCCAGTCCAAGACAAAAGAAATATTTTCCTTTTCATCGTTTGGTCCAGCCTGACCTTGCTGTTGAGCGCAGCCTGGGCTAAGAATTAGCAAAATGGCAATAACAAAAACAAAGGTGATTTTTTTCATCATACTAGTTCTCCCTTTCTAAGAATCATTAATTATTTTGGCTAATTAAAATTTAATTTAATTTAATTTAATAATTTTTTATTGGTTGTGATAGTTGAGTTTACTCCTGCTTTTCTCCCTCACGGAGCCCATAAATCCAAGGCATTGTTTTACGTTCAATAAGTTCAACTGCTTTTATCAGGAGCAAGCTTAGAATGGCTATAAGAAAAATTACGGCAAACATTTTATCAAAAGCATATGATTTGCGTACACGGGTCATATAAACTCCCAAACCGCTATTCCCGCCCAGCCATTCGGCAATAACTGCGCCTACTATGGCATAAGAGACGGATATCTTCAAACCAGAAAAAAATCCCGGCAAGGCATTGGGCAACTTAATGTAGCGATATATTTGCCATTTACTGGCCCCCATAGCCCGCATAAGATTGATTGCATCTGAATCGGAGTTTTTAAAGCCTCCTAACAGGGCTATAGTTATGGGGAAAAAGCAGGTTAGAACCACAAGCGTAATTTTGGGGGCCATGTCATAGCCCAACCACAGAACCAGCAAGGGAGCAATTGCTACAGTGGGAATAGTTTGGCTTATAACCAAAATAGGATGAAAAGCTTTGTAAACTCCCTCAAAATGGTCCATAATTAGGGCAATAACAAGAGCCAAAATAATACTCAAAGTTAGTCCGGTAAAAGCCTCCGTCAGGGACACTTTGGCGTGATGCATCAGTTCCGAAAAAGAATCGCCAAAGGCTTTAAGGACATCAAAGGGCGAAGGTAGCATAAAGCCAGGAACCAGACCGGTTGCCGTAATTAGGTGCCAGACAAATAATAACCCGGCTAAGACAAACAGCGGATATAGATTATTGATGTTTGGCAACTTTTTCATTTATGGTCCAAATCCCGCCTTCAGGCGCATAGTTTATTTTAATGTAGGACATGACGCTTGGGGCTCCTTGCTCAATGCAGATAAGTTGGCAACGTTTTATAATTTCCATAAGTTGTTCAAACTCTCCCTCAATGGTGGTTTCAAAAGGGCCAACAAAAACATTAAGCCCGGTAGATTTAAGGTAAGCAATTACTTCATCCACTATGTGCAAAAGTTTTTTGTCCTCGACTTTTGGTAGTACTTGAATGGCTACACTGGCATTGATCATATTCATTACTCTCCTTGATTCTAAAATAAAAGCCTTCTGTCTGGTAAATGCACAGAAGGCTTACTTATCATGAAAAAATCATGAAAAACAAACAAAAGAATACAATATGTTCCCTTCGCTAGCATTACCTAGATCAGGTTCTAAGGGTCGGAAAAGCATTTCCCTCTCAGCCGTTTCTACAGCTCCCCTTTGTAATATTTACAAGCTATTAAGTTTTATACAATACCCCTTTAGATATATGGTATTATATCATAATTTTTCCCAATATTTAACCCCGCTTTACAATTCTCCTTGATTTTTTGTATAAATGTTGGGCGGGGCGATGAAAAATTTGGAAATATGATATAATCGAATTGACAGAATAAACTTTTTTATGGTTACTCCATTTAAGATTAGGAGGATTTTACCATGGAGAAAAAAGAGATTCTTGTTTTGACAGGAAGCCCTCGCAAGGACGGAAACAGCGAATTATTGGCTGAAGCGTTTATCGAAGGCGCCCAAAAAGCCGGGCATATCGTCACAAAAATTAGAACGGCGGAGTATCAGGTGAATGGCTGCTTGGCCTGCGAAAGATGCTGGGCCGACGGCACTCATTGCAGTCAAAAAGATGACATGTTTAAGATTTATCCCGCTTTGGAAAAGGCCGATGTCCTAGTATTTGCTACCCCGCTGTATTTCTACAGCTGGCCTTCAAAACTCAAAGCGGTGTTGGATAGAACTTTCACTTACATTAGTCCGGATAAGAAAGCTGATTTGAAAATTAAAGAATGCGTTCTGCTGGTAACTGCCGAAACAAAAGATGTTTCCGACTTAGACGGTTTGGTGAATTCCTACAGGATTGTGGCCCGTTTCAGCAAATGGCAAGATCGTGGCGTATTGCGGGCTACCGGAGTTTTAGGGAAAGGTGAAATCCGCAAAGGAAATTGGCTGGAACAGGCAAAGAAAATGGGGTTTGAAATATAAAAGGCCTGAATATTCAGGCCTTTTTGCAGGGATAATGGGTATTGCGCTACGCGATATTATGCCATATTAGCCAGTTCGTCCGAAACTCTAACGGATTGATTTTCATGGAACACGGCTTGTGCCAAAATATATTCTGCAGCTTTTTCCATACGTATGGCTTGCTTGAGTTGATCCAAAGCTCCGGGGGTTTTGTCAATCTGTTTACGGCGCGCCTCGTAATTAGTGATTGAGTCCAGATATGAATCGGATTGTTTGGTGATCATTGTTTTGATATCTTCTTCCGTGACCTCCGGTGAGAGTTTATCGGCAACGGCGCTTAAAATAAGGCCTTTTTTAACTTTTGCTTCTGCCTGAGGGCGAACTTCATTTATCATATCGTCAATGGTGAGTCCATTTGATTCCAAGTAAGCTTGGAAGCCATGGGGTCCCATTTGATTTTGCATTTGCTCGATCTTCAGCATAATCTGCTCTTCAATGACTTCTTCATTAATTTCAATGGGATTGGCAGCCAAAAGTTGTTTCATCACGGCAGTCTTTTTATTCCATTCTGTTCTGTCTCTGGCCCAAGACTCTAAAGATTGGCGAATTTCGGCCTTCAGGGCATCCATGGAATCAAAGTGCATGGCTTGCAATAATTTGACATCATCATTTGCTGCCCCGTGTTGCTCGCGCAAGACGGCAAGCTGTTGTTCTATATCTTCTTCCGTTACAATCACCGGAGTAAAGTCAACTTCCAGCCCTTCAATTTTTTGAATTTTTACTTCGGGTTCAAGAATGACGCGGACTTCGATAACACAGGGTTGTCCTACATTGTTTGTTTGAAATTTTATTCGCGGGAAGGACATGGGCTGAAGCTCTAACTTTTTTATCGCATTCAAGTAATAAGCCGGGAAGAGCTTATCAACGGCTTTCTCGGAAATCTTCTTCAAATTGTGATACTCCTGGAGTGTCTTTTCGCTGAACGGGGAATCCGGATTCTCTCCTCTTATCGCCAAATCTCGGCGATATTCCTCTATCAAGGCTTTCTTATAAGTTTCGGCGTCGATTTCAATCTGAAAAATGGCTTCGTCCTTTTCAATTTTAATGATTTTGGCAGACATGTTTTTCCTCCTTTTAATTTTGATGCCCGTGGGTCTATGTTGAATTTAACCCCGGCAGTCTGCTAAAGCGAAGCCGTTTACTAGATTCTTCACTTCAACTCCTGCAGAGGAACATAGCCGACTTGAGCCTTGCAGTTATGTCCTTTTATGATTAGCTCGCTATATATATCATTATAACAGTAAATCCAATTAATTGCTTCATTTTTCCATTATTTTTTTCGGACTTTTTTTAGTTTTCAGATTTTGATGACTTTTATGATTATTTTTTGTTATGATTTAAGATGAGCTCATCATTTTTCCGGCGAGAAATGATGAGCGCAAACATGAATCCAATTCGCCGGAGAAAGGATAGTTATATGAAACTAGCCAGTGTACAGCATATCGGCATTATCGGGCCGGGAATGATTGGAAGTAGCCTGTCCGTACTTACCACCGGCCATGGTTACCCTACTACCTGCCTTGCCCGAAGCCCGGATAAAATACCCGGATACGAGCGAACCTACGCTAAGTATTTCCAGCAAATGATTGATCAAGGAATTGTGTCTGAAAAACAGTATGAAATATGCAAGAAATATTTGAAGTACACACTTGCCATTGCCGATTTAAAAGATTGCGATGTCATTTTTGAATGCGTCTTGGAAGACATCAAGCTCAAGCAAAAGGTTTATGCTGAGATTGAAGCCAATTGTCCCGCAGTTAAAGTGATTTGCTCCGTCAGTTCTTCTTTTGTGCCTGACCTGCTGGCCCAAAAAGCCACTAAATACAAAGACCGGATTATTGTAACCCATCCTTTCCATCCGGCCCATATGGTTCCGTTCTTTGAGATTTGCGGCGGTTCAGCCACGGGCGAAGGTGTCCTCCAGTTGGCCAAAGAGCTGCTTGAATCCCTGGACCGCAAGCCTGTTATTCTAAAGAAACCGGCACCTGGTTTTATCGGGAACCGTCTCCAGTTTGCCTTGTGGAGGGAAGCCCTGCATTTGTTGGAAAGCGGCATTGCCGATCCCAAGGATATTGACACCTGCCTTATGTACAGTTTTTGTCCTCGATATACCTCAATCGGTATTTTTGAGCACTTCGATAATGGTGGCTTGGACCTGAATATTACCACCTGCAATACTGTATTCCCCACACTCAGCAATATGACAGAAGCGCCTCCGGCCATTACCGAAAGGATTGCCCGCGGCCATCTGGGCGTTAAGACAGGCAAAGGTTTTTATGATTGGCATGATGTGGACATGACCGCCTATCAAAAAAGAGTCAATGCCCCTTATTGGCGCTTCATTAACTGGGATTGGCCTCAAGCGTAAAATTGAAAACATAAAAATATTTTTTATAAAGGAGGAAGGATCAATGATAAGTGTATTTTCAAGTCCCAATCCATTGTTATTCGGTACTGGCACGTCAAAGCTTTTGGGTGAAAAACTTAAACAGTTTGGCTGTAAGAAGGTTCTTGTTGTTTATGACCAAGGTATAAAAAATTCAGGTATAGCCGATAAAATCTTAAAAATTATTCATGATTCCGGAATCGAAACAGTTATCTACGACGCCGTTCAGGCCGATCCTCCTGATTATTCCGCCGATGAAGCCGGTATTCTTGGTTTAAAGGAAAAAATAGACGGCGTTGTCGGTGTTGGTGGCGGCAGTGCCCTAGATACTGCCAAGGCTGCCAAGATGCTTCAGACAAACCCACCCCCCATTAACCAATATTTTGGCCGCGATGGTGTTATCACAAAGCCGAGCGTTCCCCTCGTTGTGATTCCGACGACAGCCGGTACAGGCAGCGAGAGCACACCGGGAGGCGTCATCACTGATACCAAAAAGAATATTAAGTTGAATATTGCCGGGATAGGTTGTGCCGTAAATTTAGGCATTGTTGACCCCGAACTGACGATCAGTCTTCCGCCATTTATTACAGCGTCGACCGGCATGGACGCCCTTTGCCATGCCGTCGAATCATACACTTCCAATCTTGCCAATCGTTATTGCGAAGTAATTGCCAAAGAAGCTTTTACTCTCATCGGTAAATATCTTGTAAGGGCCTTTGAAAACGGTTCAGATTTAGAGGCCCGCGAAGGCATGATGTTCGCCGCATCTCTTGGCGGTATTTCCATGTCAGGACCCCTGTGCCACCTGGCCCATGATACTGGTAAACTTCTCGCCGTAAAGTACCATATAGCGCACGGAAACGGAAATGCAATATTTCTTCCTCAGGTTTTGGATGTCATTGCTCCCGCAGTTCCGGAAAAAGTTAAAGATGTTGCTATTGCGCTCGGCGGAGAAGTGCCCCCAGATGCAACTCCTGCGGAGATAGGAAAAATCGCCTGTGAAACGGTTCAGAATCTTATAAGAAAACTTAAGCTTCCTATGCTTCGTGAGTTAGGTCCAAAGCTTGGCTTTACAAAAGAGGATCTCCTCTCTTACATTCCCGAAGGTGTCGTAGCTACCCAACAGGTTCTGGTTAATCTCTACGGCGAGGGTACATCGCCCATTCCGGTTACAAAAGAAATCATTGAGACAATTATTTCACGGTCATACGATGAAAACTAAATTATTAAAAAATCACCGGGCATCACCAGCCGATCCACGTAGAGGAAACAGTCAACCTGGAAGGGTTCGAATAAAGCACTGAATGTAAAAAACCGGTAAACAATGAGGAATCGTGTTAAGGCACGATTCCTCTTATTCACTTCAGTTGTTGTTGATTAAGAAAAAAATCTTGCCAGGGATCCCGGGCGCCGATTCTCTGCAAGGCCTCCACCATTTTGATCTCGTCTGGAGCAACCTTATCCAGCTCATCCCAAGAGATGGGCATGGACACGCTAGCTCCTTCCCGGGCTCGTAGAGAATAGGGGGCGATGCTGGTGGCACCCCGGCCGTTGCGAATCCAATCTATAAAAATCTTTCCTGCCCGTTTGACCTTCCGCACATTGCTGGTATAACGGTCCGGCCACTTTTGTTCCATTACCTGAGCTACCCTTTTGGCAAAACTGCTGAAGGCTTCCCAGGAAACGGCAGGTTTTAAAGGAACCACCACATGGTATCCTTTGCCGCCGCTGGTTTTAAGGTAGGAGTTCAAGGCGAGCTCGTCCAAAATGTTTTTTAAGTCCAGTACACCTTGACGCACTTGCTTTAAATCCATTCCCTCGTCAGGATCAAGGTCAAAGACCATCATATCCGGTTTTTCCAGTTCGTCCACCCGGCTGCCCCAGATATGAAATTCCAGGGTACCCATTTGGGCTTCACTGACTAATCCGATTTTACTCTCCAAATAGAAAAAATATTCCGTTTCACCCTTGCTGCCGATAACCGGGACGGTGACCACTTCCTTGCTGCCCGGACCGGGATGTTTCTTATAGAAGCAGGCTTGGCTAATACCCTTTGGGCAACGGACAATGCTTAGAATCCTTCGGCTTATATAAGGCAGCATGCGCTCAGCCACTTGGGCATAATAGCGAACCACATCGCCTTTGGTGATCGGCGGGTTTTCATATATTACTTTGTTAGGGTTTGTAATCCTGATTCCTTCGATCATCATGCCGTCGGCCCTTATGCTGTCATTTGCCTTTCCTTCCATAGTTTTCTACCTTTCTTAAAAGCTCCCCTTTACTTTTTATCTTCACCCGCTTCAATTTCCCCCATGGTTCGTCCGGTTCTGATGCTGGTGGTAAAGCCTGAAACTCCGTCCTCGCTCTGAGCATATTCATCTTTTTCTTTCAGGAACAGCCAGTTAAGTTTGTTTAATTTGCTTTTGTTTTTAAGCTGCACCAGGGCCCATCGGCCTTTAAGCCTTTGCCCTTTAAGAACAAACCTAAGTATACCGTCCCGCAGCCCTTCGGCCACGTCCCCCAAAGGCTCCCAGTATCCTTCATCCCAGAGCATAACCACTCCGCCGCCATACTCCCCTTGGGGAATGGTTCCTTCAAAATTCCTGTATTCCAGAGGGTGATCCTCCACTTGGACAGCCAACCGTTTGTCTCGGGTATTATAAGAAGGTCCTTTGGGTATGGCCCAGCTCAAAAAGACTCCGTCCCATTCCAGCCGCAAATCATAATGATCCCGGCGGGCCAGGTGATGCTGAACCACAAACCTTAAAGATCCTTTAGCCGCTTCTTCCTTGCCCTCGGGCTCCAAGGTCCTGGCGAAATCCCTTTTCCGGTTGTACTCCCTTAATTTCTCAACCATATAACATGCCGTTTCCTTCACTTAATTTTTCTTAATTCTCTTTGGATCTTCATCTTATATAGTGTTTTATATTATAATGTCATTTTTATAATCTCTTAATATTCTCCTATATTTTTTTCTCCTTAAACATTATTTTCTCCTTGTCCTGTCGTTTTAATATCATCCGGTATCTTTTCCTTGCACTCAAAATATTATTTACCCGCCAACAAGATCTGGGTCTCATTGAGAGTTATGCTTTGAACCTTCTTTACATCCAAAAGTTTTTTCATCTGCATGTTCAAGACATATTTATTTCCGTGGATGGAGCTTCCCCAGCCAAAGGCATCCTCCGGAGTCAGCACCGTTCCGTCTTTTAGAGTTATGGCTGAAATCCTAATCAAATCTCCCTTAAAATCAGGGGGTATCAAGTCAAATTTTTTGAAATAGTTGCCACTGATATGAACATTAACGGCAATGGGAGAAATATCCACCCTATTCACTTTGACGGTTTCTCCATGGATAATTAAGTCCTGGTTAACATGGTATTGAAGGGAATTATCCTGATAATTAAGTTGCCACTTCAGCTCCCAGTTGCCCGGAACGTCGATTACATAATCCCCTTGTGCCGGTTCGTAATGGAGCAGATCTCCAAATCGCACTTTTATCACTTTCCTGTTGATATCCTTATTGGCATGCAAAGATAATAGCATGGTTCCTTTATTATCTTCATCAGAGCCATCATCGAGAAAGTCGCAGGAGTATCCCATTCCTGTAGGTTCCTCTTTCCCGCTAAATTCAACAATAAGCCCATCAAAGCGGGAGTTGGGGCCCAGGGTTATTCCTTCCGGAACAGTAACTTCAAACAAGACATAGATATTGTTGGCATCTCCCAAAGTCTGAATGGCTTTAATGGTTACTCCGTTTTGTTCTATTTGTACATTGGGGTTCATTCCGCTGCCTTCCAACAGCGCACTATTGTCCTGATTAATTTCTAGATAGGCGGAAATTCTATGGTCCCATTGAAAAACCTCTGCCGCCACTGCCGTGGAGGCAAAGACCAGGACTGCAGCTACAGCTGCTGCCAGAATTTTCCATCTTTTGTTCTTGCCGGTTTTAATACCCAGGGGCAATTGATTTTGTTCTTCTCTTTCCTTTTTTATTCTACTCAAGGCCAGCTTAAGGATCCTTTCTTTCTCCTCCGGGGTAAGTTCTCCAACTAGAAGCTCTGAGCCGTCCATTAAGTTCATGGTTTCCCGTTCCTGAATACTATCCAACATTTCATGGATTTGTTTCTTCATCATATATTCCCCTTTCCATGAGAGACTGACGCAGTTTGTTTTTACCGTAATACAAGCGATTTTCCACCTCTTTGGGTTTAAGACCGAGCCGGGTGGCAATATCTTTGACTTTGGCAAAGAAGAAATAGCGCAGGATAAAAATAGACCGGTCCGGTTCCCCCATCTCATTCACCGCTTCGTGGAGAATATGTGCGATCATTTTTCGGTAAAAATGGGATTCCACATCTACTTCGGTTTCGATTTGTACTTCCTCGATGGGCAAGACCGGAGCTTGTTTTTGCAAGCTTCTTCTCTTATCCAAAGCTGTATGCCGGGCAATTCCATAAAGATAACTTTTCAGGGAATGCTTTTGGTCATCTTGAAAACGATGAATGGAACGCCAAAGGCCCACAATACTGTCTGCTGCGGCTTCTTCGATATCTTCCGGCCGGCAATCGAATAAGATATTTCGACAAATGGTCATAACTGGTCCACCGTAAATTTTTAGTACCAGTTTTACACCTTCCTCCGGGTTGTTTTGAAGGAGCTGTATTATCTCTTTGTCATGTTTATCCAACATATAGGTTTCCTTTCTCCTAGTAGGTCGGGTGATATCAAACCTGTTTTTCATTGTTAATAACTAATACAAAAAAATAGGTTATTGAAAAGTACTTTTCAATAACCTATTCGTAAAAATAATGGGTTTTCACTTAATGTTTTAAGGATTTAACTTAATTAATTAGTGCAAAGACAATTAACAATTAAACAGTTAACAGTTAAATAGTTGTAATCAGTCTAAAACTCTTTTCCGTCTATGCTTCCTGTAAATTGTCCATTGCTAACAGTAAACCAATGGGTGGCGCCGTCTATAAACGATTTCGGGTCGGGGGGACTTCCAAAAATGGAAACCGGTTCTGAAGACACTTTATCATATCTTGCCATGGAGCCATCGGTCCCTTTATATATCATTTTATAGTTACATAGTGCCGTTATAGGTGTAAAGTTTTCATGTCCGATAATACTTTCTAAATGATATTGGGCGGCGTACCCGCCATCGATGGCCACGTATTCAAAGAGAAGATCAAAAACGCCATCTTTGTAAACCTCTAGGCGCAAGGAATCAGTTTTTTCATCATACTTGATTTTAAGCTCCAATTTATTGCCCTGGCTATTGGTACCCGTAAGCAAGTATCCTGTGGCTTCATCATAAGTCAATTGGGCATCATTCGCCCAGCCTTGGTTCAGCATTTGATTTTCCGTCGCAATATCAAATTTGCCGGTGGTATCCACTGACAGCCCTATAAAATCCAAAGGCAAAACATAGTCAAAAATATTGGCATCAAACACAGAAACTGTTGGCAAACCAGGACCGACAATCTCATGTTCTTGATCTACAACATAATCATTGAATTTGGTCCTTACTTCTTTAAAAGCTCCAAAACTTTGGTTTACCATTTTTTGACCGCCACCAACCTCAGCGGAATCTTTAGACTGTTCCGTCTGCTTCTGCTGATTTTGCTGTTCGGCCTGAGCAATCTCTTCCTGTCCGGTTTTTTCACCGCTTTGTAAGCTGCTACCGGTCGTATCACTCTTACCGCAGGCGGCAATTGAAAATACCATTGCCAATGTAATAATCAAAATGAATAGTTTATTCATAAAAAATCCTCCTCTTTGCCTAAGTTTAAATTTTCCCTGTGACGTTTTTATTTATGGAATCACCGAAGCTCAAGCCTCAACTTTAACCGGTAGTTTGGGTTCGTCAGTGAACTAATTCGTCTTGTTATTGCCCAACGGAATTATTTATACCTATGACTTATATTTTATTAACCGGCATGTAAAGAAAATAGATTGAATGTTGTTAAAATTAGTAAGAAAAATGTTCTTCGTAAAAAAATGCCAGGCTAGCATTTATGCTTATGGCATAAACACAATTACGCCGTGGGTAATTCTTTTATTATCGGCAGAGAGAGGAAAAATAACAGCCTTATGGAAACGATCGGGCTGGGTTGCGCTCTGTTTGGTAATTCCTGAAAACATGGCAAAAGGGTTCTTTAAATCCTCTAAAAAAAAGGTATCTCCGGCAAAAACTCGGGTGACACCTGTAGCCAGCTGCATATCGGTGATTTTGTACAATAAAATGCGGATAGCCTCATTCCCCGGATCCAGAGCATATCTTCGAATTTCCGTCTCAAACGCCCTGTTTACCAAGGTTATATTATATTGCGGTGTAAATATGGCGATGGGATAAGGAAAAAAATCAATAATCTGGCAAAAAAGCCTATCGTTCATAAAAAAGCTCCTTCCCAGCCAATCAGACGGAATTGTTAATAACCTGTAATCAATATTTTATTAACCGCTATGTTAAGTAAATAGGCTGAATATGGTTGTAATAAGTAAGAAAAATATTTTTTGCAAAAAAATCCCGGCTTGTATATTAAAACTAAGCCGGGATTTATACTTGTTATTTATAATTGGCCAATTTTTGATTGTTTCCGATATGCAGACGGTGAAACGCCGACCTTATCCTTAAATAATTTGGCAAAATACCCGTTATAATTCATATTGCAGGCGGCAAAGGCTTCAGTTATGGAAAGATTGGGATCCAACAGTTTCTCCTTTAATTTACTGATTTTATAATTGATATAATATTCATGAGGAGTTACGCCCGTATGTTTTTTAAATAGTTTGGTAAAATGGGCTTTACTGAGGCAGGCTGCTTTTGCTGCTTCGCTCAAGTCAAATTTATCCAGCCAGTGGTTTTCTATATATTCTTTCGCCTTTTCAATTTCATTCTTGCCTTTATAAACCCTTCTGTTGATTAATAAAGCCACCACATATCGTACTCGTTTCAGGTCATCAAAAATAGGGAATACAGTAATGTCTTGATATACGGCTTCCACATCAAGTTCTTCAATACCGTAGCATTCGGCAATATATTCCAATGGTACTTTGACATCAGAGAAAAAGACAGTTTCTCCCTGAAAAGCCCGTTTCAATATATGGAGTTGCCCAGTGGCAATAACGGCAGGATCTTTGAAGATATTATATTTCCCGACAATTATGTCCGGACTGAAAACATGGTATTCATCCAGCAAAGCTTTATTCACCAGCACCGAGGTTCCGTCCGGAGCGTATACCTGGATCGGGTAAGGAAAGTACTCGATCACTTTGGCCAGCAGTTCTTTTTTGCCAAAGAATGATTGAAAGGATCCTATTAAGCTATTTTGCCTGTCTTCCATATCATTTTTATTGACCATTACCATTGAGCTTGCCCTTCCATTGTATCCTTTGAATTGTTTTCTTTTATCATACTATATATATAGGGTAAATTATAAGAGATAATTGTAAATTAATACTTATTTTTTAACTGTTCCTTATTTTAGGGAGCATAGCATATAAGATGTCCCCAAATTTATAGGGCAGTACCTTTTTTGGGAATAAACAGTTTGCTCATATCTACACCTTCCAGCGTCAGCAATTTTACCTTGATGGCAATGCCGCCCCCGTAGCCAGTGAGACTGCCGTTAGAGCCGACTACCCGGTGGCACGGGATAATGATACTGATTGGGTTATGACCTACAGCGCCGCCCACCGCTTGGGCTGCCATTTTGGACATACCTCTTTCTGAGGCGATTCTTTTGGCGATTTCACCGTAAGTTGTAACGCTGCCGTAAGGTATTTCACAAAGGATTTTCCAAACGGCTTTCCGAAATTCCCCGCCGGCCGGCGCCAGCGGAAGTTCAGCTATCTCTGGTTTTTCCCCGGCAAAATAACGGTCAAGCCATTCCTGTGCAGCTTTAAGGGCCGGAATCCCGGCAGCTTGGACGGCTTTTGCCCGACTAAGATCAGGGTAGTATCTTTGCTTTTTTTCAAACCATAGCCCAGTCAGACTTGGGCCGTCGCTGGCTAAGATTATCTTTCCCAGAGGAGAAGAATAATAGCTTATATAATAATCCATAACTTTTTAACCCTCACCTTGATCTTTAATAGAGTAAACCAGTGTCGGGAATTGATTTGGCTTTATCCTTTAAGATTAATCCCTTTGGTAAACAGTTTTCCCGTCCACCATGGTCATTACAATCTTGGTTTGATCGATGGTTTCAGGGTCGATGGTGAAGATGTCCCTGTCAAGAACCGTGAAGTCGGCAACTTTGCCCGGTTCGATTGAACCTCGAACGTCTTCCATATACTCTTGGTAGGCTCCGCCCATGGTGAACTGACGGACAGCCTCTTCAACCGTAATGGCCAGATCAGGACGATATACTTTTCCTGTAACGCGGGAGCGTCGTGTCACCGCCGCTTGGATAGTATGTAGCCAGTCACCGTATTCCCCGCCTACGGCATCGGAACCGTTGGCAATATGACAGCCCATATCTACCAGGTGTCTAAGCCCCATAAGCGCCTCCCCTTTTTGCCGGCCGCAACGTTCTATGGCGATTTCATAATTATAGTCGGCCAGAGCGGATTGGGCGGAAATCCCGATTCCATGCTTTACGGCCCTCCGCAGATCTTGCAGGTCCCCCAGCACATCTCCATGTATCAGGTAATGACGCCGGGGTTTACCCGGGTTGGCCTGCTGAGCGGCAATAATGGCGTCGACGGCCGCTTGGACGGCTCTGTTGCCAATAGCGTGTATACCGACCTGGTATCCGCGGTCATGAACAAGTTGAATAATCTTTCGCAGTTCCTGTTCCTGTTCCTCATCGCTGGCGTCAGGACCGAGAAAACATGATTTCCCGCGCTGGCCGGGGGCATCGGCATAGTCTTCTTTCATCCAGGCGGTGTGGGTCATGTACAGCCCGTCGCAGAAAAGCTTGATCAGGTGCAGATCCAGCCAATTCCGGTCCGGAAAGTCCGGGAAGGGGAAATTGTCCAGATCGTTTTTTAGAATATCGTAGGATTGTTTGCCGTCCTGGCCGGAGTAAAAACCAAGAGAAACGCGGGCTGTCATCAGGCCCTCTTCCTGCAGTTTGCGATAAGCAAAGATGGCGCGCTCGCCGGAGGCTCCGGACTCCCGGTTATTATTGGCGGGTCCCAACAGGCAATCCGTGTAACTGGTGTAGCCCCAGCTGTTTAAGAGTTTCTGCCCTTCTACCAGATTGTTTTTTATTTCATCCACCGTCAAGCGCG
>Ga0134094_1001988_pt1 | contig 18341 bp, 14 predicted proteins | sample 5_1taG_FD_94458 | JGI IMG/M metagenome (GOLD analysis project Ga0134094, IMG submission 94458) | Switchgrass degrading microbial communities from high solid loading bioreactors in New Hampshire, USA - 5_19_20_110_A1 metaG | ecosystem: Engineered > Bioreactor > Semi-continuous > Anaerobic >... | reverse complement strand
ATTTAAATCTTCCGATCAAAATTTTTATTATTAATAATCAATGTCTTGGTATGGTTGCTCAGTGGCAGAGAAAGTTTTACGGGGGGCGTTATGCACATTCCTGTTTAAAAACAAAGGCCGATTTTGTTAAAATGGCGGAAGCTATAGGGGTTGCGGCTTGCAGGTTGGAAAGCAAGACGGACATGCCGCATATTATTAATGAGGTTTTGAAAAAAGACGGACCGTTTTTGGTAGACATCCGCATACCGGAAGAGGAAGATGTTCTGCCCATGGTTCCTTCCGGAGCACCTTTGGATCAAATGATTATGGGAGGCTAAAGCAATGAAGTATACCTTAGCTGTCCTTGTAGAAAATAAACCTGGGGTTCTGACTCATATTTCCAGTTTGATAAGCCGCAGGGCTTTCAACATCGAAAGCCTTACTGCAGGTTATACCGAAGAAACTGACATGACTCGCATAACCATGGTGGTGGAAGCCGGGGATGAATATGAATTGCAACAAGTTGTCAATCAACTTTCCAAATTGATTGATGTCATTAAAATTATTGATCTGACCGGACAAGACCGAATTCACCGGGAACTGGCCCTTATCAAAGTCAAAGCGACGCCGGCTGACAGGGCCGAGATTGTCAATATTGTGGAAATATTCAGGGCTCATATCGTGGATGTAAATAAAGAGACTATGATTATTGAGCTAACCGGCGAAGAATCGAAAATTGATGCCATGTGCGAACTGCTTAAAGATTATGGTATTAAGGAAATAGTTCGCACCGGCCGGGTAGCCATTTCACGAGCCCCGATATCGGCTAAAGAAATGTAAAAATAAAAGCCAATTTTACCATTTTGAAATATGTTTTAAAAATATGTGCGTTATCTCGTTAAGATAAGTACCTCGTTTGGTAACTATAGTAACATCAAAAAACCAGTCCTCATTTAAAGCTCTAACAATTTTTATACCTTTGAGTTGTGGTAGAGGAGAATTAATTGGCCCAACATAAAAGCCTATCCCCACATTATTTCTACAAAGCTCATAAATTGATTCCATTGCGGTAATTGCTATGTTATTTTTGGGTTCAAAACCGTGTTTTAGGCATTTTTGAATAAAGATGTTGTGGCCTTTTGTATCTTTACCAAATCCAATATAAGTTTCATTACTAATGTCTTCAAAATTGATATAGGGTTTTTTAGAGAGAGGATTTTTTTCGCTAATCATAAAATATGTTTCATGACGATGAGTAGAATGTATATTAAATTTATTTTCATCTACCGGTGCAACACAAAAACCTATATCTATTCTTTCGTTTAGCACCTCTTCTTCGCATACAATATCTGGAAACTCCCGAAATTTAAGAACAACGTGTGGGTACTGTTTCACAAAATTCTCTATTATGTTATGAGGCAATAGGACTCCTACTCCGTAGGATAGTCCTATTTTTATTATTCCCGATTTTCTTTCCTTCATGGAATTTAAATCATTAATTATGTCCTCATGGAATTTTATCAAATCGTTAGCTCTCTCCAATAAATATTCCCCATATTCTGTAAGTTGCAGCTTGGACGGAGTACGGTAAAATAACAAAACTCCAAGTTCCTCTTCCAATTTATTGATGATTCTGCTTAAGCCTTGCTGTGAAATATATAGTTTTTTTGCAGCTTTAGAGATGCTATTGTATTTGCAAACCGCAATAAAGTATTCTAAGTCCTTTATGTCCACAGTTCACACCTCTAAAAATCATAAATAGCAATTAAATATTTGGGATATTACAACATTTTGTGAATGGGCTACACTTTATTACTGTTTTATTAATTCATTGTGCCACCATTATAATGTAAATAAATGTAATTTGGAATTAGAGATATAGTTTTTTGGAGGGGAAAAGAATGACCTGTAAATATCCGCATATATTTCAGCCAATTAAGATTGGGAAGTTGACATTGAAAAATAGAATTACCGCAGCGCCCATTTATAACTTTTTGGCGACCTATGATAATCATATAAGCAGAGAAGGGATTGAAATATCTAAACCTGTTGGCATGGGGGGAGCTGCAACGGTTACCCTTGGAAGCGGCTTTATTAATAAAATTCTACCTGGTACCGCCCATCATATAGTTGGAATGAATGATGATTTTATTGTAACAACACTGGCAGAATGGATTGAAGCAGTAAAACGTTATGGAGCAAAAGCTTGCATAGAATTAGTACCGATTGCTCCTTATTTCGGAACACATGAGGTCGAAAGCTCAGTGGGAATACCGATGGAAATTGACTGCAACCTTCTAACGACAGAGGAACTTCAAGGTTTTATTAAAGACTATGCGCAAGCTGCTCGCCGTGTTTTGCAGGCAAATGGGGATATGATTATGGTACATGGAGCCCATTGTCAATTACCTGCACTTCTTTTTTCTAAAGTATTCAACAAACGAACGGATCAGTATGGTCCCCAGTCTTTTGAAAACAGGTGCCGATTTGCTGTGGAACTGTTGGAGGCAATTCGGGCCGAAGTAGGGGATCAATTGGCTATTGAATATCGCATTAGCGCTACGGATATGGTTCCCGGTTCACCGGAAATAGAAGAAGTAATTGAATTTGCTAAAACCATTCAGGATAAAATTGATTTACTCCATGTTTCTAGGGGCGCTTTGGCTATAAATAAATTAACCCCGTATATTTTTCCTTCAACTTATATGCCTCATGGTATTAATATTGAATATGCCGCTAAATTTAAAAAAGCCTTAAAAATTCCTGTCAGTACAGTAGGGGCGGTTACTCTGGAACAAGCGGAAGAGGCGATCGCTGCAGGGAAAGTGGATTTAATAGCCCTATGCCGTCAGCTTATTGCAGATCCGCATTGCGTTAATAAAGCTGAGAGAAAGAAAGAAGAAGAAATTCGTCCCTGTATACGTTGTAACACCTGTATTAGTCGAAGCCACTTTGGTATGAAGGTACCAAGATGTGCCGTTAATCCTACATTCGGTCGTGAAATTGATTGTTTTTACTATCCGGCTCCCAAAAGAAAGAAAAAAGTGGTTGTTATCGGCGGAGGGCCCGCCGGACTGGAAGCAGCAAGAACAGCGGCTGAGCGTGGGCATGAAGTAGTATTATTTGAAAAAGAATCTCAGCTGGGAGGAACCTTACGCTGTGCCATTAATTATCCATTTAAAGCTGACTTGAAGAAATATCTCGATTGGTCTATTCGTATGGCGACACATAATAAAAACATTACAATTAAGCTGTCGACAAAAGCAACCCCTGAAATAATTGCCGGAGAAAATGCGGACGCCCTGATCTTGGCTATGGGAAGCACGCCCATTATTCCTAAACTGACATACAAAGATGAATCTAAAGTGGTCTGGGTGGGAGATGTAGGAACGGGAAAGGCTCAGGTGGGCAACAATATTATAATCGTTGGCGCCGGTATGACCGGTTGTGAAACAGCGTTGCGATTATTGCAATTAGGCAAGAAGGTTACTCTAATTGATTCACTCCCCAAAGAAAAAATTGCGGCAGGTTCTTCACTTATAAATACTTATGCACTTTTCCAATTGTTAAATGAATATCAATATGACTTGTGGACTAAAACAAAGCTGGTTGATGTTACAGAAGATTATGTAATAATCGCTGCGAAGGGTAAAGAAGAAAAACTTGTCTTTGATACGGTTGTGCTTTCAATGGGCAGTAAACCAAATTTGGAAAAGGTTGATCAATTTAAAGAAATTGTTCCGGAATACTATATTGTTGGAGATTGTAATGGTAATCAAGGTACTCTCTTTAATGCCGTAACAAGTGCCTTTGATGCGGCAATGGCTATTTAAAACCAAAAATTTATATATTTTTCGTGTTCCGTGAGCAGTTTTTTAAAACTTTTTGTACCGAAAATATATAACAATAAATGTAATCATAGAAATAATATTACATAAAACGAATACACATATACGAAGTAGACCCCGTAAAAAAATAAAGGAAGATTTCGGTGAAAATGCAAACGCAAAAAAGAGATGGGTAAGGGGGGTGGAAATTTACCCTTAACAAGTTAATAGTAAATTAACCGTTGAGAACTGACCGCTATGTAAGCTATGGTACGCCAGTTTAAAATGGGGGTATGGCTATGAAAAAAGTCCGGTCTTTACTGATGGTGAGTTTATTAATACTAACTCTCACTTTGATGGGTTGTACAGGAAAGCCTGCAACGGCTGATAGTGATGGATCACAGGCTGTAGATCAAGGTTCAGAACAGAAATATGAACTGAACTTTTGTTATTTTGGACCGGCGATGATCCCTCCCGGACAGGCAGCCGAGGGAGCGGCAAAAATGGTTGAAGAAAAAACCAATGGCAGGGTCAAAATTAATACCTACTATTCAGAGTCCCTTTTGGCTTATGGCGATACTCTAACAGGTACAGCCTCTGGTGTCACTGATATAGCTTTTGTTGATGGAGGACTTCTTTCAGGTCAATTTGATTTAAACATGATTTTTACACGCTTTTTGCCTGAAGCCCCGCCTCAAGAGGCAAGCACAAAAGTGTTTAGGGAATTGATCAGAACATATCCGGAATTAAATGAAGAACTGGAAGCAAAGGGCGTAAGATGGTTAAGTATCATGTCTACACCCGGGGAGCATTTGCACGGTAATAAGGAAGTTAGAGTTCCGGACGATGTAAAAGGAATGAAAGTGGCTTGCGTTGGTGAGCCCGCAGTCTGGTTTAAATCCTTGGGAGCCGCACCGATTGGTGTTGCCGCAGGCGATTTTTATATGAGCCTGGAAAGAGGATTGGTCGATGCCCAATGGATGTTTTGGCCGGTTCTAGAGGGATTTAAGCTTTACGAGGTAACTAAGTATCATAATCTTTTTGGCGAAAACGGTTCCAACCTAAATTTAATGGGTTATATCATAAACCTCAATACCTGGAATAGCCTTCCGAAAGATATTCAAGATATTCTTGTAGAAGCATATGATTGGGCAGGCGACCAAATTGTAAAGGCAAACGGTGAGGAAATTGGCATGGCTATAGAAAATGCCAAGAAAAGGGGAAATATTTTTGTTGAATTGACTTCGGAAGAATTGGCATTATGGGCAGAAACAATGGAGGCGGTCAATCAAGAATGGATAAAATCAACCGAGGCCAAGGGTAAGCCTGCCCAAAAACTATATGAGGCCTTAATGGAATTGCTCAAAAAATACAACACGTAAGGAATACAAAACGAAATTAATTAATATGATTTGCCAGATGATTTGCCAGCAGGCATAGAGATTAAGGAAAGGAATTATCCTTTCCTTTTTTAATTCCTAAGCATTTACGTCAGCTATGTAAATTCGGCATGGCTAAAGGGAGTTGGTCAATTGACAGTGTTTACAGCAAAAACTAGACTGAGATTAATTGGAATATAAGGAGTCCGTACCCAACAAAAAAATCGGACGTGATCAGGAGCTAAAGGAGGAGAAAAATGAAATATAAAAATTTGTTTGAACCAATAAAGCTTAGGGGAACGCTGTTTCGCAACCGCATTTTTGCTGCACCCACTGGTTTTCAAGACATGGGCAAAGAAGGAATTCTTCCTCCGGAAGCGGCGTGCTACTATGAAAGAAAGGCCATGGGAGGAGCAGCTTCCGTTACAATTGGTGAATGCGTGGTGGACTCACAGTTTGGCAAAGGAAGCGTATATCATGTCTGCCTTGATAACCCCTTTGCCTTGCATAGTTTGGCCAGAATCACAGATGCCATAACCAGGCAAGGAGCTGTTGCTTCTGCCGAGCTTCAACATGCCGGTATGTATGCCAATCGGTCCCTTCCGGTTCCCGGGGTTGCTTACGGTCCGGTTGACTATGATGACAATGGCAGAGAAGTTCGAGCTATGACTGAAGAATTCATCGAATATACTATTGGCATGTATGCAAAAGCCGCTCGCTTTGCCAAACAATGCGGGTTTGGCATGCTTACTATTCACGGCGGTCACGGCTGGCTTATATCCCAGTTTCTTTCGCCTTCTCTTAATACCAGAAAAGATAAATGGGGCGGGGCTCCAATTGAAAATCGGGCCCGTCTTGCTGTTTCAATCTGCAAAGCCGTACGCAAAGAAGTTGGCCCGAATTTCCCAATAGAGATTCGCATTAGTGGTTCGGAGTGTTACGACGGTGGTTATGATATTGATGAAGGTATTGCATTCGCCAAGCAACTTGAGGATTATGTAGACCTTATCCATGTGTCTGCAGGCAGCCATGAGGTGGAAGAAGTATTTACCGTTACTCACCCCTCCATTTTCTTGGAAGATGGTTGCAACGTCAAATATGCAGCTGCCATAAAAAAACATGTGCGAACCCCGGTCGCTACAGTCGGCGCCCTTGCCGATCCGGACTTAATGGAAGAAATTATAGCTTCCGGCCAAGCGGATGTAGTTGAGATTGCCCGCGGACTGATTGCCGATCCGGATTTGCCGTTAAAAGCCCGGACAGGCAGAGAACAGGAAATCAGGAAGTGTTTGCGCTGTTTGGCATGCTTTTCCACGCTCATAAATCGTGGCCAGTTTTATTGTGCAATTAATCCTGAGAGCGGGCGCGAGAGAGACATGAAATTTGAGATTCCTCCTGCCCAAAAGAAAAAAGTGCTGGTTGTCGGCGGTGGAATTGCCGGAATGCAAGCGGCACTTACCTGTGCTCAACGTGGCCATGAGGTTATCCTATGTGAAAAGAATAATAGGTTGGGAGGAACACTTCTTTGTGAGGAAGGAGTGCCATTTAAGAAAAGGGTTGGAGAATACCTTAAGATGCAGGCAAAACTTGTGGAACAAGCTGGTGTTGATATTCGTCTTAATACCAGCGTTACTCCCGAGTATGCCATGACAGTCGGGGCTGATGTGATTATCGCTGCTCTCGGTGCACGCCCCATAAAGCCGCCCATTCCCGGTATCGAAGGTCATAATGTATTATCTGCGGAAAAAGCCTATAGCGAACCGGAAAAAGTGGGGGCAAAAGCTGTCATTCTCGGGGCTGGGCTTGTCGGCATGGAGCTTGGCATTTATCTCGCCATGCTTGGACGGAAAATTGCCATTGTCGAAATGCTGGACAAGGTCAACGATGGCGGCAATTTCCAACATTTTAAAGCGATTAAGGTAGAAATGAAACGTTATCAAATAGATTTGCACCTATCAACCAAAGCGGTAGAAATCAATGAGAGAGGTGTTAAATGTATATCATCTGACAAGGAAAAGTTTTTTGAAGCTGATACAATAATCTACGCCGTCGGACAAGAGCCTTTGATAGAGGAAGCATCCTCACTCAGATTCTGTGCTGCGGAATTCTATCAAATCGGAGACTGTGTGGTACCGAAGGATATTATGAGTGCAACGAGTACAGCTCATACCATTGCGCGCAACATTGGCAGGTAAAAGAGCATACCAACCAGGAAAAGTGTGGTATAATAATTGCGTGAATGTTTTGACATCGAATTTTCCCGTAATACCACGCTTTTCCGGAGGAGATCTAATGACCGATATCACCCTGCAACAAATTGAAATTTTTCTTACAGTTGCCGAGCAGTTGAACCTTTCTGAAGCAGCTAAAGATTTATTTATTAATCAATCGGCGGTTAGCAGATGGATTCGGCGTTTGGAACAAAGTCTAAATAAAAAATTGTTTCACCGGAATAACAGAGGAGTAGAACTGACCGAGCACGGCGAATTTCTCTATGCTGAACTGAAGCCGATGTATCAAAAGCTCAGTGAAACTTTGCAGAATATGCGCAACATGTACGATACGAAGGATGATATTTTGCGCATAGGTTGCTTGGACTCTACTGAGGTAATTCATGCTTTGAAAACAGCGGTAAAAGGGTTCGAACATTCCCATCCGGATACGCTGCTTAAAATCGAGTTGTTTAATTTTAACGATTTACGGGAAGCACTTGTCTGCGGTAAACTGGACTGTATTGTTACCTATTCGCTAGGGTTTGGCGAGTATTGGAATATTGCCACTAAACGTATAAAAAAATTGGATACTTATATAGGCATTTCGGCAAAAAATCCATTGGCGGCCGAACCGAAGCTCAGGGTCAAAGAATTAAGAAATGAAACTCTCTATTTATTGTCGGTTGCGGAAATGAAGGATGCCGAAATTCGAGCCATAGAGACATGTAAAAGGATGGGTTTTATTCCCAAAGACATTAAGTATATGACTAGCTTTTTCGCTTGGGAAATGGCTATTAAAAACGGCAGAGGCTTTTCCATTTGCGGAAAAAATATGTCCGATCGGTTTAAATCTGACATTAAGTTGTATCCGATAAAAAACCCATACCAAGATCAGTATGTTATCTTGGCCTGGCGCCAAAACGGGAGTTCAGAATTAGTAAAAGAATTTATCCAATCAATTAATGAGGTTAAAAGTCCGGTTCAAATCCTGGCCTAATGCTGTTATTGTTTAACAAAAAGGGGGGTTAAAGCCCCCTTTTTTATCTGTTTAAAACGTTATATTCGCCAAAAAGCTGCAGAATAATTAAAGCCAACTGGAGATCAAAGCATAATTTGTGATCTTTTAAATTATAACCTGTAATCTTTTGAATTTTTTGAAGGCGGTACTTGATGCCACTGACAGACATGTTAAGGCTTTTGGCGGTGCCTTCAACATTATTGCGCAGATAAAGAAATTCTTGCAGGGTTTTAATTAATTCTGCCTTATGTTCCGCGTCATAATCGAGCAAAGGTTGCAATAACTTTCTGGCATAAGAATATAATTCAGTGGGGTTTAAGGTGCTTAAGAACAGGGCATGAATTTTAAATTGTTCAAAAGAGCGTATTTGCCCTTCCGTAATCATATATTCACCAATTTCAAGTGCTTTTTTGGCGCTTAGATAAGATCTTTTATAATCTTGCAATTCTGTGCATAGACTGCCAATGCCGATAAAGAGTTTGGTTTTTAAGAGAGGAGAAACTTCTCTTATAATTTCTTGAGCAATATGTTTAATTGCTTCAAAGGAATGGTTAGGTTTATCAGCCTGGACAAGAATAATGATTTCATTGTTTACAGAAACAGCCATGCTTGGAGCAATAAGAGCCGTTACGCTTTGAATTCTTTTTACTATTTCATGGCGAAAACTGTTTTGTTCGTCTTTATTTTTATATCCTGTAAATTGTTTAGCCTCATCGAATTGGGCAACCAGCACACGATTGGGTACAGTTATATCATATTCTAAAGCCCGCGCCCGGGCTTTAATTGATTCAATGTCCAAGTAGTTCCCAAATATTAAATCCTCAACAAAATTTCCTTTTAGTTTAAGTTCAATTTCAGCTATTTTTCTGTCATGGGCTAAAAGCACGGCCAGGAAATTAACAACATGTTGGGCCAGTATCATTTCCGGTCCTGAGAAATGGGTATCGATTTTGAGGAAGGATAAAAATCCCAGCAGTTCGCTGCAGGCTTTTACAGGAATAAGCAACCGGTGTATAGTTAAATCTTGGTATTGATCGGTTATTGAGATCTGTTTATTGGGAGTACTTTTAAAACAGAAATAACTTTTTAAACTGGGGCTGGTTTGCAATGATAAGTATGATCTTAATTGGTCATTTCGTGGTGAATCATCCTGGGCAAAACTGACTGCTAAAATTGACGGAGTACTATCTTCAAGAACTATACAGCACTCCATCTTTTTTGCTATCTTATCTATAAATTCCTGAATTTCTTTCCCTTCTAAAATAAAATGGGCTAATGATTGCTGCATATCAAGGATAATGCTAAAAGCATCACTTTCGAGAAAATGACTATTTGCATCTTCTTTATTTATAGTGCTTAGTGAATTGTAAATATCGTTCATTTAACTTGCAGCCCCTTTGTTAATATAAGAGAAATAACTAAATATATAACCGATTTCCTGCCATCTATTTTACCAGCGGGATTAGGCGGAAAACAAGGAGATTTTCGCCTGATTCAAGGTCTATTTTCAGCCTAAATCCTATTGTATACTTGAATCAGGTGGTAATTATGTCCAACTTGATTACTAATATACAAGGCTATTCTATCCATGACGGACCAGGGATTAGAACAGTGGTATTTTTGAAAGGTTGTGCCCTTAATTGTTTATGGTGCAGCAATCCGGAATGTATTTCCCCAAATCCCGAGATCGGGTTTATTAAAACCCTTTGTACTAAATGCGGCCGATGTGCAACGGTATGCCCTAACAAAGCAATAAATTCCAAGCCCGGACAACTGCCGGTTACTGATCGTGAGAAATGTTGTGGTTGCGGAGCCTGCACTACAGTTTGCGTTCAGGAAGCACGCGTTCTCTACGGCAAGCCAATGAGTGTGGACGAGGTGTTCGAGGCCATAAAAGGTGATCAACTGTTCTATCAGGCTTCCGGTGGGGGAATAACGGTCTCCGGAGGAGAGCCTCTCTTACACCCCAAATTTGTAAGCCAACTATTGGCTAAATGCAAGCAGGCCGGTATTCATACTTGTATGGAAACATCGGGTTATGCTGCTGAATCCGCGTTACGGCAGGTTCTACCGTTTACCGATTATATCCTTTTCGATCTGAAACATCTTAATTCAGATTCTCATTGCCGTTATACCGGAAAGCCAAATGAATTAATCCTAAACAATGCTAAGACTGTAATTTCAAACGGAACGGAAGTGCTTTTCCGCATGCCCTTGATTCCGGGAATAAACGACGATCCACAAAATATTAGAGAAACTGCAGACTTTTTGCATAGTCTGGGGAAGAAACCAATTGCCATCCAATTAATGCCCTATCATGAATTAGGAAAAGGAAAATATGAATCCTTGGATAAATCATATCCCTTGGCCGGATTAAATGCCATTGAACCGGAACGGGTCGATACTGTGCAGGAACTGTTTAAATCCATGGGGATAGATTGTACCATTTCCAGATGACGAGGGACCAAAATTTTATTGCCAATATTCAAAATAGTTAAATTATTAATAAAGGAGATATTGATATGATGAAGGAATCAAAGATAGACGAAATGATGTTGAAAAGAATTGATAACTTAAAGCTTAGTGATCGTCTTTTCAGATTGAAGGATGCCATGTTTAGTGCTCAAAGAAAGGTATCTGTAGACCGGATAAGGCTTGCCATGGAGTCTTGGCAGGAAACAGAAGGGGAAGATATTGAAATACGCAGGGCCAAGCTTTTCAAAAAGATACTGGAACAGGTACCTATAGCTATTTACGATTTTGACATTATAGTGGGCAGGGAAACTGAACATTTAGTGGGAGCCCCTCTGTTTATGGATCAAGTAGGAGACGCTATTCCCGGGCTTTGGGACGGGACAGACGGCTTGGATTTATCCGATGAAGAAAGAGAAATTGTTATGGAATGTTCTCGCTTTTTTGCCGGAAAGACAGCGCCCGACCATGTAAAAAAAGTCTGGCACTCTCTAGTAGGTACTTGGGCGGAGGATATAACCGAGGCTAAAGGCAGCGATCCTACACCGGATTCAGGTTATTTTCCGGGAATAACTTGTAGGGCTTTGTGGGAGAAAATCCTCTCAAAAGGCATGCGCGGTATGATCGCTGAAGCCCAGGCAGGCATTGAACGTTTCCAAGAAATGAAAGAAACTGATATAAACAAGTACTATTTTTGGCAGGCGGCAATTATTGTTTGCCAAGCCATGATTGATTATGCCAAAAGATATGCAAAACTTGCTATTAGTTTGGCCGAAAAAGAATCTGATAGAGAAAGAAAAAATGAATTGTATGAGATAGCTAAAATATGCGAATGGGTCCCGGAAAACCCGGCTCGAACTTTTCACGAGGCTTTACAATGCATGAACTTTATAATTGTAGGCCGAGGGTTGGAGGCTATGTACCCCGTTTTAATTGGCAGAATGGATCAATACTTGCGCCCCTATTTTGAGCAAGATATCCGTGCCGGTCGTTTAACCTTGGAGAGGGCGGCCGAACTCTTAGGAAGTGCCATCACGCTGTGGGGCATGAAGACTGTTGTCCAGGTCGGTAAAACTCAGAAGCAGACACACCAGTTCAGTTACAGTATCAACAGTATAAATATTAGCGGGGTAGACAAAAACGGTAACGATGCTTCCAGTGAACTGAGTTATCTGATTTTACACATGATAGGTTTGTTAAGGCTGTCTTCGCCGACTGTTCTTTTCAATTGGCACTCACAAACTCCTCGTTGGTTGCTATTGAAAGCCTTGGAAACAAATTATCTTACCAAGGGAGGTATTCCACTGTTTGAAAACAGTGACCATGTAGTTGCTTGTTTTGTTAAGGACGGAACACCTGTAGAGGTGGCTCGTGAATGGTATGGACAGGGTTGTGTAACTCCAATTCTTCCAACCAAAATTGACCATAACGGCAGTGAAGGCAAAGGAGCGGTAAATGTTGCTTTTATATTGGACCTTACTCTTCACCGCGGGGTATCTCAGATAACAGGCAAAAAAATAGGTATTGATACCGGTGATCCCTGTAGTTTTAAGAGCTTTGAAGAACTATATGAAGCATTCAAAAAACAATATAGGTATGTTGTTAATCGGGTTTTATGGTTAGGTACCGTAGCCCAAAGTGTAGAACCGCAGTATTTGCGCTTTCCCTTTAATTCCTGCATTGCCGGGCCGCAATGTATGGAGAAAGGCCAAGATATTATGATTACTGACGAGACTCACAGTTATGGCATCAGTGACCGGGCAATCGTGGACACGGCAGACTCTTTGCTTGCCATTAAAAAGCTGGTGTTTGATGAAAAGAAATTAACCATGGATGAATTGTTAAAGGCTCTTGATACAAATTTTGAAGGAGAAAAAGGTGAAAGAATACGTCAAATGTGCTTGAATGCTCCTAAATTCGGCAACGATATTGATGAGGCTGACTATATGGTTCGTGATGTTGGGGAGTTTTCGGCCAGTGTGATTTATGCCTATCAAAATCCTTTTGGGCAACCGTGTAAAATTTCGCGGGAAGGTTTGTCATGGCATTATTTTGGCGGCTTGGGAGTGGGAGCACTTCCCAATGGCCGTAAAGCCAAAGAGCCGCTTAACGACGGTTCTATATCACCGATGCGCGGTATGGATAAACTCGGGCCCACCGGCGTGCTTAGGTCGGCACTGAAAGCTGGTTTTAAGGAATCCTACGCTTCGTGTTTGAACCAAAAATTTTCCGGATCCGCGATGCAGAGCCCGGAAAGCCGGGAAAAACTGGCCGTACTCATTGAAACATTCTTTAAGAACGGAGGGCAGCATATTCAGTTTAATCTCGTGGATACAGCAGAATTGCTCGATGCCAAAGCGCATCCCGAGAAGCATAGAGATCTTGTGGTGCGTGTGGGGGGCTTTAGTGCATATTTTGTTATGCTGTCACCGGAAATCCAGGATGATATTATTTACAGAAGTGAGCATGGCTGTTAATGCCTTTGGAGACGAAAGGTTTAGTCCTTTCGTCTTTTTCTGTTCAACTAAAGGAAAATAGCCGTGAAAACTGTTTTGAATCCAAGGGGGGTGAGACGGCAGAAATTAAAATCGAGTTTGTCGGATAGAAGTTGTCTTTTGATGCCAAGTGTAAAAAAATAATACTTACCAGATATGTAAATTCGGCATGACAAGGGAGTAGGGGTTGATTGACAGTATTTTGAACAAAAACCTATACTGAGTATAAATGGAATATCGGGCAATATATTCCATGAAATGGAAAGCAAAATAATTAACAAGGAGGACAAATAATGAAGAAATTATGGTTTCCCCTGTTGATGGCTATTCTTGTACTTAGTCTCATCCTGATAGGTTGTGCCAAAGCACCGGCTTCTGCAGATGGGGATAAAGCCCAGGCGGGAGGGCAAGATTCTGAAAAACCGATTGAGCTTACTTTTACTTATTTTGGACCGGAAATGATTCCTCCCGGACAATGGTCTAAGGAAGCAGCTAAGAAGGTAGAGGAAAAAACCAACGGACGTGTCAAGATCAATACTTATTTTTCGGAGTCTCTTCTAACCTATGGTGATACCATAACAGGTACGGCTTCAGGTGTTGCAGATATTGCCTTTGTTGATGCTGGACTGTTTTCCGGCCAATTTGATTTGAACATGGTATTTGGCCGGTTTATCCCTGCAACCCCGCCTCAAGAAGTAGTTACCAAAGTTTTCCGGGAAATGATTGATACACACCCAGAACTTAATGCTGAATTGGAAGAGAAAAATTTAAGATGGCTAAGCATTATTGGCACAACCGGTGAACATTTACACACTGTAAGTAAACCAGTCAGAGTGCCTGCTGATGTTAAGGGAATGAAAATAGCCGTGGTTGGCGAGTCAGCCCGCTGGTTTGAATCTTTGGGAGCTGCACCTGTTGGTGTTGCCGCAGGAGATTTTTATATGAGCTTGGAAAGAGGCCTAGTCGATGGACAATGGGCTCATTGGCCTGCTTTGTTTGGCTTTAAACTGACCGAAGTAACCAAGTATCACACCCTTTTTGGCAAAGACGGGGCCAGCCTTGCCTTTACCGGTTTCCTCATCAATAACAAGACCTGGAACAGTCTCCCTCCGGATATTCAGGAGATTATGGTCGAGACTTATAACTGGGCAAATGACGAATTAATTAAGGCTAATCAGGAGGAAGTTGCAGCCGCCATTGAAAGCGCTAAACAAAACGGTAACACATTTATTGAACTTACGGATGAAGAGCTTGATCTGTGGGCAGAAAGTATGGACAAAATCAATAAAGCTTGGATAGAATCAACTGAGGCCCAAGGAAAACCGGCGCAAAAAATGTTTGATGCCTTATTTGAGTTGCTTGAAAAATATAATAAATAAAAAAATATTATCTCTAACAAAAGTTCTTTCAACTGTATAACCGTAATATATATTGAATAAACAGAATTTTTGTGCCAACTGGTAAGGAAAGGCGAATCCTTTCTTTACCAGTGTTACTTTGAAATGAGAACAGCGACTGAAGCAGGTGGAAATTAATGAAAAGTGCGGAAAGAATAATTAAATTAATCATTGAAGGGTTTGGCATCTTGGCGACATTGATTCTGATTGCAATGATGATGGTCACAGTTTGCGATGTTTTTTTGCGGATATTCGGGCGACCGATTGTCGGCAGCACTGAGATCAGTTGCGCCATGATGGTGTGTGTTGTCTTTTTCGCTGTAGCATGGTGTGCTTTAAGGGGCGAACATATTAGAGTGGATATCATATCCGGTATATTGTCAAAGAGAAAACTGCTTATTTTGGACAGCATTGATAATATTGCAACCATGGTCTTTGCTTTGCTGCTGGCAAAACAATGTTTAAATCAGGCCATGTTTGCCCGCCAAATGGGACTGAAATCTTTAATGCTGGAGATACCGCGCTATCCATTTCATATTGTCACGGCCTTTGGCTTTTTTCTTTTATTTATAGCCCTTATTATCCTGCAGCTCAACATCATAAGAGGATCAGATCAAAACACGGTTCTATCTACTATCAACGAAGAAGATAAAGATCAATCGTAGTTTTTTTTACTTGCTAGGAGTGATAAGATGAGTGCTGAATTTGTAGGTGTTATAGGCATAATTCTTTTGGTTATATTAATGTTTTTGCGTATGCGCCTTGGCACCGTAATGATTTTGCTTGGCTTTCTGGGTTATGCATATCTGGCTGGTTGGGATAAAGCCTTGATTATGGTTGGCTTGGAGCCGTACGCCCAAACTTCTTTTTATCAGATTACTGCTTTACCTTTGTTTATCCTTATGGGAACCGTTGTAGCGGCTGCGGGGATCAGCAAGGATCTTTATGAAGCTGTTCGCAAATGGATAGGTCATATCCGTGGTGGTATGGCTGCGGCTACTGCTGCCGCTTGCGGCCTTTTTGCTGCTATTTGCGGGGACAGTATTGCGACGGCCGTAACCATGGGCAAAATAGCCTACCCGGAAATGAAAAGATTTAATTACGACGACCGGCTGTCTACAGGTGTAATGGCTGCCGGTGGAACTATCGGGATTCTCATACCTCCCAGTACGGGCTTTATTTTATATGGGATACTTACCGAACAATCTGTTGGCCACTTATTTATTGCCGGTATTATTCCCGGGATTCTGCAAGTTTTATTTTATATTGCTGCTATCACAATAATTTGCCGAATTAATCCTCAAATGGGTCCTCCAGGTCCGAAAGTTAGTTTTAAAGAAAAGATTACCGGATCGGCTTCAGTTTGGCCCATGGTGGTTATTTTCCTTTTAGTTATGGGCGGTATTTACGGCGGTATATTCACACCCACTGAAGCCGGGGCTTTAGGCGCTTTTGGAGCTTTTGTCTTAGGTTTTGCAATGCGCAGGCTTAATTTTTCCAATATTAGAGGGGCTTTAAGCGAAACAGCAAGCAATACGGCTATGATTCTTTTCCTGTTAGTTGGAGCTTATATCTTTATGCGCTTTACTGCAGTAAGCAATCTTCCCGTTTTTTTAAGCAATTTTATTCTTAGCCTTGAGTTGCCGCGTATTGTTATTCTTATCGGTATCCTGGTTGTTTATATTGTTCTTGGTGCCTTTTTGGACGTATTAATTGTTATTATTCTCACCACACCCATAATTTTCCCCACTATCACAGGTTTAGGGTATGATCCGATATGGTGGGGAGTAATGGTGGTAAGAATCATGGAAATTGGAATGATTACTCCTCCCTTTGGCATCAATCTCTTTGTGCTGGCCAAAACTGTTAAACAACCTTTAGGTACGGTATACCGCGGAGTATTACCATTTGTGGCTGCCGATATTTTGCATATTGCTCTTCTAATTGCAATTCCGGAGCTAGCTTTGTATTTAGTGCATTCTATGGGTTAAATATATTATCCTGATTGCTTTGATATAGCTATATTTGTGGCAATACTATAAATTGCTTCTACGTAATGGTATAATGTTAACATATGGTAATAAAGAAAAGAAAGAGAGGTAGAGAAATTTGTTCAAGAGTACTCCCATAACTTCAATGACCAACGCCTTTGATGTCAGCGGGAAAAACGTTGTTATTACCGGTGGTAACCGCGGCATCGGTAAAGGCATCACCCTTGCTTTCGCGCAAAGCGGAGCCAATGTTGCGATACTTTGTCGCAATGTAGAAAGCGGGAAAAAAACCGTTGCTGAAATCCAGCAATATGGCGGTAGATACACCTGTATCCAATGCGATATTTCCGATTATGAAAGCGTTAAAGCCGCAGCCAAAGAGGTATTTGCATTCTTTGATCATGTTGATGTTCTGATAAATAATGCCGGAGTTGCTACCACCGTGCCTTTTTTGGATAAGGACGGTTTAAAAGAATGGCATCGGGTTATAAATACAGACCTGCACGGAGTGGCCTACGTTATTTACGAGATTGCTCCTTCCATGCGTGATAAAGGTTTAGGTGGCTGCATTATCAATATTTCCTCAGTTGGCGGCCAGCGCGTAAGCGGTTCCAAGGATCATCACAATGCCCCTTACAATGTTGCCAAAGCAGGTGTGGATATTTTCACCAGGTATTTGGCAATAGTTTTGGGCGATTATGGTATTCGTGTTAATTCTATCGCCCCGGGCCCTGTACATTCCGATCTTGATAAAGACTTACCTCCGAGTTTCATTGAAAAGATTGAAAAAGACCTACCCACCCACAGGTTTGGAGAACCAATAGAAGTAGGTGCTTTTTGTGTTTACCTTGCCAGTCCGGCTGCCAGTCAGGTAACGGGCTGTAATTATGCCTTTGACGGTGGGTTGCTTTGCATAACCTAATGTTTTGCTTTATTTGAAAAGAAACAGGATAGGGAAAGAGAATTATAAATAACGAGAATTACATGATGAAAAAAAGGCTTGGCTCCGAAATTCAATTGGAGCCAGGCCTTTACAATATAATTTAAAACTATAATATAAACTTAACTCTTCTTGGCGTAGTCGCCGCCATTGCCGCAGGAAAAATGGATAATGGGGCGCTCAAGCTTGGGAACAAGAATGGGGCTATGGCTTACTCCTCTTGGTATATAGAAGATTCCGCTTTTATTAATTGTTACCCATTCACCGCCGAGATAGAATTTAACTTCGGCACCGAGGTCTTCCGGATGTTCGGGATCGGAACCGAGAAAACCGATCAGTTCATCAAAATCATCATGACAGTGTTCTTCGGGACCTGTGTCATTTTTAGTATGGAACCAGACGGTTTCTAAATAGGGGGCTCCTTTCAGCTTTTTGTCATCTAGCCATAAGAGGAGTGTCAAAAAACCTTCCGGGGCTTCCGGTCTAAAGCCGTCTACAGGGTCATATTTTTCTACCCAGTTACGGTCATATGTACCCTTTGGGGCAGTGGCTTCGGCGGGTATTGGATTGTAATAGGATGAATTCATCAATATGGTAAAGTGAATGACCGGTTTTTTCAAATTCTCGACT
>Ga0134094_1001977_pt1 | contig 18390 bp, 18 predicted proteins | sample 5_1taG_FD_94458 | JGI IMG/M metagenome (GOLD analysis project Ga0134094, IMG submission 94458) | Switchgrass degrading microbial communities from high solid loading bioreactors in New Hampshire, USA - 5_19_20_110_A1 metaG | ecosystem: Engineered > Bioreactor > Semi-continuous > Anaerobic >... | reverse complement strand
ATTTCGCTACTCAGTATAGTGAATTGAGCTTGCGGATTGGAGGGATCGAAGTCACAGCAGCATTTCCTATTTCAGGCAGTGCCCCTAATAGGAAGGCATATTAATGACAGGCCATTTGATGGGAAAGTAGTAGGTCTCGCAAAGCCGCTAAGCTCGCCAAAGGCGAGCCGGTCGCAAAGGGACTGCAACAGCCCCGCGGACGTGACGCAGTCGCGCATCCGCCCGGCGGGAGTAGTTGGAAATCACTACTTGCCGTCAATGAATGCGAGATCCGGCGCGTTTTTTGCCGGATCTCGCGAAACGGATAAATGAATTCTAGAGATTTCGATCGGATTGTCTTTGCCGTTATATGCCAGTGTCGCCATTACCGGCTAATGGCCGGGAGGAAAGCACGGAAATCCGGCTCCTGGGCGAAGTGGAAAATTCCTCCTTCCTGAATATACTCAGGCTCATATATCTCATTTATATACGGAAGATATCCTTCAAAGGCTGAGATCATTGAAAGACCTTCCAACCGGGTGTAGCGTGCAGGCAGCTTTTCTTCCACCCATTCCGCGCCGTTGTAACGATACAGCCGGTAATGAAAAGTATTGGGGTCCGTGTCGACCGCCCAGCCTAAGCTGCTGCTCACCATTTGAAGGTCGACAAATCGATTTGGAGTTGGCGAAGAGACTTTTGACCATGAACTTCCATTCCAATGGAACAACTGTCCATTTTCTCCAGCCATCCATCCATCTGAGGTACTCGTCATTGATATTAGATTGAGCTGCCCGGTCGCGATGATCGGGTAGACGTGCCAGCCGTTATGGTCTTTACGGATCAGTCCCTGGTATCCAACAGCCCAGCCGTCATTGGGCGACAGCATCTCAATTGAGGTACTACTAGTTTTTGTTACCTTGCTACTTGACCCCAGATCAGCGAAGCTCGCAGCCCAGGAACGCGAAGACTTCCAGTCCTGACGAGCCACGGACGGATGTCAAGCGCATATGATTGTGTCGTGTGGTGATAAGCTGCCCGGAGGACTTCAGCCCGCGCTTATTGGGCCGTATACCCCCCGTCGATGGCCAGTTGAGCGCCGGTCGTGAACGAGCTTTCGTCTGAGGCAAGGTAGAGCACGCCGTAGGCCACATCCTCGGGCTTTCCGGTATGGCCGATGGGATGGCGCGCTGCCATCATCTTCTCATACGCCGGCAGCCCGCCTTCCATGCGCGATCCCAATTCCTCGACCAGCGGGGTCATGATCGTTCCGGGGTGGACGGAATTGACCCGGATATTGTCCTTGCCATACGTCACGGCGTCTTTGCGCGTCATCAGCGTGACTGCGCCTTTGGCAGCATGATAAGGGGCCAGCTCGGGTGATCCGACCAGTCCATAGATGGAGGACAGGTTGACGATGCTGCCCTTCCCGTTTTGTTTCATATAAGGAACAGCGTGCTTGGTGCAGAAAAAGACGCCTTTCACGTCCACGTCAAAGACGGCGTCCCATTCGGCTTCGGTCACCTCGTGGGTGGGTTTATCCACCCCGGTCACACCGGCGTTGTTGACGAGAATATCAATTTTGCCGAAGGTTTGTGCGATATCGCGGAATACCTGTTCGACCTCTTTTTCCCTGGATACGTCCAGCTTCCAAAACCGGGCTTCTCCCCCTTCCTTTTGAATTTCCTGGGCTGTTTGCTCACCCTGCCGCTGGTCGATGTCGGTAACCGCAACACGCGCGCCCTCGCGGGCCAGCACCTGGGCAATTGCCTTTCCAATCCCGGTTCCTGAGCCGGTTACAATTGCAACCTTTCCACTGACTCTACCCATTTCGGTTAACCCTCCTGGCATCTTAATATTTGATCCCCCTGAAAAGAATTGAACCAATAAACACCCGCATCTGCTGCGAACGGGCCAGACTCACGGCATCCGGTATTCATTTCTTATTGAAGCCGGATGCTCAGCCCTTTTCCCTGGAATGTCTCGCAGACAAAAGTGGGGCTGCCCGCGGCGCTGAGATCGCTCGAAAAGCGGTAGCCGATTTCAGCGAACTGCGTGAGCGCGGAAACATCCTGGATGCGTTCTGTGATCAGCCAGCGGGCAAATGCGCCGCGCGCGATCTTGGCATGGACAACCACAAACTCGGGCCTGCCGCTTTTGGGATTGACCGTCAGGAAGCGCGGAGTCCACACCCGCGCCGGGTCCACAAAGCGGGTCACCGTCTTTGAATATTCCTCCGCGGCGAGGTTAATCACAGGTCCCTCTGCAGGCAGGCAGGCTGCGATTGAGTCTCCCCAGAACGTATAGAGATTTGCAAAGGCCGGGTCGGGCAGCCTGTATCCCATCTCCAGGCGGTAAGGGAATATGCCGTCATAGGGGCGGATCAGCCCATACAGACCGGATAAAATGCGCAGCGTTTCATTCGCATAGTCACGATCGTCGGCCGGGAGGTCACTGGCATGCAGCCCGCTGTAAATATCGCCAATGAAACTGTCGATGGCGAGCGACTGCTGCTCGGGTTCGGTGGTCCACGCAGCGATCAAGGCGTGCGTTTTTTCGGCCAGCCCGGGAGAGAGCTTCATTGCCTTTGCGAGCTGCTGCGGCGAAAGGGTTTTCAGGTATGCACCCAGCTCTTGCGCCTTCTCCAACAGAAGCGGGCGGGTGAGGCGCACACGCTCATCCCTGACAAAGCGCATTGTTTTGGAGGAGTGAAGTAAGATAATCACAAGCGGATTGTTTCAAACAAGAAGAAGATCATTGAAATATCAGGTGATATAACGCAATTAAATACGAATACGCATCTGACAGGTTTTCGCGGATGGCTTGGGCCTGAGCAAATGAAAGGAGGGTTACCACCCGGGCGTGGTGCAGGTGTCCATGGTCCCCGTCCGGAATCCGTCCAAAAGCGCCTGCTGGCGCTGCTCAGATGATCCATGGGTCCATGATTCAGGCGAGACATAGCCCTGCGTCTGCCGCTGGATACGGTCGTCGCCAACCGCAGCCGCAGCGTCAAGGCTTTGAGCAATCTCCTCATCGGTCACCCGCGTCAGATACCCGGTTTCGGTGGCATTGTGCGCCCATACGCCTGCCAGACAATCTGCCTGGAGTTCGATCATCACTGCTTCGCTTTCTGGACCGGTAGCCCGCGAGGGATTATCCAGCACGCCGGCGAGATTTTGAATATGATGGCCGTACTCGTGCGCCAGCACATAACCCTCAGCAAATGGGCCCCCCTTAGCGCCAAACCGTGTTTGCAGCTCATCGAAGAAGTCGAGGTCCAGGTAGACCATCTGGTCTCTGGGGCAGTAGAAGGGTCCTACGGCAGCGGTTGCATTCCCGCAGCCGGATGTCGTTGCTCCTGTGAAAAGCACCGTATCGGCCGGGGTATAGTCTCCGCCCATGCGGGAAAATTCTTCGGTCCAGAAGGCCTGGATGCTGTTGACGAAGCCAACGATGCGGCAGTCATCACGGGTATTTGCGTCTTCCCCCGTCTGGCACACTTCCTCCAGGTTGGTAATATCTTCACCGCCTGCAGCCGGGGCTTGAGGCTGCTGCTCCATGACTGTCCCCAGGTCGCCAGGATCTCCGCCCAGCAGCACATAGATCAGCAAGACCAACAGGCCAAGCCCGCCGCCTCCAGCCGCTACCGCCTTTCCCGTCCGGCCGCGCCGGTCTTGAACCTGAGAGGGGTCCAGACGTGATCGTTTATTAAATGCCATTTTCGCTCCTCCTTGTTGGATTCTCTGGGTCTGCTGCTGGCACACCTGGCGTAGGTGAGCCGGTGTAGAGTGCGAATCGAACAAACTGCGCGCTGCCTCTGAGATTTCGTCAACTCAAATTGATTGTACTGACCGCTGCCGGGCGGGTTTAGCGGGGAAAATCCTCCCCCAGATAAGGGATTGACCCTACTCGCTTTGTTAAGGTCAAACCGGCAGCGCACCTGATGTGTTTTGGAATACCCCACTGGAAACGAGCAGACCTGTTTGCTATAGTTAAGTAAATGTATACTCATTATAGCGCAGGTCGGTTAGAGATAAGAAATTTGATTCGCCAGATCAATGGAGCAGCTTCTATGCCTCTTACACAGCCTATCCCAACGATTTTTGTTGTTTCAGGCGGCGTCGGCGCAAGCGGTGAACAACTGGTGCGCACCATGCTGGCTCAATTTCCTGAAGATGCCGTTCGCGTTGTTACCATCGGCAATGTTCGCCGGCCAGAGCAAATTGAAGAGGTGATCCAGCAGGCGCAGCCCATCGGCGCGCTGGTCGCGTTTACGCTGGTGGATATTTCACTGCGCGAATATCTCCTCCAAAGAACCGGCCAGCTCAATGTGGATGTAATTGACCTCATGGGACCGCTGATCGGGTGGGTTTCTGAAAAGACAGGCTTGCAGCCGTCCGGTCAGCCCGGCCTTTACCGCCAGCTCCACCGTGATTATTACGACCGCATCGCTGCGATTGAATATGCGATGGCGCACGATGACGGGAAAAATGCTGAAGGGTGGCCGCAGGCGGAAGCGGTGCTTGTGGGTGTATCGAGAGCAGGGAAGACTCCAATCAGTTTATACCTGGCTGTTCTCGGCTGGAAAGTCGCCAATTATCCGCTTGTCCCTCAACTGCCTGTCGATGAAAGGCTGTTTTCGCTGGATCCAAAGCGTGTCATTGGCCTCACGATCGATCCTGACCAGCTCTTGCAATTTCGCCAGGCGCGGCAAAGGCGATTAGGCACCACAGGGGCATCCGCCTATGTCGATCCCGAGGTAATCTATGATGAGATCAAAGCGGCGATGAGGATTTTTCGCCGCGGCAAGTTTAAAATCATTGATATGACGGATAAGACGATCGAGATGGGTGCAGATGAAATTATCCAGCATTTGCAGTCATTGCGATAAAGCGCTGTTTGTACGAAAAAAAACGAAAAGTGTATTGCATACATCAATAATATCGGATATAATAGAATTGTCTCCGAAAGGGCAAAACTGGTGAAAGCCAGTTGCGCAAAGCCAGGGATCTACCGTCGTAACAGCGAAAGCTGCAAAGACTATGGTCGCCCGGCTGCCTCGTAAGAGAAAAAGCAAAACCAGGGAAATCTGGTGACGCAAAGCCAACGGGTCTAAAACTGGAAGTAGGAACAGGACTCTTGGGCGAAATTGAATCAGGCACTTGAATCTATAAAAAGATACTAGGCCGGTTCAAAATATGACCCCAGGATGACATATCCGAAAAGGTTATGATTGCCAGGCTGCCGGAGACACTTTTGATCCTCCAGGAGATTGGAGGATTTGTTATTTAAGGGGGGGCAGCAGTAAGACGCTCTAATAAGAGATAAGATCGATTAACGTCGCTGCGATCTCCTGCTCCTGCAACTTTTGTTTCCTGATTTTTTCGTTCTTTTTGATTTGCTTCGCAACAAACCGCGGGAAGGCTCCACCGACTTTGCCAAGCAAGCCGATAAAACCAGAGGGTGTCCGCGGGTCATAAGACGCGGGATCGGTCAATTTTCGTTGATAGATTTTCGGCGTTATCCGGCTTAGAATGTGCCCGACCGTATGAGTGTGGAATGGTTTTGGAAGGTGGATAAAATGGATGTCAGGCATCACAAAAAACTGCCAGACCTCAACCACAGCGCCATCCTCAATCCGTCTCGGGTAGCAAATCCTTGGGATTCCTTGATACAAAGATTCGCGGTCCTCATAGCAGATCACTTCATCGAACGTAGGAGAGTAGATCTTTTCAGGCTGGCGATAGAGTTCTTTCAAAGCCTCTTCAGTCGCCTGCCGGACAGCCATAGCGAGACTTGACTCGCGCCTGAGCTCCGCGAGCTGCCCAATCACTTCTCGCTGGCAGTCATCGAGCGCCAGCAAAGCGCGCAGCGTTGCGTAGTGATGGCCCTTTAATGTTTCAAAAATTTCAGTTCGCAGATCCGGTTCAAAACGCGCTATTTTCTGAAGCTGCGCGTGCCCGAGGTTCATTAAGTATTCCAGAACCTCCTGGGGATCATCATAAACCCCAATCAGGTTGGGAACCAGGCCAGAATTGTCAATCTGGCGGGTCATGGCGGTCAGGATGGTGCTCAAGTCATACACCCTGGATTCTTCGACCATTTCATCAAACACATCCGGCGAAATTGTTTCCGGCTGGATTGCAGCCAGTAACTCGTTGATAAAGAACGGTTTGTTATATACTGTCTGAGCTTCTTTTGAGATTGCCCTACCCATATACCCCTCCTCAGGTCTTCTCATACAAGCTGTCATGTTTCCGCAATTTGACTCTGCGGCTTGATTTAACGATCCTGCCTGTTCATCCTCACCGCCCCAAATGGACGTGGATCCTCCAGCCCCGGAAAGCAAAAAATCTCGTACAACCTGGCGGGATTGCAACGAGTCTTTGCCGGCGCAGTGATACGCCTTCCCTTTTATATAAGCCGTTTCAGGGTAAAACGTTGACTTACTTTAGCATAACACAATTCCAACCCTGTTTCAATCGGTTTACGCGACTTGTTTTTCCCAGCGGAGGGTTTTCCTTTTAATTAATCGCACATTGGGACGCCCATAAAACAGCCCCATTGGATAATGATGATACTGACTAAGCCAAAGGCGATGATCGAGACATAGATGACGACAAGGATCAGGTTGGATCGTATAATTATTTTCTATAGGGGGCATTGGAAGGGAGAATTCAAATGAGAAAGTTGTGGGTGAAGGCGTGGATCACCCTGGATGGCGTCTTTGACGCAGATACGATGGAATACTGGTGGCAAAACACCAACAGCCCCGAGCGGATGCGCTATATTACGGAGGAATATGCGAAAGGTGATGCCTATTTGTTAGGGCGCGTCACCTATGAAATGCTCTGGCCTGGCTGGTCCAAACAGACAACCGGCGATGGCCCTGGACCGATCCTCAACCGGATGCACAAATATGTGGTCTCGACCACGCTCTCTACAGCACCCTGGAAAGAGACCACGATCATCTCAGAAAATGTGGTTGAAGAGATCGCAAAATTGAAGCAGCAGCCGGGCAAAGACATCATTATCGACGGCAGCGCCAGCCTGGTCCAATCGCTGATGGGAACGGGCCTGATCGATGAGTACCGGTTCCTGGTCCAGCCTTTCATCATGGGAAGAGGAAGGCGGTTCTTCCCCGAAGGGACGCCTCCGGCGAAACTGCGGCTTGTCGAAAGCAAACTGCTCAGTTTCGGGTCGCTTGCGCTGATCTTCCAGCCTGATATATCATAGCTTTTGCGGGTTAGGGCGATATTTGTGCCGGTTCGCTATCTCGAAATCGACCGGAGAGCTGACAACAGATTTTTAACACGGATTACACGGATTTGACTCTGCGCGGGGGTTGGGCCGTTCACCGATGAGGGAAAGGGATAGGCTTAAAGGGCTGTTAAGGACTTCTACCCGGAATAACAAACGAGATCCGGCGCTCTTTGCCGGATCTCGCGAATCGAATAGAGCTATATGCCAGGCTTCGTCTGCATCTTGCTTTATTCACGCTTCGTTCGATAACGGAGGTAAACCACGCCGTTATGAAAGCGGCGCTCCTCCAGTAGTTCTAATTCCAACCGGATATGGCTCGGAAGGGCCGGTTTGCCGCCGCCGATGATGATCGGGCTAAGAAAAAGCTGGCACCCATCGATCAGGCCTGCCCTGAATGCGGCTGCGGCGAGATTGGCCCCGCCGATCAGAATGTCTTGCCGGGCAGATGTTTTCAACTGCCGGACGGCTTCAGGGTCAAAGACCCGCTCGATCCGTGTCTTGCGCGTGGACGGCTCAGTCAGGGTCGTGGAGTAGACGATCTTTTCGGCTGCCTGCCACGTCTCCGCAAAGTCGCGGTAAACAGGGGCGGCATCGGCGAAACTGGGATCCGTCTCCCAGACCATCATTGTCTCATACAGGCGGCGGCCGTAGAGATAAGTCCCGGCGGAGCGTACGAGGTTGTTAATGAAGCTGTGCACTTCCTCATTCGGTTCCGACCAGTCGAATCTTCCTTCCATATCCTCGATGTACCCGTCGAGGGACGTGATTGCTGAGTAGATCAGGTTTGCCATGCGTTGAACCTCCAAAGGATTCATAAATCGTCAGGCAGGTGGGGGGAAGTTAAGATGTATCCCTCCTGGCCTGCTGAGTCATTGCTACCTCAGCTTAGCCATGAGGGATATGCATTACAAGCCCCCGTTCGGGTGACCTCTGTTTGTTAAAGGCTGATCCTGCGCGGGCTAGATATTCTGCGTATAGCCAATTAGTTAGACTGATGCTCATTCCGGGAAATTACTGCCTGCTGAGGAGCGTCGGGCTGCACCATCCAGGGTGAAGGCCAGGCGGCATTGGCGTGCCTGTGAATGCCGTTATAAATCACAACGGAACACTGACGTAGATTTTTGTCCCAACCTGGACCTCACTATTGACAATCACAGAACCGCCCACCAGCCGGGCGCGTTCGCTCATGAAGGTCAATCCGTAATGATTCGAAGTGGGCATTTGGGGTTTGAAGCCGATGCCATCGTCTTGTATCAGCAGCGAGACCGCATTCTTGTTATAGGTCAGGGAGACTTTTATCTGACTGGCATGGGCGTGTTTCTTGATGTTGTTCAAAGCTTCCTGGTAAATGCGCAGGAGTGCGAGTTTTATTGGAGGCGAAATGGGCTGCTCCTGGCCAATTACGTCCAGTTCGACTTCTATTTCTTTCATATCCTGGGAAAGCAGCATAAGCTCGTCACGAATGAGCGTTTCCAGATTTTCTTGAATGGTTATATTGGGACGTAACGATTGCACAGAACGGCGGGCTTCGGATAGTTTATCTTTTGCCATATCCCGGATACGGTCTAAGATGGCCTGAGCATGCGCGATATCCTGTTCCTTCAGGGCCATTTTCGCCGATTCCACTTGCATCGATATCCCTGCAAATCCCTGCGCCAGGGTATCGTGAATTTCTCGCGCAATGCGATTCCGTTCTTCAAGGACGGCCATTTCACGCAGCTCGTGATGCAGCCGCGCATTCTCCAGGGCGACTGCTACCTGATCTGCGAGAGGAAAGATCGAAAAGAGGTCTGCATCACCAAAAGGTCGCGCATCGACGTTAATAAGGTCCATGACGCCAAGAATATTCTTGCCAATTTTTATTGGCACGACCATTCGAATAGGCACACAAGAGCCTTCCTGCATGGTTCCTGCTGCAGGCGAATATTCCTCGGAAAGAAAAGGCTTCCCTGTAACGGCAACCTGCTCAACGACATCTTGATTAAAATCGTCGGAAGTATCAACGGTCGCCAGACAGGGTATTTCGCCGGCCTGGGCTGCAGAGAACAGCCTTTTTGGGGTGCCCCGGTATAAGAAAATCCGCACATGTTGGATCTGGAATGCGTTTTGCATCGTCTGGGCTACATAGGGCAGCAGTTCATCGACATTGAGGAAAGAGCTTATTTTCCGGCTAAACTCATTTATGGCTCTCAACTGGCTGTTGCGCCGCTGCTCGATCCGTGTAAATTCATCGACCCGTTCTGCCAGTGTGATAATCCGGTCATGAATTTCTCGTGAGGGATGTAAAAACTCATCAATGAAGATGGTGGTGGCGACGACTAAACCTAAAGGGGCAATCTGCTCAGGAAAGATTGGCACGCAGTACATATATTTACGGTGAAGCTGACCGTTTGCGTCTGGCCAATCATAATACCCACCTGATTCTTGCTTCAGCCCAGTTTCAACGATTTTCCAAAATTGTGGGAGATTCGTATAGTTATCCCGTAAACTGGTGCCGATAACATTTGGTTCAGGATGGAACAAATTATTAGCATTCGTGTCGTGCAAGGCGGAATACCCGGATTCGCCAATTTGTACTACAGCAATCGAAGCGAGTTCAGAATCACGTTTAATTTCTTCAAGCGAAGAAATTGATGTGTGCTTCAAATAAATTTCTATTTGACGCGCAATATCCTGTGCTTTCTGCCGGATGATCTTAACGCCCAGTTCTTCAAGCGCATTGGAGGCAATTTCTGCGGCCTGGCGGCCGATGACGATGCTTTCATTCGGTAGTACAGGTTGATTTATCATTTTTCCTCTGCCTCTTGATGGGTATAATATAATTATACATGATGGTTTGGAGGCGCTAATTTGAAACCGATTCGTATCATGATCGTTGATGACCAACAAATAATTCGTGAAGGGCTGGCTGGCATGTTGGGCCGCGAACCTGACCTGGAACTGATTGGCACTGCCGAGAACGGGTTAGAAGCTGTAAACCTGGCCGCATCCATCAAACCTGACCTAGTTTTAATGGACTTGCGCATGCCTATCATGGGCGGCGCGCAGGCGATTCGAGAAATTCGTAAGAACCAGCCAGAGATCCGTTTCATCATTTTGACAGTTTACGACAATGATGAGGAATTGTTTGAGGGTCTTCGCGCCGGGGCAAAAGCGTTTCTGCTTAAAGATGTGTCGCGTGACGAGCTGATTTCAGTCATCCGGGCCGTTGCGGCAGGGAAGGCCCACTTGCAGCCTGAACTAACCAGCGTCTTGCTCGACCACCTGGCGGAATTGGAAAGCGGCGATCAAACCGCTGCCACGATTACTCCGCGTGAACGATCGGTGCTGCGGCTTCTGGCAGATGGCGCCTCGAATAAAGAAATTGCCAGTGAGCTGATGATCAGCGAGCATACCGTCAAGAGCCACGTAGCCAAGATTTTTGTTAAGCTCGAAGCTCGTGACAGGGCTGAAGCTGTCGCAAAGGCCATTCAAAAGAACATCATACAGATCTAGACAATCTCCCGATCGATCTGAAAAACTGCGCTTTTTTACTTCCCAGCAGTAAAAAAGCGCAGTTTTTTGATTCTTTGCGCCATTCGACGGATGCAGGGTATCCCCCATTTGGGGGATGCTGCTAGGTCGATTCGGTGAAAGGAAGTATGGCTCGAACTACGGATTAAACCATAGCTGATCACCGGATTGTTCTCCACCGGCCGGCGTCGTATAAACAAAGAAATTTCCCACTCTTGTACACGCGTGGCAACACTACTTCAAGGAGAATTGAATATGGCAACAATGGAAGCTCCCAGCAGGGAGAAACGGTTAGCAGATATTCTCAAGGAGAAGGGTATTCCGATTGAGAACCACTATGGCCCGGAATATGAAGGCGTGGCCGGCCGGGAAGTTGTCAATAACCCAACAGAACGGGCTGAGAAGTTGATGGATATTTACCTCAATGCCTTCTCATCCGTCAATGTTGAGTTCCCGTACTGGTACACCCGTGAGTGGGTCAAGTGGGAAAATGATGTGACGATCGTCCGCCGGGCGAAGAGCCTGAAGGCGGCTTTCAGCCACATGACCCCAATGATCTGGCCTCATGAAAAGCTGATTGGTGGGAAAACATATTACTACCGCGGTTCGTTCCCGATGCCGAACCTTTCGAACACGTTCTTCCTAGCTGCCAGTGATGAACTGGCGAAGGCAGCTGCCGCGCGCGGAGGTTCTGCAGCGGGTGAAGAGGCCAGGTTTGGCGCGGGCGGCGGCAACGTCACCAAGAATTTTGGTAACGTGGTCTCCATCGCCGGTAAGTTTGGTATTCGCGCCGAAGAAGTGCCCGCATTGGTGAAACTCGCCCACGACTGGAAGGGCAAGTCGGTAGAAGAGGTCGGCCACGTATACGAGATGATGGTGCCGGAATATGACCTCAAAGAAAAGATGATGCGCTCGGTCATCTGCATGTTCGACTCTGGCTACACCATTCCTCAGGGCCGCGAGGTCATCAATTACTACTACCCATTAGCTTTCGGGTTTGACGCGCTCATCGATCTGTGCAACCAGCGAAAAGCTGAAGTCGCCGGGCGTGCTGATGGTGATGGGATCACCGGCATTGACCGGATGTACTACTATGAGGCCGTCCGGCTGGTGATCGAAGGGTTCCAGGCCTGGTTCCTGAACTATGCCAAAGAAGCCCGCCGGTTGGAAGCATACGCAACCGACCCGGTAGAGAAGCAGGAATATGCTGACATTGCTGAGATGATGGAATACATCGCTCACAAACGCCCGGCGACCTTCAAACAGGCGCTGCAGATGACCTGCTTGATCCATTTTGCTGTGCTCAACGAAGACTCCGCTTCTGGTATGTCACCGGGTCGCGTTGGCCAGGTTCTTTTCCCCTGGTACGAGCAGGAGAAGGCTGCCGGCACCATCACCGACGAAGAAGTTCTGGAGCTGCTTGAGCTGCACCGCGTGAAGTTCACCTGCATCGACGCCTTTGCTTCAACAGGTGTTGTGGGTGGGGTGCTGTCATCGAACACCTTCAACAACCTGAGCCTGGGCGGCTTGAACCGCGACGGTGAGCCTGAAGGCAACCCGCTGGAAGTGTTGATCCTCGAAGCTGGACGCCGGTTACAAAGCCCGCAGCCGACCCTTTCGGTGATGTATGATGATAAGCTCTCCGATGAGTTTATGCTCGAAGCCGCTGAAACCGTGAAATCCGGCACTGGCTACCCGGCCTTCATGAACAACCAGATCGGAATGAAGTTCTTGCTGAACCAGTACGGCGAAGAAGGGATGACGGTCGAGGACGCCCGCGCAATGGCGATTGGCGGCTGCCTTGAGACTTCACCGTGCGTGTGGATGCCGATGGAAATGAACGGCAAGCAGTACTGGATCCCTGGCGGCGCCGGCCAGCCGACCTCGATTGGCGTTCATTTCATTGCCAACCCGAAAGTTCTGGAATGCGTTCTGTTTAACGGTTACGATCATCGCCTGGGCGAGCAGCTCTACCCGCCGCACAACAGCAAGCTCGAAACCTATGAAGAGCTTGTACGTGTCTTCAAGATGTACTACGAAATGACGGTGGACTGCCTTGCGACGACCAATAACATCCAGCACGATATCTGGCGCAAGAACAATATGTCGGTGGTCAATTCGTTCTTGAAACCCGATTGTTTAGAGCGCGGCAAGCACATCGGCCATATGGGTTATCGCTTCAATGCTACGTATAACATCGAATCCTGCGGCACCATCACGATGGTCAACTCGCTGGTGGCGCTCAAGAAGCTGGTGTATGACGATAAGAAATACAGCCTGGACGAGATGCGGGATGCGATCAAGAATAACTTTGGGTTCAAGACGGCCAAAGAAGTTGGTTCATTCTCGCTGTTGGCCCAGGTTAAGAAAGAAGGCGGAGAAGCTTACGACAAGATCCACCACGACTGCCTGATGGCCCCCAAGTACGGCAATGATGATCCGTATGCTGATGCAGTGCTGGCTGAGTATGAAGACTGGTTCTGCAAGATGTGCCACAATTACGAGTCGCTGTACGGGAAGAAGATGTATGCCTGCCAGATTTCGGTTTCAACCCACGGCGTTCAGGGCTCGATTACGCTGGCGACACCTGATGGCCGCCTGGCCGGCACAACTTACGCGGATGGCTCGATGTCGGCTTACCCGGGCACCGATCGCAACGGCCCGTATGCGCTGTTCAACTCTGCTACGTGCTGGGATCACTCGTGCTCGCAGAACAGCCAGATGAACCTCAAGATTCACCCGACTGCCATTCACGGGAAAGAGGGTTCGCTCAAACTGATCGATCTGACTCGCGCTTATATGCGCAAAGGAGCCTTCCACATCCAATACAACGTGGTTGACTCCAAGGTGCTGAAAGACGCGCAGGAGCATCCTGAAAATTACCGCGAACTGCTGGTGCGCGTGGCCGGCTTCACCCAGTACTGGGTAGAGCTGGGCAAGCCGATCCAGGACGAAGTCATTTCCCGCACTGAATACGAGCAGGTTTAACCCTGAATACTTAGATCAGATAAAGAACATTAGGAGCTTCACCATGATTGAAGAAAAAGTTCAACAGCAACAAGGTTTACGTCACTGCGACTGCCGGAATTTTTGCAGCGTAGATGTCGCAAAAGGGATCTGCCGCCGGCTGCAGGAATTCGTCCTGATCGATGCCGAAACCTGCCCTGAGTACGTCCAGCTGCCGAAGTGCAAGTTCTGCGCACACTATGCTGCTGGTGAAGAGGAAGGCATTGGCACCTGCACCGCTGAAGCCGGTCACCCCTGGGCCTATCCTGAAATGATCGCGGTCACCTGCGAGATGTTCAAGGCTGCCTGATCCAGGCATATATGAATAATCCCCTGCGCGGCCAATAAACCGGCCGCGCAGGGAAAAGGCACAAATTAAGGAAGTGGCATATGGACGAGAAGAGCGCAAAACGCCTGGGGTATCTGACCGTTGCTGCCTCATGGCTGGCTGTATTTTGCTTGTTTGGCTTTCGCTCCAGCTTTTCTATCCTCAATCCGGTCATGATTAGCAGCACCGGCTGGGCTGCAACCCTGCCCTCAACCGGGTATTCGATCATGATGTCAATCTACGCGATCACGGCTTTCTTTAGCGGTGCGATTATTGATAAACACGGTACCCGGCCCGCCTATTTCCTCGGTGCGATCTTCTGCGCCCTGGGATTTTTCCTGACCAGCCTGGTACCCAATTCATCGCCGATGCTGTACCTGGCAGCTTACGGTTTGCTGGCCGGCGTGGGCACCGGTATGCTGTGGGTCTCATCGACGGTTTCTGTCCGCAAGTGGTTCGTAGGGAAATCCTACGGCACCTGGTGGGGAATTGCTTTTATGGGTGCTCCGATGGCCCAGGTACTGCTCAGCCTGATCGTCAAACCCGTCCTGACCGGCCCCGATGCTGGCCCCGACAGCTGGCGCTCTGCCATGCGTATTCTGGCGGTGATCGTATTTGTGGCGCTGATGCTTGCGGCAGCCATTGCTAAGAAATCGCCAGATGCTTATGGTCTCAAACCTTTCGGGCTTGCGGCTGCAACAGGCGCTGCTCCTGCCAAGAAAGAGACTGATTGGACGCCGAAAACCGCCTTCAAAACCTTCCCAATTTGGGGTACGGTCGTCGCTTTCCTCACTGCCATGATTGGTGAATTCCTGATCTGGACTCAGGTCGTGCGGTTCTGGACGGTTGACGCCAAGATGGATCTGGCGACTGCTACAAACCTCTACATCTTTATCGGTATTTCAGGGATTTTCACCATGCCGCTGATGGGTAAGGTATCCGATGCCCTGGTGCAGAAGTTCGGCAATGAAACCAAAGCACGAAAAGCCATGTTGATCTTCGCTCCGGCGGTCGGCATTCTAGCCTGCCTGTTACTCCTGGCAAGTGGAAGCGGTTCTTTCATTATCGGTGTTGTGGCTTGTATCCTGTTCGCCATCTACTGGGCGATTGAACCAGGCGGCTGCGCCGGGTACGCCGGCTCAATCTACGGTGGTAAATCGCTCGGGCGAATTTGGGGATTGGCTACCTTGATCGTTATGGGCATCGGCCCGGCCTTGGGCACTTTTGCCGGTTCAGCCTTAGGGGCAGGCGGCAGCTATGTTCCTTCTGTGTGGTTCGCGTTGGGCGGCTTTGTGATCTCCACCGTTGTGGCATCATTCCTGCCGCTTGCAGCACGCGTGCCAGAAAAGCAGGAAGAAGCGGTCAGCCAGGCTGTGGAAGCGTAGAAGAAGCGTCAGTAATTCAACAGGTGATCTGAATGGCACCCCCATTGAGATCACCTGCTCTGTTATCTGAGTTGTAGAAGGAACAAAGATGGATAAAGAATTGAAGGGCCTTGTATTCGATATTCAGGGATATTCCGTTCATGATGGGCCGGGCTGCCGGACTTTGGTTTTTATGAAGGGATGTCCTCTTCATTGTGAATGGTGTTCGAACCCTGAAGGAATGCGGACAACCCAGGACGTGTTATTTCGAAATACGAAGTGTGTTAACCGTAAGAACGGATGCACTCGCTGCCTGGATATTTGCCCGTATCACGCGATTGTTCAGAACCCTGATGAAAGTGAAGATGCACAGCAGCTGCTGATCGATCGCAGCTTTTGCAATCGCTGTGAAAGACATGAATGCCTTTCGGTGTGCTATTTTGAAGGGCTGCGCTACTGCGGTGAATGGCGTTCTGTGAGCGACCTGATGCATGTATTTGAGCGAAACCGCCATTACTGGGGGACAAGAGGCGGCGCCAGCTTTTCTGGTGGGGAACCCCTGCTGCAATATGAGTTTATGCGCGCCTTATTTAAAGCCTGCCGGGAAGCAAATATGCACATCGCCGTCGAAACGACCGCGCATATTCAGCCAGATCGTTTCCTTGACCTCATGAGCATGGTCGATTTTGCTTTCATAGATGTCAAGCATATGGATTCGCAGCGCCACCGCGAGAAGACCGGGGTCAACAACGATTTAATTTTGCGAAACATTGAGGCTCTGGTTAAATCTCGCTGGCCAGGCCGGTTAGTTTTACGCTTCCCTGTGATTGAAGATTACAACGATACGGACGAGAACATTGAAGCAGTTGCAGCCTTTATGCAGCGGCTCGGGCTGTTCGAAATTAACATCCTTCCTTTTCACCGCCTGGGTGATACAAAGTGGACCCAGTTGGGGAAAGAATATCTTTACCATCATCATACAAGTACCCCTGAAGAAAAACTATTTCATATCCAGGATATTTTCCTTAACAAGCACATCGCCTGTTACGTTGGCTCAGATACGCCCTTCTAAGTCTCCATGTTCCCCCTGAAAATCCCCGCCGTTCTTAGAAAGAAGCATGACGGCGGGGATCGGTTTGCTGCAAGGGGTGTGATTACTTCCTCAAAATCTTCTCCATCGCTTTGCCTTTGGCCAATTCATCGATCAGCTTATCCAGATAGCGAATTTCTCGCATGGTTGGATCCTCGATTTCTTCCACGCGCACACCGCAAACCGTGCCCTTGATCAAAACCCGCGAAGGGTTCAACTGCGGAGCTTCCGCAATGAAGGTCTCAATATCGGTCTGCTTTTCCAGTTGGGCTTCGAGGGCTTCCTGGCTGTAGCCGGTTAACCAGCGAATGATTTCATCGACTTCGGCTTTCGTGCGGCCTTTTTTCTCCGCCTTCGCAATATACATGGGATAGACCTTCGCAAAACTCATGGAATAGATCCGAGGTTTTTTCTCATTGGTATTGGCCTTCATCTGCGCATCTCTCCTACCGGCTCTTAAGTTTGACAATTGTTCTATCCCATTATACATAAAGAACCGTGTGGATCAATCATCCAAACCCTGCGGCCGGATTTCCGCTTGGAAAGATGTCCCAGCCGACAGAACATGTCAGGCAATGATCACCACATAGGTGAGAAGTACTGCACACCGAGCGAGGAGACCATAACCGCAATCCAGGTGGCTGCGCCCAATATCATCGCCCGCGGCCCGGCATTGCGGAAAGCTTGCTGGATTGTGTTGAGGCTAATGGCAGCCATGGCGGTGATAATCAAGAAACGGCCGGTTTGAGAGAGCATCACAATGGTTTCTTTGGGGAGAAGCTGGATCGTACTAATCACCGAGGCAATGAGAAATCCCAGGATGAACCAGGGAAATACATGCACCAGATTTAAACTCGCTCTACTGTTTCCCATCTGGGAATGAAGAAGCGCTAAAGCAAGAGTTACCGGGACGATCATCAGGTTACGGACTTATTCTTTTTGGATCGAAGGAAGGTATATGCAGACTAACTCTCCGGAAGACAAAGACCGGAGGTAAACGACACAGATTGGTCAAATACTGGTATTTGTCAGGAAGAAGGGGTGCTTTATAATGACTAAGTACATCAATGATGTGCTTTTTGCCGGGTCATGACTCGATCACCCGGTGTCCGGAAGGGGGATTGCAAGCAGGAATAATCACCTGATAAGCGCGATTCGTGATGACCTGTTCAGCATCACGATCCAGTGGGGGCAAGAATTGAATTGATCGGCGCAGGTGCCAGGAAAAGGATATGACGCTTAAACGAATGGACAATGTTCTCATCGTGGTCGAGGACCTTGAAGCTGCGAAGGCGTTCTTCGTCGAGCTTGGCATGGAGCTGGAGGGCGAGACAGTTGTCGAGGGACCCGATGTAGATCGTCTCATCGGCCTTCAAAATGTCCGTGCTACCCTCGCGTTATTGCGCACGCCGGACGGTCACGGGCGGATCGAGCTGGACAAGTATCACACGCCGGGAGTGATCAGAACCGGGCACGAGAACGCTCCGGTAAACGCCCTCGGGATCCGCCGGATCATGTTCGCAGTCGATGATATCGATGACGTCGTCGCGCGCCTGCGTGTTCACGGCGCGGAACTGATCGGCGAAGTGGTGCAGTACGGGGAAACGAACCGGCTCTGCTACATTCGCGGTCCCGAGGGCATCATCATCGGGCTTGCCGAGCAGACCGGGTAAAGCGTTATCGCATGGGTGCAGTAGAACGCCACTATGTTTTTACGAGAGAAGAAAGGAGGCATTCGTATGAGTGAACTGTTAGTCGACTTTATCACATCGTTAGACGGCTACGGCGCAGCGGAAGGCTGGCCCGGGTTTTGGGGAATGGAGGGCCCCGAATATCTCGCCTGGCTCGAT
>Ga0134094_1001974_pt1 | contig 18407 bp, 15 predicted proteins | sample 5_1taG_FD_94458 | JGI IMG/M metagenome (GOLD analysis project Ga0134094, IMG submission 94458) | Switchgrass degrading microbial communities from high solid loading bioreactors in New Hampshire, USA - 5_19_20_110_A1 metaG | ecosystem: Engineered > Bioreactor > Semi-continuous > Anaerobic >... | reverse complement strand
TTTTTATATTCGTTGCCCGTAACTGTTTGCCCAAGAGTGACAAACCCCAGGATTTTTCTGTTCTCGCCAAAAATGAACACAACATATCTGGCCTGTAAATAAGATAAAAGTTCCTCGCCGTTGTCAAACATTTTACAGAACATTTTTCTGTGAATGTCATCCGAAAGATCTAAAATCTGACGGTCGGGTGCTGTTTCTGCATTGAGGCTTAAAGAGATAGCCTCCACTTCTTTCAAATTGCTGTCGAATACATTTCTGTATGCCCTTAAAACATATTTTTCAGAGGAATTATCATATAGTATGAACCCTGTATGGGCACTTTGTGTGAGTTCTGAAAAAACGTCCACGGCGAGCGAATATAATTTTTCAAGGCTATATTCTGTAAGCATGGCTTTCGCCGACTGGTTGATGGCAAACAGATTGAATATTTTTTCGTCCAGCTGCTGATTACTGATTCTTAGCTTCTCAAGACTGTTGTTGTTTTCAAGAGAGTTGGTGAAAAGATGCATCAGGGTTTCACAAACAAGTATATCGCTTTCATTGAATTCCGAAGTAATTCTTCTTGACAGGAGGAAAAAACCATATAATCTATTATCCAAACCAAGAGGCAGCATTACCGTCGCACCCATGTTATCTATGAGCGAAGCGTCAAAATACCGCAGCAAAGCATCCCTTCCGTTTAGCACTGCCCCGACAAAAACAATATAGTTCAACAATTCCGGTGTCGCAGGTATAAAACTTTTTTCCATTTTGACCCCGCGTTGTTTTTTAAGTTCATACCCGTTGTTTCTTAAAAGGTACAGGGCGGACTTTTCTACGGTCAGAAGCTCATTTACAAAATCAAATGCAGCTTCCGTGATTTGTTCCGTCGTAAGACGGTTCGAAAAGAATTTGATAGCCTCCAGAATACCATTATATCTATATAAATCCGTTCTGTTTTCATTTTTTATATCCTGCTCGATTTTCTTTAAAATATCATTACATTCCATAACTTTCCTCCAAGTCACATGGTTTTTATTTCTCTGTCTTTATAGTAATAAGTTACCATAGACGCAGGTTGTGACACTTCTTCGCAAAGATTTTTTATTTCAATTCTAACCTTCGGGTATATGCGGGTTTCGGCTATTACCGCCCCCTCGCCCGGAGTTCTGAGATATTCATTAATGCTTTTGCATTTGAACTCCAGTTCCTTGATCATTTCCTTTCTTTCGGCGTATGAGTTTCTTAATTCTTCGTAACTGTCCATCTGCTCTTTTGAAAGGTTAGAAACACCGACATTACTGTAAACCAGAAGATGCTGTCTTATCCTTATAATTTCCTTTTTATTTTCTTCCAGTTCCTGCATGGTCCTGTCCAGCTCCATTTTTAACTCATTTCGGTCAAATCCTCTGACCCTGATATAAGTACGCGATTCTGATCTGTTACCGATCTCAGCGGCAGAGACCTTGACATCCACATCAATTTTCCCGCCTATTATCCTCCCCCTGGGGGACTCTACGATCAACTGCTTCGCCCGTACATTTGAATTCATGCAATAGAACCCGACATATACATTGCCTTCACATTCTACAGTAATATCGGATAAAAATTTTACATAGAGATTCTTCTTGCAGCGGACAACCGCCTTGTTTTTCCCTGCAATTCCGCCTTTTATGTATATATTTCCTTCGCGGCTGGATATTTTATCGGCGGCACCGACACCATATTCTCCGAGTATTTCAATATCATTGCTGGCAACAACACTGAAATTATCTTCTACCGTACCTTTTACAGACATATATCCGTCAAAATTAATGTTTCCTGTTGAAAAATCAATATCACCTTTTATTTCAAGATAATCATAAACACCGATAGAATCGCCCTTATAATAAACCGCGCCGTTCTTTCTTGATATAAGAGTGGTAACTCCGTTTTCATAGATTTCTTTGACCGACTTGCGATCATATAACAATGGGATATTGCGGCCCGGGATAGCAGGAATTACTTTCCCGGTGACACTTTTACCAGGTGTCCCGGGGGTAGGATCTTTTCGTTCGCCAAGCCAATCCCCGGCCATGACGTGATTTATCAGGTTCAATTCGTAATGGTTTACATTGTTTTCGTCGACTACTTGGGGTTTAAGTTCGGCAAGATCATACATCTTTATTTCCGCATCAGTTCCGTTTACAGGCGGGATAACCTCGGCAATCACATATTAAACGCCTGAGTTCAAAGGACCTGCCCGAAGCTTGGTATTAATACCGTATACAATGCCTTCTTTGGTGAGAGCGCTGAGGATTTCTTTTACAAGTTCCAATCTATTCTCTGCCTTAAGCTCCTCGTCATAAACATATAATGTCATATATGCTTTAAGCTTGTCATCCGATACCTTCAGACTGATCCTCTCGCGTTCTTCTCCAAAGGGTTCGGGTCCCCTTGGCGCATTATGGATGACATTTCTTATTGTCATAAAACTGGTGACCTTAATCATTGGAAATGACTTTAATACCTCATTGAACATTTCCATTGAGTATCCTTTGCTTAATGAACTGATATAAAACTTGCTTTCTTCTCTGAGTATTGCTATATAGTCGTTTTTATAAAGTAATGTCATTACCTCAAAGACACCCCTCTGTAATCAATTTATATTTTCCACCAAAATCCGCCTTTTAACGAATCATAACATTAAAGCTGCAAAACACTTTAACGATACAAGTATTTACTAATACTCAGAATTCGACAGGGTAATATATAATAGAATATAAGACCTGCAAATTTGTCTCTCAGAATAACTATAACATTTTTATATATCGGAAGGAATATCAAAATGAATAAGTGGGAACGTATAAAAAACGACATTATCGTAAAAGATTTTAAGCATTTCGACCCTGTCCACACCTTTGAATGCGGACAATGCTTCAGATGGAAACAAATCGACAATAACACCTGGTTCGGTGTGGTAAAAGACTTGGCTGTCAAGCTGGAATGGGACGGAAAAAACCTGATTTTTCATGATACGAATGGAGATGATTTTTTAAGGGTATGGTACCCTTATTTTGACCTTGACAGAGACTATGGGGAGATCAAAAGTATGCTTCAAAAAGATGATCCTGTTATGAAAGAAGCAATAGGTTTCGGGCATGGTATCCGGCTTCTTCGGCAGGATTTTCAGGAAACGGTCATATCCTTCTTAATCTCTCAGAACAATGGTATACCCCGCATACGAAAAATTATAGAAAGCCTGGCGCAAAATTTCGGGGAAACTATTGACAGTGAGAATCCTGATATAAAAACATTTCCCACATGCGAAAGGCTTGCAGGCGCAAGTTGTGAGGAATTAAGAGTCATACGGGCAGGATACAGGGACAAGTACATACAAAAAGCAGCACAACAAATTTGCTCAGGGGATATAGATATGGATATTTTAATAAACGGTGACCTAACCCAAAGCAGAGCTGAAATAAAAAAACTTTTCGGTGTGGGCGATAAGGTTGCCGACTGCATACTTTTATTCAGCGGAATCAGATATGACATATTCCCTGTAGACAGATGGGTAAGACGAGTAATGGCCGAATTGTATCTGGGTCATGAAGCCGGGTATGAAGAGATCAGAAACTTTGCTGCTGAGAAATTCGGCGCTTTGGCCGGATTCGCCCAGCAGTACCTGTTTTATTATGCAAGAGAAAAGAAAATCGGAATGTAACTGCAGTAATGTTTATACAAACAGCAGCAGGCTTATGCCCATTACTGCCATGCCGCATATCAGCCCTAATATAGTCAGGTGATTCTCGCCATATTCTCTTGCCGAAGGCAGCAGCTCATCAAAGGATATAAATACCATGATCCCTGCAATTAACGCGTATATGATGCCGAAAATGACATCATTCAGGAAGGGTCCCAGGAATAAGAAGGCAATTATTGCACCTAAAGGCTCGGTCAATCCGGATATAAGCGACTTAATGAGCCCTTCCTTTTTATTGCCTGTGGCACAGTAAATGGGTAAAGCTACCGATATACCTTCAGGAATATTATGAATTGCTACGGCTATTGCTATCGCAATACCCAAAGAGAAATCATTCATACCTGAAACAAAAGTGGCAAGGCCTTCAGGGAAATTATGTATAGTAATGGCAATAGCCGCCATCTTACCTGTCTTGATAAGTTTTTGTGAATTTGGGCCCAGGTCGCAGACATCAAGCCGTTCCTTACTTTGAAGTTCATGGGGATTGTCTGCTTCCGGAACCAGCTTATCTATGATCCCTATTAAAAACATACCGGCAAAAAACGCAATAAATGTTATCCAGTCTCCTTTTGCGGTACCATATGCTTTTGTCAGGAAAATCTTTGCTTCAGGCAGAATTTCAATGAATGACACATAGATCATAACACCGGCTGAAAATCCCAAAGCGACAGATAACAGCTTAGTGTTGATTTTCTTAAACAGAAGAAGTATCAACCCGCCGATACCTGTTGCAAGACCGGCGAAAATAGAAAGCCCTATCGCGGCGGCAACATTGTAATTCATTAAAATACCCCCCTGAATAATGAACAAGTTAAATATCTTCGCTGTTTGACAGCTTTCTGGCTTGATCGGTAGTTATCAGCGCGTCAATCAACTCATCCATGTCGCCGTTTATAAACTCCTCAATCTGATAAAGAGTAAACCCTATACGATGATCGGTGACCCTCCTTTGCGGGAAATTATAGGTCCTGATTCTCTCGCTTCGATCACCCGTACCAACCTGGCTTTTCCGGTTTTCAGCCACCTCTGAGTCGTGTTTTTGGCGCTCGATCTCATACAGCTTAGCCTTTAACACTCTCATGGCCTTATCCCTGTTTTTATGCTGGGAACGCTGATCCTGGCAGGTTACTACAATACCCGTCGGTATATGTGTGATACGAATAGCGGAAGAAGTCTTGTTAATATGCTGTCCGCCGGCGCCGGAAGCCCTGTATGTGTCTACTTCTATATCGTTGGGGTTAATCTCGATTTCGCCTACATCCTCTGCTTCCGGCAGCACAGCTACCGTTGCCGTTGATGTATGTATCCTCCCGCTGGATTCAGTTGTCGGGACCCGCTGTACCCGGTGTACTCCGCTTTCATATTTCAGGCGGCTGTATGCGCCTTTACCTTCAATCTCAAAAACAATTTCCTTAAATCCTCCGATTTCTGTAGGATTGGAGTCAATTAAACTTGTAACCCACCCTTTACTCTCAGCGTAATGACAATACATCCTGTAAAGGACGGCCGCAAACAGGGCTGCTTCTTCTCCCCCGGCTCCTGCCCTGATTTCAACTATAACATCCTTTTCATCATTGGGATCCTTGGGCATAAGAAGGATTTTAAGTTCTCTTACGGTCCGGGCAATACCGTCCCTGGCATCATCGATTTCAGCCTCAATCATTTCCATAAGTTCTTTGTCGGGCTTTTCATCAAGCATTTGCTTTGCTTCTTCCAATGCTTTTTTATAGTTCTTGTATTCCCGGAATTTCTCCACTATTTCTGCCAGTTCAGAATGTTCTTTCATAAGTTTAAGGTACTGTTCCTGGTCATTCATCACCGAAGGATCGGCCAGCCTCATATTCAACTCTTCATAACGGTTTTCTATGGCTTGTAGTCTGTCAAACATGGGTTCTTATCTTCTCCTTATACCAAGTCTTTGTTTTAATTTTACCGTGTTTGTGTTGGCAATCAGTTCTTCGGGATAACCAAGGCTTTTTACAAGTTCAAAAGCCTCTTTGGTTTCCCCGATGTCGGTATGAATATGAGCATCACTGTTTATAATGATATAAACATTATGTTTATAACATTCATCCAGGAGCCTTTTATAGTTTTCCCTCGCATTTTGTCTGTAGGTAGAAGGCTTTAACGAGGAATTGTTCACCTCGATCATGACGCCGCTGTCGGCGGCTGCCTTAGCCAATTCAGTGTAATCAAGCCCGATCCTTGAGTCGTCAGGATGGCCTATAATATTTACATAACGGTTTTCCATGCTCTTTATGACAGCAGCAGTATTTTCATTTATCGAACCAGGTTTAAGGCACGGATAGTGAAAGCTTGAAATAACTATATCCAGCCCCTCCAGATTCCTGTCGGCTGCGTCAATCGATCCGTCAAACCCTATAATATTGGCTTCAATCCCTTTAAGTATCTCAACTCCATGGAGCTTGCCGGGTATCACTTTCAAATTGTCAAAATGAAAAATATGGGGTCCCCCCCACATAGCCGGGCCATGATCAGTCATTCCGATAAGCTCCAGGCCTTTTTCCGATGCGGCTTCAGCATATTCACCAATGGTACTGTAAGCATGTCCGCTGCTAATAGTATGGAAATGGCAGTCTGCAACAAGTTTCATCCGTTCACATCCTCAGTATGATTAAAAAACAACACTACAATTATACCCGATGGCTGCAAAAATGAAAACTGCCATCGGTTTATTTTAGATAATCGAAGCGTGACTTCCATAAATAAAGGGGGTTGTCTCGTTCAGGATGACAACCTGTTTCAAGACAACCCTCATTAGTAATTTGGAGGAAGGTACTATTCTATTCAATCAATATTAATTTTCCTTGTTCTCTTTGCCCCTTCCGCCTTTGGAAGATTAACTGTCAGGATACCGTCTTTGTAGGAGGCTCTGACTTTTTCATTGTCAATATTGTATACATTAAAGCTTCGTCTGTAAGAACCTCTCTGGCGTTCCCTGTAAATGTAGCCCTCATCTTCTTCGTTTCGCTCCTGTTTTACGTCAACGCCGATCGTTAATACATCGTCCTGGAGATCTATTATGATATCTTCCTTCTTAACGCCCGGCAATTCGGCTTCTACTATATATTCCTTATCAGTTTCCCTTACATCTGCTCTAATGGGTGTAGTCAATGATGAGAATCTCGCAAAGAACGGATCTCTGAAGAAATCGTCAAAAAATCTGTCAATACCAAACCAGTCATCTTTTCTTGAAATACCGCTGTTTCTTCTTGAATATGGAACAATGTTGAACATACGAACACCTCCGTTAATAATTATTGCACTTTATCTTTTAAATTATTTTTGACCTTCTTTGACCTTACCTACATTGTAGTATCAATTATGTATTAGAGCAAGTTTGATTTTGACTTTCTTTGACTTTTGGTGTCCCTATTATTGCCACTTAGCTGATCCTTTTATTGATTTTCTTCTGTTTTCTCCTGTTTTCATGCTTTTTCGGATTTTTCTTATTTATCGATATGATTGCGCACAGTAAGGTTACAGCAATATACCGCTGTTTATTATATTGCCCCTGCCTGCCCAGCGTTTCAGATCTTCTCTCTTTATAATGCCCATAATCAGAAATATTATTATAATTGATGAAAATGTAATACAAACAGCTGAAAGCAACGCAAGTCTTTTTGGCAGTCCTGCAAAAGCCGACACTTGTTTTAACAACAATGCAAGGACAGAGCCTGCCAGCGATGCCGTTAAGGGTTTCAGCATCCAGTCGCCTATATCTATGGAAATCCCGGTTAGCTTTGAAATGGTTTTGAAATTTAAAGAAATGGTGATTATGCTCCCCAGGATCACAGCATAGATGTACGCCCTGACTCCCCAAATCGGCATAAAGAACCATATTGCCGCCAATCTGGCAATACTGCCTGCCAAAGTACTGACAAGCATAGAGCGTTCCCTGGCCAGGCCGTTTAGAATCCCCAGCATCGTCTGTTGCAGATAAAGAAATACTCCGGTATATGCAAGCAAATGCAGTATCTCTCCGGCATTTTGTCCCGGATAGACAAGTTCGGCCAGTTCATGACTGCAGGCTGCAAAAAACGATGTGAAAACCAATCCCATTATGATGGTCAATCTGATAGACTGGGATATTTGCCTGTTGGCAACACTGTATCTTTTTGCCGCCACAGCGTTTGCTATCGCCGGTACCAATGCGGTTGCCAAAGCCATGGGAAGCATGGAAGGGAAAAACACCAGGGGCGCCGCCATACCGGTTAATCTGCCGAAAGACTGCAAACTCTCCTGGAAGCTCAGTCCGTAATGCATCAACCGCTGCGGAATTATAAGGCTTTCGACAGTACCTATTGTTGATAACACGAAGCGATTTGTCGAAATTGGTATTGCCGTTCTGCATATTTTTTTAACCAGCGATGTTGTGCTTTCACCCTGATTTCCATGGGTTTTCGCGTATTTAGTTTTAGTATGCAGGAATGCAATATATACAACCAGCACATTGGCACATTCACCTGTCAGCATGGCTAAAACGGCTAACAGGCACATGCTGTCAATGCCCTTGCCTTTAAAGCTGCCGTAAAAAACTAGTACAAACAAAAGCTTGGCTATTTGCTCAAATATCTGACCAATTGAATTAGGCATCATTTCCTGCCTTCCGTAGAAATACCCCTTAAATGCCGATGCCGCGGCTATCGGCGGCACAAAAACCAATATCCAGAACAATGAACTTTTGGTTCTTGCGTCTCCGGTCGTCCCCAATACTAAAGCATCGAGATTCAGTAATAAGATGCCGCAGGTTATAATACCTGCCCCAAGAACAATAACGGCCGATACTGAAGCTGTTTTAAATCCTGAGCGATTTAAACCCTTTGCGGTTTCTTCTGCCACAAACCTTGAAACCGTGACAGAGATCCCGGCCGAAAGCACCAAAACCAAAAGGGAATAGATGGGCGTCATAAGCTGATACAGACCTAATCCTTCGGTTCCGATACTGTTTGCAATAAAAACCCGGTATGCAAATCCGATTGCTTTTACTATAAAACCGGTCGCGGTCAGGATAGCAGCGTTGTACTTAAGAGATCTTCGACGAGCCATTTTTTTCTCCCAGCTCAATTGTCTGTGTCCTTTCATTTTATGAGAAGTTTACTGTGAATATGATTTGGAGGTTTCAAATTGTATTTTATATATTTTGTTAACATAACCTTTATTTGTATTTTCGTATATGTTAAAATGTTATTCGGGGAGACTCATTAAACTGAACTGACAGCTTTATCCTCAAAAACAGACTGATTATTTGATATTGAACATATTACTTTTTTCTTTTATAATTTTTTTATATGCATTATGTATACATATGTTTTTTTAATATTACCATATATCGCTAAAAAATTTTTTGTCTGCTTATGTGTTTAATTTTTTTAACAATTGGCCGTTATATAATACACAAAAAGGGAGGACATAAATGTATAAAATAGTCAGAAAAGAAGTATTAAATCCCCAGGTTAAACTCTTCGAAATAGAAGCTCCTTACGTCGCACGTAAAGCTGAACCCGGCCAGTTCATCATTCTTCGCATAGATGAAGACGGTGAGCGTATCCCCTTTACAATAGCCGATTTCGACAGGGAAAAAGGAACTGTCACAATAATATTCCAGGAAGTCGGAGCCACAACGATAAGACTTGGGCAAATGGATGCGGGAGATTATTTGCGTGATTTTGTAGGCCCATTGGGGATAGCTTCCCATTTTGAAAATGTAAAAAGGGCAGCTGTTATAGGCGGAGGATTAGGAGTGGCAATAGCTTATCCCCAGGCTAAAAAGCTTCATGGTATGGGTGTTGAGGTAGACTTTATTGCCGGCTTCAGAAATAAGGACCTTATTATTCTTGAAAAAGAAATGGCAGCTGTTTCGGACAGATTGTTTATCACCACAGATGACGGTTCCAACGGAACAAAGGGTTTTGTATCGGATGTCCTGAAAAAACTGCTTGATGAAGGAAATAAATATGATGTGGTTATAGCCATCGGTCCTCCTGTTATGATGAAAGTAGTTTCATATGTAACCAGGCCATATGGCATCAAAACAATTGTAAGTCTCAATCCGATCATGATTGACGGAACGGGAATGTGCGGCGGCTGCCGTGTAACTGTCGGAGGAAAAACCAAGTTTGCCTGTGTTGACGGACCTGATTTTGACGGTCACCAGGTAGATTTTGACGAACTCATTCGACGTCTCTCAATGTATAAAAAAGACGAACTGGCATCAATCGAGAGACATAAATGCAGACTGGAGGATCGAATAAATGCCTAATATGTCATTGAAAAAAGTACCAATGCCCGAACAGGACCCTAATGTACGAAATAAGAATTTTGAAGAAGTCGCCCTTGGCTATACCGAGGAAATGGCCATAGAAGAGGCGAATCGCTGTTTAAACTGCAAACATAGACCTTGTGTCAGCGGGTGTCCCGTAAATGTCCAAATTCCTGAATTTATTTCTCTTATAAAAGAGGGTAAATTCCAGGAAGCATATGATAAAATTCTTGAAACCAACAGCCTTCCGGCAGTTTGCGGACGTGTATGCCCTCAGGAAACCCAGTGCGAACAAAAGTGCGTCCGGGCAATCAAGGGAGAGTCGGTTGCGATTGGCCGCCTTGAACGTTTTGCCGCCGATTGGGCTATAAAAAACTCCGAAAAAACATATGAAAGAATTCCGGGCAACGGGAAAAAAGTAGCCATCATTGGTTCAGGACCTGCCGGGTTGGCTTGTGCCGGTGATCTGGTCAAGCTTGGTTACGAGGTTACAATCTTCGAGGCTTTCCACCTGGCCGGAGGCGTTCTGGTATACGGAATACCCGAATTCAGGCTTCCTAAAAGCCTGGTGCAGAAGGAAATCGACGGCTTGTTAAAACAAGGTGTTAAAATACATACAAACATGGTTATCGGGAAAGTCTTCAACATAGACGAGCTTTTTGAAGAAGGTTTTGATGCCGTGTTTATCGGTTCAGGCGCAGGGCTTCCGTCTTTTATGAACATTCCCGGCGAAAACTTAAACGGGGTATATTCCGCCAATGAGTTCCTGACCCGCATTAATCTTATGAAAGCTTACAAAGAATACGCCGAGACCCCGATCATGCGCGGAAATGCCATAGCGGTGGTGGGAGGCGGGAACGTCGCGATGGATGCTGCAAGATGCGCAAAACGTTTAGGCGCAGAAACCGTCTACATAATCTACAGGCGTTCTGAAGCCGAAATGCCGGCCCGTCTTGAGGAAATTCATCATGCAAAGGAAGAAGGAATAATATTTAAGATTCTTACAAATCCTACCCGGATCCTCGGCGATGATAAAGGATGGGTCAAAGGAATAGAGTGCGTAGAAATGGAATTAGGCGAGCCCGACGCATCCGGACGGCGCCGTCCGATTGCCAAAGAAGGCAGCGAACATGTAATCGATGTAGACACGGTAATCATAGCTATCGGAACATCTCCGAATCCTTTGATTCGCAGCACTACCCCCGATCTTGCCACAAACAAATGGGGATGCATCGTTGCCGACGAACAAACCGGTCAGACCAGCAAAGAAGGCGTATTTGCAGGCGGAGATGCAGTAACCGGAGCTGCTACCGTGATCCTGGCCATGGGCGCAGGTAAAAAAGCGGCTAAAGCCATTGATGAATACATCAAAAGCAAAAAGTGATATTCGTCTAAAATGATAAAGAATTATGTAACTAAATATAAAGGGGTTGTCTCGAAACAGACTGCCATTGTATGGCTATAGAATGGCGAGTCCTAATCTCGAGGCAACCCTCTTTTTAAAAAAATATTTGCAACTTTTGAAATCTTTTCTTGCATGTTGATATACCCTTTGTTATAATTAGCATGGTGCTGTTTTACGCTCTGAATAAGTCTGCTAATTATCTTATTTAAATAATTACATTGATTTATTAAGAGTCTTATACAGAGTGTCTGGCAGGAAATAAAATTTATTTTATCTGATTTGTCTAAATTTACTTGCAAGTCAAATTTATTTTTGTTGCAACTTGCTGAGGTTTAGGCAGAGAGGATTTCTCAATGGAGGGTTTGTTATGAAAATACTAGCCGGCATTTATGAACAGGTTCTAAAGCGCAATCCGGGAGAACCTGAGTTTCACCAGGCAGTAAAAGAAGTGCTTGAATCTTTGGAACCCGTTGCCGAAAAACATCCCGAATATGTCAAAGCCGGCATATTTGAACGCATAGTAGAACCTGAAAGACAAATAATTTTCCGTGTACCATGGGTTGATGACAATGGTACCGTACATGTCAACCGCGGTTTTCGTGTGGAGTTTAACAGCGCTATTGGTCCATATAAAGGCGGGCTGCGTTTCCATCCTTCTGTAAACCTCGGTATAATTAAGTTCTTAGGCTTTGAGCAGGTATTCAAAAACTCCCTTACCACGCTTCCAATGGGCGGAGGTAAAGGCGGCTCGGATTTTGACCCTAAGGGCAAATCAGATATGGAGATCATGCGTTTTTGCCAGAGCTTTATGACTGAGCTTTTCCGTCATATCGGGCCTGATACTGACGTTCCTGCGGGAGATATCGGCGTAGGCGCCCGTGAAATCGGGTATATGTTCGGAATGTACAAAAAGCTGCGGAATGAGTTTACAGGAGTATTGACCGGAAAGGGTATCCCTTATGGCGGAAGCCTTGTCCGCACCCAGGCGACAGGTTACGGTCTCTGCTATTTTGTTGAAGAAGCATTGAAGGCAAAAGGCCTTTCTTTTGAAGGCAAAACAGTTGTAATTTCCGGCTCCGGCAACGTTGCGATATACGCTGCTGAAAAGGCTCAACAACTTGGTGCGAAGGTTGTTGCCCTTAACGACTCCAATGGCTATGTTTACGATAAAAACGGAATTAATCTCGACACCGTAAAACTTATTAAGGAAATACAGAGAGGCCGTATATCGGAATACGTCAAGCATCATCCTCATGCACAGTATACAGAGGGCAGCAGAGGAATATGGACTATTCCATGTGATATTGCTTTGCCTTGCGCGACTCAGAATGAACTTCACGGCGAGGATGCTGAGATCCTTATAAAGAACGGCTGTATTGCTGTCGGCGAAGGCGCTAACATGCCTTCCACCCCTGATGCAGTCGACCTGTTTATCAGGAATAAGATCATATTCGCTCCCGGCAAGGCAGCCAATGCAGGCGGAGTCGCCACTTCCGGTCTGGAAATGTCCCAGAACAGTTTGAGATTATCCTGGACATTTGAAGAAGTCGATGAAAAGCTTAAGAACATTATGAAGAACATATACAAAAATGCCAGCGAAGCTGCCGCAGAGTACGGAGAGCCTGATAATCTTGTGCTTGGCGCAAATATCGCAGGCTTCAAAAAGGTAGCCGCTGCTATGTATGCCCAGGGAGTAGTGTGATCCGGCAAGAAAATGATCATTCTTTGCTTAATAACGCAAAAAAGGATCTGTTGACAGATCCTTTTTTATATTATACTCGATATTATGTTTGCAGGCAGAAATCGATGATTCTTTGCCGTCCCTCGGGACGCAAAAAGAAACATTTAAGACTTATTTCGGTTGTAAGCCGACTTTATAACTGCTGTCAGGAAGCGGCATGCCTTTTCCATATCAGATATCCGGATATATTCATTAGTTGAGTGAACATTTGTCATGCCGACGCTGATGTTTATGGCAGGTATCCCCTCTCCGTTGAATATGTTGGTATCGCTCCCGCCACCTGTGGCTATAAGCTTCAGTGGTATTTCAGATTCTTCGGATGCTTCTTTCAGAAGGCTGATAATATCATCCGATTCTTTGATGTTAAATCCGGGATACATTTTTTCCACTTCAATTTTTACCGTACCACCCATTTTTTCTGATACTCTTTTAAAGTGATTCAGTATCTCATCCGTATATGTGTTTAACTTCTTTTCAGAAACAGACCTTACTTCCCCTTCTATTTCGCATGTTTCACATACGATATTTCGGACCTGCCCGCCTTTTATTATTCCTATATTCGAGGTGCTCTCCTCATCTATCCTTCCGAAATAAGGCATATCCGCGATTGCTTTGGATGCCATCATAATGGCACTGAGCCCTTTTTCAGGCTCCACCCCTGCATGGGCGGCTTTGCCTGTAAAAGTTGCCTTGAATCTGTTGTAATACGGAGCCTTTATTGCCGCTGTTCCGATATCTCCGCCCTCGTCCAGTATTATGGCATATTCAGCCGGAATCCTGGAAAGATCAAGATTTTTAGCCCCGAAAAGGCCATTCTCCTCTGCCACGGTAAAGACCAGATAAATATCTGCAAAAGGAGTTTTGTCCTCCATAAGGGATTTGACAGTTTCCAGGATCACCGCGATCCCTGCGGCGTCATCCCCGCCTAAGACAGTTGTTCCGTCCGTTTTTATTATATCACCGTCAATTATCGGATTTTTCGAAATTCCCGGAACAACCGTGTCCATATGCGCCACTAACAGCAAGGCAGGTTTTTGTTTCTCCCCTTTTATATGACAAATCACATTACCCGCATCACCGCCTATTTTAGATGCCGTATCATCCTCACAGGGTTCGAGGCCCATATCTTTCAGCTTTTTTAAAAGGGCGTCAGCCATTTTTCTTTCCTGCTTGGAAAGGCTGTCTATCCTGACCAAACTTACAAATTCGTCTGTTAACCTTTGTCTGTTTATCATTTTCCTTCCCCTCTTTCAATATAACAAATATAATAAACAAGCATCATCTATATCCCGGTAGAACCGAAGCCCCCGCCTCTGTCGGAGCCAATATCCTTAACGGAATCCACGAGAATCAAATTCATCCTGGGAACCTCCGCCAGAACCAGTTGAGCGATCCTTTCACCTTTTCTGACAATGTAGGTGCCCTGCTGATTCCCCTTACTGTCAAGGCTTAGATATTCCCGGCTTTTTGAATTACTTGTTATGGATGAATTGTGTACTATTATACCCAACTCATCTCTATATCCTGCATCGATTGTGCCGGGAGAGTTGGCAAGGCGAAGCGGCGTCCTTAAACTTATTCCGCTCCTGGGACGGACCTGGATTTCATAGCCTTCTGGAATGGCGAACTTTAAACCTGTTGGAATTATTACCGTCTGTCCTGGCTCTATTATAGCATCTTCCGCTGCGCACACATCCATGCCGGCATCATACGGATTGGCATAAAAGGGCAATTTTACGCCCTCCCTGATTACTTCAACATAAACATCCACCATAATATTAACCTGCTTTCCCCCCGTTATTCTATATCGCGACTCTTTACTCCGTTCCCCTGTACCAGTGACCTTTTGTATATTTATTTTCTCTTATTTTATTTATGGATTCAATAACCCAGGCCTCATGATCGTTCCTGCCACTTAATTTTTCAAAAAAATATTGAGCCACGGCTTTGCGGGCAAGTTTGCTTTCATCGGTAAAAACAAGCCTTAAGATACTTACTTCTGTATCCAAAACGCCATCAATATCATCCATAAAAATAGCACTTGAGTTGAAAATCCGGGTTCGCCTTAAAACAATATCCCTGGCAAAAGGGAATACTTCGTTTTTCCTGTCCTTTAAAAATCCTTTATTGCCGCTGCAGTCGCCGCATTTGCCGGTACAGGGAATCTCAAGCGATGATGGACAATGTTCCATGGTCATAAGTGGAATCCTGCCATATACTATAGCTTCCAGCTTCAGATTTGATGATGCTATCCCTTTAACCTCTTTTAAATTCAGCTCAGGAGACAGAACAGCCGTAGCAGTATCCAGCTTTTCCACGACCTTGACAGAAGCATCGTTGAATATATTTATTGACGGTTCGGCGCAAAGGGGTATATCGGGAAAAGTTTCTTTACATATCTTATTGACCCCAAGGCTCCCATAGGCAATACCGTCAATAAAAGGCGCCAGAGTCCTAAGCCCTTCTGTTACGCCATTCAATTCGTCATCTTTAAGTATGGAAGGCGTCCAAATATATATTTCACCGTCAAATTCTTCTTTAAACTTGTTAAGCTGTTCAAGAGGGACCACCGGCAAATAAACACGGCCTAAATAATCATTCAGTTCGCTGACCGAATCGGGTATTTCATAAAAATATGCTGATAAAAACTGTTTTTCGGTTTTTTTCTTTTGGTCTTTTCCTGCTGCCCATTCTTCATAAAAACTTTTATACTCCTTGGGAGAAGGTTTTTTATGTTTCTTGATTCGCTGGTCTTTTATGTCTTCCATGGCCTTGCGTCTCATGGCATTAAGGGCTGATATGGGCATTGTGCTTTCATTATCGGAGAATATGGTGCACTTGCGCAAATAATAGGGTGTCCCTCCTGTTTTATCCAGTTGTTCCCTGATCCGTTCATTGGATAATGCCCTGTTAACGGCTTTCTCAGCCGGCATCTCAGATATTATCTCCACTGAATCGCCATCGGGATCTGTTGCCGTAAGTCTTGCTCGCTCCCCTGCTTTCAGGAAAAACTCCATGTCGAGAGGAATACCGGGTGTTTCTTTTTGCTCAAAAGATTTTCTGGCCTCATCAAAAAGCGGCCTGGAAAGAGTCCTGTAAACCTGGCTTCCTTTTTTTACGGCAGTTTTCACGTCTCCTATCCATACCTCGGACCCTGCATTCGCGGAACGCACCTGCTGTCCCTTATCCAGGATTGAAGTTACCACGAAACTGACAACATCACCGGACTTATTAAATATTTCAATTCCGTCTCCCATGCTGAGGGGCTTGTCTGATTTTACTTTTACATACAAAGGCCTGGTGTCCGAGACCTGTCCCAATAAAACGCCCTGATTTTTCGGATGTTTCGTATATACAAGTTTTCTGAAGTTTCGATTTCCTTCCAGAAAACCGCGGGTAAAGCCGCCCCTGTTAAATGCCTGCATCAGGATTTCCTTATCGGCTTCCTCGACATGGAAATTTCCTTCTCCCTCATTCTCCAGCAAATCCAGATATTTTCTGTATATTGATGTAACAATGGCCACATATTCAGGTGATTTCATGCGCCCTTCGATTTTAAGGGAATCGATTCCGGAATCTTTAAGCAAAGGTAAAAGTTCAACCGTCATCAAATCTCTTGGACTTATCAAATATGAAGAATTGCCGTATTTCCTGCCATCCTGCGACAAAGACCAGGGCAATCTGCATGGCTGGGCGCACAATCCACGATTGCCGCTTCTTCCGCCTATAAAAGAGGACATAAGGCACTGGCCTGAATAACAGACACAGAGAGCTCCATGAACAAACACTTCCAGCTCGGCAGAGGTTTTTTCACTTATTGCCCTGATTTCTTCCAGTGTCAGTTCCCTGGGCAGCACCGCTCTTTTAACGCCCATTGCTTCAATAGTTTTGACGGCCTCGCTGTTGGCAAGGGTCATCTGGGTACTTGCATGAATACAGAAATCGGGCAGATATTCCCTGATCAGCCTGACAAGACCTATATCCTGGACAATGACAGCGTCTGCTCCCTCTTTATAAATATACTCCGCGAACTTAAGTCCATCGCCTAGTTCATGGTTTTTCATCAATATATTTAGTGTTACGTATACCTTTTTGCCTCTTTCATGAGCATAGTCAAAAGCAGCCGCCAATTCAGTTTCAGTAAAATTGGCCGCATTGATCCTGGCGTTATGTTTTCCCCCGCCTAAATATACCGCGTCGGCACCGTTTAAAATTGCCGCCTTAAGTGATTCAAAGCTGCCCGCGGGAGCGAGCAGCTCTAATTTGTGTCCTTTCATATAAATAACCTGTTGCCTTTAATCCTTTTTTCCCTGTTCTCCCTGTCGGGATCCATCGTTATCGGGTTCATCGTCATTAACTTCAGACTCAACGATTACATAGTCATCGTCATTGGGAACAATACTGTCTTTATCAGCATCGGTCGATGTTTCGACCTCGATTTCATCCGGCTTGTCCTCACCGGGCCTGTATTTGTATTTATAAACAGTTCCGCTTTTTTTGCCCGACTTCTTCTTTCTCTTTTCATATAATTTCTTTATCGCGTCAATGATTTCAAGAATGGATTTTGCTTTCAAAAGGATATCATTTTGGATGGTCTCGGCGCCTTTTTTTACCGTTTCCGAGATTTTTCCCACATCCCCGACGATTTTCCCCAGATCGTCGAGATTATCTTTTACCATGCCTGTTATTTTAGCCGCGTTATCGGTTATTTCCGGCAGCTTTCCCACAGACTTGTTGATATTATCTTTATTCTTATCTATTATCTCATTTACATTCTTAAGTATACGCAGCAAATTTGACAGCGCCATTATAAGGTAACATATAAGTGCAGAGCCAAGGACAAAGAGGACCAGCACTATTAGCTCTCCCCATGAGATCATTTTATCAAACATAGCAAACCTCCGCTTAATTATTGTTCCTTGCGTTAGAAATAGTATTTAGAGTATTCCTTACTTCTTTTAACTCCGTTTCCCGTCTGGTCAGTTCTATTCTAAGCTGGGATTCCATTTCCTTCAGTTTCGCATTTTCAGCTTTTATTCTCTGTGTTTCCTCCAAAAGCTCCTGATGCTTCTTTTTAAGCTCCGACAAGACGTTTTCGGTATTTTTCAGTTCCTCATTTGCGCGAAACATTTCATCAGCCATATTTATTGCGGCCAGAACAGATGCCATGGAAGTACTTAGGAGATGATTCTTCCTTGTTATCTCCATCACTTTTCTATCCACAAAGAGAGCAATTTTTTGTATGTATTCTGGAGAT
>Ga0134094_1001964_pt1 | contig 18471 bp, 15 predicted proteins | sample 5_1taG_FD_94458 | JGI IMG/M metagenome (GOLD analysis project Ga0134094, IMG submission 94458) | Switchgrass degrading microbial communities from high solid loading bioreactors in New Hampshire, USA - 5_19_20_110_A1 metaG | ecosystem: Engineered > Bioreactor > Semi-continuous > Anaerobic >... | reverse complement strand
CTGCCTGAAAGCAAAATGCAGAAAGAGGCCCCTCCTGCCGGCGGGCAGCAGGCAAAGACCCGGCGTGCCAGCACCAGGAGATCGGCCTGAGCGCCCCGTCCGCTGTGAGAACAGCGTTGGGAAAACCAAATTGTGGAGCTGGTAGGAGCCGGCTCCATTTTTTGTTGATCAATCTTGTATAATTCTTTTACTGGATTAATCTATGCCGGTTGCTCGATTCTTTTTCTTTCAAGACTTGAACACCTTCCTGCCGCCTGATCGCCGCAGCGGTAGTTTTGACTATGCATTTGAAGATGGCCAGTCGGTTAAACACCTGTTTGAAGCGGCAGGCGTGCCCCATACAGAGGTGGGTGAAGTGCGGGTGAATGGGCAAGGCGCCGGTTTTGAATATAAGGTGCAGGATGGCGACAAGGTAGAAATCATTCCTGCTTCTGCTGAAAATGATCCTTACCCCGGCGAACCGCGGTTTGTGCTGGATAATCACCTGGGGCGTTTGGCGGCTTACTTGCGCATGATTGGCCTTGACAGCCTGTATAAAAATGATTATGACGATGAAGAGCTGGCGCATATTGCGAAAACCGAAAATCGCATTCTACTCACGCGAGACCGGCGGCTGCTGATGCGCCGGGCCGTCCGGTATGGCTACTGCCTGCGCAGCCTGGATTCTGAAGTTCAGATGGTTGAAGTGATGCAGCGTTTCAACTTATTTGAACACATCTCGCCCTTTCAACGCTGCCTGCGCTGCAATGCCCGGCTGGAACCGGTCAGCAAAGAGATGGTGCTTGACCGCCTCGAGCCGCTGACTCGACTTTATTATGAGGAATTTCATCATTGCCCGGCTTGCGGGCAGGTGTATTGGAAGGGCTCGCACTATGAGCGCATGCAGAAGAGAATCGATCAATTTCGCCAGGAGAGGGAATGATGCCGGAAGGTTCAAACAGTCAAGGCGATTACCGTATCTTTGTCGGGGCATACCTGGAGGGTGAATTAAGCGAACGCATCCAGGCGCTTCGCCTGCAGTATGACCCCGTTACTGCCCGTATTTCTCAACCACACGTTACCCTGGCAGGGGTCTACTGGCGAAACGGCCCGGCGACGCCGGAAAATGAAGCCGAAACCATCCGCCGTTTGGACATTCTGTCGGGCCTGATCCCGTCCTTTGAGTTGTTGTTTCAGGGGGTGTCTACCTATCCGGGCAAAAGACCGGTTGTTCATTTGAATGTTTTGATTAATGAAGGCATCATCGAAGCGCGCAATTTGCTGTTAAGTGTTCTTGGGCAGGACAAACACCGTCATTTTCGACCGCATCTGACGTTAGCCATGCGCCTGCCCTGGTTTGAGGCCTGGTCTATGGTCTCAGAATTGCAGGAGACCGAATGGAATACACAGCAGCACGCCGCTCTGATTACATCGCTGCGCCTGATGCAGCGCGGTCAGGATGATCCTTCCTGGCGCTGTATTCACCAGATTGACCTGGTGCAGCGTTGAATGATATTGCGCCAGCGGTTCTTTTTATGCTTATAATTCCTATTATGGAAATCCGAAAATTTTAAAGGAGATATAACGCCGCCTGCGACGAAGGCTCCAGCCCTGGAAAGGATACGTATGATACAGCTGCCAGAAATGGGTGAATCGGATATTAAGAAATGGGTGGGCGACACCGCCTTCCAGCGCGGCTATCGTTATTTCGAGAACGAAGCAATTCTAAATCCCAGGCGGCGCGGGTCAAGTCTCATTTCAGAATGCCAGGGGTCGCAGCTTACGCCTTATCGCGTGGAGATTAACCTCGGTCCTGAGGGAATCTTGAGGGGCACGTGCACCTGCCCTGCCGGTGACGGCGGGTACTGCAAGCACGCCGCCGCCCTGCTGCTGACCTGGCTCCATGAGCCTGAAGCCTTTACAGAAGTTCCGGAAATTGAGCAGGCGCTTGAAAAACGGTCTAAAGATGAATTAATTGCCCTGATCCAGCAGATGGTCCTCCGCCATCCTGACCTGGAGCAAATGCTGGAGCTTTCGGTGTTGAATACGCTTCCGCCGGATGAAGCATTACCGGCTGAAATGATTACCCAGCAGATACGCCGGGCATATACAATGGCGGGCGGCGCTCGCGGAGATAATGCCCAGATTGCGAACAATTTACAGCCGATTCTCGACCTGGCTGAAGACTTGCTCGACCGCGATGACATACGCAATGCTGCAACCGTGTATCTTGCGATGATTGAGAGCTTGCTGGCGTATGAAGAGAGCCTCTATCGAGATGAAGGCGGCGACCTGGGCCAGGTGATGGCGGAATGCGAAGAGAGCATCCTGGAATGCCTGCGCGGAGCTCAGGAAACTGAACTGCGGCAGGAAATGCTGCGCACGCTGTTTGGCCTGTATATGTGGGATCTGCAGGCCGGCGGGCTTGGTTTTGCCGGTGAGACGCCCTCGATCCTTGTCGGTGAGACGACCGCAGATGAAAAGCAGATGATCGCTGCCTGGATACAGGACGAACTGCCCGAAGGCGAAGCCTGGGCCGAAGATTCCCAGCGGCGCGCTCTGGGCGGTTTGTGGTTGAGCCTTCTCGCGGACCAGCTGGATGACGAAACCTTCCTGCACATTTGCCGGCAAACTGGCCGGACCCTGGATTTAATCGACCGCCTGCTTTCATTGGGCCGGGTTGATGAAGCGCTGGTCACGGCGCGTTCGATGCGTGGTTATAACATCACCGCTGCCGCAGATTTGTTTGAGGAACACGGCTATCCAGAAATGAGCGTGCAGTTGATTCAGGCGCAGCCAAACAGCGAGAGCGATGTTCAACTGCTGGAATGGATGAAGCTGTACGCAATCCGGAATAATCAGCCGGAAGAGGCGCTGCGGCTGGCAGAATCGCTTTTCTGGCACGCGCAGTCGCTGGAAAACTACAACGCTTTGCTTGAGGCTGCCGCCGTCCTGGGACAGCGCGAAATCGTCCGCCAGCGCGTGCTCGACAGGCTCGAGAACGCAGGGAATTTCTTCTTGCTGGTGGAAATTTACCTGCTCGAGAATGAGCAAGACCTGGCGCTGGCAGCCCTGGAGCGCGTAAACCCAGATATCTGGTGGGGACGCATGTCATTGTTGCGCCACCAGGTCGCGCAGGCGTTTGAACTGCCCCGCCCGCGTGAAGCCATTCGCCAGTATATGATTCTGGCTGAAGATTTAATCAATCAACGCAGCCGGGGCAGTTACGCAGAAGCTGCCCGCCTCTTACAACTGGTTAAGAAGCTGCATCACGGGCTTGGCGAAGAAGACCGCTGGGAAAAGACGATCAACAGCATCCGGCAGGAATATCGCTATTTGCCCGCGCTTCTCGACGAACTGCGCCGCGCGGAAATATAATCTGCCTGCTTAGCGGATCTTCTCAGCAATCATTTCGTTATTGCGCCCGGCAGCCCGGTCGCCCATTTGAGTAACCCAGGAGGGCGCAGCCTTTGAGCGGCTTTCAAACCCTGTGCGCAGCTCATTCCCCCGGTCACCTGCCGGTTCGGGAAGGATGCGGTTGTTTGCCTGTTTCATGATCCAGGCTGTCAGGTTTGGGGCCAGTTCTTCAATAAGCTCCAGCATGCGGGCCTGCAAGGTCAGCGTGCGCTTTGGAATGCCGTACCGCGCTGCCGAGATGATCTGGCGGGCTGCGCGCCGGTCGCTCATTGCTGTTACCGGCGTTGCATCCAGCAGGGTAAACCAGCGAAACTCTTGATCGTTATTGCCCTTAAAATTGCCGTGATAATAAGAACCCGTGCGCATCAGGCCAGGAACGATGGTCGATACATCAATGCCGTCTTTCGCCAGTTCATGCCGGAATGCATCTGAGAGGCCCGCAGCGGCAAATTTACTGGCAACATAGGGGGCTAAGTGCGGCACAGCCACTTTTCCGGCAATGGATGTAACGTTGACAATTCGCCCGCCTCTTTGCCGGCGCATAATGGGTATGACTTCGTACATCGTATAGAGCGTACCCCAGAAATGGGTGTCCATGGCATTCTTAAAATCTTCAATCTCCATGTGATCGAGCGGTCCGACTTGAATCACTCCGGCGTTGTTAATCAGCACATCCAGCCGGCCGTACTGTTCCATAACCTTTTTAATGGCTGCTTTTACCTGCTGCTGGTCGCCCACGTCGCAGGGGATGACCAGCACATCGGCACCCTTTTCGATGAGCTCCTGATAAGCGGCTTCCAGTTCTGGCTCGTTCCGCGCCAGAATGGCAATTTTTGCCCCTTCGCTGGCCAACTGCCGCGCCATTTGCAGGCCAAGCCCGCGCGAACCGCCGGTAATTACGGCGACCCGGTCATTAAAATCAATCCGGCGGCTTGCCCGCCTTAATGCCGATAAGGCAATCGCCAGTCCCGCGCCTATTCCGGCAATGAAGAGGCCATTCACCGGCGATTTTCGTTTTCGATTAAAAATGCTCACAACTTCCTCCGCGGTTGAAATCCCCCGTGCCAATTGCGCTTCTCATATTGAAGACTGGCCTGGGATGGGCTTCATCTCCCACTTTTGCCAGTCCCAAAACCGTAAATTTCATTATATCGAGCGAGGAGAAGCACCGATACTCCATAGAAACCCTTAGGGGATTCCCGAATACTGTCAGAGATCCCCAAATTGGCGTCATTGTTCTGCCGGTGATAAAATCATTGTGTGAAATTTGATCATGCTCTCTATTGTCTGGAAAATGCGGGCAGCGTTTTCCAGACAATAGAATACACACGAAACCTGACTCGTGTGTGCAGATGGTGAGGAATGCTGCATGGATAGAAGCGATCTTTTATTGATGGACCTGTACCGCACGCCGCGTGATGGTGAAGCGCTGGCCCTGGCTGCGCGCCACGCGCCGGTGCTGTATTTCGATGCAAACGAACCATTCCTGCCCCTGGCTGCCGGATATACCCTGTTCAGGCAGGATGGACCTTCTCCTTCAATGGAGCGCCGGATCGAACTGCGTCCTGAGGATAAGCCACCCGCTTCGACGGCAGTCGAATATGCCATCTGGTGGGATTGGGATATCCACCACCTTTATGAACTGGAGCACGTCTGGGTTTATCTTGACGAGCAGGAAAAGCCGGTGCGTGTCGAGGGCAGCTGGCACGGTAAATTTTATGAGCACCCGCTGCAGATCGAGAACGGGCACGCAGTGCTTCTTTCAGAGCCGGGCAAACACGCTTTCGCGCCGCATCCGTCCTGGTTTCAGGAGCGAGCCAGCCGCTACCGCCGGCTTGACACGCAGTCGGTAGGCGCGCACGCGGGCGTTCTGGTGAAGGAAATGTTCAACGGGCAGATTCGCCCCAGGGTCTTTGACCACACGCTCGCGCGGAGCTTTCTTTCCATGGCTGCGTTTACACCCTCGGGTAGCTTTTCAAAGCCCTTCACTTTTAACCAGGAAATGCTGGTTCCCTGGGATGCGCTGTTTGCGTGGATTCCTCGCCGGGTGAAGGCTGTGCTCGAGCAGCTTCAGGCGACGCTTGAACCAGCGCAGTACCGCGCACTGCGGCTTATCAGCAGCGATGGATCGCTGGATGGGGTAAGCGCCGCTGCCGCTGCGGGGGCTGATGCAGTCGTTCTGCCGCCGGTCTCGTTTGCCGGTGGTTCCGCCGCGAGCGGCGCGCCAGACCTTGAGGAGATATTCCAGTTTTGCCGCGGAGAGCCTATGGGCGTGGTCATCGAACCGGTGGATGATGCGGCGGTTGACCGGCTGGCATGGATGGCCCGCACCGAACCCGATCTGGCCCATTATTTGATCGTCACTTCCAGCAGCACCGATCTGTTGGCGCGCTACAATTCATTTATCCCTGGGGGCATCACCATTTTACAGATGGCGAATGCCGGTTCTGACCCGCTGCAAGCGGCAAAGGAAAGCGGCGCGCTGTTTATTTGCCCGGTCCGCGAGCAGCTAACGCCCGGCTGGGTGGAGCGGGTTCATTCAGCCGGGTTGGGCGTAGTCAGCTGGCCTGCCGCGAGCGCGAAGGATGCCGCCGCGCTTCAACGTCTTGGCCTGGATGCCGTATGGATTGAGTCGCCTTTCAAAGAAGATGAGAAGCCATTATGACCAAACCTATTGAAGCCATTCTCATTGGAGCAGGGCAGCGCGGGGCAGAGTCCTATGCGCCGTATGCCCTTCAGCACCCGGATCAACTGCGATTTGTCGCGGTCGCTGAACCGGACCCTGGACGCAGAGCCCGGTTTGCCGCTCAGCACGGCATTCCGCCCGACCGCCAGTGCGAATTCTGGGAAGAACTGCTCGCCCGGCCGCAGTTCGCCGAAGCAGTCCTGGTCTGCACCCAGGATTGGCAGCACACTGCCCCCGCAATGGCGGCAATGCAGGCAGGGTATCACGTTTTGCTCGAAAAGCCGATGGCAACCACTGCTGATGAATGCCGCCAGCTCGTCCGCACCAGTGAGGAGACGAACCGGCAGCTTCACATCTGCCATGTGCTGCGTTACACGAAGCACTTCCAAACCATGCGCAAGATTCTCCAGTCGGGCGTGTTGGGTGAGGTCATTGATGTTGCGCACCGTGAAAATGTGGGTTACTTTCACATGGCGCACAGTTATGTGCGCGGCAACTGGCGAAACAGCAGCCAGTCGAGCCCGATGATCCTGGCGAAGTGCTGTCATGATTTTGATATCCTGCTCTGGCTGTTGAGCGAGCTTCCGCAGCCCGGCGGACCTCCGGCCCGCAAATGCCTGCGGTTGAGCAGCGCCGGATCGCTGGCTCACTTTCGCCCTGAAAACGCCCCGCCCGGCGCGCCGCAGCGCTGCCTGGAGGGCTGCCCTGCCAGCAAGAGCTGTCTCTACTACGCCCCATGGATCTATCTCGATCTGGTGCCGTTCTGGCGCAGTTTTACTGAAACAGCGACGGGATTTCCCGCGTGGGCAACTCGCACCTATCTGGAGAAACCCTGGCTAATCCGCGGGCTGGCAAAAATCTTTCCTCCCCTGCGGCAGATCACTGAATACCGCGGCTGGCCGCTCTCGGTTCTCACCCCCGATCCCACCCGAGAGAACATTCTCAAGGCGCTGCAGGAAGGCCCCTATGGGCGCTGCGTCTACCACTGCGATAACGACGTTGTGGATCACCAGACGGTCTTGATGGAATTTGAAGGCGGGCTGCCGGTTACATTGACCATGCACGGCCATTCTCACATTGAATACCGCACCACGCGTATCGAAGGTACGCGGGCGCGCCTGCTGGCAGAGTTTGGCAACGGCGGGTCCTTCATCCAGATTGATGAGCATCACAACGACCGCACGACCCGGTACAACACCAGCCCATCTGGATCGTCTGGTCACGGCGGCGGCGACCATGCTTTGATGAAAGCCTTTGTAGACAGCATCCGGGGCCGGGGCGAGGGCGCATTCACCATGGCCCGGGCAGCGCTTACCAGTCACCTGATGGCCTTTGCTGCTGAAGAGGCCCGGTTAAATGGGGGTGTCGTCGAGGCCGAGGCGTTTGAATGAAAGGATCGCTGCTGGTTGGGCGAGTTCTGGGAGCGGACATCCGCCTGCATGCTTCGATGATCCTGCTTCTCCCGTACGCCCTGTTCGCCTTCCAACCGCGCAGCCTGTCAAGCGCCCTGAGCGTGCTGTTATTTCTTGCAGCCGTCTTCATTTGCGTGGCCCTGCACGAGATTGGTCATGCCGCTGCGGCGCGGGCGTTTGGCATTCAGGTGAGAAGCATTGTTCTCTGGCCGCTGGGCGGTTTTGCGAACCTCAGCCGCCGCCCTGAGAACCCCTTGCATGATCTGGTCATCTCCGCTGCGGGGCCGCTGGCCAACCTGCTCATCTTATCGGCCCTGGCAATCATCATGGTTGTCGTGCGATTCGCCGAAATGTTCCCTGTTTTCCCGGCGGTCTCAGCCTTATTCGGATCTTTACGTGTATTTACTTTTCTGGTGGTCCTGGCGGTTACCAATCTCAGCCTGGTGGTGTTTAACCTGATCCCCATCTATCCGCTTGACGGCGGGCAGATTGCTCGCGGAATTCTAAAACTCATTTTTGGCGATAAATATGCGGACCTTATTCTTCTTCTGATCAGCCTGCCGCTCTCGCTGGGCGTTGTGCTCCTGGGCCTCCTTCTTGGCGACCTGCTGGTTACCTTGACCGGCGGGATTCTGATTCTGGCGGGTGTGACGCTCAACCCGCGCCTCTCGAACGGCCTTTCATTGGGTTTCGCTTACCTTTTTGACCGCGCGGGCTATTATCTCAAGCGTTCCGATTTTGACCGGGCCGCGCAAGCCTATTCAGAAAGCATCCTGCGCAAGCCCAGGGACAGCGGGCTTTATGTTTCACGCGCGGTGGTATGGATCAACTTAATGGCGTTGAAACAGGCTGAGGAAGATATCGACTGCGCGATTGCGCTAGCTCCCGAGAACGCCGCCGCCTGGACGCTGCGCGGAGAGCTGCTGGCGATTAATAAGCAGTACGAGCCTGCTCTCGACGCTTATCAACGCGCGATTGAACTGAAACCAGACTGGTCAGTTGCTTATATCAACCGGGGCGGGCTGTACCAGGAGCTTGGGAAACTGGATCTGGCGCTGGCTGAGATGAACCGCGCCGTTGCTTTGGGGCATGAATCGCCTGCAAATTATCTCCTGCGCAGTATTTTGCGTTTTCAATTGGGCGATTTGAGCGGTTCTCGAGCAGATTCTGAACAGGCGCTGCGCTTTGCTCCAGATTGGATGCTGGTCTTCTCAGAGGTGTTCCTGCTCAATTTGAGAGGACACCTCAACTGGGCGCTGGATTATTACTGGCGGGCGATTGAACGGATGCCTGCGGCTTATCAGGTGTACCAGGGAAGGGCGGATGCCTGCCGGGTAAATGGGCGTTTTGATTGGGCTGTTGCCGATTATGACCGTGCCATCCGGCTTGCCCCGCGGCTGCCTCAGCTTTACCTCAACCGCGGGCGTGCTTACAGCCGCCTCGGCAATATCGAGCGTGCCGCAGGCGATTTTCGCCTGGCTGCGCAGTTGGCGGATAAGCCGCATCTTCGCCGGCAGGCGGTTGAACATCTTGAGATGCTGCCTGTCTCACGAAAACAGGGATAACTGTCCCGGCTGCGCGTCGCGGGGCTTTACTCTCGGCTCAAAATGCGGAATGCGGGTCGCAATTCCATACTGGCTGCAAAGCCGGTCGAACAGCTCGTATAGGCTGCGTGCATTTCGCGCCGGTGCATCGTACCGCGTCCCAAAAGCCTGCTCATACTTCTGTCGCAAACCGGGGAACAGCCGGTCTAGCTGGTGATAGAAATATTCCCGCTGCCGGTCGCGCAGGCTCATGCCAAACCAGGGCACGATAAAACAGGCGCCGTTCGCAGCAGCAGACTCAACCACCGCGCGAATATTTTCAGGCGTATCTTCTATAAACGGGAGAACCGGCATCAGCGCCACCCCGACCTTGATTCCCCGTTCAGCCAGCGCTTTCATTGCCCGGAAGCGTGCAGAGACCGGCGGCGCGCCGGGCTCGATCTTGCGCGACAGGTCGTCATCCGTCGTTGAAATCGAGAAGCATACCGAGGCATGTACCCGGCTGACTGCCTCCAGCCTGGCGGCGTCTCGCAAGACCAGGTCGCTTTTGGTGATCACATTCACGCCAAACCCGTGCTCTGCAATCAGGTCGAGCGCCTGCCCTGTCAGGTGATAGCGGTTTTCGACCGGCATATAGGGGTCATTCATCGAGCCCGTGCTGATGGTGCCAATGACGCGTTTGCTCTTTAATTCTTTTTCCAGCAGCTCCAGCGCATTAACTTTCACCAGAATATCGCTGAAATTTTCGATACCGTAGCATTCACTTCGCGAATCGCAGTAAATACATTGGTGCTGGCAGCCGCGGTATAGATTCATGTTGTATTTCAAGCCGAAGACATCATCCGGCTGGCGGACGTGGGCCAGAAGGGTTTTCGCCTGAATTTCGATCACTGCCATATATTGATTATACAGGTGGCAGTTGAATTTGTTGCACTCCCCCATGCCTGAAGGGCAGCGCGGTTTTCAATCCGCTACCCGGCGAAATGCCCCCGAAGATAGATCACATCAGCGCTAAATGGGCGGATCAGGCTTTCATAAACGCAGCGGGCGATGTCGCCGGCCCCTAGCAGCGCGGCGGCTGATTCGGGGTTGCGAGCTGCAGGCGCGCCTGCCTGAATGCGCGTAATCCGGATGCCCATTTTCTTTGCCTTGCGCCGCAGCGCTGCCCCAGCGCCGCTCAACGAGGATTCACCCCTTGCCAGCCGCCCGGTGACCGGAATCGCCGGGAGATTCTCCAGGCCGGCAGCCGGTACAGTCCCAACGTTGATGATCTGCCCTTTCCCTTGCTCCTGCATGTGCGTAATTGCCTCTCGCGTGCAAAGCCAGCGGGTTTTTTCAAGCTCCGCCGTATGCCCTGTTTCAATGCCCAAAAAATCGACCACGACATCGATATATTCCAGCCTTTCTTTGGCCAGTTTAAAGAAACTACTGACTCCTTCTGCACTGCTCAAGTCGGCGGCTGCGCCGTCTATAATCCCGGCAGGCGCGGTTTCAACCAAAACAGATTTCAAATCGGCCTGGTCTTTTGCAGCCAAAAATACCTTTGCCCCCTGCTCCGCCAGCAGCGCGGCAGTCGTGCTGCCTGTCCCCGGGACAGATCCCAAAATCACCACCCTTTTTCCCCGGATGCTGTTCTCTTCAGGATAATGCAAATTACCATAATTCCCTTCAACATTCGACAACATAATCAACTCCTTTTCAGCCAAGAATTTATTTTCCCAGGAGGCGGCCGGAACAGGGCGGGCATACCAGAACCCCTGCCGGTTCTTCATCCGGCAAGGGTATGGCTGCTTACAGGCATACACGCTTCAGGACCTGTTCTTATAAACTGGGGGCCCCGATGTTGCGTCTTCCAAAGCCAGGCAAGCAGAGCAGCAGTTTTTAAATTCTAATAACGGCTTATGCCTTAGGGGATGGGGAATTTACGGACAAATCAGGTAGGGAAGGTCCTACCCGGATTTGAGCCAGAATCATTGCAGCAAGCAAGAGGGCGCAGCCGATGAGCTGTCGAGGGGAAAGGACTTCTTGCAAAAAAAGATAACCAAACAGCGTCCCGAACACGGCTTCCATGCTCAAAATAATGGCAGCGTCCAGCGGCGGAGCGTGTTTTTGACCGGCAATCTGCAGGGTAAAGCCGACGCCGATCGGGAAAACGGCTGAGTATGCGATCGTTCCCCAGGCAGGCGCCAGCGTGTTGATCCCCTGCGGGTCAAGCACAAGCGCCAGCACCAGATTAAGCGCTCCGCAGGTGGCGAACTGGATCACCGAGAACCAAAGAACATTCGCTCCCTGGCCGGCGATTCTTCCGAGCAGGATAATATGCAGCGCCCACATGACCGCGCCAAGCAGTTCCAGCAAATCGCCTGGGGCAATGGAGAATTCACCTTGCAGGCTCAACAGCGCCACGCCGGCGGCAGCCAGAAAAACCGCAAACCAGGAGAGCGCGGAAACCCTCTGCTTCAGGGCAAAAAACAGAATTATGGGCACAATCACTACATAAAGGCCGGTGATGAAACTGGCATTGCCGATGCTTGTCGTAGCCAGCCCGGCCTGCTGCAAGCCGGAAGCCGTAAAAAGCAGGGCGCCGGCCAGCATCATCCACGGGATCTGTTTCCGCTCGATGCCCGGTTGGCCGGCTCGTTGAAAGTGCGCCAGCGGAAGCAAGAGCGCCGCCGCCAGCAGAAAACGCCCTCCGTTAAAATAAAAGGTGCTCAGGCTCGCGGCAGCCAGACGCTGAGCCACAAACCCGCTTCCCCAGACGGCGGCAACGAGCAGCAGGATCAGGTCTGATTTCCAGCGAAGCATCTGATTCATGATTGGATCTCGCTCTTCTCAACAATTGTGGGTTGATGCCCGCAATTGAAAATACACGATCTGGTTCATGATTTACGGCACGGCATCCAGAGAGAAAAACGTCTCTGGGAAGATTTTCTCTTCTCCGCGCCATAAAACATGCACGCCATCTGCTGCGCGCCAGAGAAAAATGCCCTCTAAAAAGCCGGGCCAGTGGGGGCCGGTCACCGGTGAGTCGAGCAGGCAGCCGGCCAGCGTGCCTACCACGGTATCGTGAGTGACCATCACGTCCAGTGCAGGGCCGGTTTGTGCAGAATCACCGAGCAGCAGGCCCATCGCCGCGCGGACAGGCGCGGGTAAAACGCCGTTGATCTCTCCTCGGTTTAGCGCATCCCAGGCAGGCTCAATCGCCGGGTGGCTGATGCGCTCATCTGCCACCGCTTGCAGCGGCCAGCCGGCTCCGCGGGCGATCGCATCTGCCGTAGCGAGGCAGCGGCCGACCGGTGAGGCGATCAGCCGCCCGCAGGGAAACAGTTCGCCTATCAGCGCGCCTAATTCTTCCGCCATCTGGACGCCCTCTTCAGTGAGCGGTACTTCAAACATTTTCTCCGGGTCGGTGATTGGAAAACGGGCAGAGTGCCGCATTAACAGGGCGACCTGTCTGTCACGTGGAATAGCATTTAAGTCATTTAATAATGTAACTGGCAGTTCCATAATCCCGCTATTATACCCGCCTCTAAGGAAACCGCGTCATGAAATTTGGAATCTATCTACCTCCTTTTGGCGAACTCGCCGATGCGCGCGTGCTTGCCGGGCTGGCAAGAGATGCGGAAGAAGCCGGTTGGGACGGCTTCTTCACCTGGGACCACGTTGCTTTTGGCTGGTTCACCACCCCCATCGTTGACCCGTGGATTGCCTTTTCAGCGATTGCAATGACCACAAGCCGGATCCGGTTCGGCCCTCTCATCACGCCGCTGGCGCGGCGGCGGCCGTGGAAGCTGGCCCGCGAAACGGTTTCGCTCGATCATCTCTCCGGCGGGCGCCTGATCCTTGGGGTTGGATTGGGAGGCGGACCGGAAGAATTTGATGCGCTGGGCGAGCCGCAAGATAAGAAAGTGCTGGGCAAGCGCCTGGACGAGGCGCTTGATGTGCTGACCGGGCTGTGGAGCGGTGAGCCGTTTCATTATGAGGGCAGCTGCTACCATATCAAACGAGCGCATTTCTTACCGAAACCATTGCAATCGCCGAGAATACCGGTCTGGGTCGGCGGTTCGTGGCCCAACCTGCCGCCCTTCCGCCGCGCAGCTCGCTGGGACGGCGTTTTCCCCATCCATTGCAACGAGGAGGAAATCCTCACACTGAGCAGTTGGCCGATGTCGTTGCCTATGTCCGGCGTCACAGGAAGACCGAAGAACCTTTCGAAGTGGTCACCACCGGGTTCACGCCCGGAGATAATCCTGCTCGTGCTGCCGATCAGGCTGCCCTGTATCTGAAGGCCGGTGCGACATGGTGGCTGGAAAACATCAACCCCTTCCGCTTTGGCTGGAAAATGCAGGGCCCCTGGCCGGTTGAGGCCATGCGCGAGCGCATTCTGCAAGGGCCGCCGAAACGATAACCGGCTTTGACTCAAAGTTTGCCGTTTGCTGCTAATCTGAAATGCACCTGATTTGAGGTGGCTGCCTGGGATATGCCCCAGGCAGCCACCTCAAATTTTCCCTCCACCCTGTACTTGCTTGACAAAACAGAACATGTATTCTAATATTGGTTTACCAATCGAAATGGCCGGAATCCTCTGAAAACGAGGCGCCTTGCCTGCGCAAATGCCCCCCCAAACGCCCGGGTTGGCGTTTCTGTTTTGTATCGGATATACTCAGAGGGGGAAATGTAAATGGGTTTTGTAAACAATTAAGGGGAAAAGAAGGATTTTTTATGGGATGGCATTCTGGCTGGTGGAGCTATCTGAGCGCCACTGAAGAAAAACCAAAAGTTACCTGGGACTTGATGCGGCGGGTGCTGCGCTATTCAAAGCCTTACCGGCTGCAGATTGTTGGAATGCTGGTGATGATCACGATCAATACCGGGCTGACGCTGCTCACGCCGCTGATTCTGCGCGACTTGATTGACCGCACGATCCCGGCTCGCGATCTTAACCGGCTGATTCTGCTTGCGCTGGCTTTGCTGTTTATTCCTGCATTGGGCGGGGTGATCAATGTGATTCAGCGCCGCCTCAATGCCTTCGTGGGCGAGGGCGTGATTTATGACCTGCGCGTTGCGCTGTTCTCGCGCCTTCAGCACATGTCGCTGCGTTTCTTCACCAATACAAAAGTCGGCGAGTTGATGAGCCGCCTGAATAATGACGTTGTTGGCGCGCAGAATGCAATTAGCAATACCATCGTGAGCATTATCACCAATATCGTCCAGGGTGCTGCCGTACTGCTGGTCATGCTGACGCTTGAATGGCGGCTGACTCTGATCAGCATTATTATCCTTCCGCTGTTTATCCTGGTTGCCCGCCAGCTTGGCTCCAGGCTGCGCGAGATCTCGCGCCGGCAGATGGAAGCGAACGCGCGAATGAATGCCATGATGAATGAAACGCTGAATATTGGCGGCGCGCTGCTGGTCAAGCTGTTCGGGCGAACGAACGTCGAAATTGACCGCTTCAAAAACCGGTCTTCGCAGGTGCGCGACCTGGGGATATTCCGCGCCGTCACCGGCACAACTTTCTTTGTCATCATCGGCTTAATCAGCGCCGTTGGCACCGCCCTGGTCTATGGGATCGGCGGTTATCTTGTCATCCGTGATCTGTTCACAGTCGGTACGATTGTCGCTTTTGGCGCATACCTGACCAGTCTCTATTCGGCTTTGTCGGGGCTGGCGAATGCCCCGGTTGAGTTTGCCACTTCGATGGTCAGCTTTGAGCGGGTGTTTGAAGTGATCGACCTGCCGCTTGAGATTGATGAAAAGCCGGACGCGGTCGAATTGAAAGATGTTGAAGGCGAGCTTGTTTTCGAAGATGTCACCTTCCACTATGCTGTTCGCCAGGAATATTTGCTGCGTGAAGTATCTCGCCCCGGTCGAATGGACAACGTCCAGGCGGTGCTTTCGGACGGCCAGGACGGCAGCGGATCAAAGAATGGGCGCGGTGCAGAAGATGAAGAAGGCGAGCGGACAGCGCTGCCGGCCGATTTAGAAGCTCAATTGGCAGAAGACGGCGCGCTGGGCGCTTCTGCAATGCCGCACAGCCAGGCGCGAGAGGTTGCCCTGGAATCGGTATCCTTCACCGCCAGCCCGGGCCAGTTGGTTGCGCTGGTCGGTCCCAGCGGGGCGGGGAAAACGACGCTTACGTATCTCATCCCGCGCCTGTATGATCCCACTTCTGGCAGGATTTTAATCGACGGTCACGACTTGCGCGACGTGAAGCTCGAATCGCTCACCTGGCAGATCGGCATGGTCACGCAAGAGACCTATCTGTTCCACGATACAATCCGCACCAATTTGCTTTATGCGAAACTGGATGCTTCTCAAGCAGAGATCGAACAGGCTGCAAGAGCCGCCAACATCCATGACTTTATTATGGATCTTCCGGACGGCTATGATACCGTGGTCGGAGAGCGCGGCTACCGCCTGAGCGGCGGTGAAAAGCAGCGCATTGCCCTCGCGCGCGTGATTTTGAAGAATCCGCGAATTCTGGTCCTCGACGAAGCGACCAGCCACCTGGACAGTGAATCGGAAGCGTTAATTCAGGATGCGCTGAAGCGCGTCATGGCAGGACGCACCTCCATTGTCATTGCCCACCGCCTGAGCACCATTCTCGCCGCGGATCAGATCCTGGTGATGGACCGGGGTAAAATTGTTGAGCGCGGCACGCACGAGGAGCTTCTGGCGTACGGCGGTCTTTACGCAAATCTTTATCACACACAATTCAGCCGGGAAAAATGAAAACGAACGCAGCCATCACAATCGATACCGTACGACACCTGCTGCTTGCTGTGCAGGGAGTGCTTCACCCACCCAAAGCGCCTGCTACCAAAAGCGACGTTTTGGAGATCATCCGGCGCATGGGCGCGCTGCAGATTGATACGATCCATGTCGTTGCCCGCAGCCCTTATCTGGTGCTGTTCAGCCGCCTGGGCGATTATGACCCAAGCTGGCTGGATGAACTGCTGGCGGAAGGGAAATTGTTCGAGTACTGGGCACATGCAGCCTGCTTTCTGCCGATTGAAGACTACCCGATCTTTCGCTACCGGATGAACCCGTCCACACAGCGCTATTATTCTGCGGACTGGCGTGAAAGACATCAGGAGATTGTCGACGAGGTGCTGCGTCGCATTCAAGCGGATGGACCGGTTCGCTCCGCAGATTTCGAGCGAACTGATGGGAAGAAGGGCACCTGGTGGGATTGGAAAGTGGAAAAACAGGTGCTGGAATACCTGCACACCACGGGCGAATTAATGATCGCCCGGAGAGAGAAATTCCAACGCGTTTATGACCTTCAACAGCGCGTGCTGCCCGGATGGGACGAGTCTCAGGCGCTCTCTGTCGATGAAGCTGAAACCGAGCTAACCTTGCGAGGCGTGCGCGCTTTGGGCATTGCCCATCCCCGCTGGATTCACGACTACTTCCGCCTGCCAAAGACAGGCATGCCTAAGCGGCTTAAGCGATTGGTGGATGAGGGGCGGCTTATCGCGGTTGATGTAGAGGGCTGGAAAGAGCCCGGTTATTTGCACCCAGAAAACTGCTCGCTCCTGGAGCAGGCGCTCGCCGGCGAGCTTGTCCCCGATTACACGACGCTGCTCTCACCGTTTGATCCCTTAACCTGGGACCGCGAACGGGCGCGAGCCATCTTCAATTTTGACTATACAATCGAATGCTACCTGCCCGAAGAGAAGCGGAAATACGGTTACTTCTCGCTGCCCATTTTGCACGACGGGCGGCTCATTGGCAGGTTAGACGCCAAAGCATACCGCAAAGAAGGCATCTTTGAAATCCGGTCGATTCACCTTGAACCGGGCGTGGAAATGAGCGACCACCTGCTCTGCCAGGTCAGCCAGGCCATCCAGCGCTGCGCAAACTGGCACAATACGCCCGCGGTTGAAATTCGCCGGAGCGACCCTGAACCATTAATGAACCTGCTCGCTTTTTAGGCTCACTGCGCGCCTGACTTTCTGTACAATGCGGGTCGCCAACCCGCATTGTACAGAATTTTTTAAACCTTGAGTAGAATTCGGTTCTGCGCGGGGTCGCGGACGAGCATTCCGCCGTCCTGCGGCTCATATTCGACACCTGCTTCCTTCAGACGCTCGAGGACTGCGTCGAGCGCGGGCTGGTCGGGAAGCAGGATTTCAAACCAGCGCAGGCCTGCGGCGTTTTCTGGCTGGGGCGGCGCGCCAACACCGGCCCAGGTATTCAACCCGATGTGATGGTGATACCCGCCTGCGGAAACAAAAATGGCCCCAGACATATAGCGCTGCATGAGCTGGAAACCCAGCACGCCGGTATAAAAACGCTCCGCCTGCGCCAGGTCGCTGACATGCAGGTGTACATGCCCAATATCTGTTTGGTCAGGCAGCCCCTGCCAGGGCTCGACGCCGTCTCTCAACTCTAAAATGAGATTGTCAACATCCAGCGCCTCGGTGACCATCTGCAAGCGTCCCAGGTCATCCACGGGCCATTCGCTTTTGCGCCGGTCGCAGTAAAGCTCGATCCCAATGTCATCAGGATCTGCCATATAAAGCGCTTCGCTCACGCCGTGATCTGAGGCTCCCTGCACTTCGAACTCATTTTCGGCCAGGTGGTAGAGCAGCCGCGCCATGCTTCTCCGGTCTGGCAGGCGAATCGCAAAGTGATAAAGGCCGCTTGTCCTCGGAACGCGGCGCGCGCCGGGCTTTTCATTCAGTACGATCAATCCGCGTTCGCCTGTGCCCATCAAAGCCTGCTGTCCCTCGCGATTCATCTGTTTGAATCCCAGAGACTGGTAAAATTCTACAGACTGGCCCAGATCAGAAACAAATAACTGTACCCGGCCGATTGCCGTGGTTGGCGCGATCATCTCTGCCAATTTGTGCCTCCTGATTTTGTATGAGGTCGATCGTGGATATTGCGCTTTCGATTGATATTTTGAGCGTAGAATACCCCCGCGATCAATCGTTTGATACAGCCCAAAGATAACATAAAGCGAGGTGAAATAGCAAGCAGCGGAATGATGCTGGAAGCGCGGCGCAAACCACACCCCCGAAAAGCTGAAAACCGGTAAAATTAGCCCCAGGAGAAACGCCTCATGACAAAACGAGTAATATTTCCCACCGGCTCTGAAGCCCTGCAGAGAGAGGGGATGAGCGCTGCTCCCGAAGTCTGGGAAGACGGACTGCGCGCCCCGACCGGCCCTGGGTTTTTCGAGTGGTGGTACTTCGATGCGCATTTTGACGACGGTTCAACGGCTGTGATTGTATTTCTCACCAAGCCGATGATCGAGCGAAATGCGCCCCTCAAACCGGTCGTATTGATCACTATTACGCGCCCGGATGGGAAGCAGATTACCCGGTCGATTCAGGTGCCGCCGGTTGAATTCTCGTCTTCAAAAGAACACTGCTATGTCCGCTCTGGCGAGTCGTGGGTGCGAGGGAATCTGCGCAGCTATGAG